>Ga0207040_1018_pt1 | contig 48641 bp, 43 predicted proteins | sample Alteio_BWMinCont_72_FD_153279 | JGI IMG/M metagenome (GOLD analysis project Ga0207040, IMG submission 153279) | Enriched cells from forest soil in Barre Woods Harvard Forest LTER site, Petersham, Massachusetts, United States -... | ecosystem: Environmental > Terrestrial > Soil > Temperate forest >... | reverse complement strand
TAGGTAAGACCGGAGAGAATATAACCCTGGATGATCATTTCCAAATTATTTTCCGGCTCCATGCGCGCAACCGCCAAAATATATTCTTTGGCCCTTAGCCCCCAAATGGAGAGCTGTGCCAGATCCGGTTCTTGGAAGACGGAAGCGCCGTAAGGGATGTATGTGGCTTCGCGACCATAGCGTTCGCGCAGGTGTTTACGGATAACCGTCGAATCGGCAATCAGTCCGTCGGCATTTCGAACGGCCAGCGCCTCGGCGTGCCGCAAAAATCTCCTGGCAATGAAATGATATTTGCCGCGATTCCATTCCAGGCCGTCCATGCTTATGAAATGCAGAGGACCCTTCGGCCAGCTTTTGTTCCAGATTGAACTGCTGGTATATCCCAGCTGCAACAAAATGTCAAATTCCCGGCCGGCTGCGTCGCGGAAGCAATTCAGGTCGTACAGGAATTGCCCCACGGCGCCCAGGGTAGGCTCGGGATCCGAGCAACGCAATAGGCGGACACCTTGCCATTGATCGCCACGATAAGGATGGTTGCGGGAATTATACACCCAGACGTCATGACCTCTCCGGCAGAGACCCGGGGCCAGGAATTGCGCGAATTGTTCAAATCCGCCATAGACGTTGGGAATCCCGCGGCAACCGAGGATTCCTACTTTCATAGATTAATTTTTGAAAGGACTGCGCTTTATTGCGACAGGAACTCGGGATGGTGCTGATACCATTCGTAGGTGAGCTGCAGGCCTTCCACTAAGGAATAGTTCGGTTTATAGGCCAAAAGGTTGCCTGCCGCAGAAATATCTGCCAGACTGTCCTGTATATCCCCCGTTCGTTGCGGGCCATAGGCCGGTTTTCCGGCAAATCCAATCAGGGAAGCAATCATCCGGTATAATTCAGTAAGTGCTGTTTTTTGGCCGCAGGCCCCGTTATATACCCGGTTCCAGGAGGATGGATGATCTTGATAGAGTGTGGCCAGATTTAGGTCGACTATGTTCTGGACATAGGTAAAATCCCGGCTTTGTTCCCCGTTCCCATGGATCAGGGGAGACCTTCCTTGCATCATTTCCCGGAAGAAGATGGGAATGACCGCAGCATATGGACCAAGGGGACTTTGCCTCGGCCCGAAGACATTGAAGTACCGGAAACCAATGAAACGCAGGTCATAGAGGTTGGCAAATACCTTGGCATAGAGTTCCCCAACCTGTTTGCTTACAGCGTAGGGAGAGAGCGGATTCCCGACAGATTTCTCCTGCTTGGGAAGATCTGGCTGGTCGCCATAAACGGAAGAACTAGATGCGTATACTACTTTTTTGACCTTGTTTTCCCGCGCCGCCACGAACATGTTCAGCGTCCCGCTAATGTTGCATTCATTGGTGAAGACAGGATCCTGAATAGAGCGGGGCACTGAACCGATGGCCGCTTCGTGAAAAATTACATCCATCCCTTCGGCGGCGCGGCGGCAGGAGCCAAAGTCGCGAATGTCCGCCGGGATAAATTCCACGCGCTGGTCGACCAGCAGGTGTTCAATGTTCTTAAGCGATCCGGTTTCCAGATTGTCCAGGATGCGCAATACCTCGACCTCCGCCATGCCAGAGAGCCGTTCACAGAGGTTAGACCCAATGAAACCCGCTCCACCGGTTACGAGAATCCTGAAGGACATCGAAAAGCGAGATTGAATGAAACAATGAGTTCAAAGATATTGAAATGCGGGCTGGAGGGTTACTGCCGGAGACCCGGGAAACGGAAATGGTCCCCGCCGTCATGCTGCCGGAATTCGAATTGCCTGCGGGCAAACTAGAAAGGCCGTCGCCGGAGGCCGGCGAACCGACGATTCATGGGGTTTCGCTTACCTGGCCTTCAAACAGCAGATCAACTCCCGGATCCGCCAGGACTAGGATTGGCCTTTGGCTCATGGGGATAGAAAAACTATTGTTCTTATCCGAGATCGGGAATACGGAAATACGGCTGCGGCCATCTGGCCCGGTAATTTTCATGGTCAGCGGAAAATCGAATGCTTGATCCTGTCGCTGAACGACCTGGAGCATCAGTTCTTTGCGCGACGATTGGTAGTGCCACTGGATCTGCAAGTTGGGCTGCCCGGCCCGGTAAAGCCACTGGCGGAAAAAAACATGGAGATCCTGTCCGCTGGCTGCTTCCATGATATCCCGAAAGTCGTTGGTGCTGGCATTGTGGCCGGCATAGGTCTGATAATATTTTCGGATTCCTTTCCAAAATAGGCTGTCGCCCAGCTGATGCTGCAGCATATGAAGGATCCAGCCGCCTTTTTGATAGCTGTTTGCGTTTAGCAGATCCATGAAATTTTTCCCCGCCGTCGTATCGACCACCGGAGTTTTTCGTTGACGGGAAAATTCAATTACCCGGGCCCTGTCTTCGCGCAGGCCCTTTATGAGTGTGTCGATGCCATAAACGGAGGCGAGGTATATATGGGTCATAAAAGTTGCAAAACCTTCGCTCAGCCAAAGATGACGAAATGAGGTTTCCGTCGCCGAATTGCCAAACCACTGATGGGCGATTTCATGGGCAAGGAGCGCCTCGGCTCTCCGGTCACCCAATACGGAATGTTCATTGTAGAATATAGCGCTGGCATTTTCCATACCCCCAAAGCGAGTCTTGGATTGCACGTTGGCGAGTTTGCGGTAGGCATAAGGACCAATCTGGTGAATATAGAAGGATAGGATTTGCGTGGCCGGCGCGTAATCGTAAAACCCGGCATCCCTATTTTGCGGGTACACCCAGCTGGTGACCGGGATGCAACCAACCTCTCCGGCCAGGCCAACGGCAAAGTCTGCGGCGCCAATGACCATGACTTTGGTGGGCAACGGTACGGTCTCCAGGTAGCGGGTAAGTTTTCGATGATCGGGAAGATTGCTTTCTTCCACTTGAAGGCCGTTGCTGATGATTTGATAGTGGTCCGGTGCAATAACGGAGAACTCGACTGCGGCCTTGTCGGAAGGATAATCCTTGCAGGGTATCCAATGGTGGGCGCGGTCCGGCCAGTTGTCTGCGAAAAAAGTACGTTGGCCGAACAGGCTGGTGGAGATGATCAGGCCGTCATCGGGAATGCCACGATACAGCACCTCCACCTCGCAGGCGGCCCCGACTTTTGTTTTGGCCGGGAGGGATACCCAAAGTTTGGCCCCCGATTGGGAATAGGTCAATTCAGCACCCTTTTCGCGGACTGAAACAACCCGCATTCCCTTGCCATCTGCCGTTTCTCCTTGCAGATCCAATCCTATACGTTCAGCTGGTTGTTGCAAAAGAAATTCAATGCGGGCATCCCCGACTATTGAATCGTTCTGGTCATTGAGTTCAATGGAATAATGGTAGAATTGGACGTCTATGGCCGGGTCTGTTTCCTGTCCCTGGGCATGATGGGAAAAAATTGCAAGCAGTATCAGCAGGTTGAGCCATCTGCGCATAGGCGTTGGGTTGGTTCCGGCCCGCAATGCGGGGCGATCAATTATCTTTTTGTGTTCCCGGATGAAAGGTCTCCCAGGAATGCCAGAATTCCTGATAAGCCTGGACTTCGCTCAGTTGAATTCCTGACCAGGCGGCATCCGGGCTTTTGCCGTCCCATTCCCATATCGAATGCGTGGCGCTGTCTTCCGGACGCTGACGCGATTCGTTCCACCGGAACCAGATGGGACGGCCGCCGGCTACCGCTTTCCATACATGAAAGCTCACGCCGTCACTTTCGAGCGCGATAAGTATGGGCAAACCGCCCAACGTGTCGTTAATGATTTTCTCCCTGGCTAAACGGTTCCAGTCGTAGGCTTTGGCCTGCCCCCCTGACAAGACGCCCAAAACCCAGGACTTCTTATGCCAGGATAGGCTGTCCCTTTTCTCCAGCGCGCTTTGGAGGGTTCCGGAGTCATAGCCCTGCAGCTCAGCGTAGCGAGCAGTAAAAAGATTATCCGGCTGCAGGATGCGCGTTTGAGGGTGGGCCCTGATCCAAGCCCCAAGCCGGATCTGGCGGGAAGGGAATTCCTGTAAAGTTCCGCCCGACAATGGCCCGGCGATTGCCTCTCCGGTCGCCTGACGCCACCAACTATGCGAATCGTAGTCTTCGAACATGGCATTGAAATGATCCATGCCCACCAGGCGGAAATGTTGGATTTTCCCTTGGACAATCGGGCTAAACACCCTTCCCGTGCGGCAAACCGTGCAGTAGGTGACGAGGACCGGCTCGCCGCCAAGAGAATCTTCCACCTGATGATGATAGCCGATGACCTGAATGGGGTAGGCTGCCGCCTCACCGTTTAAGTATGCTCCGATAACCAGCTGATTGCTGTCCACCTGGTTGTCCCGGGCGGAGGCGAAGCGCTTGTGGACGGGCGGATAAAACATTTTGTCCGCGAGGAACCGGTAATGAAACAAATAAAATATGCACACATAAAATAGCAGCAATACCCCAAGCGCAGCCTTTTGCCAGCCGCGGCCTCGGCCAAAACAAGCCAGCAAACCGGGCATTAGGCAAAGGACCGCCAACAAACGAAGCCAGAATATGTTTCGGTCCAGAAAATAAGCCAGGGCGATGCTGTTGGAATGCTGGCTTCCCGGAAATGGCATGATGAAATAGACTTTTGCTATCTCTAATCCGAACAGGAGCAATAGACCCAGCGCCAGAAGGATCCGCTTAGGCATGCGAAGCACTGATTTTAGGATGCATACTCATGCGCTGGAAGTTACAATTCTTCCAGCATTTGGACCACTTTTTCTCTCTTCAGGATCAGGTATCCCAGGCGATCGTTGCTGATGCCGTCGCGGATCTGATAGCTGAAATCAAATTGGTCATCGACGACCGAAGTTTCAAAATACTTAAAGCCGATATTGTCGAATGAGCGCAATTCCTCCGCAATCTCGTACAGGTGCGTGGACAACACAAATAGGGATCTTCTGATCTTGATCAGGCCTTTGATCACGGTAATCGAACATTTCATGGCGTCTTCGACATTGGTCCCTTTGAAGAGTTCATCGATAAGTACCAGCCACCTTTGCTCCTTATTGATCTTGACTAGCGTATGTTTGATACGCTGCACCTCGTTGAAGAATAGGCTTTCGCCTTTGCTGATATTGTCTTCAACATTGATATTGCTCAGAATTCCGTCAAAGGGGGTCAGCCGCATGCTTTTGGCAGGCACCCCCATTCCCAAGTGGGCCAGGAACACTCCGCATCCCACTGCCCGGATAAATGTGCTTTTCCCGGCCATGTTTGCACCGGTAAGGAATAGGAAATTGACTTTTTCGTTCAGCTTAACCGGATAGGCTATGGGTTTTTCCAAAAGGATGTGACGCAACGATTCTGTTTCTAACACGGGCTTTTCCTGTTCTATAAATTCGGGAAAGTTCAATTCAAGATGTTCCGTCGCCATAGACATGGAAAACCAAGCGTCCAGCCGGCCATAGATCTCAATCAATTCCTTTGCCGTGTCCCGGAAGCGGTCCCGCAGATACGCTCCGATCTTTACCGTTTCCGTAATGGACAGCCCTTTTTTCCCCAGCGGTTTGGCTAAAGACGAAACCGGGCCCATTTCGAGCAGTCTTCTGGCGCGTTCCAGCCGGCTACGCATAGCCAAAGGAGTACCCGGATCATCGAACAATTCGATCAGCCCATAGAAGTCGGCAACAAAATCGGCGAAATGCCGGACCGAATACCGAAGCAAGGAAAAGGAAGGTGCATGCAACAGCTTGTACGCCAAAGCACCGATCAGGCTGCCATCAGGAATGCGGTCCAGGACCGTTTCATAGAATTTCTCCATGACCATAATGGTGCCGTTGGTTATAACCATTGGCCATGCTTTCTGGCGGGATGCAATCAGCGAGAGGATTTGCTGGGTTTCCCGGATTCGTTGTAGGTCACTGAAGGGGTTCATGAACAGGCGTCGCAAATGCTCCCTGCCAATATGCGTGCGAGTCAAATCCATTTTCTGGAAGACGCTGAATTCGTTCCCATCACTGATGAGGGACAGGTCGTCGTAAGTGGTTTGGTCTATTTCCATACGCGCTATACTTTCTTGGTGGTAGCGAGTGCCTAACGGCTAAATATCAATCGCTGCCCGGTAGCTGATTCATCAAAAGCCCCGGAACTGTACGCCAGGTGGCCATTTACAAAGCTGTGTTCAATGCGTGCCGGCATTTGGACCCCTTCCAAAGGGCTCCAGCCGCATTTGTACAAGAGCTGATCCCTCGATACCCCGGTCTGACCAGACAGGTCTACAATCACCAGATCTGCGTAATAGCCTTCCCGAACGAAGCCCCGGTCAGCGATCTGAAAGCATCGGGCAACCGCATGACTTGTTTTTTCCACCAGTTTCTCCAGGCTGATCCGCCCCTCTTTTACATGACGCAACATCAGCAATAGCGAATGCTGCACGAGCGGTAGCCCTGCATGAGCGGATTCATAGGATCCGTTGCTTTCGGCCTGCCTCGATACGGGCAAAGGAACAATCGCACCCTGCTCGTTTCTCTCAAAACCCTTTTCCTCCAAGGTGTGAGGCGCATGGTCCGTAGCGATTACGTCCAGGCGGTCATCAAGAAGGGCTTTCCACAAACTATCGCGGTCTCCTGCGCTTTTTATTGCGGGGTTGCACTTGATCCGGTTTCCCAAAGCGGAATAATCTTCGCTGGAAAAATGCAGGTGATGAACGCAAACCTCGGACGTTATGCGTTTTTCCTCGATGGGCAGCAGGTTGCTGAACAGTTGCAATTCCCTTTGCGAGCTCAGGTGCAGGATATGCAGTCGGCTGCCGTATTTTTTGGCGAACTGTATTGCGGTGAGGGAGGACTCGAAGCAGGCTTGGGCATCCCGGATCAGCGGATGGTCCGCAACTGACAGGGTGCGATGTTCCGATTTGATCCTGGCCAGATTTCGGGCGATGATGCGCTCATCTTCGCAATGGGTAGCAATGAGCAGCTCGCATTCGCTGAATAGCCGGTCCAGGGTGAGGTGGTTGTCCACCAATAGGTTTCCCGTGGATGAGCCCATAAAGATTTTAACGCCACAAACGTCTTTTTTTTTCGCATTGGTCAGCAGCACCTCTTCGGTATTATCATTTGAGGTGCCCATATAAAAGGAGTAGTTTGCGAGCGATGAATTTGACGCTATCTGGTATTTTTCTTCCAGCAGGCTTTGTGTGAATGCCGGTGGGCGGGTATTGGGCATTTCCATAAATGAAGTGGTTCCTCCTGACACCGCCGCCCTGGACTCGGTGTATATCGTTGCCTTGTGCGTGAGACCCGGTTCCCGGAAATGAACTTGGTCGTCAATCAATCCAGGTAACAAATGCTTCCCCTGTCCATCGATTTCGATGACCCGCACCCGCGGCTGGATCTGGCTGCCGACCTGTTCAATCCGTTTGTTTTTGATGAACACGTCAGCCGAGATTATCCTTCCTTCGTTGACGATGGATATATTTTTTATCAGGTAATTTTGCATATCTTGAAGTTCGTTTTCAAGCAGTTACGGATCGAATCTGGAATCCAACATTCGAACATGACGCAATTTATCAAAACCCTTGTAAGGCTTTTCATAATTTTCCTTTTCCCGATTTTCTCCTTTGCTCAGTCCACTTTTCTTCCCCAAGGGGATAAGTCCGACCATTTCATGGAAAGACTCGAAATCCTTCTGCAAACAAATTCAGAACTCAATGTATTTACGCCAAAGCCGCTCAGCCGGAAAATGATAGTGGGCGTCGCCGAGTCCGCCGATTCGCTAAGCAAGGCCAATCCGTACGACTATTTCTACCGTCTTTCGGCCACGGACCGTCAAAACCTCCAAGAGTTGCTCATGAATAATAGCGAATGGGTGACTGGAAGTCACGAATCATTCGCCAGCAAAAAGCCGTGGTTCGAAACCTTCTACAAGACCAAGTCTAATTTTATTACCGTAAATGAGAAGGATTTTTTTCTAGATCTGGATCCGGTGATCCAGGAAAACCAATCCGTAGAAACAGGCAACGGCTCCAGGGTCTTCCTGAACTCCAAGGGTTTCACCCTTCGGGGTATGATTGCCAACAAGCTGGGCTTTTCAAGCTTTCTGACAGATAACCAGGAACGGGGTCCCGGGTACTTCCAGGACCGAGTAGCCGAATTCTCCGCCGTGCCGGGCGCGGGCTATTATAAGCCATTCAAAAGAACGGCCTTTGATTATTTTGACAACCGCGCATCCATTTACTTCAACCTGATCAAATATTTTGACATTCAGTTCGGATACGACAAGAATTTTATCGGTGATGGATACCGCAGCCTGTTTCTGAGTGATTATGCGGCGCCCTATTTGTTCCTCAAGATCAACACCCGGATTTGGAGGCTGAATTATGAAAACTTATTCATGGAGCTGGTCAGCCAATATCAAAAGAACACGGACTATCAATACCCCAAAAAATATGCTGTCGTTCACCATTTGAGCTATAATGTAGCCAAGTGGCTCAAATTCGGACTCTACGAGAATGTGGTCTTCAGCCGGGCCAATCACTATGATTTTTCTTATATGAACCCGGTCATATTTCTGGTTTCTGCACAGCAGCAGAATGGCAGCCCCGACAAGACTAATGCGGGCCTGGATTTCAAAGCCAACGTCGGCCACGCGACCCAGTTTTACGGCCAGCTGCTAATCGATGAATTCGTGCTGGACCAAATAATTCATTATTCCCGGGGATGGTGGGGAAACAAGCAGGGCATTCAGCTGGGTTTCAAGTATATCGACGTGGCCAATGTCAAGAACCTGGATCTGCAGCTGGAAGCCAATTTGGTCCGCCCCTATACGTATTCCCACAACGACAGCGTGGCGAGTTTTTCGCACTATAACCAGCCATTGGCTCATCCCCTCGGCGCCAATTTCTACGAACTTATCGGCATCCTGCGCTACCAGCCCGTTTACAAGTGGAATATCGAAGCGAAGGCGATCTATTATTACCAGGGCCTTGACTCCAATGGAGTGGACTTCGGAAGCAATATTTTTGAGAACTACAACGACCGCCCGCGGGATTTCGGGTTCAAGATCGGATCCGGCATTCCGGCCTCCTGCGTGAACCTGTCGGCCAACGTATCCTATGAAATAAAGGAAAACCTCTTCATAGACCTTTCCGCGACGCACCGCTATTTTGTCGAGAAGACGAACCCTCAAACGATCAATAATTCCACCGTCCTCACCCTCGGCATTCGAATGAATATGTTCCGGCGGCAATACGATTACTAATTCCTGGTGATATTATTCCACATTCGGCCAACGGCCTGGGAAATTAATTTCCCTTTCCTTCCAGTCTATGCCTTCAGGCAAATGGGTTACGTCCTGCGGTAGCCGTGGTATTCAATTTGTACGTCCAGAAACCAGACCCAATCTGTCGATACTTGCCTCAAACAATAATTAAAAATAGCGTATGAAAAAGATTCTTTTAGCCGTCCTGATGCTTTTCTGCACCTTCTGTTTCGGTCAGAAATTTCAGTTGGGCCTGAAGGGGGGCGTCAACATCAGCGATTTTGTAGGCAGCAGCAATTCCAACAGCGCACAATATTCTGCCCTGGCGGGGTGGAATGCCGGTGCGTTTGTGAATTTCATGCTGGGCCATCATTTTTCCATTTCTCCAGAAATCCTGTATTCGACAGCCGGGGCGAAAATCCAGGAAACCACTATCGGCAACAATTCAAACACCACCGTCAGTGAGAACTTCAAATTGGCCTATCTCAGCGTGCCGGTGATGGCCAAATACCGGTTTACCGGCGGATTCTTTCTGGAGACCGGGCCGGAGGTCAATTTCAACATCAGCAACAGCAATTGGCAAAATCAGAGCGTGAAAAGCCTAACCAATTCCTCTGAATTTGCTTGGGGAGCCGGCTTGGGTTACCATAGCCCGATCGGTCTGGGCATCGACCTTCGATACAATGTCGGAATCACCAACGTCGGAAATGTCAACAATGCCAGTTTCAATGACGTTAATTTCCGGAATAGCGGGTTCATGATCGATTTGTTCTGGACGATTTTCAATAATCAGCCCTGAACGAACTAGCCTTCAAAAATGAGGGAGAAGACAAACATGCGAGATTTAAGTTTGTCGATCGTGCTGGAATAGATCAGGTTCGGGTCCCGGCTATGGACATTGATCAGCCCATCGCTGATTTTCAGTTCGGGGGATAGGATAAATACCGGGAAAAAGAACTGGAATCCAATGCCCGCCTCCAGACTAAAATCGTAGGGCTTGAGTTTAACGAGATCCTGAGCCTTGCGGGCCGTTGCATTCGATGCCAGGTCATATTGGTAATTAAAGCCGGCAAGCATGTACACGCGAAAGTTTTGGATCCGGTCGGAGAGGAATTTGATCTGGACCGGGAAGCCCAACAGGATAGATTCCACCTGTTTGGTGGCTACCGAGTCTTCGCCATAGGTAGGATATTTGACATTATACTGCAAATTTTTGTACGAAAACATCAATTGGGGAAAGACCACCCGGAATTCAAAATGAGGACTAAGGCGCAGGGTATGCATTCCAGCCAGTCCAAATCCTCCGGTGTTTAGCGGATTTACAGACAGGACGCTGTCGCTGGCCAGGAAACTGGGGTGGGCACTGACCTGGAAATGCGAATTGTTATAAATCATGGCAATCCCCAAGTGGTAAAACTTGTCGTCGTGGTCCGGCAAATTCAAGATATCCCGCTGCGCAAGCCCGCTCTGGGCCAAGCCCAGCAGCAATACGCTGAAAACCAGCTGGAATAAAGTCCTCCCCTTGCGCTGCTGGAAACTTGCAAAGCTCATAACTATAAATAAGTCAATGAATTATATCTTATTTTCGGTTCCGATGAGTAAAATTGGAGCAATAATAGGGATCATTTTTTTTGGAGGAGATATCCAATAACGGCAGGAATAGCAAATAATTGCCAGCAAATTCACTATCGGGATCATTTTGACCGGCTGCTAGGGTCCTGGGGTTTTGATCCGCAATAGATCGTACAAATGCCCAGGGTCAGGGGGATGCGGTAGCTGCTTTCATAGCCCAGGCGGATCAGAATGGACAGGAACCGCTCCCCGTTCGGGAAAGCTGCCACCGATTCGTTCAAATAACTATACGCGTCTCGGTTCCCGGATATCCACCTGCCCAGCCGGCAGGCGATCCGGGACAAATAAAAATCACATAAATATTGAGCCGTCTTTCCATTTGGTCTGGAAAATTCCAATATGATGAGCTTCCCTCCGGGTTCCAAAACCCTCCTCATTTCGGAAAGCCCTTGTTCCAGATTTTCAAAATTTCGCACCCCAAAACCTACGGTGATGGCGTCGAAATGGTTGTCCGGAAACGGTAGCTGCTCGCAATCGGCTGCCTGCAAATGGAGGGACTCCAGCCGTCCGGATTTGCCAATTTTGTCGCGCGCTTTCTGCAGCATCCCTTCGGAAATGTCTATAGCAGTTATGCTTCCCGGTTTTAGTCGCTCAGCCAGCAGGATCGCCAGGTCGCCCGTTCCGGTCGCCACATCGAGCACCCGCTTTAAGGGGCGGCCCGCCAGCTCCTGTATCGCCCTTTTCCGCCAGTATCTATCCAATCCTCCACTTAACAAATGATTCAGGAAATCATACCGGAAGGCAATCCGGTTGAACATGTCGGCAATCTGGTGCTTCTTGCCCTGCTCCGATTCCGGGAAGGGCACGACCGAATCGTGATCGTATACGGGCATGGGCGGTAAAGTTACGAAGGAGAAAGCAGCCGCTGCGCCGTATCTTGCAAAGCTTGATCAGCGATGATGAAAATTATTTCTTCCGAATATGTTTCCAGTAGCCCGGATTATCTCCAATGCCCCCGGCCGGATCGGCCGGAGTATGCCTTTATCGGGCGCAGCAATGTCGGTAAGTCTACCCTGATCAACATGATTTGTGGAAAAAAGCATCTGGCCAAAATATCCCGAAGTCCGGGTAAGACCCGGCTGATCAATCATTTTTCTATCGAATCGACGGCGAGCGAGAAAAAGGATTCCAAGGAAAGAGCAAAATGGTACCTGGTCGATTTGCCCGGATACGGATTTGCGGGTGTCTCGCAGTCTGAGCGGAATAGCTGGGGAAAGATGATTGAGGGGTATCTTAAAAAAAGAGAAAACCTCATACAAGCATTCCTGCTGTTGGACAGCAGGCTGAGTCCTCAGGCCCTGGACCTGGACTTTGTAAACCGCCTGGGGGAATGGCGGATTGCCTTTACGATGGTCTTTACTAAATCAGACAAAGAAAATCAGCGCGTGGTGAATACTCATGTCCGCGCGTTTCTCTCCACCATGGAAAAAAACTGGGCTTCCCTGCCACCGCACCTGATCAGCAGCAGCTTGAAGCAAACTGGAAAAAAGGAAATATTGGCCCTTATCGAAGACCAGAATAAACTCTTTACCCGGAGAGATTCTTAGATTTTTTCTTAGTTCACCACCTTATTCGCGCAGCTACTGCTGGCAAACGCTTCCGGCTTTGCTTTGAAAGCGAAACCCATGCCCAGAATATATCCCATTGCTTCCTTGAGGGCATCGTTGCTTTTGAAGTGCGGGTTGGTATTAATATCTGCATGAACTTCCATGTCGACGTCATACCGGGTAAATACGTCGCAGAGTTCGTAGGCGATTTCAATGCTTTTTGCAACCTCCACCAACATTCGCTCCTTAATGCTGAAATGATTCCTGGTCTTTTCGTTGTGGATGAACATGAATCCGCCGTGGCCTTCGCGAAGGAAAACGATGACTGTGGCAAATTCGGTTTCAGCGCCTTTTACCTGGGAGTCGGTGCCGATGCACACTTTCAAATGATAGCCCTTATCTGTTTCCCTTCGAATAACGCTTTCGACTGCTTCGAGGATAGGTATTTCGATTGGGTCGCCATTAAATTTTCTCCACAACATGAAAAATGGGTTTATCGAATTTACCGAATTACCAGGTTCTGGCAAAAAGGGCAGGAGGTTATGGCTTCATTAATTTTTCAACGCCCTGACCCAAATCGTTTTCCCATCGCAAGAACAAAACGCCTTTCGGCACATCCTCCACCATCAGCCAATTGGATCCGGCGGTAAGTCTTCCCCTGACCAGGATTCGGCCGTCGCAGGCATAAATTGCGTAGAGACCTGGATGCTGGCTATAAACCAGCAAGGGCCCGGAAATAAAGTTGCCGCGGATTTGCACCGGGGCCCCGTTTTCGACGCTCACCAGACTGACTATATTGGAATAAGAAACGCCCTGATCATTGGCTGCGTTTAGTTTCAACCGGTACTTTATGATGCCTCGCCCCTCGCTTATCCGCTCAAATGACCTTTGGCTCGTGTCCTCGACCTGCAACAGTTCAAAAGGCTTTCCCTGAGGGGCCCATTCGATGGAGACTTGCTGAAATATTTCAGTCGCCGGCAAGACCCAAGCCAGCCAGTGTGCCTGGCCGTGGATTTGCCCCTGCAATTGCGGACCGCCCGAGGCCATCGCTTCCGGGTTGCGGTACCCGATATCGTTTGGACTTCCGGCTATAAGTGCCGTATCGTTCTGCATTGAGGCGCATCCGGACGAGCTGGTGCCTTCAATCCATCGTCTTTCCGGCCGGTAGTAAGGTACTCCCATGATGGGTGCCCAGCCTGACTGCGTCGTGCCTTCTCCGCCGTTATATTCGGAGAGCTTGCGGCAGGAGCCATCAAAAAGGCTTTGATGTTGCAAACCGAGGGTGTGGCCGATTTCGTGGGAAGCAGTCAAGGCCAGCAAGCGGGAATTATTGCCCAGCAGGCGCGTAAATACCCATGCCGGAGTCTCATCTCCCCAGCTGAAGGAACCGACGCAGGCTGCGCCCGCTGAATTGCCGTACCAGGTTTGGGTAGGAGTGAAAATGACCTTGATCCGCTGGAAAGAGGGCGATTGGCGGAACTGCCCGGAATCAGTGGTAACGTTTACCTTAAACATGGCAAAATCTTCGGCGACCATTTGGCATATTTCATCTTTTGCCGAAGGAGAAAGCCCGGAAGGTTGAGCATCTATAGGACCGTTCCAGTTCCAGACCGTTCCGCGAATGAAGGCTCCATCAAAATCGAGGTAAATCGTAGGCTTGGCAGCTAAATAGCTGTTAAAGGGCGGCTGTTGCGCCTGAAGGCGCATTCCGCCTAAAATAAATAGACAGAGCAAGGCATAGGATGGATAAGTTTTCATCGGCTGGATTTGTATTCAGCTCCAACAAGTTTTCATGGGTACGGATTAATGCGCTGGCTTAAGGTTTAGGGGTAAATGGACTAATCGGGCATTATCAAATGTTGTTGTGTTTTTATCAAATAGTAAGTTCCTTCCACTAACCGGAGTTCGATCGCTTCGTCAGTTCCCGGATGCAACAAATTGCCGATATACCGTAAGGAGCCATCTTCAAGGCTGACCCGGGAAATCGAAAACCAGGCGCCGGGATCATCCAATACCCGGATGCTGATGCGAGCAACGTTTGCCGATTCATCAATGCGATCAAGAATTTCCCCATGAATAGCATAGCCATGACCCAGTGAAAAAGTCAATTTGCCCTTTGCCCCGAACAACGCCGCCAATTCGACCGGATCGCAAACGGCGCGGTCTGGCAAACGGGTAAAAAAGGCTGAATGAGTCGAATGGTTTTGGAAAATAGCGGAACCGGATTGGGCATGTGCCGTACTAAACAGGATTGGACAAAAGAAGAGGCAACCGAGGAGGTTCCGGTGAATCATGGGATATTTTTTATCTGGTTGTTTTCCAGGGCACGATCAACAAGAACTGGGCAGTAAAACAAGACGCCTTAAATGAACGGAAACTTTTCGTATTTATTGCGCTAAAACTGGCCCGTGCTTAGCAATACCAAAGTGCAAGCTTCCATAGCCTGAATTCCATGTTCCCTAGTGAGTCGTTCCAGCTCTTCGTTTTCTGCTCCCGGATTAAAGATTACGCGCCGGGGATGCAGGGAAAGTATGTAATCGTAATATTCCTCTTGCCGTATGGGATTCAAATAAATGGAAACTGTGTCAATGTCCGGGAAAGCCTTTTTTTCCATACCAATTTCCACGTCAGCGACCCGGGCCTTCCTGGCCCCTATTGCCTCCACCGGGTGCCCTTGCTCCCGTAGGCGGTTTAAGGCCAAGAAGCTATACCGGGCAGGACTGTCCGAAGCGCCAATAACCAGGGTCTTCTTTTTGCCGTTTTCCATGAGATAAAGATAAGACGATCGACCAAACGACCTGGCCACCCATAAGTCGGGCAAAGGACTTGGCTTAAAACGGAGTGCCGTGAGTCTGCCGGATTAGAAAAGAAACCAATTTGGGAAATGGCTTGACGGAGCGTATGAGCAGATTGGAGAGGAATTCGCTGCCAAAAAAGCGCTGTATGAATCGGCCTGCTTGTACTCTTTTCCCAAAAATTCTGTTCCATTGATCTGCATAGTATTGCTCCATTTCATGACGGGCTATTTTATGCTGAAGAAACGGCAGGATGCAGCCGAAAGCGATCTTACTCCCATGGAGGGCCATGCTCATTCCATTTCCACAAAGGGGAGTAATCATGCCTGCCGAATCGCCAATGAACAGCACGTGGTCAGACACCAGGGACTTTTTTTCGAAACTGATCTGTGAAATCGTTACGGGCTGGTCGAATAAAAATTCTGCCGAAGCAAAAATATGCTCAAGGAACGGGTTCTTTCGAATGATTTCGCTTTCCATCGTTTTTATTGAGTTCCCACTGGATTTTAGATTGTCCGCAGAGGTCAGGTAACAAAGGCAATATTTGCCATCTTCGATCTGTGATATTCCGCAATAACCATGATGAAAATTATGAAGTGCGATGCGCTCCGCCGGTTCCCTGATGCGGATGTGGTACTTGGCGCCGACATAATTGTTTAGCTTCTTGTTTTTCTGGCGCGTGAATTTCCGCTTCCATTTTACGTCCAGGTTGCTGCGCTTCCCGTAAGTTGCGCAGACCACGCGGGCATCCAAGGTTGACAAAGAAGTTCGGATACTGAAAATAGGCCCGAGCGGAGATACATCCAGGACCTTGGTTTCTTCAAGAACGACAACGCCGGCAGCCTTGGCAATGTCCGCCAAGGCAGCGTCAAGCTTATATCGGCTGATTCCGAATCCGCCCAGGGGAAGATCGCGCTCGATTTGAGTACCTCCTGGAGAAGAAATGAGCAGGTGCTTGATCTGGGGAAGATTCCAGTCGCTTAGCGGAACGCCCAGATCTTCAAGGAAGTTCCAGCTTTCCAGGCTTATGTATTCTCCGCAGACCTTATGAAAAGGATATTTTTCCTTTTCGAATAGCACCACCCGGCATCCCCCCTGGGCAGCCAGGATGGAAAGCGACAGTCCGGCAAGGCCTCCTCCGATTACGGCCAGATCGTATGATGATTCTTCGTTCAATGCCCGGATTTAACGATGATCAGCCAGCGAAATGCCCAATTCCATCGAATCTTGTAGTTATGAATCCCCGCGGTATTGAGCAGGCGAACCCACTCGCCAGCGGTAAATGCCCGTAAAACAGACAGTGGGGCGTCATTTTTGACCAGGCGCGATCGGGAAAAGAGCCGAGTGAGCACCCGGATCGACCAGTAGGCCAGCGGGTGACGATGGATGTCATTGATGAAAAAGCCAACTGCGGAGCGGCTTTGCATCCAATGGAGCATGCCCACGATATCATCATCGGAGAAATGATGACAAAACAACGAGCAAAAAATGATATCGGTTGTCGACCGGGATATTTCGGCGTCGCGAAAATCCGAGACCATGAACCTGGCGCCGATATGCTGGCACTGGATAGCGGCTACTGCGATGCAGGACGGATTGATGTCAACCCCTACCAGATCAGTTTCGATATGATGTCGAAAACACCAGTTGCTGAGCGCGATTAGATTATCGCCGCCGCCGCAGCCAATCTCGCAAACCCGGACTTTGTTCCGTTCGCCGGCAAGAGCGCGGATGCCCCGGATGGTTGCCCGATGCCCCCCCAGCCTGCGGTTGATCACATCAAGCTCGACCATGTTACGCCGGATGTCTTCCAGGGGGATATCCTGGCGGTCTAGCCATTCTTTCTGGCTGGAACGGACAGAAAAATCCATAAGACAAGTTAACCCATGTTTTGGTAAGGAAATCCTAAACCTGACGGTTGAATAAACCCTTGTCAGGACTCCGCGATGAAAGTTTCCATCGTGAGGCCCGGGCCGAATGCAGCCCCAAATATCTTGTTGTGGCGGTCAGACTTCAGCGAAGTCAAAATCTTTTGCAAAACAAAAAGAATGGTCGGAGAGGACATGTTTCCATAATTATTGAGCACTTCATAGGCTGCGTCCAGATGTCCGTTGGTAAAGTGCAGGCTTTTGTGAATGGCATCCAGGATTTTTTTACCTCCCGGATGGATACACCAATGCGTTATTTCTTCCATTTGCACCTTAGACAAGTTCAGGGCTTGAGAGACCAGGCGCTCGAAGTCTTCCTCGATGAGATCCGGGATATAGCTACTCAACGTCATCAGAAAGCCGGTGGACGACAATTCCCACGCCATGTCCTTTTTCCCCTTGGTCAATACTTCGGAATAAAAACCCCGGAAATGGACACCTTTTCCCGGATGATTATCACCCACTATAAGAGCAGCGGCGGCCCCATCGGCAAAAAGAAGGCTGGAAGCAATATTGTCCCAGGTAGGTTCTCGCTGGAAATGCAGGGTGCACAGCTCCGTGCACACGACGAGTACGCGCGATTCCGGATGAGAATAACAAAGGCAGTCAGCCAGTTTCAAGGCATGAATACCCGCATAGCAACCCATAAAATTGATCGAAGTCCGGAATATTGTCTTGGGCAGATCCATCAGCTCCATGATTTGCAGATCCAAGCCAGGGGCGCTCATGCCGGTGCAGCTCACGGTAATTAGGTGCGTAATCTCTTTGGGATGGATTTTTGATCCTATGCATTCGCGAATCGCATCCACGGAAATCGGGGCGGCGTACTTGGTATACCACATCATCCGCTGCTCCAAACTGGGAAAGGGCTCGAGATTTTCGGAATGCGGGTAAAACTTCCAGTCGGAAATGTGACGGCTATAATCCGCAATGACCGAATGACGCTGTCGTATTCCGCTGTGATGATAGAGGTATTTTAATTTCCTTTGTTCCGTTTCATTCAAGGCAAATATATGCTGCATGAATCCCAGGATCTTGTCCTGCTCATGTCGGAAGGCAGGTACGGTGGTGCCTATCGAAAGGATTTTACTCACCAGAAACCACTTTTAGTGAATGTACAAACTTAATCGGGATCAAAACCGGGTTCATTTTCTAAGAGGTTTCAGGATTCCATCAGGAGAATGACGATAAAACTCAGGTTGGCAAAGCTGGAAGCGATAACATTCATTCGCATGGTATGGGTAAAATCCGCTTTTCGGCTATCCCTCCACACTTTCCGTGCCCAATTCAGAAAATATACGAAAACAGGAACCATACAGGTTGCCCACCAGATAAAATCTTTTATTTCCAGGGATGCGTAAAAATAGTACCACAGGGTAGCAAAGGCCAAAAGATAGACGGCACCGCAAAACAAAAAAGTGCCCCGATAACCCAGGAGAGAACTGATGGTCATCACTTGATCCTGACGGTCAGCTTCATGCTGATAAATCTGCGTCAGGGGATAAAAGCCACCGATCAGCAAAGAACTAGCCAGCATCGCAACCAGCGGAAATTCCCGCACATACTGGGTGTGACTTCCTTCAAAAACGAGATAGAATACCAAAGCCCCCTGGCAAATAATGACGGTGAGGTAGCCAATAATAGGATATTTTTTTAAGCGGATGCCCTTGTAGCTGTACGCCCTGGAGGCAATAATATAAGCGCATATCCCAACCGAAAAATACCAACCCATGAAAAGCCCCAGCCCGATCGCAATAAGATCCATAAATCCGGTGACATAAAAAAGCTCCCGAGTAGGCTGGGGAGGATTCTTAAGTCCTCCAATACTTCCCTGATCCCGGTCCATATAGCTGTTATATCCGTTGCTTGCCGGATAAACCAATACATGCAGAATCACGAAAATCAATACAACATGAACCCAGTCTTTTACAACCACCTGGCTTAGCGCGAACCAGAATACCGGCATCAGGAATAAGGAAAAGTGAAAACGCAGCAACTTCCAGGTTGACCCTTTTTCCATCTGCGGAAGATAGTAAAGTTGGCACATATAAAAAGCCGTTCCTGTACCCATTCCCGCCTTATTTGCCTGCGTCGCCTCGCTGATGATTCAAGACTTTTTAATAAACTTCACCTTTTGCCCAGCAAATCACCCAGTTTTTGGGGCAGCATTTCCCCACGAACATGACCCAATCCGTTTCCGGAAGCTTCGTTAGACCGGCTGGTATTGAATTTGTGGTTCTTTACTGCATGGGTCACCAAATCTATTCATGGCCTGATGTGCACCGCTGTGCTGAGTTTTATGGCCTTTAGGGGAATCGCACAATCCACCACTATGGGTGGCCGAGTTCCGGCCTTTGGAATCGGAACCGTCACACTTTCTTATGGAATGGGGCCCGGCAGTAATTATCACGGAGACAATTACGATGCTGCGTTTGGGTTCAAGGGAGTTGCCGAATGGGGCCTGTAGAAGGCGGGTCCGGGCGTGGTCTCCCTGGGTGGGGAAGCAGGAGGTACTTACTCAAGCGGAAGATATTATTCCAATTACGAGACCCATACCATCGTTCTGGCGGTTAGAGCAGCCTGGCATTGCGGATGGCGCGTCCCGCGATTGGATACTTACGGTGGATTTTCTCCGGGATTGGGCTTTCATGAAGTAGCTTACTAAAATGAAGTGGGCTGCCGGCAAAACACCGTAATTCCTATTTTTGGTGCATTCGTTGGGGCCTCGTATTTCGTGACTCCGTTTTTTGGATTCAATGCAGAGCTGGGCTATGACATTACCGATGTTCAGGCCGGCATAATTTTCAAGCTGCATTAGAAATCAGCGGAAAACCGACCAAAACCCCGATTGCTCAAATCCTTCGGGCAGGGGATGGGCTGGATTGCCCATGCCTTTGAATACGATCCATTGGCGTTAATTTTGTTTCCTGAGCAGATTCTGGATGGTTCCCGCTGGTCAATATCATACCCTGCGAGTTACAAGGCAGCAAGAATTCGGTTTTTACCTCGACGGCCTGGGTGAAGAAATTCTATTGCCCAAGCGGTATGCGCCGGCTGGCCTCAGTCCGGGCCAGGAGATCCGGGTCTTCGTGTATCATGATTCGGAGAGCCGCATCATTGCCACCACCGAACGACCCCGGGGCATAGTGGGAGACATCCTAGCCCTTTCCGTGGTAGACATCACCGCAGCAGGCGCTTTTCTGGACTGGGGCCTCATGAAAGATCTTTTCCTTCCGGTTTCCCAGCAGAAAACCCGGGTGCACAAGGGCGAGCGGGTTACCGTGCTGATTTATCTGGATGAACGAACCGGTCGCGTCGCCGCTACGGAAAAGTTCAGCCAGCACCTGGACAATGATGCGCTCACCGTCCGGGAGCAGGATCGGGTTCGATTGCTGATCCACCGTCGCACCGACCTGGGTTATGAGGTTATTATCAACAGCCGCCATATTGGACTTTTGCATGAGTCAGATGTTTTTACTCCAATAAATCCCGGAGACGAGCACGAAGGATATATCCGACAAATCAGACCAGGCAACAAAATTGACGTAATGCTCGGCCAATCGGGCTACGGCCGAATTGAAGGCGAAAGCGAAAGGGTATTCGGATTGCTGCAGGCGCATAAGGGCTTTCTTCCCTATCACGACCGCTCATCGCCCGGGGAAATACACGCTTTTTTCGGCATGAGTAAAAAGGCGTTCAAAATGGCGCTCGGCAAGCTTTACAAACAACAGCGGATTGTACTGAGTGCGGATGGGATCCGTTTGGTCGACGGGGCTCCGGATCGAATTGGCCCCCTCAGGCCGGAATTGCCTCAAAAGGGTTAATGGGCCTGGCTGGAAAGAATCGAACAAAGACTAGATGAGCATTCGCAAAGGTTCTTCCAGCAAGCCTTTCAGGGTGAGGAGGAAGGCCGATCCCGTAGCGCCGTCAACCACCCGGTGGTCGCAGCTCATGGTGAGTTTCATAATATGACCGGGTTTCACGGCACCATCCTTTACGACGGGCACTTCGCTTATTCCACCCACAGCCAAAATGCAAGCATCTGGAGGATTGATTATGGCAGTAAACTCATCTATGCCGAACATACCCAGGTTGGAAATGGTGAAGGTGCTTCCTTCCCAATCGCTGGGCTGAAGTTTCTTGGCTTTTGCCTTTTGCGCAAAATCCTTGACTTCGGCAGCTATTTGTGCGAGAGATTTGGTGTCTGCGTAGCGGACAACCGGCACGAGCAAACCTTCATCCACAGCCACCGCGACACCGATGTTGACGTGGTGATTGATTCGAATCCGCTCGCCAAGCCAGCTGCTGTTGACGCCAGGATGTTGTTTCAGCGCCAGCGCCGCTGCCTTGAGTACGATATCGTTGAAAGAAATCTTTACGGGAGAAACATCATTGAGACGAGTTCGGCTCGCCACCACCTGGTCCATATCAATGACCATCGTAAGGTAAAAATGCGGAGCAGAAAACTTGCTTTCTACCAAGCGCTTGGCTATGACCTTGCGCATCTGGGATACGGGGACCTCCTCAAAATCCGGCTGGCCGACCGGAGCCGTTCGCATGGGAAGGGCTGCCGCAGCTTGCGGCCGGGCAGCCTCGCCCGTTGGGGGTGCAACAAAATTGTCGACGTCTTTTTTTACGATCCGGCCACTGTCTCCGCTGCCGGAGACCTGCCTGATATCAATGCCTTTTTCTGAAGCTAGTTTCTTTGCCAGCGGAGAAGCTTTTATCCGGGAATCTCCGTTCAAAGAAGAGTCGGAAGCAGGAGGCGCTTCGGGTGCGGCGGAAGGCGCGGAAGCTGGAGCTGCGGGTGCGGTTGACGCCTGAGCGGGCATGGTGCCCGATTTTGCTTTCGATGCATCGACGATTTGCTGAACATTCACTTTTTTTTCATCGCCGATGATTGCCAGCAGGTCATTGACGGCAATTTTAGATCCTTTTTCAGCGCCAGTGTAAAGCAGTTTCCCCTCCTTGTAGCTTTCCAATTCCATGGTGGCTTTATCCGTCTCGATATCGGCTAGTATGTCCCCTTTTTTCACCTGGTCACCCACTTTTTTGTGCCATTCAGCTATCACCCCTTCCGTCATCGTGTCGCTTAATCTGGGCATCAAAATCACTTCCTCCATTTTAGTCAAGTCCAGATTGGAAGCCGCCGGTGCAGGCGCCGGATCAGCCGGCTTCTTGGGATCCTCAGCCGGGGTTTGCGCGGCTTGTGGAGCGGTTTTGCCCGGGTTTTTCACCAGGTTGGAAATGTCTTCTCCAGGAGCGCCGATAATAGCCAGCAGATCGTTGACCTGAACCTTTCCTCCTTTGTCGGTTCCGGTAAACAACAATGTACCCTCCTTATAGCTTTCCAGGTCCATGGTGGCTTTATCCGTTTCCACTTCAGCCAGCAAGTCGCCTTTTTTTACCGGATCGCCAACCTTTTTATGCCAGGCGGCAATGACTCCCTCTGTCATTGTATCGCTTAGCCGAGGCATCAAAATGACTTCAGCCATAATTTTCCTGCTAATTGATTTGATATAAGCACCTCGAAATTAAGTCAAAAACGGGAATCGGGACAGGAAGGAGTAGCTAACTAAGCTATACTCGGTCGTAGCGGACAGCCGGGCCTACCTCCTTCACATTGCCGGTCCGCTTGAGCACACCCCAATTTTGTAATTCACCTTTAATGGCGCGCCGGCACGCTTTGAATAGTACATACCACATCAACCAGCGCCAGGCGAGGCGCTGGGGGATTAGCCAGAACAGCCTCCAGACCCGCTCGCGTTCAAAGCTGAAGGCCAGTAAAGTCACGGACGCATCGACGAGCATGAATATTAAATAATACCACCCCATTTTTGCCGCATTCCCGGTCATTAGCCCAACGATCATGAAGAAATCGGCCAGGGGAATTAAAAAAGGGATGATATACTGGAACAACATGATATTGGGCATGGCTATCCAGCCAAGTCCCTTATAATTCCAGTTAAAAAGAACGTCCCGATTTTTCCAAAAAGTTTGCATCACGCCAAAACTCCAACGGAAACGCTGCTTGATAAACATTTTCAGGGTCTCCGGCGCTTCAGTCATTGCGATGGCCTTAGGCTCATTATCGATCTGGTAGCCACATCGAAGGATCCGTATCGTCAGGTCGCAGTCTTCGGCCAGGGTATCTGAAGTGAATCCGCCGGCTTCTTCAATGGCTTTCTTGCGGAATGCGCCGATTGCTCCAGGGACCACCGTAATGATATTCAGGTATGCAAAGGCTTTGCGGTCAAAGTTTTGGCTGCTGATGTACTCGATGGCCTGCCATTTGGTCAACAGGTTAACCTGATTACCGACTTTTACGTTGCCAGCTACGGCTCCTACGACCCTGCCGCTATTCGCTGATGCCTGTGGAATCAGGAAATGATCCATCATTCGGGAGATTGCATCGGGCCGGAGCTGGGTATCCGCATCAATGCAGACTACGAATTCCGCGTTGGTGCGATGGACGCCGTAGTTAAGCGCCGAAGCCTTGCCTCCATTGGGCTTCGATAATACCTTGACTTTTGGATGATAAGCAAATGCATCCATGACATTCTGGTAGGTGTTGTCTTTGCTTCCATCGTCTATGAAAATCACCTCAAACTTCGGGTATTCCGTGCGCAGCAGATTCTGCAAGGAACTAACCGCATTTACCTCTTCGTTAAAGGCAGGAACTATGATGGCAACCAGTGGCCATTCAGAATTAGGAACGGCCGTCAGGTTCATCAGCTGTTGCCTTTTCTCTCTTCGATTCTCCTGGGTGGCTATGAATCCAAGAGAAAGTATTTTGACGGCAGACAGGATGATGAATACGATGAACAGCGAAAAAAGGATATGACTTCCCCAGTAACCCACTTCGGCAACCAGGTAATTCAATTGAAGGAGATAGAATCCACTTCCTTTGGGAACCGGTGGCATGAGATCATCCTTCTTTTTACCTACCAGAGCCGAGACTGTGGTAAAAGTATAGCCCCGGTCCTTAAAGTATTTGATGATCCGTGGAAGCGCTTCTACGGTAGCCGCCCGGCTATCGCCGCCCGCATCGTGGAGCAGGATGATGTTTCCGCTTAGGTCTTGCTTGGTCAATTCTTCCTTTCTCTGGATTACCCGCGCAACGATCGAGTCCGCTGTGGTCCCGGGCACCCAATCCATCGGGTCGATGGATTCCCCGATGTCCAGGTAATTTTTTTGCCTGGCGATGGCGACCGGAATCAGCTCTTCTGCCTTCTGAGGCTCGAAATCTGCATTATAAGGCGCGCGGAACATGATGGTGGAATGCCCCGTTATGCATTCGATCAGCAAGCGGGTAGCCTCCATTTCCAGAATGGCTCGTTTTCGACTGACCTTGGCAATATTTGGGTGGGTAAACGTATGATTTCCTATTTCATGGCCCTCGCGAAAAATCCGTTTGACCAGCGGAATATTGTTTTCTGCATTCAACCCAACGACAAAAAAAGCGGCTGGCACCTGTTCCTTGCTTAGAATATCCAATATTTCGGGAGTATAGACCGGATCGGGCCCGTCGTCAAAAGTCAGGACCAATTTTTTCTTGTCCTGCGTACCATATTTCTTGGCTACCCATTTGGATGGAAGGCTATCGTAATGCTCTTCACTGATCAGCATTTCGCTGCTGTCGATTTCGGGGACGATTTTCCCGCTGGTCGGACCGCCTATCACATCGAGGACCTCCCCTTCTCCTTCGTAATCCACGACCTCGTCATTGTCCATGGCCTTTACGTTGCTGAAAGCCGTGAAATCGAAGCGCTGGGCGCTGTCTTTGGTCATGTCCCTGTCATAGAAGTCCCACATTCGGGAATCTTCAGAGCCCAGGCGCCAAAGGGAGACGCCGCTGAGCCCATACTCCGTGGCAAACCGCAGGCTGTTGAAAGTAGTAGCGGCATCCGTGAAGTAAACCTGGTGTTGATTGTTGTCATCGTCTGCGTAGCCGAAATCAAGGTTGTATGAGTCGTTGTTGAAATCAATCTCGGATTCGTAACTCTTGGCCAGATTGAGCGCTTCCTGGTAGGTAACCACCTTGGCCGTGATGGCGCGCCCCTGCTTATTGAGCTTCCAGTCATAACCATATCCCGCGACGGCCAAAATGAGCTTCTTATTGGGTATTTTTTTTGCCGCCTGATCGACTGCCGCTTCTATCCATTTCTGGTGGCTGATGGGGCCCGGACCCGTACTCTCTGAGTATTGATCATATGCCATCAGAAACACATAATCATTCACACTGGAAAGTTCGGAAAGGTTGTAATCCTCATTAAATGGAGAAACAGACTGGGAAACGAGAAATCCACGGCTGTGTAATTTCTGGTAGATTTCCCTTTGGAAATCCACTAGCACTTGGTTGTTTTTCTCTTTCAGTTCTTCGAAATCGACATTGACTCCGGCGAAATTGTATTGCTCCATCAAAGACAGCAAGTCCTTAAGCAGCCTTTTTCGTTTTTCCGGGTTAGTCAGGATGCGGTGCACTACATCTCCCCGAAAGGTTGCGCTGTCAGCATTGGTCAATTCGGGAACGATTTTTACCTCCGATCTGCGCATCAGGTCATAGGCCTGAGGATCGATCTTTGCCTTCAAGGTATCGGCATTCGGGTCCAGAAACAGCCATTCCGGAATGACCATGTTTAGGTGGGAGATATTCTGTTCTAGCGAAGAATAGGATTGGGGATCCCAATCGACGAAAAAAGCGGCACGAACACCGCTAGGAAATTTTCGGAAAGAGTAGAAGTTGGAATCCGCCTGAACAATGACGCCATTTTGTTTGCGGAATCGCCTCGGAATGGGATAGCCGCCATGGCGGTAAATTTCCTTTTCGTTGATGAATTTCCGGAATCCCCCGTATTGCCTTCCTATTTTACTCTTACTGAATAGCCAACTTGACGTAGAATCCAGCAACACTTGCTTCTCTTGGACGCCCATCATCCTCGGCAGTGCGGGGATATATACCCGCGACAGCGTAATAACTATGATGGTGATGCACAGAATAATGAAGAGAAAAAATACTCTTCCGCTCCATTTAAACCGACGCCAACGGTAGGGAGAATTGGTCTGAAAGATCTGGTTGGTAGAATCATCCGGCATATAAGTTGACAAATTTCCCCTCATTTGGGAATTTGTCAAAATAGTTCATCCTCTTTCGGCCCATTTTAGATAGAATTTAGGAATTGAGTACGATATATCCGCCTCGGAAGCTGTGTTGATGGATCGGGCATGTCAATAGTCTAATTCTAGTTTCCACCTGTCTTTTAGTTCTTTGACTAAGGGGTATTGCTCGATAATTTGCTGATACTGTTCCCTTTTGCTAAGGTTCCTTTCCACGGGTTCTTCCTGACCGGTATTTTTCTCCGCGATAACGGCAAAAGTGAGGCTCTTGTTCGCCAGGGCCTGCTGGAGGAAATCGCAAAGCTGTCTTTTCTGCTGCTCGATGAAACGCTGCTCCAGGTTGTTGTTGGCGAGGACTTCAAAACTATGCGGATCCAAAAGACGCAGGCGGGCTCGTTGAACGCTTTGAGCCGCTGAATGCTTGTTCTCAAGCAGGCGCGCGGCATAGAGGTTCCAGGCTTCCTGCAATGCCTCGAGCACCAAAGGCTTTTCGGGCGGGGCTTCTTCTTGGTTTTGGCGCTTGACAACCTGCTGCCTGATTTTGGACAGTGCGCCCAAAGAGGTTTCAGATTTAACCGGAGGCGGCGATGGAGCGGGCGCCGGCTCCTGGGCGGCGGCAACAGTTGACCGAATCGGGCCTCCAGGAATATCATTTTGGCGGGCGACAGCAGGACGAGCCGACGGTTGAAGAATCATGGGTGACGGCCGGAGTGCGCGATAGGCAACGGGTCGGGCAGTCTCAACTATTTTTTTTTTAACCGCCTGTTCTCCATTTGTTGCCCAATCAACGGCTTGCTGCAAATAGCAAAGTTTGATCAAAGTCATTTCCACGTGAAGCCGCTTGTTACGAGCCATGCGGTAATTGATTTCGCTTTCGTTTACTATCTGTAGCGCGCTGATCAGATAAGCCGGAGACAGGTCTTTGGCGGCACCGACGTACCGTTCTTTAAATCCTTCGACGACATCCAGCAGGATTCCTGCCTTTGGATCTCGGCAGACCAAAAGATTGCGGAGAAATTCCCCGAGGCCGTTCAGCACGAGATCACCTTCAAAGCCCTTTCTATCAATGTCATCGTAAAGCAGCATAGCCTCCGATAGCTGCTGCTTTAGCATGGCATCGAGAAGCTTAAAGTAATAGTCGGCATCCAGGATATTCAGGTGCTCCAGCGTCTGCTGATAGCTTAGTCGCCCGTTACTGAAGCTAACGATGGTGTCAAGGATACTGAGTGCATCCCGCATGCAACCCTCGCTTTTTTGGGAAATGATTTGGAGCGAAGCCTTATCGGATTCAATTTGCTCCCTATTGCAAATGACCTGCAGGTGTTCAACGGTATCGGCAACGGTGATTCTCCGGAAATCGAAGATCTGGCAACGGCTCAGAATGGTTGGGAGAATCTTGTGCTTTTCAGTTGTGGCAAGGATGAAAATCGCGTATGGCGGAGGTTCTTCAAGGGTCTTTAGAAACGCGTTGAATGCTGAAGAACTCAGCATGTGGACTTCATCGATTATGTACACTTTGAACTGACCGGCCTGGGGCGCGAATCGCACCTGTTCTACGAGCGCCCGGATATCGTCCACGGAATTATTGCTGGCTGCATCGAGTTCGTGAAGGTTCAGGGAAGTGCCTTCATTGAATGAGATGCAGGAGGCACACTGGTTGCAGGCCTCTCCCTCTTTATCCTGATTGATGCAGTTAATCGTCTTGGCCAGGATGCGTGCGCAGGTAGTTTTTCCAACACCTCTAGGACCACAAAAAAGATAGGAATGCGCCAGCTGATGGTTCTTGACGGCGTTTTTCAAAGTGGTCGTCACATGCGACTGACCCACTACGGAGGAAAAATTCTGCGGCCGGTACTTTCTAGCCGAGACAATGAAGTGGTCCATACCTCTTGCAAGATACATTATCTGGCTAATCTACCATTGGATGCCGTTTGAACTCACGTGTCCGGTCGAACAGGTAACGATAAGTGGTCAGGTTGCGGCTGCGAAAGGTCTTTCCCAGGTTTTCCGCAACATTGATCATCTTCGGATTGAAGTCACCGATCCACTGCATTTCATATTCCGTGTAGTGAGTATACGGCTGGATGATTTTGGACGACTCCACAATGATGTAGGCGTCAACCCCCTTGCCTTGAAATTCCGGGACGAGGGCAAAGACTATGCCCGTAAACCGCCTGCACGATTTTCTCCATTTCATCCATAAGAATTTAAGTTTCTGCAGAAGGCCGAGCTTACCGTTAAAATGCTTGAAATATTGGTTTAGGTCCGGAATATTGACGTACATGGCGATCGGCTGGTCATCATAGTAAGCAAACCAGGTAATTTTTTCATCCATGAAAGGCTTCATTTTTTTGAAAATGATCATGGCCTGCTCCTTTTTCATTTCCTTCAAGCTGCCGTGCCGGGCGTATGCTTTGTTGTAAATGGTAACAAAATCCCCGGCAAATTTTTCCAATTGGGCCTTCCGGATATATCCGGCAGAATAACCGGGATTTTTGGCAAGCTCGTCGTGGCGCTGGATGAACTTCGGGCTCAATTCTGCACTGGGATCCAGCCCAAAGCAGACTTGGTTGAAGAAAGGGCGAAAACCGTATTTCTCGAATAGTTCAAGGTAATAAGGCGGATTGTAGTTCATCCCATACAGGGGTTCCTGGAATCCCTCCGTTACGAGACCCCACCATTTGTCCCGCTCGCCGAAATTAATGGGGCCATCCATGGCCTCCATACCGCGCTTCAGCAACCAGTGCCTGGCCACATCAAATAGCGTGTCAGCGGCGTCCTGTCGGTTGACGGAATCAAAAAACCCAATTCCGCCAACGGGCAAATTGTCTCCTTTATTCCGGTATTTCTTATTAACAAAAGCAGCGATCCTGCCCAGGATTTCCCCTTGTTCGTCCCGGAGGATCCACCGTGCGCATTCCCCATGCCGGAAAGTCTTGTTCTTTTCCGGATCAAAGACCTCCAGGATTTCCCGGTCCAGCGGCCGGATATAGTGCGGCAACTTTCCTTGGAGCTGGACGTTAACCTTTATAAAATCCTGTGAGCCCCGGTGGCCATTTACTTCCTCAAGTTGCATGGTATTCAGGAATTAGCTGGGCAAATAAACGACTTATTCAGACGCACTGTGCGCTGGCAAAGTTTTTCGATCCCGCGATTCGGATATTACCCTTGCCTCCCTTACCTTTGCGCCAATTTTCAGTAGGTTTTAAATCCAGGTTTTTATGGCCAATGCCGGTAAGATCAAACAGATCATCGGTGCCGTGATCGACGTGCAATTCGAAGGAAAGCTACCGGAGATTTTCAACGCATTGGAACTCAAGAAGCCAAACGGAGAAACGCTTGTACTTGAAGTAGAGCAGCACCTGGGTGAAGACAGCGTTCGCTGTATTGCCATGGATGGAACGGAAGGCCTCACCCGCGGTCTGGAAGTTTTGGATACCGGCAAGGCGATATCCATGCCAACCGGAGAAGCAATCAAGGGAAGGTTGTTCAATGTAACCGGCGATGCCATTGATGGTCTTCCTGCAGTCTCCAAGGTCAATGGCCGACCAATCCACAGCAAACCTCCTGCCTTTGAGAACCTGTCGACCGCTTCGGAAATTCTCTATACCGGTATCAAAGTCATCGATCTCATTGAGCCCTATGCCAAGGGCGGAAAGATCGGTTTATTCGGAGGCGCCGGCGTGGGTAAGACGGTCCTGATCCAGGAACTGATTAATAATATTGCGAAGGCATATTCGGGAGTATCAGTTTTTGCGGGGGTGGGGGAGCGAACGCGCGAAGGAAATGACCTCATGCGCGAAATGATCGATGCCGGGATCCTGCAATATGGCGACGAATTCCGCCACAGCATGGAACGGGGCAGCTGGGACCTGAGTAAGGTGGATATGAAGCTGTTGGCCGAATCCAAAGCCACTTTTGTATTTGGCCAGATGAATGAACCCCCCGGCGCCCGCGCCCGGGTTGCGCTCAGTGGTTTGACTGTCGCCGAGTATTACCGGGATGGAGACGGCAAAGGAAGGGGAAGAGACATTCTGTTTTTTGTGGACAATATCTTCCGCTTTACTCAAGCAGGTTCCGAAGTGTCTGCCCTTCTGGGCCGCATGCCATCCGCGGTAGGGTATCAGCCGACCCTGGCTTCCGAAATGGGCCTGATGCAGGAACGAATTACGTCTACCAAGAACGGTTCCATTACCTCGGTTCAGGCCGTTTATGTTCCCGCCGATGACCTGACGGATCCGGCCCCTGCCACCACTTTCGCCCATTTGGATGCTACCACCGTGCTGGATAGAAAGATTGCAGACTTGGGCATATATCCTGCCGTCAGCCCCCTGGAATCAACTTCCCGCATACTCACGCCATTGATTGCCGGCGACGCCCATTATGCCTGCGCTAACCGAGTAAAACTTACGCTGCAGCGGTATAAAGAATTGCAGGACATCATTGCTATCCTGGGACTGGACGAACTCAGTGACGAAGACAAGCTGACCGTCTCCAGGGCCCGCCGAGCACAACGGTTCCTTTCGCAGCCCTTCCACGTGGCTGAAGCGTTTACCGGATTAAAGGGCGTATTGGTTCCCCTCGAAGAAACGATACGGGGATTCAACATGATCCTGGATGGAGAAGTGGACGAATACCCGGAGGCGGCGTTCAATCTGGTAGGCACGATCGATGATGCGATCGATAAGGGGAAGAAACTTCTAGCCCAGGCCCAGGGTTAATCCGGGCACAAGAGCTTCTATGAACCTGGAAATACTTACACCGGAGAAGACCCTTTTCAGTGATGACGTATATGGGATCCAGCTGCCCGGCGTATCCGGGTTGTTTGAGGTTCTCGAGCACCACGCTCCGCTGATCAGCGCATTGCGCGCCGGTCGGATCAAAGTTTTAAAAGACAAGCAGCACCAAGTGATTTTTTTTGAAATTCAGAGCGGATTTGTTCAGGTCCTTTCCAACGAGGTCACCGTTCTGGTGGAAGGCGCCATACCCCTATAGGCGCGCTCCTAGTTTGCATGCCCATCACGCTCCATGATCCTTATTATATCGGCCTCGGAGCGGGGGTGAATTTCATCACCTTGGATCAATACCTCGGGGAATTTGATAACCCACAAAATCGGGTAATGCTCGCCGGAAGCGGAGAATCAGGTTTTTGGATTCCCTTTAGCGTTTATTCCTTTTCCAGCGTCAGACTGGGAGCTATGTACCGGTACCAACCATTGCAGGCAGAAGGCATCGACAATTTGAACAATTGGGGAATTCATGCCAGCCTCGTGCTGGCCCTTTATTAAGCCGTCGATACTGGACTAGTTCAACTGGGGATCTATGGGGTAATTTATCATCATCTCGTAATCCCCTCCTAAATGCCGGAGGGCATCTTTCCAGATCTCTTCGGTTTTTTTATGAAATACCAGCTTTCGGTTTGCTTGGACAGTCAGCCAGGATTTCTCCTTCAGTTCATCCACCAGCTGCCCGCTGGCCCAGCCAGAATATCCGATAAAGAAGCGGATCTTGTTCAGGCTGATTTCCCCCGCCCGGATAAGCGAAATGGAAGTCTCAAAGTCGCCTCCCCAATAAACTCCATCAACGATTTCATATCCGCCTAATATTTTTTGTGGGTATTGGTGAAGGAAATGGATCGTGTCCATTTGCACCGGGCCGCCATAAAAAACAGGAATTTTCAGGTCATCCAAACCGGTTACCAGCTCGTCGAGCGTGTGCTGATAGTTCTTGTTAAGGACAAATCCGAAGCTTCCTTCAGCCTGATGTTCACATATGAAAACAACCGTGCGCATAAAATTGGGATCCTTCAAAAAAGGATCTGCAATCAAAAGCATGCCGCTGGTCGGACTTTCCATTGTCCTAATTTAGGGATTCCCCCGTAAATTATTAGCGGTCGCTGAGGCGGGCGGTCCTGGCTTTCCGAATCGAATAATTTGGTGAAAACCTGTTTCTTTGTGAAACCTTAGTTAAATAGTTGGTTTCCGGCCAGGCCCGCTCGGTAAGCCTCAGGCCATGCTATAATTTTGCCCGTTGGCCTGCTCCAGCATTAGGCAGTCGGACGAGCCAAAAAGCTGCAACTGAGGCACCATGGCCTATAAAAGCACCCGTCGCAGTGAAAAAGATCTTCCCAGTCATTATCTTGCTAATCAGCTTTTCGTTAGTCGGGATCATTTACATCCAGTGGAACTGGATCCTGACCATGGTGGAAAACAAGCAAGAGGAGTTGCAACATAAATTGAATGAAGCAACCAATGAAGTTGGACAAGAACTGATCCGGTATAAAGAAGCCACCTCTCACAGTATAAGCGGCCTTACCCTGAAACCCATCTTTGGATTCCACTCCGCGACGGATAAGTTTAACCTGGACCTGATTAAACCGCCGACAATCGCCCAGGGATTTACCCGGGATGAAATCGCCGACATGCTGCACAAGGCTTTTGTCAGCCATCAACTGAAAAACGCCAAATTCGAGTTCTGTATCTCCTCCGAGACTGGGATAACCAACCAGCTTACTTCAAGTATTTACGAAATACGCTCCCCCAATTTTCTTACGGCCTTTGAAGACGCCAATCACAATCTTCCCTGCATCATGCCTCTATTGGGCGAAAATTCGGACCTGGAGAGCACTGCGCCTGTCGAAACCTTGTCGGTAGTAATACCAGATTATAAATCCCTCGTGATGAAACAAGTGCAGCTCATGATCGTAGGCGTTGTGTTCTTTACGGGAGTGATCATATTAGCATTCTATGTTACCGTGCGGACGCTGCTTCGTCAGAAAAAGCTCAGTGAGATCAAGAACGACTTCATCAACAACATGACGCACGAATTCAAAACACCCCTGGCGACTATTTCGCTCGCAGTAGATGCCTTACGCAACGAAAAGGTAATACACGACCGGATGAAATCGGAATATTTCAGTGGAATAATCAAGGAAGAAAATCAGCGGATGAACAAGCAGGTGGAGACCATCCTGCAAGCTGCCCTTTTGGATCGGGATGAGCTCCAGCTTAATCTTCAGGGGATCCACGCCCACGTGATTATCCACGATGTCATGGAGAATTTTCAACTTCAGCTGCAGGACAAGGGAGGGAAGGCAGATTTGCAGCTCAATGCTCGCAACGATTTTTTAGAAGCGGATGAAGTACATTTTACCAACCTGATCAGCAATTTGATAGATAATGCATTAAAATATTCACGCGACAATCTCCTCATCCGGATCGTCACCCAGAATTCCAACAAGAATTGGATAATGCGCATTGAAGACAACGGGATCGGCATGAATAAGGAGACCCAGCGGCGGATATTCGAAAAATTTTTCCGCGCCCATACGGGTAATATCCATAATGTCAAAGGCTTTGGCCTTGGTCTGAGCTATGTGAAGACAGTAGTCGATGCGCACCATGGCCGGATTAAAGTAGAAAGTACGGTGGGGAAAGGAACTGCTTTTACTTTGGAGTTCTCCTGCCAAAAAAACTCAATTGCGGAATAGCAGGCTACAATCACCGTAGCTGAGCATCCGGTAATTTTTTTCCACAGCGTGCGCATATATCCGCTTCCAGTCCTCCCCGATAAATGCAGCCACCAGCAGCAACAGGGTAGAGCCCGGCTGATGAAAATTCGTCAGAAGTCCGCGCGCAGTTCGGATAAGATACCCGGGCGCAATAAGCAGGCGGGTGCGGGCGAATAACGTGGACAATTGATTTCGGTCCAGCCATTCCAGCAGACCGCGAAATGCTGTTTCGGCCGGCATTCCATTCGGGTCAACCGAATACGCATCCCATTGTCCCAAATGCAGGGATTCCGGAGACAAATGAGGATTATCAATCGTTTTCCAACCAAGCCAATACAGGCTTTCCAAGGTTCGGAGCGATGTAGTGCCTACGGCAATAAGCGACCGGGGATCTTGCTGCTGCAATAAAAAAAGGGTTGAGCGGCTGACCTCAATGGCTTCTTCGTGCATAGTGTGCCCATCCAGCGTAGGCGAGATCACTGGCTTAAAGGTGCCGGCGCCCACGTGAAGAGTGACGAATCGCATCGCTATTTTTTTTTCCTCCAATCGATTTAAAACGGAATCTGTGAAATGAAGGCCCGCTGTGGGTGCGGCGACTGATCCTTCCCGGTGTCCATAAATGGTTTGATATCTTTCTCTATCCTCGGGTTCCGCCTGGCGTCCCAAATACGGAGGAAGGGGAACCGATCCGAACAACTGGAGGATGGCTGCAAAAGGAATTGACTGCGGTACCCAGGAAAAACCAATGGAAAAATAGTCGGATTCCTTGAAGATAAACCGGGCTTGCAGCACTACCTCACGACCAGCCAGTTCCGCAGATTTTTCCAAAACCTGGCCACGCTTCCATTTAGAGGCTCCCCCGATCAGGCAATTCCAGATCGATTCTCCTTCCTGCTCTAAAGCGCCGCTTATTTCCTGGCGGCGGTCATGAGGTTCCAGGCAAAATAATTCCACCCATCCGCCGGACGGTTTCCTGAACAGCAGTCGCGCTGGAAGAACCCGGCTGTCATTGAATAGCAGCGCGGATCCCTCCGGCAGGAGCTCGGGTAAGTCCGCAAACTGTGCGTCCCGAATGATTGCCTGCTCATACCACAGCAATCGTGAAGCATCCCGTTGAGGCAGGGGATGAGCAGCTATCCGATCGACTGGAAGCGAGTACTGGAATGAATCCATGGAAAAATCCCTGGGATGCATATGGGCAGGTTCCGGCCTCATCGCAAGGCCAGCGGGACGACAAGTTTAAGACCGCTCCACGCATCGCTGACGGCGCAAACCTTGACATCCACTAATTCATGGGCTAATGCATAATTGCGTATGACCGTTTCTGTTATATCCGTTTCGATCCGGGCAGCCTTCTTATGCCAGCTAATCCAGATCATAACTCCGGGATTGGCCCGGCAAACTGGCTTCAAGGCCTTCATTTCCCGAAGAAATATCGCCGTGGAAGAGGCAAATAAGTGAATAAAATCAGGGGTTTCACCCTTGGGGCAGACCTGGGAAGAAAGGTTCGCTTCGAGAAGCTGATAATAGTTATCCGGGGGATGAATTAAGAGCATTTTCATGCCAGGCTTTATGCCCAGTTTCTTGATCAGCGGAGTGCCGGAATACCCTGCGGCCATGGCCAAAGATAGTCATCGGCCTGCACTCAATGGTTCCTAGAACAAGCCCAGGTTTGGGGATAAACTGGTGGTTATGCACCGCTTATCACCAGTTCAGGCAGGTCAAGCAGCGGTTTTACCCGGCGCTTAGCTGCAACTCCTTGTCCGTCGCGGCTTTCCAGGGGAAATGTTGCTGTGGAAAAATTAAAATATTGAAATATAATAGGGAAAGTGGGAAAAAGTGTTATTTTGTGTCAATTATTTTATACTTTGGCTCAATTGATTATAAATGATTGGTTTTCTTGGCGAATACGAAGCTACTCTCGACGCAAAAGGTCGATTTCTGCTCCCGGCGGGCTTCAAGAAGCAATTGCCGGAAGAAGGAGGGCTTTCGTTCGTCCTGTGCCGCGGTCTCGAAAAATGCCTCAGTCTGTATCCGCTGAAAAGCTGGGAGCCGCTGTTTGCCGAAATAAGCCAACTCAATGATTTTGATCCTAAAGTTCGGTCATTCAGAAGATATTTTCTTAACGGTGCAATACCTCTGGAGCTGGACTCCGCCGGTCGCGTCCTGGTGCCGCCCAACTTAAAGGAATATGCTAGCCTCGAAAAGGATATTATCCTGGCAGCAGCCGTCAATAAGATCGAAATCTGGGATAAGCTTAAGTATCAGCAGTTCTTTGAAAATTATTCACCGGAAGCATTCAGCAGCCTAGCCGGTGAAGTGATGAAAAGGAAGCCGGAATCGGAATGAAGTAGCCCTAATCCAAGAATAGGCTCAACATGACAGCTGAATTCCCAGCAGAGCATCCTTACCATGTACCTGTCCTTCTGGAAGCCACCGTCAAGGGGCTGCAGATCCGGCAGGATGGAACCTATGTGGATTGCACACTGGGAGGCGGAGGGCATGCCCGCGCCATTTTGGAGCGTCTCGGAAGATCAGGCAGGTTGTTCGCTTTTGACCAGGACATCGATGCGAAGGCTAACCTGCCTAATGATGAGCGAGCCCTATTCATACCTCAGAATTTCCGCCACGTCCAACGATTTCTTCGGTTGCACCAGGTGTATCAGATTGACGGATTGATGGCCGACCTGGGAGTAAGCAGTCATCAGCTGGATGAGGCCGCCAGAGGTTTTTCCACGCGATTTGACGCGGACCTGGACATGCGCATGGACAAGCGGCAGGACCTTACGGCATTCTACATTCTGAAGAACTACAACGAAGCTGGATTGCAGCGTCTCTTCGAACAGAATGGGGAATTGCGCAATGCCAAGACACTGGCCCGAACCATCGTACGGGCTCGGAGCTTGTCAGAATTTCGGACGGTTGCCCAATTCAAGCAAGCGGTTGATTCTGCGGTCTTGGGAAATCCGCACAAATGGTTTGCCCAAGTGTTCCAGGCCCTTCGGATCGAAGTAAATGATGAACTCGGTGCGTTGCAGGAAATGTTGAAACAGGTACCGGCCTTGTTAGTGAAAGGAGGTCGGGTGGTGATCATCAGCTTTCATTCGATAGAAGACCGTCTGGTCAAGCAATTCTTTCGGCAAGGGATACCTGAAGAACTGACGGCTGATCCATTCCGGCAACAGGCCTTTTCATCACCATTTCGGATCATAACTAAGAAACCTATCGTTCCGTCCGCCGAGGAGATTAAACGCAATCCTCGGTCTGCCAGCGCCAAGCTGAGGGTTGCGGAAAAGGAATGAAGGCCGACACATATCCAGGCGATTTATGGAAGAAAATAGTAAAAAAATCAGGCAAGGACGGCAGAAGTCGGGCCTGCGGCGCATGATGTTATATCAATGGATTGTGAAAAACATTCCTTATTTCCTATTCCTGGCCTTTCTGGCCGTTTTGTACATCTATAACGGACATTACGCGGATAACATGGTGCGAAATATAGGCAGGACCAGCGAACAATTGAAAGAGCTTCAGTTTGAATATAAAACCCTTAAAAGCGAAGTGATGTTTCGCAGCAAGGAAAGCGAACTGGCTAAGGCAGTGGCTCCCTTTGGCCTAAAGACTTTATCAATGCCCCCCGTCGTGTTGATCGACAGTACGGGAGGCAAATAAACCCCATCAGACCCGCTACGTCGCAGGCCTATGGAAACCAGAAACAGATCAACTGAAAACGACCCTTGGATCTAAAACGCGACATATTGTGGAGAGTTTACCTATGTTTCCTTGGTATTGTGGCCATTTGCTGCTGGGTTCTAGGTAAGGCATTTTATATTCAGCATGTTCAGGGAAGCTATTGGCGCGCGCTGAGCGACAGTCTTCATCAAAAGTTTGTGGAGCTGGACGCCGAGCGAGGTACGGTATACAGCGGCGATGGCAGCATGCTCAGCACTTCGGTCCCTTATTTTACGATCTATATAGATTTCGACGCCCCGGGACTTCGGGAAAGAAACGGAAAGCGGTTCCGGGAAAATCTGGACTCGCTATCCAAATGCCTGTCTGGATTATTTCGAGACGAGAGTGCTCAGGCGTACCGGCGAGAACTGTCGCAGGGGTGGCGGATGGGAGACCGCTATTACCTGCTTAAGGACAATATGTCATTTGAGCAGTACAAAATTTTCCGGGATTTCCCGTTGGTTCGCCAGGGGCGTAACAAAAGCGGTTTCATTGCGGAAATCAATAGCAGGCGCCTGAACCCCTTTGGCTTGCTGGCCAACCGCACGATTGGATTGGCACGTTCGCATGCCCAAAACGTAGGATTAGAGCGGACTTACGATTCTTTGCTCAAGGGAGAGAACGGTAGCCGACTTGTGCGCTACATGGCAGCAGGCACGTATATTCCGGTGGAAGGGTATGAAATCGAACCTGAAAATGGCAAAGATATCGTCACCACGATCGACGTCAATATCCAGGATATCGCGGAAAATGCCCTCCTGGACGAACTGCAGGAAAACCAAGCAGAGCAAGGCAGCTGCATTGTGATGGAGGTGGCCACAGGCCAGATTAAGGCGATGGCCAATCTCGGAAGGCAAAAAGACGGAAGTTATTGGGAAGACCTGAACTATGCTATCCGGGCAACAGAGCCGGGATCTACGTTCAAGCTCGCCACGCTCCTGTCCTTGTTGGAAGACCATGAAGTAAGCCTCAGTGATCACGTGAACTTAGAAGGAGGTGTGTGGAAGGTAGTCAACCGGACAATACATGATTCGGAAAAGCAGGAGAAGTCGGACGTTACAGTAAAGGAAGCATTCGAGCGCAGCTCCAATGTGGGCATGGCTAAGCTGGCTTGGTACCACTACGGAAAAGATCCCATTCGATTCGTGGATCACCTCCGAAAGCTCAGGCTTAACCAACCAACTGGCATCGACTTGTTGGGCGAAACCCAGCCCATCATCAAGTCTCCGGCCTCCCGGACTTGGAGCGCCACCACGCTGCCCTGGATGGCTTTTGGATATGAGGTGTTGATAAGCCCCCTGCAAACCTTGACCCTGTATAATTCCGTCGCCAACGGAGGCCAAATGCTAAGACCTTACTTGGTCGGCGAAGTGCGCCAAGGAGGACGGGTGATCCGGCAACACGAGCCAACGGTGATTCTGGCCAGAATCTGCTCGGATCAGACGCTCGGCATGCTGAAGGATTGCCTGGAAGGGGTATGCCGGGAGGGGACCGCCAAAAGCGTCTTCAAGAACTCTTTTTACCCCGTGGCCGGCAAGACGGGTACCTCGTTGGTGGCCAACGGAAACCGCGGCTACGCGGACCACATTTACCAGTCTTCTTTTGTGGGCTATTTTCCTGCGACCCTCCCGAAATATTCTTGCATTGTGGTCATCCGGAATAAACCCTTCGCCAAGAAATTTTTGGGAGCACAAGTGGCTGCTCCAGTATTTAAGATCATCGCCGACAAGCTGATGAGCCGGGAAGAAGGTCCGGAAAATGGCCAGATTGCCCTGCTCCAGACCATGGTCTGGAAAAAGGACAGCTCGGGATCGCGCTGTAGGGGAAGGTCGGAGGACCTGAAAACGGTTATGCGTGGTCTCCGCATCGATTTTCAGGATTCATCGGCCCGGTCCGCCTGGGCCGATCTCAGCACCAGGCCTTCCTCCATCGTGCTGGAAAAAGAAATTGTCGACAGGGGCTCGGTGCCCGATTTGAGGGGTATGGGGTTGAAGGACGCCTTATACCTGCTCGAGAGCCTGGAGTTGAAATTGGCTGCCCACGGAGCCGGCCGCGTCAGCAAGCAAAACCCGCTTCCTGGAACCCCGATTTCAAAAAATCAAACCATAAGCTTGGACCTCAACTAATGACAAAGCTGCGGGACATATTATATAAGGTAAGCATCCGCGCCGTGTCGGGAAACCTGGATATGGAAGTCGACAAGGTCCGGACGGACTCCAGACAGGCAGACCACGGAACTTTATTCATTGCCGTCCGGGGAGTGCATGTCGATGGCCACCAATTTATCGGCAACGCAGTGGATCGAGGGGCCCCGGCCATCGTTTGCGAATCGATGCCGGAAAACATTCCGGCGGACCGGACCTTCATCCAGGTAGAAAACAGCGCCATTGCGGCCGGCTATATTGCCCACAATTTCTATGGGCAGCCTTCGGAAAAACTTCGGCTGGTTGGTGTTACGGGCACCAACGGTAAAACAACCATTGCCACCCTGCTGTACAAATTGTTTACGGCCCTTGGCCATACCTGCGGATTGCTTAGTACGGTTGAAAATCGCATCGGCGACCGCATCGTGTCCGCCACGCACACGACTCCTGATCCCATCAGCCTGAACGCCTTGCTTTCCGAGATGGTGGCCTCCGGTTGCACCTACGCATTCATGGAGACAAGTTCGCATGCCATCCACCAGCACCGGATTTCGGGCCTGGTCTTCGCCGGGGGAATATTTAGCAACATTACCCACGACCACTTGGACTATCACGGGAGTTTTGAAGAATACCTGAAGGTGAAGAAGTCATTTTTTGATTCCCTGCCGTCCAGCGCATTTGCTCTTTCCAACGCGGATGACAAGCGGGGCGCCGTCATGCTGCGGAATACGCATGCAAAAAAATATTTCTATAGCCTCCGGACTTTGGCAGATTTCAAGGGAAGGATCCTGGAAAATAATTTAACGGGCCTGGTCATGACGGTCAATGAACAAGAAGTTCATTTTCGGCTGATCGGGGAGTTCAACGCGTACAATCTACTGGCGGTATATGGCGCAGCGATAAGCTTGGGCCAGGAAAAGCAGGAGGTTCTCCGTTTCCTGAGCGTCTTGAGCGGTGCGGAGGGCCGGTTTGACTATCTGGTCTCCCCGCGGGAGAGAATCCTGGGAATCGTTGACTATGCCCATACGCCGGATGCACTGGTAAATGTCCTCGAAACCATTCAGCGTCTTCGCAAGGGACATGAGCAGATCATAACGGTGGTAGGCTGCGGGGGCGACCGGGATAAAAAAAAAAGACCCGTGATGGGAGAGGTTTCCTGCCAATACAGCGACCAGGTCGTCTTCACTTCCGACAATCCCCGGAGCGAGGACCCGGCACAGGTGATTCGGGACATGGAAGTGGGGTTAAGCAGCGCTGCGAAACGCAAATACCTCGTAATCGTAGATCGCCGGGAAGCCATCAAGGCAGCAGTCAACTTGGCAAAGCCCGAGGACATTGTATTGGTTGCGGGAAAAGGACATGAGAAATACCAGGAAATCAAGGGGGTTAAATATCCCTTCGACGACAAGCAGGTGTTATTGGAAATGTATCAGGTGTTTGACAAATAATTGAAACCACGGACGGTTATTCATAAACCAAACAGCCAGCAAAAGACCCAAGATGTTGTACCATCTATTTGATTGGTTTAAACAGCAGGGATTTAAAATACCGGGGGGAACGTTGTTCCAGTTCATCACATTCCGAGTATTGCTGGCTGTTTTATTGTCTTTAATCATTACGATGATATACGGGAAGCGGCTCATCCGTTACCTGGTCAAAATGCAGGTCGGTGAAAGTGTGCGCGAATTGGGGTTGGAAGGTGAACAGCAGAAAAAGGGCACACCGACTATGGGGGGAATAATCATTATCCTGGCCATTTTAATCCCCACGCTGCTGCTGGCCAACTTGAGCAAAGCCTATATCCGGCTCATGATCTTTTGCACGATCTGGTTGGGTATGATCGGTTTTATTGATGACTACCTCAAGCTGCGGGCCAAACAGTACGCCCAGCAAACGGGAATCCCCTACAAGAAGGGGGACAAGGATGGCCTGGCGGCCTGGTTTAAGGTGCTAGGCCAGGTGGTTTTGGGCTTTGTTGTCGGTGCCACGCTCTATTTCAACAGCAACACGAGGGCCTGGCGGGAATACATTGGTCAAACCAAACCTTCTGACACAACGGGCATCAAGGTGGTGATGCTGGATGGGAAGGAGAAGCTGTTTGTGGAAGCCCGGGAACCGATCTCCACTATCCCTTTTGTAAAGAATCATGAATTCAACTACTCCAAGCTTTTGCCGCTTTCCCTGCGTGGGGCTACCTGGATCCTGTACATCATTATCGTGATCTTCATGGTAACCTTCGTTTCCAATGGGGCCAACATCACCGATGGGGTTGACGGGTTGGCCACCGGGGTCAGCGCGATCATCGGCGCTTGCCTGGGAATCTTCGCCTACGCCAGCGGCAATCTCCGCTTCGCGGAGTACCTGAACATCATGTATATACCCAACCTGGGGGAATTGTCCATTTTTATCGGAGCCCTGATCGGCGCCAGTGTGGGTTTTCTATGGTACAACGCCTATCCCGCCCAGGTATTTATGGGAGATACAGGAAGCCTGACCCTGGGCGGAATCATTGCCGCGCTGGCGATTATCGTCCGGAAGGAATTGCTCATTCCGATATTCTGCGGGGTATTTCTAGTTGAAAACCTCAGTGTGATCATACAGGTATCGTATTTCCGGTACACGAGAAAAAAATTCGGGACGGGGCAAAGGGTTTTCCTGATGAGTCCATTGCATCATCATTACCAGAAGATGGGCTACCACGAAAGTAAAATTGTTACCCGATTTTGGATAGTGACGATCCTTTGCGTGGTTTCAGCCATCGTGACTCTCAAAATTCGGTAGTCGAAATTTTTTTTTGAAAAACCATGGACGAAGTCCTATACGAGAAACCAAATGGTGCGGAAAAAATTGTGTTGTAGACGGAATTCATGCTTTTGAAAGACCCCTGATCCGTCCTGTCGAATCAAACGGCGAATAGCAAAATTAGGTCCATGCACAAGCGCATCGTCGTTTTGGGAGGTGGTGAGAGTGGCGTTGGCGCAGCGATCCTGGCCAAGGGTGAAGGCTATGAAGTCTTTGTTTCTGATTCAGGCGCCCTACTCCCTGAATACCGAATAGAGTTGGAGCAGCAGGGAATTGAATTCGAAGAAGGCGGCCACAGCGAATCCAGGATCCTTCGCGCTGGGGAAGTAGTGAAAAGTCCGGGGATTCCGGAAAAAAACGAGCTGGTACGAAACATTCGGAAAGAAGGCATACCGGTAATCAGTGAGATCGAATTGGCATACCGGCACCGGGGATCGGGCAAGATCATCGCAATTACTGGCAGCAATGGCAAAACGACCACAACAGCTATGACACACCACATATGCACGGAGGGAGGACTGGATTGCGGACTGGTCGGCAATATCGGGCATTCATTTGCGCGTCAGATCGCCGAAGATCCGAAGCCCTGGTACATAGCAGAAGTCAGCAGCTTCCAGTTGGATGACATTCAACAATTCCGGCCGGAAGTCGCCATACTCACCAATATCACCGAAGATCACCTGGATCGGTACGAATACGAATTCGGACGCTACATCGACAGCAAGTTCCGCATCGTGATGAACCAGACCGACCTGGACCAATTCATTTACTGCGAGGATGATCCTGTAATCAAACAACATATTCACCAATATTCTATTCATTCTAACCCATTACCATTTACTATGCAACATGAACTAAACCAAGGTGGCTATATCCGAAACGGGCAAATGACGATACAGGCGGGAAGCGAGAAAGTGCAAATGAGTATATATGACTTTGCCTTGAAGGGGATACACAATCAATACAATACTATGGCGGCTGCCATCGCCGCCGTAACTGTCGGAATCCGGAAGCAAAAGATCCGCGAGGCGATCCAGAGTTTCGAAGCCTTGGAGCACCGCATGGAGTACGTGAGTACGGTAAGGGGGGTGGAATTCATCAACGACAGCAAAGCCACCAATGTGAATTCGACTTGGTATGCGCTGGAAACCATGACCAAACCAGTCGTCCTGATCCTGGGCGGAGTGGATAAGGGCAATGACTATTCAGTGCTCAAGGAATTGGTGCGGGAAAAGGTAAGAGCCATCGTGTGCATGGGATTGGATAACCGCAAGATCCATGAAGCCTTCCAGCAGGAAGTTCCGGTTATGGTGAACACAACAAGCGCGGAGGAAGCCGTGAAGGCAGCCTTTCATTTTGCCAACAAAGGCGACGTAGTGCTGCTTAGCCCGGCCTGCGCAAGCTTCGACCTCTTCCGGAATTATGAAGACAGGGGAAAGCAATTTAAGGAAGCGGTTCGTGATCTCTAAAGCAGCCTGCCATTAGTAGTTATTATGGTATGAATGAACTCGCAACCATATCGGTCAATACACTGGGAGGCCTAAAAAAGCGAACCCGGGGTGATAAGGTAATCTGGGCCATGGTAGTCCTGCTGGCCATCGTTTCCTTGCTTGCGGTGTATAGTTCAACCGGGCTCCTCGCATATAAGATGTACAAAGGCAATTCCGAGGTGTACTTGTTCCGGCAATTTGCGTTTATCGTAGTGGGCGTTCTACTGATTTATTTTGCCCATGAAGTCAACTATATTTTGTATGCCCGTGCGGCCAAGTTCCTATTCTACCTCTCCATACCGCTCCTACTCTATACCCTTTTCTTTGGAGTCAGGCTGAACGAAGGCAGCCGATGGATCCGGTTGCCCATTATTAACCTTACATTTCAAACTTCCGACCTGGCCAAGTTGGCGCTTTTCATGTACCTGAGCCTGTTGCTTAGCCGCAGGCAGGATGTGATCAAGGATTTTCGCGCGGGTTTCCTCCCCGCAATCATTCCGGTGGCCATCGTCTGTCTACTTATTGCCCCGGCCAATCTGTCGACTGCGCTCCTTATCGGGGCGACCAGTCTCGTGCTGCTATTCATCGGTCGCGTGCGGGCCCAGCACCTAATGCTAGCCCTGGGCGTTGCCCTGGTGCCGGTACTCTTATTGATGGGGGCTGCCGCCCTTCGCCATCAGATATCGGGAGCTCAACCGGAAAAACCCAGGATAGAAAGCGGGTCCGGGCTGTTTGTTCGGATGAACACCTGGATCAATCGCGTGGAGACCTTCATGTATGGTGGGCGCGAAGCACTTGATGAGGACAATTACCAGGTTAACCAGGCGAAAATCGCTATCGCTAACGGAGGACTTATCGGCCTGGGTCCCGGGAACAGTCGCCAGCGGAATTTCCTTCCTCATCCTTATTCCGATTTCATATACGCGATAATCATAGAAGAATACGGGCTAGCGGGAGGTGCATGCATCATGTTCATTTACCTGATTTTCTTATTCCGAAGCATCCGCATTTTTCGACGATGCCCGTTTGCCTTCGGTGCTTTTCTTGCGCTTGGTCTTAGTTTCACCCTCGTCGTGCAGGCCTTAGCCAATATGGCGGTAAACGTGAATCTATTTCCAGTCACTGGGGTTACGCTACCGCTGGTCAGCATGGGGGGGAGTTCTTTTTTATTTAGTTGCCTCGCGATCGGAATTATCCTGAGCGTCGCGAGAAATGTGGAACAGCTGGAAGGCGAGAAGAAAGCCTTGGCTTTGACGGAGGAGTCCGAGCGACGCGCGGAAGCAGGCGAAAGTCAGCATTAATAAAAGGGTGTATTCCTTGAATACCAGGATAATTATCGCAGGAGGGGGAACGGGTGGGCATATTTTTCCGGCGATTGCCATAGCCAACGCGCTAAGAAAAAAAGAAGCGTCAGTGGAGCTGCTCTTCGTCGGAGCGAAAGGTAAAATGGAAATGGAAAAGGTCCCGCAGGCGGGATACCGGATCAAAGGAATTGATATTGCGGGATTCAATAGGAGCTCTTTGATAAAAAACCTTGGATTGCCATTCAAATTGATGAAAAGTTTTTTCCAGGTGAGGAGCATCGTTCGTGAATTCAGGCCGGATGCCGTGATTGGTGTTGGCGGCTATGCGTCGTTTCCTTTGCTGCGGTATGCCCAAAGCCGTCATATACCGAGCTTCATCCATGAGCCAAATTCGTATGCCGGCAAATCCAATATGTTGTTAAGCCATCGGGCTACCAGGATTTTCGTGGCCAGTGATGGAATGGAGCAATTCTTTCCGGCAGAAAAATTAATTCTGGTGGGAAACCCAGTCCGGAAAGCCATTGTGCAGTCAACGGTCGGAAAGGCCGAAGCTCTTCGGGCATTCGGGCTGCAAGAAGGAAAGACGACCATTTTGGCCATTGGCGGAAGCCAGGGTGCCAGAAGCATAAACGAAGCCATTGCCGGCCAATTGGACGCGTTTGCTTCCCACGATTTGCAATTGATCTGGCAGACGGGAAAGGGCACAGTTGCGGAATTTTCTTCCGCTGCCGAAGGGAAGAAAGGGATTTGGGTGAGTGATTTCATCACGGATATGGACCGGGCCTATGCTGCGGCCGATATCGTTATCTCCCGTTCCGGTAGTACACTGTATGAATTGTGCGTCGTGAAAAAACCAGTGATTTTCATTCCTTTTCCGAATGCGGCGGAAGACCACCAGACCGTTAACGCGGAACGGCTGGTCAGGAAAAACGCCGCGTGGATGATTCCGGACAAAGAGGCGAGGGAAAAGCTGATCCCGGCGATGCTGGCGCTTGCCGCAGACCCGAAGACCCAAGAAGAACTAAGTGAAAACATCGGCCGGCTAGCCGTAACCGACGCCGATGACCGGATCGCGGCCGAAATCCTGAATATGATCCATGCATGATCTAGCAAAGATAGAAAGGCTGTATTTCATCGGAATAGGAGGAATAGGAATGAGTGCTTTGGCCAGATATTTCAAGGGGCAGGGAAAGTATGTGAGCGGGTACGACCGAAACGAAACGGAGTTGACTCGGCAATTGGTGCGGGAAGGCATACCGATTCACTACACGGATAGTATCGCCCAGGCCCCGAAGGATACCCAGTTGGTCGTATATACTCCCGCCATACCCGAGGATCACCAGGAATTGACTTTTTACCGGCTTGGTGGATATGAGGTGCAGAAGCGAAGTGAAGTATTGGGTTGGATTACCCGCAGTTCTTTTAATGTTTGTGTGGGGGGCACCCACGGCAAAACCACGGTAAGTACGCTGATCGCGCATCTGCTGCGGGCCAGCGGAAGAGCCGCTACCGCCTTTCTGGGGGGCATCTCGGTAAACTATCAGAGCAATTTCTGGAGTGACGGACCGGACCTGTGCGTGGTCGAAGCGGATGAGTATGACAGGAGTTTTCTCCGGCTGAATCCGGATATCGCCGTAATCACGGCAATGGACGCCGATCATCTGGATATCTACGGTACCGAGGAATCCCTGCGCCAGGCTTATGTTGATTTTGCCCTTCGGGTAAAGCCAGGGGGAATGCTGATATACAAGTCCGGCCTGGAAGTATTGCGGAAATCCGTTGGCTCCAAAAAAGCAGACTATGGCCTGATGGATCAAAATGCGGATTGGCACGCCGCAGAGGTCCGAATTGAGGAAGGCAGTTACCGCTTTGACGTGGTCGCTAAGGAAGGCACTCTGCGAGGCCTCTCGCTGGGGATCGGGGGAATGCATAACGTGGAAAATGCCGTGGCAGCCATTGCGGTGGCCAGGCAGTTGGGTTTGCAGGAAAAACAGATCAAGGAGGCAATAGGAAGTTTTCGAGGAGTCAGGAGGCGGTTCGAATATATTATCGCGCCAGGCAAGGGAAAACCAGAAGGCCCGGTATTCATCGATGATTATGCCCATCATCCAGAAGAATTGAGGGCCCTGATCAGCAGTGCCAGGAGCTTGTTTCCGGGGCTGCCGTGTACGGTGGTTTTCCAGCCGCACCTCTACAGCAGGACCAGGGACCTGGCAGCCGGGTTTGCCGAAAGTCTTGACCTGGCAGACGAAGTGATCCTTTTGCCGGTTTACCCGGCCCGGGAATTGGCGATACCTGGCGTGAGCAGCGAACTGATCCTAAAACGGATGAAGAGGGCCAGGGTTGTTTGCCTGGGCAAGGAAGATGCGATCGATGAACTAGGGAATAGAAAAATCGGGCTGCTGATTACCGCAGGGGCCGGTGATATAGATGCTCTAGTTGAACCCCTGCGCCAGAACCTTGAGAGAACTAACCCATAGTGCGGGCTTGGCCAATGGCCTACCCGCGATGTACCCGTCCGACGGTAGCAAATGCCCGTTGGGCGGGGCACAAATAAAAGCGGCCGGAGGGAGCCACAAGCAATTCCCTCTAAACGAAAGGAAATAATGACCATCGGAAAACATTTATATAAGGCGCTTTTCGCTGCAGCGTGGACCCTGGCTGGGGCGGGTACGATCGTGCTGCTGGTAGCTGCGATCAACAAGAAAAACGCAAAAACCTGCAAGGGTTACCGGATCGAATTTACCGGAGTGTCAGGAAAGCATTTTGTCGAGAAAGCCGACCTGACCGCACTATTGACGCGCAACGGTAAAGAAACTCCGGTTGGAAAAAATCTGCGGGAGATCGACCTGCGTTCCCGGGAAGAAGCGATCAAGCGAAACAGTTGGGTGAAGGATGCCGAGCTATACTTTGACAACAATGACATAATGCGGGTAAATGTAACCGAACGCGAACCGGTGGCCCGGATCTTTACCGCGCAGGGTGCTAGTTTCTTAATTGATAGCAACGGGATACAAATGCCCGTTTTGAGCCGAGTGGTCATGCAATTACCGGTGTTCACCTCTTTTACCGGAAAAAACTGGTCCTCTTCAAGCCCGGATAGCGAACTAGAAAACCAAATCCGGCTTCTCGGGAATTATGTTTCCCGCCATCCTTTCTGGATGGCGCTGCTGGAACAGATCAACATCCAGCCGGATAAAACATTCGAAATGGTGCCCGCCATCGGCCGTCACCGCATCCTATTTGGCGACGGCCTTGAGTATGAGAAAAAGTTCCACCGACTATTTGTTTTTTATTGTCAGATACTGACCAAGACCGGGTTCGACCGCTACGGAACGCTGGATCTGCGATTCGACGGCTTGGTGATTGGAACCAAGACGGATCAAAGGCTGGGAAAGATGGATTCGCTTAGGGCGATAAGAGGAA
>Ga0207040_1017_pt1 | contig 52395 bp, 52 predicted proteins | sample Alteio_BWMinCont_72_FD_153279 | JGI IMG/M metagenome (GOLD analysis project Ga0207040, IMG submission 153279) | Enriched cells from forest soil in Barre Woods Harvard Forest LTER site, Petersham, Massachusetts, United States -... | ecosystem: Environmental > Terrestrial > Soil > Temperate forest >... | reverse complement strand
TCTACCTTCTTCATACGATGCAAAACGCGAACGCGGAATTTTAAGTTCGTCTGCGGCAACTTCTTGCGAAACGTTTTTTATTTTTCGCAGAATTTTAAAATTTGTGGCTACATCACTCATTGCTAATAATTTTAGCGCAAGTTACTAAAATAATTAGCAAATACAAAATCAGGTAAAATAATTTTTTGTTAATGTAAAATCTTACAAAAAATTACTTGATTTTATCTACGTTCATTATAACAGCTTCACCACTGGTACAAACAAAACTACCGGTAGCTTTTTGTTTAATAAGCGTTTCAATAGTTGCACGGTTTTTATCCTTAACAACATCTTTTACTACAAACTCTGCAATGTAGTCAGTATCAACATACATAGGTTTTAAAAAATTAAGGGTTTGTTTTAGGTAAATAGTTCCTTCACCCGGAAACAAGGTGCCAAACACTTTAGAGAATAAAGATGCACTTAACATGCCATGCATAATAGGGCGTTTAAACTGAGTTTTTGCAGCAAAATCCGCATCTAAATGAACCGGGTTTTTATCGCCGGTTGCATTAGCAAATGCAATTACATCAGCCTGAGAAAAATTAAATTCGTACGAGTAAGTTTGTCCAACTGCTATCATAAAGTTTTAATTGTGTTATACAAACTTACATAATTGCTTTTACTATTGCCAATAGTTTACACAAAAAGTTTACCATTATCCATAAGCCATTTAGCCTTTAAAATTGCTGCCACACTTATACCATCGGTAATTTTACCTTGCATAACCCAATCAAAAGCCTCGTTTAAATGCAGTTTTTTCACTTGCAATAGTTCGCTTTCTTCTGGCTCTGCTTCTGTAAAAGAAAGCCCGGTAGCTATGTAAACAATAGCCAGTTCATCAGTGGCGCTATTGCTAAGGTGCATGCGCATAAATTCGGCATAGGTTTTTGCTATAATGCCTGTTTCTTCTTTTAGCTCTCTGCTGGCAGATTCTACAGGGTCAGTATCCATTTTACCACCGCCTTCAGGGATTTCCCAACTGTATGAATTAGTCGGATATCTATACTGACCAACCAACCAGATGTTATACTCTTTATCTAAAGGCAAAATGCCAATGGCTAAATTTTTAAAATGCACTATGCTATATATAGCATCATTTCCTGCAGGGTTTATTACATCGCTTTTGGTAACTTTTATCCAAGCTGATTCGTAAACCTGTTCGGTGGTTTTTGTTATCCAGGGGTTTTCTTCGTGAGAATTATTTTCGCTCATACTTAATTTAATAAAGCATGAAAATTAATAAATAATTATATTTGATAGAGAGTATAATATGAAAATTAAAATTCTGATAGCTGATGATCACCCTATATTTATTAAAGGCATAAGGGCTTTATTAAAAAAGGTTGTTGATTTTGAAATTGTAGCTGAGGCCGAAAATGGCGAAGATTTAATAAAGCAAGCCGAGCTTCATAAACCTAACGTAGTTTTAACTGATATACAAATGCCTATAAAAGATGGAATTGAAGCTACTGAAGAAATCTGCAAATATTTTCCCGAAATAAAAGTTATTGCTTTATCAACGTTTGGCGAAAGTATCAATATAAAAAAAATGTTGGCTGCGGGTGCATCAGGTTACATACTTAAAACTACGGGTAGAGAAGGCTTAATTATTGCTATAAAAAAAGTGGCCGCCGGAGAAAAATATTTTAGCACCGAAGTTATTAATCAGTTAATGAGTAGTTATACTGATAAAACCATAGCATTAAACCGAGTAGATAGATTAACTAAAAGAGAAAAAGAAATATTGACCTTAATTGCCCAAGGACTTACAGATAAAGAAATTGCTGATGTTGTTTTTTTAAGTTCGCTTACAATTATTTCTCATCGCAAAAACATACTCAGCAAATTAGGTTTAAAAAATAAAGTAGAGATTACACGCTTTGCTATGGAAAATAATTTAATTAACTAATTTCTCTTTATAAATCTATTCTAAAAACAACCTTATGCCTATAATTCAACCTCGAATTAGGTATACCAAATATCCTCCAAATGGGGTATAATCATCCTTTTTGAATGCTGTAAATTCGCGTTTATAATTAAACCATACAAATCACTATATGAAAAAGACATTTATCACTTTTGCACAAAGTTTTCTTTTACTTGTTTTAACCTTTACTACTTTTGGCTTAAAAGCTCAGGATACCCTGATTAAAACTAATGGCCAGGTAATTTCATGTACTATACTTGAAGTTGGTACAAACGGAGTATCGTATAAAAAAACAGGCTTAAGTGATGGCCCAACTTTTACAGAGAATAAAAGCGATATTGAGCTTATAAAATATCAAAACGGTAAATTGCAAACATTTGCAGAGGCTGAAGGCATAGCAACCATAAATTCAAATACGGTAACTCCTAATTCGCAAACAAATCAAATTGGTTCTGCACCAAATTATAATCAAAATGTAAACGGTAAACCTCAAAAAGGGCCTATAAGTCCAGACTCGAAAATAATATTTGATGGCAAACGATATTACGTCGACGGACAAAAAATAGGTAGAAGAGATGTAGACCGTTTATTAAGCAGGTCTACTAACCCTGCAGTAGCAGCACCTTATAAAGTAGCCAAGCTTACAAAAACATTTCAAAAAATTGTGAGCATTACCAGTTGGCCAAGTACAATTACAGGAGGCATTGCTTCTATAGGTACTTTTGCAACTGTTATTAAAGAATCTAAACATCACATAAGTACAAGCTCATGGGTAAATGCAGGTTTAAGTTTTGTAGGTACGTTAACTTTTCCCATCACTTCAAAAATTCTTAAAAAACAACGCGATAAATTATACGACAAGGCAATCGATATTTATAATGTTGGAAAGAAATAAAGAAACGAAAAGTTATATTATTTCTTTTCATCTTCTGGTTTAGCACCTCCCATAAACCACGAAGCAATAAAACCTGAGAAGGTTCCAAAAAGCCCCACACCACCCGTCATTAGCAGTATACCAATTATTCTACCTGCTGTTGTTACCGGATACTTATCTCCATAACCAACAGTGGTAACCGTAGCGTACGACCACCACAAAGCATCTTCGGCAGTTTTTATATTGCTGGTAGGTGCGGTTTCAAATTGCAGAATAGCGATAGATGAAAAAGTAATTAAAAGAAAGGCAATCATAGAAACCGTTGTAAATGCACCCTCCGCCCTATTTTTATAAATGTGCCCAATAAATTGTTGCGTGGTGCGAAATGTTCTCACAATGCGCAACAGCCTAATTAAACGAAACACCCTGGCGTACCTGAAATAATTAAAGGTTGGTATACTGGCAATTAAATCTATCCAGCCCCATTTCATAAACTTTAATTTGCTTTCTGCCTGATAAAGCCTTACAAAAAACTCTACTAAAAAGAAAATACAAATTACACTATCAACATACTCTAATATTTTAGATGTTTCTGCACTTAAATCTAAAAATGTATCAACCACCAAAGCACCTAAAATATAAAGTGAAAGTACCAATACAATTAAGTTTAGTATACCAAAATTATTCTCTTTATTATTTTGATTTGTTTCTTGCAATTTTTTTTATTTAAAAACAAATATACCCAAAAACAAAAAAGGGTTTCAAAATTAATTTGAAACCCTTTTTACTTTATTAGTTTAAAGAACTACGCTTCTTCTTCAACTTCTTCTTTAGAAGCCATCAATTGTTCGTACTCTTCTTTGCTTCCTACAATTAGCTTTTCGTACTGACGGATACCAGTTCCCGCAGGAATTAAGTGTCCTACAATTACGTTCTCTTTCAAGCCTTTTAGTAAATCTACTTTTCCGTTTATAGCTGCTTCGTTCAACACTTTTGTAGTTTCTTGGAACGATGCTGCTGATATCCAGCTGCTTGTTTGTAACGATGCACGAGTGATACCTTGTAACACAGGGTTTGCCGTAGCAGGCACTGCATCACGAGATTCAACACGTTTTTGATCTTTACGTTTTAATGATGAGTTGATGTCGCGAAGTTTACGAGCCGATAAAATTTGACCAGCTTTAACTTCAGCAGAATCACCCGGCTCAACAACTACTTTCATACCAAACAAACGATCGTTTTCTTTCATGAAATCAATTTTGTTTGCCATTTGTCTTTCTAAGAAAATAGTATCTCCCGGATCTTCAATTTCAACTTTACGCATCATTTGACGAACGATTGTTTCAAAGTGTTTATCGTTTAGTTTTTGTCCTTGTAAACGATATACTTCCTGAATTTCATTCACTATATATTCTTGCACCGCAGTTGGTCCTTTAATAGAAAGGATATCACTTGGGCTTATAGAACCATCTGATAACGAATCGCCGGCACGTACAAAGTCATTTTCCTGTACAAGTATATGTTTAGATAATGATACCAAGTAAGTACGACGCTCACCCGTTTTAGCTTCGATAATAACTTCGCGGTTACCACGTTTAATTTTACCAAAAGAAACGATACCGTCAATTTCAGAAACTACCGCAGGGTTGCTTGGGTTACGAGCCTCGAATAATTCGGTTACACGTGGTAAACCACCCGTAATATCACCTACTTTACCGGTAACGCGTGGTATTTTAACTAGTACTTTACCTAATTCAATTTTCTCACCTTCTTCAACAACTACGTGTGCACCAACCGGAATATTGTACGATTTAAAAGGCTCACCTTTTTTATCTACAATCTTAATCATCGGACTCTTAGTTTTATCGCGGCTTTCAGTAATTACTTTTTCTTTAAAACCTGTTTGCTCATCAGCCTCTTCGCGGAAAGTAGAACCTTCTTCGATGTGCTCGTAAGCAACAGTACCGGCAAACTCAGATACGATAACTGCGTTGTACGCATCCCAATCGCAAATCAACTCACCTTTCTTAACTTTTGCACCCGGTTTAATATATAATTGAGAACCGTAAGGAATGTTACCTGTAGTTAACGTAATTCCGGTGTTAGCATCAATAATTCTAATTTCAGTAGAACGACCAATAACAACAGTTACTTTTTTACCATCAGCATTAACACGATCAACTGTACGTAATTCATCAATTTCGGTTATACCATCATGTTTAGCTTCTAATTTAGAAGAAGCTGCAACGTTACTTGCTGTACCCCCAACGTGGAAAGTACGTAACGTTAACTGTGTACCCGGCTCACCAATTGATTGCGCTGCAATAACACCTACTGCTTCACCTAATTGTACAAATTTACCATTACCTAAGTTACGTCCATAACATTTTGCACAAACACCCTGACGGCTTTCGCAAGTTAATACAGAACGAATCTCAACAGTTTCCAATGGAGATTTAGAAATAGTATCTGCAACTTTTTCGTCAATTAATTCTCCACCTACAGCAATTAAATCACCTGTTAATGGATGATAAACATCTGCTAAAGCAACACGGCCTAAAAGACGATCGTAAAGAGATTCAACTATTTCATCATTATTTTTTAATGCAACAGCGCTCAATCCACGTAATGTACCGCAATCTGCTTCTGTAATAATTACATCTTGTGCCACATCAACTAAACGACGAGTTAAGTAACCCGCATCAGCTGTTTTTAACGCCGTATCAGCAAGACCTTTACGCGCACCGTGAGTAGAAATAAAATATTCTAAGATTGATAAACCTTCGCGGAAGTTACTTAATACCGGGTTTTCAATAATTTCAGCACCTGCAGCACCTGCTTTTTGAGGCTTAGCCATCAAACCACGCATACCACTTAACTGTTTAATTTGTTCTTTAGAACCCCTTGCACCTGAATCTAACATCATGTAAACAGAGTTGAACCCTTGTTTATCTGAACTTAGTGCATCCAGTACTTTTTTAGTAACTTTTGAGTTTGTGTGTGTCCAAACGTCAATAATTTGGTTGTAACGCTCGTTGTTGGTAATGAAGCCCATGTTGTAGTTAGCCATTACTTCTTCAACTTGTCCGTGCGCATCATTAATAAGTTTCATCTTATCATCCGGCGTTTGTATATCACCTAAGTTAAATGATAAACCACCACGGAAGGCCGTTTTAAATCCAAGTTCTTTAATATCATCCAAGAACTTAGCTGTTTTAGCCATACCGGTTTTTTTCAACACGGTACCGATAATGTCACGTAACGATTTTTTAGTTAACAACTCATTGATATAACCAGCTTCGTGCGGAACAACTAAGTTGAACATTACACGACCTACTGTTGTTTCAATGATTTTTTTAGTTAACTCATCATTTTCAAGCGCATTGTCAACACGCACTTTAATCATAGCATGCAAGTCAACGCGTTTTTCGTTGTATGCAATAATTACTTCATCTGGTGAGTAGAAGGTCATACCTTCACCTTTTACAGCGTCGTTTTTAAGATTGCGTTTGCCTTTGGTTAAGTAGTATAAACCAAGCACCATGTCCTGAGAAGGAACTGCAATAGGCGCGCCGTTAGATGGGTTTAAGATGTTATGAGAAGCCAACATTAACATTTGTGCCTCAAGTATAGCAGCGTTTCCTAACGGAACGTGCACAGCCATTTGGTCACCGTCAAAATCGGCGTTAAACGCAGTACAAACTAATGGGTGTAATTGTATAGCTTTTCCTTCTACTAATTTTGGTTGGAAAGCCTGGATACCAAGTCTGTGTAGTGTTGGGGCACGGTTTAACATAACCGGATGTCCTTTCAATACATTTTCTAAAATATCCCAAACAATCGCTTCTTTTTTCTCAACTAATTTCTTAGCCGATTTAACCGTTTTTACCACACCACGCTCAAGCATTTTGCGGATAATAAATGGTTTAAAAAGCTCAGCAGCCATTTCTTTTGGAAGACCGCACTCATGTAATTTCAATTCAGGTCCTACAACAATTACCGAACGAGCCGAGTAATCTACACGTTTACCTAATAAGTTCTGACGGAAACGACCTTGTTTTCCTTTTAATGAATCTGATAATGATTTTAAAGCACGGTTACTTTCTGTTTTAACTGCATTTGCTTTACGTGAGTTGTCAAACAATGAGTCAACAGATTCTTGTAACATACGTTTTTCGTTACGTAAAATTACATCCGGAGCTTTAATTTCTATAAGGCGTTTTAAACGGTTGTTACGTATAATAACACGACGGTATAAATCATTTAAATCTGAAGTAGCAAAACGACCACCATCCAATGGAACGAGTGGGCGTAATTCTGGTGGAATAACCGGAACGGTTTTAATAATCATCCACTCAGGACGATTAACTACGTTTTCGTTTGCATGTCTAAACGCTTCGATAACTTGTAAACGTTTTAATGCTTCGTTTTTACGTTGCTGAGAAGTTTCTGTATTTGCTTTATGGCGTAATTCAAAAGATAAAGAATCTAAATCGGTACGTTGTAATAAATCATATAAAGCTTCACCACCCATTTTAGCAATAAATTTGTTAGGATCTGCGTCATCTAACAAAGCATTTTCTTTAGGAAGCGTATCAACAATGTTTAAATATTCTTCTTCAGTTAAGAAGTCTAATGTATTTACTTGTGATGCTGCACCAGCGTTAATTACTACATAACGCTCGTAGTAAACAATCATTTCAAGTTTTTTGGTAGGTAAACCTAACAAATAACCAATTTTGCTTGGTAACGAACGGAAGTACCAAATGTGCGCTACAGGAACCACCAAACTGATGTGCCCCATACGCTCACGACGTACTTTCTTTTCAGTAACTTCAACACCGCAACGATCGCAAATAATGCCTTTGTAACGGATACGTTTGTACTTACCGCAATGGCACTCGTAATCTTTTACAGGACCAAAAATACGCTCGCAGAATAATCCGTCGCGCTCTGGCTTATATGTTCTGTAATTTATGGTTTCAGGTTTTAAAACCTCTCCGCTCGAACGATTTAATATCGCTTCAGGCGAGGCAAGGCTTATGGTAACCTTTGTAAAGTTTGATTTTAATTTTGTTTCTTTTCTGAAAGCCATGTTTTATCTTTTCTTTATTAAAATTTAGCTCAAATTATAAAATCCTTTCCTAACAATTGTTAGGAAAGGAATAAAAAGTATTAGTCTAAGGTAACCTCTAAACCTAAGCCTCTTAACTCATGCAACAACACGTTGAATGATTCAGGAATGCCTGGCGTACCAAGGTTGTCGCCTTTAACAATTGCTTCATAGGCTTTTGCACGACCTGCTACATCATCCGATTTAATAGTTAACAACTCTTGTAAGATGTTAGCTGCACCGTATGCTTCAAGTGCCCAAACCTCCATCTCACCAAAACGCTGACCACCAAATTGTGCTTTACCACCAAGAGGTTGCTGCGTAATTAATGAATATGGTCCTATTGAACGCGCGTGCATTTTATCGTCAACCATGTGGTGTAGTTTAATCATATAGATTATACCTACAGTTGCAGGTTGGTCAAAACGCTCACCTGTACCACCATCTGTTAAGTATGTTTTACCATACTGAGGGATTTTAGCATCAGCGCAATATTTATCAAGGTCTTCTAACGAAGCACCATCAAATATTGGTGTAGAGAATTTCAAACCTAATTTTTGACCTGCCCAAGCTAACACGGTTTCATAAATCTGACCAATGTTCATACGAGAAGGCACCCCTAATGGATTCAATACGATATCAACCGGAGTGCCATCTTCTAAGAATGGCATATCTTCTTCTTTAACGATACGAGCCACAACACCTTTGTTACCATGACGACCAGCCATTTTATCGCCCACACGTAATTTACGTTTAGATGCGATATAAACTTTTGCCATTTGAACAATTCCTGCTGGTAATTCATCACCAACTGTAATTTGGAATTTCTCGCGTTTGTGTTTACCCATTAAGTCGTTAAAACGAATCATGTAGTTATGCAACAAACGTTTAATTGAGTTGTTTATGTCTTTATCAGTAGTCCAGTTGTCTGGATTAATTTCGCTATAGGTAAGTTTTTCAAGTAATTTTTGAGTAAACTTAGTTCCTTTAGTAATTACTTCTTCTTTTAAGTGGTTTAACACACCTTGAGAAGTTTTGCCATTAACTAAAGAGAAAAGTTTATCGATTAATTGATTCTTTAAATCACTGATATTTTTTTGATAGTCAGCATCTAATTTATCAACTAAACCTTTTTCTTCAAGTTTTGCTTTTTTATCTTTTACAGCGCGCGAGTAAAGACGTTTGTCAATTACTATACCGCGAGTTGAAGGAGGTACACGTAAAGAAGCATCTTTTACATCACCGGCTTTGTCACCAAAGATAGCACGTAATAATTTTTCTTCAGGTGAAGGATCTGATTCTCCTTTTGGAGTAATTTTTCCAATAAGGATATCACCTTCTTTTACCTCTGCTCCTATTCTAATCATTCCATGCTCATCCAAATCTTTAGTAGCATCTTCACTAACGTTAGGTATATCTGGAGTTAACTCTTCCATACCGCGTTTAGTGTCACGTACATCTAAAGAATATTCATCAACATGTAATGATGTAAATATATCATCGCGAACAATTTTTTCGCTGATAACGATAGCATCTTCAAAGTTGTAACCTTTCCATGGCATAAATGCCACTTTTAAGTTTATACCTAAAGCAAGTTCTCCGCCTTCGGTAGCATAACCTTCAGTTAAAATTTGTCCTTTAGTAACTTTATCACCTTTTTTTACAATAGGTTTTAAGTTTACGCAAGTGCTTTGGTTGGTTTTTTTGAATTTAGTTAACGCATAACGTTTAACATCACCTTCAAAACTTACCAAACGCTCCTCTTCAGAACGGTTATATTTTATAACAACTTCATTAGAGTCAACATACTCAACAACACCATCTCCTTCTGCATTAATAAGCACACGAGAATCGCGAGCTACACGAGCTTCGATACCGGTACCTACAATAGGAGCTTGTGCACGCATAAGCGGAACTGCCTGACGTTGCATGTTAGATCCCATTAATGCACGGTTAGCATCATCATGCTCAAGGAACGGAATTAAGTTTGCCGCTACTGATGCAATTTGATTTGGTGCAACATCCATCATTTGAACTTTTTCTGGCTCAACAATTGGGAAATCACTTTCGTTACGGCATTTTACTTTATCTTCAGCAAAGTTTCCTTTGTCATCTAAAGACTGTCCTGCTTGTGCAATAGTTTTTAAATCTTCTTCTTCAGCAGTTAAGTAAGTTATTGGTTTATTAATTTCAACTTTACCATCATTAACCATGCGATAAGGTGTTTCAATAAAGCCTAAACGGTTAACTTTTGCGTAAACGCAAAGTGAAGATATCAGACCAATGTTTGGACCCTCTGGAGTCTCAATAGTACATAAACGACCATAGTGTGTATAGTGAACGTCACGAACCTCGAAACCTGCACGCTCACGACTTAAACCTCCTGGCCCAAGGGCAGATAGGCGTCGTTTATGCGTAATCTCAGATAATGGATTGGTTTGATCCATAAACTGAGATAGCTGGTTGGTACCAAAAAATGAGTTAATTACAGATGATAATGTTTTAGCATTAATCAAATCTATTGGAGTAAACACCTCATTATCACGAACGTTCATACGCTCACGAATTGTACGAGCCATACGAGCTAAACCTACACCAAACTGAGAGAACAATTGCTCACCCACAGTACGTACACGACGGTTTGATAAGTGATCGATATCATCAACATCAGTTTTAGAGTTGATAAGCTCAATCAGGTATTTTATAATTAAGATGATATCTTCTTTTGTAAGAACGCGAACGTTCATTGGAGTTTCGATACCTAATTTTTTATTGATACGGAAACGACCAACTTCTCCTAAATCATAACGTTTATCAGAGAAGAATAATTTATCAATTACACCACGTGCAGTTTCTTCATCTGGTGGCTCTGCATTACGTAACAAACGATAGATGTGCTCAATCGCTTCTTTCTCAGAGTTTGTAGGATCTTTTTGAAGTGTGTTGTAAATGATAGCAAAATCAGTAGTGCTTGCATCTTGTTTGTGTAAAATAATGTCTTTTACACCAGCATCAACAATCATATCAATATGAGCATCTTCTAAAATAGTTTCACGCTCAATTAACACCTCGTTACGCTCAATAGATACAACCTCTCCGGTATCTTCATCAACAAAATCTTCAGTCCATGTTTTTAACACACGTGCTGCTAATTTTCTGCCAACTTCACGTTTCAACCCTGCTTTAGAAACTTTTACTTCATCAGCAAGGCCAAAAATTTCAAGGATACGCTTATCACTTTCAAAACCAATTGAACGTAATAAAGTTGTTACCGGAAGTTTTTTCTTACGATCGATGTACGCGTACATCACGTTATTAATATCAGTTGCAAACTCAATCCATGCTCCTTTAAAAGGGATTACACGTGCTGAGTATAATTTTGTTCCGTTTGCGTGACGGCTTTGACCAAAGAACACACCAGGTGAACGGTGTAACTGAGATACAATAACCCTTTCTGCACCGTTTATTACAAACGAGCCACGGCTTGTCATATATGGAATTGTACCAAGATAAACATCTTGTACAATGGTTTCAAAATCTTCATGTTCAGGGTCTGTACAATAAAGGCGAAGTTTCGCTTTTAAAGGTACACTGTAAGTTAAACCACGCTCAACACACTCTTCAAGTGCATAACGAGGCGGGTCGATAAAATAATCCAAAAACTCAAGCACGAATTGATTTCGTGAATCAGTTATCGGAAAATTTTCAGAAAACACACGAAATAAACCTTCTTCATTTCTGTTGTCGGCAGTGGTTTCTAATTGAAAAAAATCTTTAAATGATTGAATTTGTATATCCAATAAATCCGGATACTCTACCGGGAATTTTACTTGAGAGAAATTTATTCTCTGTGGTTTTTTTGCTGAGGCCAAAGCTTATTAGTTTTTAGGTTATACAATAAGTTACAAAAAGATGCCAGGTTGTTGCAGTTGCAACAAATAAGGAAAGGGTGATGCCTTTACAGGCTACACCCAATCCTAATTATATGAGAAAAATTACTTAACCTCAACTTTTGCACCGGCTTCTTCAAGAGCTTTTTTAATAGACTCTGCTTCTTCTTTAGCAATTCCTTCTTTAACTGCTTTTGGAGCACCATCTACTAAATCTTTAGCTTCTTTTAAACCAAGTCCTGTAAGGTCTTTTACAACTTTTACAACACCTAATTTTGCAGCACCTGCTTCAACTAAAATTACATCAAAAGATGTTTTAGCTGCTGCAGCTTCTCCGCCACCGCCACCAGATACAACAACTGCTGCTGCTGCTGGTTCAATTCCATATTCGTCTTTTAGAACAGTTGCTAATTCTTGTACTTCTTTTACTGTAAGGTTTACAAGTGTTTCAGCGATTGATTTTACGTCTGCCATTTTATTTTTTATTTAATTGTTCTTACTTAAGTTTAATTTATTTTTTTCTTTAACAGTTGCTTATGCAGCAGCTTCTTGCTTTTTGTTTTCTAAACCACCAATTACGCGGCGTATTGGAGCCTGTAGTAATGATACCACATCTGCAATAAGTTCGTTTTTAGATTTCAATGATGCTAATGCATCTAATTGATTGTCTCCAATGTAAACGGTTTCTTCAACAAAAGCAGCTTTTAATAAAGGTTTGTCGTTGCCTTTTTTACGGAAATCTTTAATAACCTTTGCAGGGCCATTAGAAGTTTCAGCAAACATTAAAGCTGTATTTCCTTTCAAAGCAGGTATCATTTCAGCTAAACGGCTATCGTTAGCTCTTTCCAATGCTTTTTTAAGCAAAGTGTTTTTTACTACTTGAATAGAAATATTTTTATCGAAACAATCTTTTCTAAGCTGGTTTACTTTCTCTACTGTTAAAGAAGAACAGTCAGCCAAATAGATTTTGCTATTTTTATTTAGCTTTTCTAACAGCTGTTCTATTACTTGTGTTTTTTCTTCTTTTTTCATTTACTAATTAGTTAAAAGATTTAGTATCTAAAGCTATACCTGCGCTCATGGTGCTGCTCATATAAACGCTTTTTACGTAAGCACCTTTAGCCGATGAAGGCTTAAGTTTTACGATAGTGTTTAGCAATTCATTAGCATTTTCTGCTAATTTCTGCGCATCAAAAGATACTTTGCCTATACCTGCGTGAATAATTCCGGCTTTATCAACTTTAAAGTCAATTTTACCACCTTTTGCTTCGGTTACCGCTTTACCAATTTCCATTGTTACAGTACCTGTTTTAGGATTTGGCATTAAACCACGAGGACCTAATACACGACCTAATGCACCCAGTTTACCCATTACTTGGGGAACTGTTACAATTACGTCGATGTCTGTCCAACCGCCTTTAATTTTTTCAATATAGTCATCTAACCCAACAAAGTCTGCACCAGCTGCTTTTGCTTCTGCTTCTTTATCTGCAGGAACAAGAGCTAAAACGCGCATGGTTTTACCAGTACCGTGAGGTAAGGTTACAACACCGCGAACCATTTGGTTAGCTTTACGTGGGTCAACTCCTAAACGGATCGCAAGATCCACAGATGCATCAAACTTCGTAGTTGTAATTTCTTTTACAATTTTAGAAGCTTCTGCAACTGTATAAGCTTTTGTGGAATCAAATTTTCCATCAACAGCTTTTCTTTTTTTAGTTAACGTTGCCATTTTTTGTTTTTAATTAATTGTTTTTAAAAGGAGCTTCACCAGTTACGGTTACACCCATACTACGCGCCGTTCCGGCAACCATTTTCATTGCAGATTCGATTGTAAAACAATTCATATCTACAATTTTATCAGTAGCAATAGTTTTTACTTGATCCCAAGTAATGCTACCAACTTTTTTACGGTTACTTTCGCCCGAACCTTGTTTAATTTTGCCCAGTTCTAATATTTGTGCCGCTACCGGTGTACGTTTAATTACAAAATCAAACGTTTTATCAACGTAAACATTAATGATTACAGGTAATAATTTTCCGGCTTGTTCTTGCGTACGAGCATTAAACTGTTTGCAAAACTCCATAATGTTCACACCTTTTGCACCTAATGCAGGTCCAATTGGTGGCGATGGGTTTGCTGCCCCTCCTTTAATTTGTAGTTTTACCAGTGCTGATAACTCTTTTGCCATTTTATTTGTTTTTTAGTCGGCTTTTTGGTTTCAATTACTAACGTTGGAAGCAGCGATAAAGCGCCATTAATAATTTTGCCAATTGGCCATTTGTTTTTGTTTATTCGCGCTCTACTTCTCCAAAGCCAAGCTCTACAGGAGTTTTGCGTCCGAATATTTTTACGGTTACTTTTATTTTCTTTTTCTCTTCGTTAATTTCTTCAATAACACCATTAAATCCGTTAAATGGTCCGTTAATTACTTTAATAGATTCTCCAACCACGTACGTATTAGATACGGTGCCTTCAGATTCTGTTAATTCATCAACTTTACCTAAAATACGGTTAACCTCAGCAAGTCGCATCGGTACCGGTTCCCCACCTTTAGTTTCACCTAAAAAGCCAATAACCCCCGTAATGTTTTTAATAGTGTGAGGAATTTCGCCCACCAAAATAGCTTCAATAAGTACATAACCCGGATAGAAAGAACGCTCTTTAGCAATTTTTTTACCGTTACGTACTTGTATAATTTTTTCAGTTGGAATTAGTACTTGAGCTACATAATCGTTTAACCCAAGGCGATTAATTTCAACCTCAATATATTGTTTAACTTTTTTCTCCTGACCGCTAATAGCACGAACAACGTACCATTTAAGTACAGGAGCTTCTTTTTTAGTTGTTTTAACTTGTTCGCTCATCTTTATAGATTATTAAGCAGTTGATAAGCTAATTCCATTAATTTTTTAAACCCGGTATCCATTAAAAAGATAACCATAGCTATCATAGCAGATGCAACCAGTACTACAACTGCACTTTCTTGCAATTCTTTCCAGGTTGGCCAAGAAGTTTTTTGAACTAACTCAGTAGTTGTTTCTTCTATGTATGTTCTTATTTTGCTCATTACTCTTTTAGTTTAAAGTTCAAAAGAACTGTTACTTTCTGCACGGGCGGAGAGATTCGAACTCCCATCAACGGTTTTGGAGACCGCTATTCTACCATTGAACTACGCCCGTAAACCGTTACCCTTTTTAAACGGCAAAATGGCAAGAGCAATTTGCCCTGCCATTTAACCGATTAAATTGTGTAATTATTTTATAATTTCAGTTACTTGACCAGCACCTACGGTACGACCACCTTCACGGATAGCGAAACGTAAACCTTTGTCCATTGCAACCGGAACGATCAATTTTACAGTAATTGTAACGTTATCACCTGGCATAACCATCTCGCGGCCTGCTTCCAAATCAATTTCACCAGTTACATCAGTTGTACGCATATAAAACTGAGGACGGTATTTGTTATGGAATGGTGTGTGACGACCACCTTCTTCTTTTTTCAAGATATACACTTCAGCTTTAAACTCAGTGTGAGGTGTAATAGAACCTGGTTTTGCAATTACCATACCACGACGGATATCTTTTTTATCGATACCACGTAATAAGATACCTACGTTATCTCCAGCTTCACCAGTATCAAGGATTTTACGGAACATCTCAACCCCTGTGCAAGTTGATTTCATTTTAGTTTCTTGCATTCCTATAATTTCAACCTCTTCACCTGTGTTAACAACACCTGATTCAATTTTACCAGTAGCAACTGTACCACGACCAGTAATAGTGAACACATCTTCAACTGGCATTAAGAATGGTTTTTCTTTATCACGAACCGGAGTTGGGATATAAGTATCAACTGCATCCATTAATTCCATAATTTTTGGAACCCATTTTGGATCTTTATTTAATCCACCTAATGCAGAACCACGGATAATTGGAGTGTTATCACCATCAAATTTATAGAAAGTTAATAACTCACGAATTTCCATTTCAACAAGGTCTAATAATTCAGGATCTTCAACCATGTCAACTTTATTCATAAACACAACGATACGAGGTACACCAACCTGACGTGCAAGTAGAATGTGCTCACGTGTTTGTGGCATAGGACCATCAGTAGCAGCTACAACTAAAATTGCGCCATCCATTTGGGCAGCACCAGTAACCATGTTTTTTACATAATCCGCGTGACCTGGACAGTCAACGTGTGCGTAGTGACGATTAGCAGTTTCATATTCAACATGTGATGTATTGATTGTAATACCACGCTCTTTTTCTTCAGGTGCGTTATCAATCGAGGAAAAGTCTCTTACTGCCGCCCAACCTTTTTCAGCTAAAACAGCAGTAATGCCAGCGGTTAATGTAGTTTTACCATGATCTACGTGACCTATAGTTCCAACATTTACGTGGGGTTTGTTACGTTCGAATTTTTCTTTAGCCATTTTTTTGTTTTTTTGATTTGTTTATTTTATTTATTACCTATTTTAATTTTAATTCTTTTACCAGAGCTGTTGAGCAGGATTGAACTGCCGACCTCTTCCTTACCAAGGAAGTGCTCTACCACTGAGCTACAACAGCTAGTGAGGCTGCATTGCTACTTTTTGGAGCGGAAGACGGGTCTCGAACCCGCAACCTCCAGCTTGGAAGGCTGGAGCTCTACCAATTGAGCTACTTCCGCTTGCAATTGTTGACTTATTGAATTTTAGATTTGTACTAACTCTACAATTCAAAAAATGTCTAATTCAGCAATTGACCTGAGTGGGGTAAGATGGATTCGAACCACCGAAGACGAAGTCAGCAGATTTACAGTCTGCCCCATTTGGCCACTCTGGTATTACCCCGCACAAGAGCCGAAAACTGGAATCGAACCAGCGACCTACTGATTACAAGTCAGTTGCTCTACCAGCTGAGCTATTTCGGCATTTTTGGTGTGTCTTTTACAAAGAACGTAACTTTCCTTCAAAAAAGGAGTGCAAATGTAGGCATAATATTTGATCAGATCAAAAAATAATTAAAAAAAATCACTAAAAATTGTGTTTTTTTTTCTCCAAGTAATTTTGAAGTAATAAAACGGCACTTAGCATATCTATGGTTTCTTTATTTTGACGTTGTTTTTTTGTAGTGCCGGCCGCTATCATGGCTTGTTGCGACATAACGGAAGTAAATCGCTCATCCAGCATTTCTATTTTTAATTGCGGATATTTTTCTTTTAGTTTTCTGGTAAATCCCACTACATGTTGGGCACTATCTGATGGTGTATTGTCTAATCTTTTAGGATTTCCTATTACCACGCACTCCACTTGCTCTTTCTTAAAATAATCCTCTAAAAAAGTAAAAAGTGTTTGTGTGTGAATGGTAGTAAGGCCTGTGGCTATAATTTGCAACGTATCTGTTACGGCAATGCCAGTACGCTTAGTACCATAATCTATAGAAAGGATACGTGCCAATTTAATTCATAGAAGCCTGTACAAAGGCTACAAACAAAGGGTGTGGCTTCTCTACGGTACTTTTATACTCAGGGTGAAACTGAACACCAATAAAGAAAGGGTGTTTTTTAACTTCTATAATTTCAACTAAACCAGCCACCGGGTTAACGCCCGAAAGCACCATGCCTGCTGCTTCAAACTGCTTAGTATACTCATTATTAAACTCGTAACGATGACGATGACGCTCCATAATATCAGCTTCGTGGTATATTTTTGAAGCTAATGTGCCTTCTTCTACATGACATGGATATGCGCCCAAACGCATGGTTCCGCCCATGTGCGAAATATTTTTTTGTGTTTCCAATAAATCAATAACCGGACTGCTTGTTGCAGGGTTCATTTCTCGGCTATGTGCATCTTTTAAGCCTACTACATTACGCGCAAACTCAATTACAGCGCATTGCATGCCTAAACAAATACCTAAAAACGGAATATTATTTTCTCTGGCATATTTAATACTTAAAATTTTCCCTTCTATGCCACGGCTTCCAAAGCCCGGTGCCACTAAAATGCCTTTTAAACCTTTTAATTTTTCAGCAATGTTTTCTTCCGTTAAATTTTCCGAATGAATCCACTCTACAATCACTTTGCATTCGTTTACAGCACCTGCATGCACAAAGGCTTCTGATATTGATTTGTATGAATCTTTTAACTCAACATATTTTCCAATTAAACCAATTTTTACTTCTTTTTTAGGGTGATGTAGTTTATGTAAAAACTGTTTCCATTGAGTTAAATCAACTTGTGTAGTTGCGTTATCTAAACCTAATTTTTTTAAAACAATAGCATCTAAATGCTCTTTTTCCATCAATAACGGAACCTCGTAAATGCTTGATGCATCGCGGGCTTCAATTACTGCATCAGCCTCAACGTTACAAAATAAGGCTAATTTTCTACGAATGTCTTTGTTTAGCGCATGCTCTGCACGGCAAACTAATACATCGGGCTGCACACCACTTTCTAATAAAAGTTTTACGGAGTGTTGTGTAGGTTTGGTTTTTAATTCACCTGTAGTAGATAAATAGGGTAATAATGTTAAATGTACTACCATGCAACTATGACCAAGCTCCCATTTTAACTGTCTAACAGCTTCAATATAGGGTAAAGATTCAATATCACCAACGGTTCCGCCAATTTCAGTAATTACAAACTGAAACTGCCCAGTTTTACCAAGTTCTTTAATACGGTTTTTTATTTCATCAGTTATATGAGGAATTACTTGTACCGTTTTTCCTAAATAATCGCCTTTACGCTCTTTTTCAATTACGTTTTGGTAAATTCTGCCTGTGGTAACATTGTTTGCACGAGATGTTGGTACGTTTAAAAAACGCTCATAATGCCCTAAATCTAAATCCGTTTCAGCACCATCGTCGGTAACATAACATTCGCCATGTTCGTATGGATTAAGTGTCCCCGGGTCTACATTTATGTAAGGATCAAGCTTTTGAATAGTAGCCGTATAGCCTCTTGCCTGAAGTAATTTTGCTAAAGATGCTGAGATGATTCCTTTACCAAGCGAGGAGGTTACACCACCGGTAACAAAAATAAATTTAGTGTTGTTTTGCATAACAGTTTTTTAAAAACTGTGTGCAAAGATAGGATTTTTGAAGAAGCAGAGCCTCAGAAAAACACAATTATTGAAGAATAAATGAGAACTTATTAACGCCGTGTTATAGCGATTAAAAATCGAACTTATAACCTACGCCTTTTATGGTTTTGATATAATCGTCGCCCAGTTTTTCACGCAGTTTGCGCACATGCACATCAATAGTCCTGTCTCCTACAACTACTTCATTACCCCAAACGTGCTGTAAAATAAACTCGCGGCTAAACACTTTACCGGGTTTGCTTATTAAAAGGGCAAGCAGTTTAAATTCTTTTTTAGGAAAAGCTATTTCGATGCCATTTTTTATAACCATGTGCCTATCTTTTTCCACACGGATACCACCTACTTCTACAATATTGTTTGGTTCATCGCCAGATACTGAGCTACCCCTACGTAACAGCGCCTTAATTCGACTAACAAGCACACGAGGTTTTATTGGTTTGGTTATATAATCATCGGCACCAACATCAAAGCCTGCAATTTGGGAATAATCTTCGTTACGAGCTGTTAAAAACGCAATAATGGTGTTTTTTAATGTGCCAATTTGCCTTATTTCTCTACAAGTTTCGATACCATCCATTCCGGGCATCATAACATCTAATACAATTAAATCTGGTAATAATTTTTCGGCAGCTTTTATAGCATCAACACCATTGTTAGCAGTATGTACTTCGAAATTTTCTTTTTCTAAATTGTACCCTAAAAAATCAAGTATATCCTGCTCATCATCAACTAATAAAATCTTTATGCGCTTATCCATACAGCTTAATTTGGTATAAAAGTAGTAAGTAAATGTAATATATAATCTTAAGTAATTGTTAACTTATTTCATATTAAATGTAAATAGAAGGTAAAAATAAGGTGGCATTAAGAATTTTTTTTCTGCATTTAAAAGCGGTAATTTAGCCTCTTATTTGTAATAAATAATGAATTTACATTTTTATAAATACGAAGGTTGTGGGAATGATTTTATACTTTTTGATAACAGAAAGAACGATATAAATCTTAACACCCAGCAAATAAAGCAATTATGCAACAGGCATTTTGGTATTGGTGCAGATGGATTAATGTTACTTGAAAACACTGAAGGGTACGATTTTAAAATGGTTTATTATAACAGCGACGGAAACCAAAGTAGTATGTGTGGTAATGGCGGGCGTTGTATTACAGCCTTTGCAAACCGTTTAGGCATTATAAAAGATAAAGCACACTTTATGGCTGTTGATGGCGAACATATTTCAATTATAGAAAAAGAAATTATTTCGCTTAAAATGAATGATGTACCTAAAATTGAGAATCATACTGATTACTTTTTTTTAAATACCGGCTCGCCACATGTAGTTAAATGGGTTAAAAATCTTGATGATTACAAGGTGTTTGATGAAGGAAAAAAAATAAGATATAGCGAACCCTTTAATAGCAAGGGTGGAACAAACGTAAATTTTATTGAATTAAAAAACGACAAACTATTTATTCGCACCTACGAGCGCGGTGTTGAAAATGAAACGTTGGCTTGTGGTACAGGTGTAACTGCAGCAGCTTTGGTAGAAGCCATAACTACTAAACCAATACACACTAATTTTTGTAATGTGGTAAGTGTAGGTGGTAGCCTTAGTGTTACATATACAAAGTATACTGATAATTCTTTTACTGATGTATGGTTGAAAGGCCCTGCTAATTTCGTTTTTGAGGGAGATTATATTGTAAAATAGCCTTATGCTTTTACTTGCTCTTATACTATTTGCTGTTTCCGGAATTTTATTTTCGTCTATTACTAAAAATCGTTCGGCACTTATTTTATTGCTGAGTGCTTTAGCTATTGCCGCTTTCAGTTTACCTTCACTCCTATTTTGTTTTGTTATTGCTTGTATAAATTATTTATTTATTAAAAATGTAGTTGGCAAAACAAGCTTATTTATTGCTTGCTTATGCTTTAACGTGTTGGGTTTGGTCGCTTTTCATTACTACGAGTTTTTTAATGAAGAATGGGGGATTTTACCGGTTATTTTCGGAGTTATCTATTTAACGCTTCAGTTTATAGATTATGCTTGCAAGGTTTACTTCAAACAAGTTAGCCCACCAATAAGTTTTATAAAATATACAGCCGCTGTTTTATACGCACCTAAGTTTTTTATGGGACCTATAGCCTCTTTACCTGATGTAGAAAAAGAAATAAGTATAAAGCAAGAAACTAAAACCAATATATATTATGGTTTAAATAGAATATTATTAGGCTTATTTAAAAAATTAGTATTAGCCGAAAGCCTTGCTGTTTATGTTAGTTCAGTGCTCGATTTTAAAGACGCCTACCCCGCTCTTACTATTTTAAGCGGAGCCTGTTTATATGCTTTGCAATTATATTTCGATTTTTCGGGTTACTGCGATATTGCAATTGGCGCATCGATTATGTGGAAAATTAATTTGCCCGAAAATTTTAATTTTCCATTCAGGCAAAAAACATGGGCAGCTTTTTGGAAAAGTTGGCACAGCACTTTTACACAGTTATTGTGGCAATATATTTTTATTCCACTTTATTTATTTTTCGGCAGAAAAAAATTAAACAAACAATTAGCTAAAAGCATTTGCGTTATTAGCGTATTTGGTTTTATGGCTTTTTTTAATGGTATAAAATCAGGTTTTTTTATTAGTGCATTTTTATACGCTTTGTTTTATTTACTCGAACTTGTTTTTGAAAGAAAAACAGGTGTTATATCGAATCTTTTTATTTTCTTACTTTTTTCAATTGGTTTATTATTTTTTAGAGCCCCAACCTATACAGATTATTCTTTTTTAGTAGAAAGATTAACTGACATTAAAAACTTTTTACCTACTGATTGGTTACGTTTATATTTTGCACCCCTTGCATCAGGAGGGGCTTTGCCAGATTATTTTAATTTATCATTTACACTTATACTGAGTTTTGGTTTTTTACTTTTCGAACGTAAAATTTTCGCCATCTTCTCTCAAAACAAAATAAATTACGACATGTGGTTTATTACATTACTGCTATTAATTACTTGGGGGGTGTTTACATCCGGTAGTCAATTTATTTATATGCAGTTTTAAAAACGCATTAAAAATTATTAGCCAATTATTTTTTTTGTAATTTTTTTTATTTAACTTGTATTATAATACCGGGCACTTTTTTATTACTAATTATTTTTTATGGCATCAACAAACGAGCAAAAGTGGAACGTTGATTTTTTAAATGCTATGAGTTTAAAAACTGACCCGTACGCAGAACAGGTTATTCAAGACATTATTGCCGATAAAGGCTTTGCTGAAATAAGAAATTTATTTACCTCACTATCTAACGACCATGAAGAAATAGTATCAAATCCTAATACACCTCAAGCCGTTGTTACGTATTTTAATGCTGAAATGGTTTTACCTGCTTGGGCAGATGAACCCAAAATTAAATTAGCTCAACAAGCCTACGCACGCTTCGCACCTCAAATAGCTCTTTTACTTAATTTTAAAGCACTACCACTTTGCTATGCTTGTAAAAATGGAGCAAAAGTTTTAGCTGCCACAGGTCGTTTAACCGAAAGTAACGGAAATGTTTCAAGAGCTGTGCGAAGGTTATTTGAAACCTCTCAAATGGTTATTAATGTAATGTCGCCCGGTGGTTTATCTCCACATGGTAAAGGCATCGTTACTGTAAAAAAAGTGCGCCTTTATCATGCCGCCATTCGAACTTATTTAATGCACCCACATAAAGGGCAAGAGCCTTGGGATACAACCAAATATGGTGCCCCTATTAATCAGGAAGAAATGGCCGGCACACTTATGGCTTTTTCTGCTTTGGTAATTGATGGATTAAATGAAATAGGTGCTAAACTTAACACAGAAGAAAAAGATGCTTATATACATTGTTGGAATATTGTTGGGCATTTTATTGGTTTAGATGCTTCGTTATATCCAACCAGCTACGAAGATGGATGGAATTTGGGTATCACTATTATTACTAAAAATAAAGATGAAAGCATAGAGGGTAAAGCATTAACTAAAACTTTATTAGATTTTTCGGCTACTTTTTTTAGTGCTACCTTTTTTGATAAGTTATTTTTTGCTTCGCTACCGCAATTTTTTATAGAATATTTTATAAAAGATGTATCGAAAACCACTAAATCAAATTTACTACAACTACTTGGAGTAGAAAAAAAACTTGGTTTTTTCAGCAAGCTAAAAGGTAGAATATTTATAAAAATAATTAGCATAGTAAGCAAAGAAGAAAACAAAGATGCTTTAATAAGAAAGGTGTTTACCAAGCTTACTTCAAAATTTTTGCAAGGCGTAATTGACCAGCATCTTAAAACATATAACACGGCATTTTATATACCACCATCGTTAAAAGCAAGTTGGAAAATGAACTGACATGAATACGAATTACTGGATAAATACAGAAGACTATACAACTGCTCAACTAGTTTGGAACGGCATTGGTTGTTTGTTTTGGGTAGTTACCTACGTCGCCTTAGTTAGAGAAATTATTATACGAAAATTTGTAGAAATGCCATTTTTTATTGCTGCAGGTAACATTGCCTGGGAGTTTATATGGAGTTTTTTTTATCATCCTAATACAGGTAAGTTATATGCTTTATCTTATCAAGGGGCTTTTATATTGGATGTGTTTATATTTTACAGCATTTTAAAATATGGAAGTAAACAAGTAGATATCGCCGAAATAAAAAAACAATTTAAATGGATAGCTATCGGGCTCTTACTAATGTGGGTGCCCTTAAATTATTTTTATGTAGCACAAGGCTTTGATACAGCAATTGGCGCAAATTCGGGATACATTTTAAATCTTATTATATCGTTATTATATCCTATGTTATTAATGCGTAATGATCCAAGAAATTTTTCAAAAATTGTAGCTTGGTGCAAATTTATAGGCACAGGCTGTATAACGGTTTCTATGTTTTTAATATACCCTACTAACTATTTTGTTCAAATTATAGGTGCAACATGCTTTGTTCTTGATTTTTTTTATTCTATTTTGCTGACGCAAAAACTGACTGAGTTGAGTAGAAAACAATTTGTATGAAACCTAAAAAAAGTGCAGTACATTTTCAAAGTGAAGAGTCGATAATAAAAACTATAAATCGTTTTTGCTACGCAATAGCCATTTCTGCTGTTTTTGATATTGTTATTTATGGGTTTATGGGCATGTACGCTATATGTGGTGTTGTGGCTATAATTGGCGCTTTATTTTTATGGTTTGTTTATTTAAACAAAAAATCTTACTACAAAGTTTCGCGTGCAGCCATTATTATTACAACCAATTTAGGTGTTATAGTCTTTTCAGCTTTTCTGGGATTTAAATCAGGCATATTTTTCTTTTTATTTGCAACACCTCATTTAACTTATTTGCTTTATAATTTTAAGCAAACCCTAAGCATAGTTTTATGCCTTCTATCCTATTTAGTAACATTTATAGCTATTTACTTTATTGATGTATATCAGTTATATCCATCCACTATACTATCTGAAAACGCCAGTAGTTTAGTATACGTAATAAATTTTTCAGTAAGTCTTATTTTATCTTTTATACTAATTGCATTTTTTGCCGGTAACAACAACAGAGTTAGTGAAATGCTTACAGATGCTAACACATCCTTACAAGAAAAGCAAACACATTTAGAAAATGAAATTACCGAAAAAAGTAAAATAAATATAGAATTAGCAAGAACGTTAAAAGAAAAAGAAATTCTTTTATCAGAGATTCATCATAGGGTAAAAAATAATTTAGCTGTTGTATCAGGTTTAATTGAGCTACAAACTTTTTATGTAAAAGACGAAAAAGCTTCGGCTATTTTAAAAGAATCCAGAAACCGCATTAAATCTATTGCCGTTTTGCACGAAAAATTTTATGAAAGTAAAAGTTTAGAAAAAATAGAAATACGATCGTATGTAGATGAGCTGATTTACTTTATTAAATTATCTTTTTCGAGTCAGCAAAAAGATATTACAATTACTACTCAGATAGAAAACATAGAACTTTCCATGGCCAATGCCCTGCCCTTTTCTCTACTACTTAATGAGTTAATTACCAACTCGTACAAACACGCATTTAAAAATAAAGACACCGGCAACATTACTATTTCGTTCATAAAATATCAAAACAAACTAGTCTTAAATTTTAAGGATGACGGCTGTGGTTTTGATTTATCTAAAGTAAATAAAGACAGTTCGTTAGGGATGAATTTAATTGAGGCATTTTCTCTTCAATTAAAAGCTGAAACTACTTGCGAATCAAAAGCAAATAAGGGTACTGAATTTACCTTGCAATTTAAACAAGATTTAATTAAGGCTAAAGAGTAAATTGCGTATAAAAAAAATTAAACTAATAACTCATGAAAGTACTAATAGTAGAAGATGATTTTATGCTTTGTTTAATAAATAAAAAAAGTATAGAATTAATTGGCTATACCGTAGTTGCTACAGCAACTAATGGATTAGATGCCATTGAGGCAGTAAGAAAACACAACCCGGATGTAGTACTTATGGACTTACGTTTAGATGGGGAATTAGATGGAATTGATACCATGCATGAAATTGCCAAATTTTCTGACATACCCGCTATTTACCTTACCGGAAATTCAGACGAGGCAAATAAAGAACGAGCCTCAAAAACTAACTTACTTGGCTTTTGTGTAAAGCCTGTTCATTTTGAAGAGATAAAAGTACTTTTTTCTAAAGTAAAGATTAGAGAGTAAAGCGATTAGCTTACCCCCTGAATTTCTATTTCATCTAATTTACGCAAATTAATGGTAGTTTTACTACCATGCTGTGTGCGTTGCAACGGTTTAAATTTTGCGTTTTCAATTATTTCATGCCCCCGGTAAGATGTTCGAGAATAAACAGTTTGCGAATAGGTATCATTTATAGCTTTTACTAAAATTAGAAACTCAGCATCTGCTTTTATTAAATCCTCTCTCGTATATTGGTATAAGGGACTGTTTTCATCAATTGGATGAACAATCGTCCAACTTAATGCCATAAAACTTATTTTTTTTATTTCGAGCTCAAGAGGTAAAAAAATACGTTGATTAGTCTTTAAATCATTCATGGTTATAATAACCTGAGCTTCGCTCTCAATTAATTCGTTTTGCGTGGTATTGGCAATTCTAAACATAAAACCTGTTATGTTTTCGTAAGGGGCAATTAAAGCATGTGAACTATAACGTATAGAAGCTCTGGGTTTAGAAAAACGGCCGTATAAAACTCCGGTAGCTAAGGCAAAAACGAGCAAACCTGTCATAGACTCTATGGCGGCAATACTGCTTACCAAACTACCTTTAGGATAAATATACCCATAGCCAACCGTGGTAAGTGTCTGTGCACTAAAGAAAAAAAGTTCGATAAACTTATGAAGCTCATCTACACCCGATAAATTGCCAAAATTTTGAGGTCCTGCCCAATAATACAACGATGCAAAAAGTAAATTAGCAGCTAAATAGCCTATGAGTACCACTACAATAAAGCGTTTCCAAGTTATGTTTAAAAACGTATGATATAAATCCAGATGCCGAAAAAAATCGCCATCTAAACGCCTGATGTTTACTGTGCCATCTTTATTTAAAAAACGCGTATTTTTATTATAGTTTTTGTTACCAAAACCTAATTCAATTTCTTTTTCTTTTATGTTTTCTTTTTTACTCATACATTAAAAAACCTCAGCAGCTACACGGCGCGTAGTTTCAGAAGTTCCCATGGTATAAAAATGTACGCAAGGCACTTTTTGTTTTATTAATTCTTTACACTGGCTAATAGCCCATTTAACGCCAACTTCTTTTACTTGTGTATCATCTTTACATTGTTCAACTTCTTTGTATAAATCAACAGGCACATCAATATGAAATATTTTTGGAAGAATAGTAAGTTGTTTTTTTTGCGTAATAACTTTTATGCCCGGAATAATGGGAATGTTAATGTCATTTTCTCGACAAAGTTTTACAAAATCAAGAAACTTTTTATTATCAAAAAACATTTGAGTTACAATATAACTCGCACCGGCATCTACTTTGGCTTTTAGCCATTTTAAATCGCTGTATAAATTGGGCGCTTCAAAATGTTTTTCAGGATAACCTGCTATACCCACACAAAAATTAGTTGGACTAACATCTTTCATGTCATCTTGCAAATAGATACCATTATTCATAGCACCCACTTGTTTCACTAAATCAAGCGCGTAGTTATGTCCACCCGGTTCAGGCACAAAATGCGATTCTGTTTTAATGCTATCACCACGTAATGCCAATACATTATCAATTCCTAAAAATTGCAAATCAATTAAAGCGTTTTCGGTTTCCTCTCTGGTAAAACCTCCACAAATTATATGAGGTACAGCATCTACATGATATTTATTCATAATAGCCGCACATATACCAACTGTACCGGGGCGTTTACGGATAGATACTTTTTCGAGATAACCGCCTTCGCGTTTTTTGTAAACATACTCCTCACGATGATAGGTAACATCTACAAAAGCAGGTTTAAACTCCATTAAAGGATCAATAGAGTCGTAGATAGATTGGATGCTTTTGCCTTTTAAAGGAGGAAGAATTTCAATAGAAAATAAAGTGCTTTTACTTTGTGATATTTTATCTGTTAGCTTCATAAAAATTATTAGAGGTTGCTTTTTTTAATTGAGCAACAAATCTACTAATAATTTAAAGCTTGTTAAAATTATGCTCTACCTAAACGCCAAAGCATTTTAGAGTGTGACCACAAAGCACCCACAAATGTAGGCTGGCTATAGTATGGAAAATTAAATTCGCGTGCAGTTTCTTCAACTATTTTGGCTATTTTTTTATAATGTACGTGGCAAATATTGGGAAATAAGTGATGCTCTACCTGAAAATTTAATCCACCTACATACCAAGAGAATAATCTGCTTTTTTGTGCAAAATTTGCTGTGGTGTATAGTTGGTGTACAGCCCAATCATTTTCAATATTTCCGGTTGTTTCGTTTGGCAAAGGAAAGTTAGCCTCTTCTACCACATGAGCCGATTGAAATATCATAGATAATAACATGCCTGCCACATAATGCATAGTAAGTATGCCGATTAATATTTTCCACCACGCAAGGTCTAAAACAAGCATTGGAATTAAAACTACATAAGCATAGTATAATGCTTTTGTAAAAATAAGCAAGGCTAATTGTTTGCCGTATTTTTTGTTTTGTGTTTTAAGCAAATCCATTTTGCGGTAACGTGCTAATTGCACAAAATCTTTACTGGTTGACCAAGCCATGGTTAGAAAACCATAAAAAAACCAAGCGTACAAAAATTGAAATTTATGTACTTTTTTGCGCGGAGAATGGGGAGAAAAACGTAAAAAACTCGGGCCATCTAAATCGCCATCGTGCTCGTGCACATTAGTGTATGTATGGTGCAACACATTGTGCTGAACCTGCCAGTTAATGGGTAAACCACCTACCAAACAAATACTATACGACATAAATTTATTTACGGTAGGGTGTTTAGAGTAACTACCATGGTTAGCATCGTGCATTACCGATAAGCCAATGCCTGCCATGCCTATACCCATTACCATGGCTAATGCTAATAGTACTAAATTAGATTCGATGCCTGCAAATAAAATAACAAAATAAGGAACTAAATAAATAGAAAACATGGCTACGGTTTTAAAAACCATAGTAGCGTTACCGTGCTTTGATATTTCGTTGGTTTTAAAATATGTATCTACACGCTGACGGAGTGTGTTAATGAATATACGCTGTTGTTGTCCGAAGCGGGTTTTTAAAATTTCTGCCATTTTAAATTGTGTTTAACTCTACAAAGATACGCTTAATTTAGGCGAAAAACGATAACCCAATAGTGGTAGATTTTGTGTTAAATTAGGGTTTAGGCCTTGTTAATTTAGTGTTTATAACCTGACCGCTATTTATGTAAATTTGCCACATGATTTATGAGTTTAACGGATACAAGCCTGTAGTGCACCCAAGTTCATTTATACATCCGCAAGCCTGTGTAACAGGGAATGTTATTATTGGTAAAGATGTGTATGTTGGTCCGGGAGCAGCCATACGTGGCGATTGGGGACAAATTATTATAGAAGATGGCTGCAATGTGCAAGAAAATTGTACTATACACATGTTTCCTGGGGTTACCACCTTATTAAAAGAGGCAGCACACATTGGCCACGGAGCCATAATACATGGCGGAACCATTGGTAAAAACGTATTAGTTGGCATGAATGCTGTTGTTATGGATAATGTTGAAATTGGTGATAACTCTGTAATTGGCGCCCTAACCTTTGTGCCTGCCAATACAAAAATAGAAGACCGAAAAGTAGTAGTAGGTAATCCTGCCAAAGTTGTAAAAGATGTTACAGACGAAATGATTGCCTGGAAAAGCCAAGGCACAAAGCTATACCAGCAATTACCGGCTCAACTACACGCTACCTTAAAACCCTGTGAGCCTTTAACAGAAATAGAACCTAACCGCCCTCAACAACAGGCCATATATAAAACCTGGAATGAAACGAAATAAGCTTCAAAAAACCATTGCTGAATCAAAAAAACGTTGTATCTTCGCAATCCTTAAAATTTAAAAAAACAAAAAATGGCAGTAAAAATCAGACTACAACGTCATGGTAAAAAAGACAGAGTGTTTTTTCACCTTGTTGTTGCAGACAGCAGAGCTCCACGAGATGGGGCGTTCATTGAAAAATTAGGGGTTTATAACCCAAATACTAACCCGGCAACAGTTGACATCGACTTTGAAAGCACATTAAAATGGCTTCAAGATGGTGCAGTGCCTACAAATACTTGTAAAGCGATTTTATCGTACAAAGGTATTTTAATGAAAAAACATCTTTTAGATGGGGTTAAAAAAGGCGCTTTAACTGCCGAACAAGTAGAGAAAAAATTTACCGCTTGGTTGCAAGAAAAAGAAGCTAAAGTAAACGCTAAAAAAGATCATTTATCTACCGGTAAAAAATCGGCTGAAGCAAAAAAAGCAGAAGTTGAAAAAGCAGCGAAAGCGGCAAAAGCGGCTAAGGTAGCGGCTAAAACTGCAGCAGCAGTTGAAACAGCAGCACCTGAAGCATCTGCAGAAGAGGCAGCTCCGGCAGCTGAAGCATAATAAATAATAATTTACATCGAAAAATCCTGAGCTTAATGCTCGGGATTTTTTGTTTTCAGAAGTACTCATAAACAATTTGACGTTAATAAGTACGACTCTAAATACAGTATTGGTAACATAGCGGTAATTTTCTAATAATCTTAGGTCTTTAGGTTTGTGCTCATAAAAACTTAAAAACCTAAGAATATATGGAAACACTTAACCGAAAAAATTTTCTTAAACTTTTAGGAGCTTCATCGCTCGCTATGTTAAGTTCAAAAACTTCGGCAGGGTGTATTTTAAATGCATTTGAAGATAAAAAGCCTTCCTCTGCTCCACTTAGATTAGCCCATTTAACCGACATACATATACAACCGGGCTTAGAAGCTGAAAAAGGTTTTGCGTCTTGTCTGCATGCAGTAAATGGGCAAAAACCCGACCTTATCCTTAATGGTGGAGATGCCATTATGAACGAGGCATTTACTTTTTCAAAAGAAAAAGTAAAAAAGCAATGGGAGCTTTTTCATAAAATGATGGTTACCGAAAATTCATTACCTGTACATCATTGCATCGGCAATCACGATTTATATGGTTGGGCAATGCCCAGTTCATCATCTGATGGAAGTAAGCTATTGGCAATGGACGAGTACCAAATAAAAAAACCTTACTACGCCATGCAACATAAAAAATGGAAGTTTATTGTATTGGATAGTATACGTCCTAAAAATTCAGTACCCGGTTATTATGCACAAATAGATGACGAGCAATTAATTTGGCTAAAAAACGAATTACAAAATACACCTAAAGATATGTTTATCTGCATTGTATCTCATGTGCCTATTTTAGCTGTGTGCACTTTTTTTGAAGGCAGTAATAAAAACAAAAAGACTTGGAGCGTTCCTAATAACTCGTTACACGCTGATGCAGGTGAACTAACCGCACTTTTTTATCAGTATCCTAACGTTAAGGCATGCCTTAGCGGACACATCCATATGATTGACCATGTTAACTATTTAGGGGTTGATTATTATTGCAATGGAGCAGTTAGTGGTTCGTGGTGGAAAGGCAGTCACCATCAATTCCCACCTTCTTTTTCTATGATGAATTTTTTTGACGACGGAAAAGTTACCCGCGATGTAAATTATTATAACTGGAATTTATCTTAACTATTCCCTTCAGAATCAACCTCCATAACAAATTTTCGGGTGAAATAATTTTTATACTTTTGCGCTAATGAAACTATTTTATTTCATATTTAGTATCTATATCCTATTCCTATGCTCTATGCCATGTACTGATATTTGCAATGATAACAAGGATGATGTTCAAAAATCTGAATTATCGAGCAATCCTGTTAATCCACACGAAAATGAAACCTGTTCGCCTTTTTGCAATTGCTTTTGTTGTGGCTCTATAGCCATAGTTATATCCGTATTACCTAAAATTGTTTCTATCGAATTTAATTCTTCTAAAATATTTCAACCTGAAATAATTAAAATTAAAAACGTTTCTTCTTCTGTTTGGCAACCTCCAAAAACAGTTTAATCTTTAATTTATACTCTTGTACATTTTCTTATAGTTGCGCTGTGTAATTAACATAGTGCCTTTTAATTTTAATTAATGAATAAAATAATTTCAGTTATAGTATTATTGATTCTTTACTTGCCTGGTTTCGCTCAGCAAGACACGTTAGAGTTGCCTTTTATTATTGCCGATGAAAAAAAATTATCTGACGAAGATTTAGCGCATAAAAAAGAAGGCATTTATGTTACTGCTGTTCCTCAGCTAAGCTCCGACCCTGTTAATGGTTTTGGCTATGGTGCCGAAGGCATGTTGTATCTTAATGGAAAAAGAACCGATCAGCTATTTAATTATACTCCCTATCGTGCAAAAATATCGCTATCGGTTTTTAACACTACAAAATCTCAAAACGAAGTGGTACTCGGTTTAGATATGCCTTATATTTTTAAAAGCAAATGGCGACTGCGAGTAGAAGGCATTTACGAAAATGACCCAAACATGGTTTACTTTGGGCTTACAGAAAAAAGTCTTTCTCCGTTAGTTAATCCACAAACAGGAACGAGTTATAATAATTACACTAACTACATCAACTCATTATCTGATAACGATAAAAATTATAACCGTTATGCCGAAAGAAATAACATTATGTTGGATGTAAGTGCAGAACGTTCTTTTTTTAAAAGTAAAATGCGTGGCTTAGTAGGAATAAGATGTGCCAACATGGGCATATTTACTTACGGAGGCAACTCGCTTTTACAAAACGATTTTGTAAGTGGTAAGGCATTAGGTGTTGGCAGAACAACGGTTACTATGGTTCAGGCTGGTTTGGTATATGATACACGCGATTTAGAGAGCGATCCCAGTAAAGGTGTTTTTGCTGAGGTAACCGACGAATTATCGTTGCAGGCTTTAGGTTCTAATTACAACTTCAATAAAATATTTGCACAGGCTAAAATTTATCAACGCTTGTTTCCATCCGTATTCAAAAAATTAGTGTTTGCTATGCGCGGTGGCGTAGCTGCTCTTAACGGAAATGCCCCCGTATATGAGTATATGGAAGAATGGGGTTCAGAAGGTGGCGTGTATGATGTACTCGGTGGTCGATTTGCTTTGCGTGGCTATAAACAAGCACGTTTTGTGGCTAATTATTTAGATTTTGTAAATACTGAATTGCGCGCACGCTTTGCGCAATTTATAGTTTTAAAACAACATATTGCTTTAAGTGCGGTACCGTTTTTTGATATTGGAGGTGTGGGCGATAAATTTTCTCACTTGACTTACGGTACCAATTACAGATACGCAGAAGGTTTAGGTTTACGTATAGCCTGGAATGTAAATACTATTTTGCGTTTCGATTATGCTATTTCGCAAGAAGACAGGCAATTCTTCTTTCAGTTTGGACATTCGTTTTAATCTACCTGTTTATGCCTCTTCTATCCATTTCTTTTTGATAGGCATCAGCATATTTTTTATGGTCTTCATAGGTAATTGAATAATTAGAGTAACCATTTAAATTAGGCTTGGCACAGAAATATAAAAAATTATGTCGATTGTAATTTAGCACAGCATCTATAGCTTGCTGATAAGGCAAGCAAATAGGCCCCGGCGGAAGTCCTTTGTTTCTATATGTGTTATAAGGTGAATCAATGTCTTTATCTCTGCTGCGTACACGTTTTATAGAAAAATCGCCTACGGCGTAAATTAAAGTCGGGTCGGCTTGTAGAGGCATATTTTTATGCATGCGGTTTATGTAAACACCTGCTATTTGCTGTTGCTCATCGCTAATAGCAGACTCTGACTGAACAATAGAAGCTAAAACAATAACCTCAGTTTGGGTAAGGTCAGCGCGTTTTGCTTTTTGTGTGCGTGTGTTGGTCCAAAAATCGGTGTAATTTTTTTCAACCAATTGCATAAACTCGGGTAACGATGTATTCCAATTAAGCTCGTAGGTTTCTGGTAGAAAGAAGCAACGTAGGTTTTCGTTGGTGAAGTTATACTTATCGCGCAAAGGAGTATTGGTAACAAAAAAAGTTTCTAATTCACCTTCGGTAATTTCCAGCTTATCCGCTATTTTTTTTATGATATCATCATTAGTGTGGTCAGACGAGTTAAAAGTAATTTTTACTTTTTCCTGCTTACCATTTTTTATACTGTTTATAAGCTGACGGTTGGTCATGCCAGCAATTACCCTATACTTACCGGGTTTAAAAGTATTTTTTACATCATAGGCTTTAGCAAGCCACTCAAACGTTTTTTTATCCTGCAAAATATTTTCCTCTTCCAACATAGCAATCATCTCCTCGTAAGTACATTTTGTTGGAATATAAATGAATTTATACTTTTTACCGTCTAAATAAATATTAGGTTTTAAAAAGGCAACATAAGCACTGTATCCCGCAAATAATAATACACCTAAAGCAATTAATAAAAATATTCTTTTAAGTTTTTTGCCCGATTTTTTAGCGCACATGCTGCAAAGATAATTTTTGAAATATAATTATGCTTGTTTTTTGCTCAAAATAAACACACCAATACTGCATTGCAAGCATTTTTTTTGAGAACAATAGTTATTGTTTAACTGTATTAAAGCTTGCGAGTGCCCTGCGTGCTTAGGTTTAAAAGATAGTTCTTCAAACAGCTTTGTAATATTATTTTTTTCCGGCTTTAATTCGTAGTACCATTTTACCGCTTTTTCAATAAGGTTTTCATCTCGTTTTGTTTTACCATAAAAAAACAATAATGGACAAACCGTATTAATGATAATATTTTCTATAGACAATTTACCCAGTGTTTTCTCCATAAAAACACTTTCTTCATCAAAAGTGTAATGGGTTTTCCAATAATCGGAAACAGAGATACCAAAAATATCTTTTACTTCTTTAACAGAATTTGCTTCCACAATTTTTGAAAATGTGTGCTGGTATTTTAAACTGAAATTTGCCAACTGAGCCAAGCGTATAGTAGGGAAGTTTTGTGGTCGTAACCTCAAAAATTTTAAAAGATGAGGTATAGGAGTTAATTGATATTTATGTTTTAAGTAGGTGTACTCTTTAAAAATATTTTGTGCATAATTATCTTTCAAATCTGCATATAGCAACCCACTTTGCCCAAACAGCAAAGCTTCTATTTGTATAGGAGCATTTGTATGTTTTAATAAAGTTGTTAGTGGAATAGATTTACCCAATTGCAAAAAAGCATCGCTATTTACATGAAAACCGAAGTTTTTGCAAAGCAAGAGATAAAAAGTTTCGTCCCAATTATTTTTAGTAAACGTAAAAAGCTCTTGTATAAAATTGGTTTTAGCTTCTAAACGCTCAACCAACAAACGCTCTAACCAAGGTTCTTTTATAATATCGGGTACATCATTAAACAAAGTGCCACATGGTACAGCTTGTTTATTTTGGTATAGGTTTTCGTATTTATGTAAAATGCCTTCTTGTAAAAACTGTTTTAGCTCAAAGCAAGGAATGGGTTGTTCTTTTGAATTATAAATTTCTTTATCATGCTCGTAAACAACATGCAGAATTACATTATCATACGCTTTATTTGTATGATGGTTGTGCAAAAACCAATCAGACGATTTTTTATGAATTTCGATAGTACCGGCCCATTCGGTATCAGCTAATTTTATACGTGCATTTGAAAAATCGGGTCCGGCATGTATATTATGCTCTCCGTATTTATTAATTTGTAATTCGGTATTTGAGGTGGTGTAAAGGGGTACAGGTTTAAGTAATTTGTATTTCCAAATAAAATGAAGCAGGTCTTCGGTCATAACCACATATTTAGCAAAACAATATTACTTATTTTTTACTAAAATGAGACCTGTAAAAACTAAAGAGCAATTTCTATCTGCCTCTCCTCCATCATTTTCTTTAGATTGATAAGCGAGTAACGCATGCGTCCAAGTGCCGTGTTTATGCTCACATTGGTCATATCTGATATCTCTTTAAAGCTCATATCATAATAAGCTCTCATAATAACTACTTCTTTTTGCTCATACGGAAGTTCTTCTATTAAAGAACGCATTGTTTTTTTAATGAACATTTTTTCTTCTGCACTTCTGTCATCGCTTTCTATTTTCAGGATAGAAAAAATATCAACTTCCTCACCATCCTCGTTTACAACGTTGGGTACAGTTTGCATTTTTTTATTCTTACGAAAATAATCGATTACCAAATTACGGGCTATGCGTAACAGCCATGCACCAAATTTTCCATCTTCATAATAATTTCCGCTTTTAAGCGATTGAATTACTTTTACAAACGTATCCTGAAAAAAATCTTCAGTAAGAGCTCTATTTCTTACCAAAAGATAAATACAGGAGTAAACCTTTTGCTTGTGTCGCTTTATTAAAATTGCTAAGGCTTCTTCGTTTCCTTTTATGTAAAGGCTAACTAAACGGTTATCATCTAAATGCTGAATAGACATAGGCTTCGCTTTTTACTTGTTTATAATTAATAAGAGTAAAAAGTAAATTTTTGCCTATGCGTTTTCCGTTTTTAATTGTTTTTAACTGCACAATTATATGAATAAAAATTGAAATGCAAAAAAATTTAACATTTCAATGCTTATTTAACACTCTTGCTATCTACTATTTCTTACAGTTGTCTATTATTTTTAATAGGACTTCCTCGGTTCGTTCAAGGTCTTTTTTAGATAAACCGTTTAAAGCTGTAGCACGGTACTTTACAGCCACACGGTTTACTTTGCGAATAACATCAATGCCCTTTATAGTAACTTTTAGCGATGTCATTCTTCTATCAGATTCGTGAAAATTTCTTTTCAAGTACTTATTCTCTACCAGTTTTTCTATAATACGTGTAACCGAAGCACCATCTTTAAACACATAATCTGCAATATGTGCCTGGCTTATGCCTGGTTGTTCCATAATTGTATTTAGCACTAACCATTGGTCTATAGTAATATCAATATTAGCTTGCTTTAATTGCTCTTGTGCAAATTGTCGGTATTTTTTAATGGCTTTATCAATAGTATAAAACAGTACACCGGTAGCTCTTTTCATAATTAAATAAATACAAATGTATATGTAATTGATGTATCAAATAATAATAATTGCATAAAAAAGCCCGCTTTGGGATACCTCAATTACGAAGGTCTAGTATAGAGTAAAAACAAAGGGTCAGAAAGTTTCTGACCCTTTTTAATTTGTTGATTTTGTATTATTTACCAGTTCTAATTATTTTAGATGATTATCCGGCTCAATTATTTTGCCATTAGCATCATAAATAGCTTTTCCACATATCGAACAAACATGGTCGCCTGTATCTGAACCGTTAAAATATTCTTTTTCTGTACTTGGGTGGTCACAATGTCTGCCTTTCCACTCTCTTTGTAGTCTTTGTGCTTCTTCTAATTGCATCTTTATTATTGATTGTTGTGTATTGATATGAAATGGTAAAATCCAAATAGGTTTTATTGATTGTTAGTCTTTAGCTTTTGTACCAAAAATATATCCAAGAATTGAAGTTAAAATTGGTAGTAATACACTTAATATGTATTGAAAATTTTTTGTAACAAATTCTCGATATTCTTTTTTTTCTTGCACTACTTGTTTTATTTGTTCAACCCTTTTAGTAAAAGTACTATCACTAATATTTGTAGTTGGAGCTAGGTTTTGATATATCTTATCAGAAGCATCAAACTCTTTACAGTAAAATAAACTAGAGGTTATTAGTATAACTCCAGAAATTATAATTAGTAGAAAATAAGCTAATTTTACTCCGGCTTTCTGCTCTCCTGTTAAAGGTTTAACCTGAATTCCTGAGTTATCTCCAGTAACTGTAACAGGATTTACTTTTTGCCTTTGCTTTTCTTCCATAAATTTCTAAACTATACTGCAAGCGCTTTAGCATTTTGCAAAGTTGGCATTACAACTTCTTTTTCATCAGTTCCATCTTGATTTTCTGAAACAATGATTCGACCAAGCGCTGCCTCAGAAACAGCCCATTTTAATAAGGTAAATGCTTCTGTTGTTAATTGAGTAGTATTAGAAATTCCTGTTTTATCTTTTAACTCATCAATAAACTTGTCGTTAATTTTTAATCTGATTTCCATAATTCAATTTTTTATTGATGTAAATATACGATAAATATGTCATAAAAATGGAAATTTTAGACAAAAATTGTCCATTTTTTTGGATAAAAAACGGACTAAAATTGGTAATTTTATTATCTTTGAATAATCTGAACTCGCTATTTATCTAACATTAGAGTAAAATAGATTTTCATATTGTATTGGTTAGCTCAGCAGTTTGATATTATTGTCCGGATTACACATTAAAATTTTTAAAGTCTTCTCGGATATTATGTTCGTCTATTCCATTATCAATTAACCAATTCCCGATAACAACTTTTAATTGCTTTGAACTTTCCTTTAAATTTAACCACGTTTCATAGGTTAGATTATTACATTGAATTAAATTTCCAACAACACTTTTATTAATCCACACATTTTCTTCCCATATTCCAGAATTAATAAGAACAAAATTTTGTAAAAAATCATCGTCCCTTCCAGTTACAAGAGTTTCACACGCTCTGTTATAAAATTTTAGTAATTCATCAACAATTATTCTCGGAGTAAGCGGATGGTCGAGAAATTTTTTAATATCAATTATCTGATTTGATTTTTTATCGAATAAAACAACTTCCTCTTCATATTCCTTATTCACTCCTTCAGGCTGTATCGTATCATAGCTTCCAATTTCAAAAATATTAAATAATATTCCATTACCTACCGAACTATAACCTCCTCTATCATAATTAGTTGGGGCTAAAGGTGTTGGACAAAACTGAACCTATTTCTTTTTACAGCTTATTTTTAAATTGGAATCTTTATAATGAATAAGGGCTTGGATTACCTCCAAGCCCTTATTTTTTATTGCACCGCCTCAAACATTCGTAATTGAGGTTGGGATAAGCGGGCTTTTTGGTTTATAGTGGGTTATTTTAAATAAAGCATCTCGCGGTATTTCGGTAATGGCCAGGTAGCGTCATCTACCAGCAATTCTAACTTATCGCAATGGTAGCGTATACTTTCAAATAAAGGTTTTACTTTATCGCAATAAGCATGTGCTTGTTTTTTAGCATTGTCTAACAAGTTAGCTGCTTTACGCTCATCTATCATTTTTTCTACATCGTTTTTAATGATGGTAACGCGCTCTGATATTTCTTTTATCATTTCTAATTGAGAGCCTGCGGCTTTTTTAAACTCAGCAGCATCAAAAATATTTTTCATACCACTTACATTATCTACCAATGTTTTTTGATACTTAATAGCTGAAGGAATAATTTGATTGGTTACTATATCACCAATAATGCGTGATTCGATTTGAATTTTTTTAGTGTAGGTTTCTAAAGCAATTTCGTAACGAGCCTCTTGCTCTCTGTGCGACAGAATATGTAAGTCTTCAAACAATTTTAAAGAAGATTTAGAAACATAAGCATCTAACGCTTGTGGCGTAGTATTAAAGTTATTTAACCCACGTTTTTTAGCTTCTTTTTTCCACTCATCGCCATAGCCGTTTCCTTCAAAACGAATAGCTTTAGATGTAACAATTTCCTTTTTCAGTACTTGAAAAATAGCTTCATCCTTCTCTACCCCTTTGTCAATTAAAGCATCTACCGCATGTTTAAATTTAATTAATTGCTCAGCAACAATAGCATTAAGGGTGGTCATTGGTCCGCTGCAATTGGCTGATGAACCAACGGCTCTAAACTCAAATTTATTACCTGTAAATGCAAATGGCGATGTACGGTTTCTATCTGTATTATCTAATAAAATATCAGGAATTTTTCCGATACCCAATTTTAAAGCCGTTTTTTGTTCGGGTGTCATTTTTTTATCACTTACACTTACCTCTAAATCATCTAATATTTTACTTAGTTGATCGCCTAAGAAAGCACTCATAATAGCAGGAGGAGCTTCGTTAGCACCCAAGCGATGGTCGTTGTTAGCTGAAGCAATAGCAGCACGTAATAAATCGGCATGCTCATGCACAGCCCTAATAGTGTTTATAAAAAATGTAAGGAATTGTAAATTTGTTTTCGGTGTTTTGCCCGGGCTCAACAAATTTTTACCTGTATTGGTAGCTAAGCTCCAGTTATTGTGTTTACCGCTGCCATTAACGCCTGCATATGGTTTTTCGTGTAACAACACACGCAGGTTATGACGAAGGGCTACTTTTTCCATAATGTCCATTAGCAATTGGTTGTGGTCAACCGCTAAGTTTACCTCTTCAAACACAGGTGCACACTCAAACTGCGCCGGTGCAACCTCGTTATGACGTGTGCGAACAGGAATTCCTAATAAATGGCACTCTAATTCAAAATCGCGCATATAAGCCATAGCCCTTGCCGGAATTGAACCCCAATAATGATCTTCTAATTGTTGGCCTTTTGCAGGCGATGCTCCAATTAAAGTTCTGCCTGTTTGTTGCAAATCGTAACGGACATTAAATAAAGCGGCATCAACCAAAAAATATTCTTGCTCCCAACCAAGAGTTGCAATTGTTTTGGTTACGTTTTTATCGAAATACTGGCAAACATCAGTAGCAGCTTTATCTAAAGCGGTTAACGACCTTAATAAAGGGGTTTTAAAATCTAACGCTTCGCCTGTATAAGAAACAAATATGGTAGGAATACAAAGTGTTTTATCAAATACAAACGCAGGTGATGTTGGATCCCAAGCTGTGTAACCACGTGCCTCAAATGTATTACGAATTCCACCACTTGGAAAGCTTGAGGCATCTGGTTCTTGTTGTACTAATTGGTTTCCACTAAAACGTTCTATAGCACGTCCATTTTCAGCAGGTTCAAAAAAACCGTCGTGTTTTTCGGCAGTAGTACCATTTAATGGTTGAAACCAATGTGTATAATGCGTAGCACCTTTACCTGCTGCCCAGTTTTTCATGGCAGATGCCACTTGGTCGGCAATTTTACGATCTATCGAAGTACCTTTTTCTATGGCATTTTGTACCATACTAAATGCCTCTTCGCTTAAAAACTCTTTCATGGCATCATGACCAAAAACATTAGAGCCATAATAGGCTGAAATTTGTGTTCCGGGAGCAATTGGCTCAACCGGGGTTCTTTTTGCTACTTCTTGTAAGGCCGTAAAACGTCGATTACTCATTTTTTTATATTTTTTTTGACAAATGTATTAAAAAAATAGGGGGTGTATTTAAAAAATATCAACTTTTTAATATTTTATGTTGAAAAAATAGGGGGTATAAAAATTATTTTACGATTTATTCGATAAAATAAGTTTTGAAAAATAATTTTATTACAATATCTATAAAAATGTACTTTGCATTCGTGCAAAAAACAACCTTTATATTTTTATTATTGTTTTTCAGTAAAACCATTGCTCAAAACGAAGTTAAAACTGCTTTTGATAAGTATGGACCTTATAACGCACCTGTTTATACCGATTTAAAGCTGGCTCTTAAAGATGAAAAAGCTGTTTATAAGCTAAACCTCAGTTATCAGCCTGTTGATATAAAACTATGGCCAAAACTTACTAAACTTATTAATTTACAAGCACTACAACTACAAAGTGTATCGGTAAATCAATGGCCCGATGATTTTAGCACACTTACTAATTTGGTCTATTTAGGCACCTATAATAATGAGTTTACCCGTTTTCCTAAAGATTTTAATAGACTGGGAAGCCTTATGTATTTAGAGTTGCACAACACAAAAATAGATTCTATACCGCAAGACATTGCTTATTTGCAGCGTTTAAAAACATTTAAATTTTCGGGCACAAACGATACATTGAAACTACCTAAAAGTTTAAAATATTTAAAAGCGCTAAACGATTTAATTATTGAGAGTGCTATTTTAGATAGCATACCTAAACCCTTGTTTTCTATTACTCCGCTAAAAATGTTGGTAATTGTTAACTGCGGCATACAGGCCGTGCCCGAAAACCTTGATAAGCTTAGTAATTTAGAAGTTTTGGTATTAGATTATAATAAGCTAAGCTCTATTCCGCGTGACATATATAAGTGTAAAAATCTGTATGCTTTATCACTTAAAAAAAACAACATAACCAAAATACCCGATACTATCTGTCAGCTTAAAAACCTTACCAAGCTTGATTTGCGCGACAACCCAATTAGCAAAGATGAGATAGAAATTTTAAAGATTTTATTACCCGGTTGCCAAATAATAACTAATTCAAATTAAGATTAGCTATATTACCAAAATAATCAGGTGCGCAAAAGTTAATTGAAATTAGTTTTCCTTTTTCAAAGTATAAATCGGTAAAAGCTTCGTCAAAACTCAAACGTTTTTCGCCCCAAGCATGCTGTTCGGTTTCACTTAACGGAAAAGCACTTTTTTTAAACAAATCTTTAATTTCTTCTTCTTTTAACGTGAAAATTTTTTGGCCCAATAAAATAGTATCTTTATTATCAACCTCTACGCAGTGCAAACCCTTGTTTTCATCATTCTTAAAAAACAATGAAAAGCCATTATCCCAATAATGATAAACAATACTTTTTTCGTTAAACAATTCATCAATAAGGTCTTCCTTCTCGTTAGGTTCGCCAAAAAGAGCCACAGCTCTTTGCGGACTATCGCCAAAAAACAAGCCACAAAAGCCTTTTAACAGATGTATAGTTATGTCCTTCATTTTAGTACCTTTGCAAACTTATAAATGAAAGGCAATAGTTTAAAATATATTTTAACATTATTTGTTGTCTTTACCTTTTTCGCCTGTGGCGATTTCAATAAAATTTTAAAAAGCTCCGATTTTGAGCTTAAATATACAAAAGCAATTGAATATTATAACAAAACTAATTATACTTCTGCCCAAACTTTATTTGAGGAGCTTATACCTGTTTTTAAAGGTACCGAGCGTGCTGAACAGGTTTACTATTACTATACTTATTGTCATTACTATTTAACTGATTATGGCCTTGCAGGCTTCCATTTCCGCACCTTTGCCCGAACCTTTCCTAATAGCGTGCATGCTGAGGAATGTGCCTTTATGAATGCTTATTGTTATTATTTAAGTTCACCAAAATATAGCTTAGACCAAAGTGATACCAAGAATGCTATACAAGAAATTCAGAATTTTTTAAATGAATTTCCTGATAGTAAACGTGTTGACACCTGCAATATACTGATGGATAAGCTGCGTTTTAAGCTTGAAAGAAAATCGTACGAAATTACCAAAGGTTACTTTTTTAGGGATGATTGGAAGGCCGCCACCCCGGCATGCGAAAATTTCATTAAAGATTTCCCCGAATCGCCGCATAACGACGAAATGCTGTTTATGGTTATTAAATCGTACTATTTACTGGCCAAAAACAGCGTAGAATCTAAAAAAGCAACTCGAATAGAAAAAGCTGTGGAAAATTACTTTAAATTCGTAGATTTGTACCCCCATAGTGTATTTTTAGCTGAAACTGAAACTATCTATCAGGATTGTGAACGATTAAAAAAAGAACCTCTAAAACCAAAATAAAAATGGATTTTAAAACCGTAAAAGCAGACCCAACTACCGTTACACGCGACATTCGTCAGTTTGATGAAAAAACTGGTAACATCTATGAAGCAGTTACTATTATTAGCCGTCGTGCCAATCAAATAGCTTTACAAATGCGCGAAGAGCTTCACGAAAAATTAGATGATTTTAGTTCTCATTCGGATAATTTGGAAGAAATTTTTGAAAACCGCGAGCAAATTGAAGTTTCTAAATTTTACGAAAAATTACCTAAACCAACTTTAATTGCTATTCAGGAGTTTTTAGATGAAAAAATTCATTATCGTAAGCCAACCGACGAAAAAGCACAATAAAAAATAAAATGTACGTTACTAAAGGCAGTTGGCAAAAGCACGCTGCCTTTTGTTTTTTATGCTAAACGGAAAAAAAATACTTTTAGGTGTAAGTGCCGGTATAGCTGCCTACAAAGCAGCTACATTAGTGCGTTTATTAGTTAAAAAAGGCGCTGAAGTTAAAGTTATTATAACACCTGATGCGCATACTTTTATTACCGCTGAAACGCTTTCTGTATTATCTAAAAACAAAGTAGAAGTAGATTTTTTTACCTCCGAAAAAGTTTGGAACAACCATGTACATTTAGCCCTTTGGGCCGATGCTTTTGTAATTGCCCCTTGTACGGCAAATACATTAGCAAAAATGGCAACAGGCTTGTGCGATAATTTATTGCTGGCAACTTATCTATCTGCCAGATGTAAAGTGTATGTAGCGCCTGCTATGGATGTTGATATGTATCATCACCCAACCGCAAAAAATAATATTGAAAAAATAATTTCTTACGGTAATATTATTATTCCACCTGAAACAGGTGAATTAGCCAGCGGTTTACACGGAGAAGGAAGAATGGCTGAGCCTGAAAATATTGTTTTGTTTTTAGAAAAAGAGTTTGAAACACACGGCGCTTTAAAAGGCAAAAAAGTTTTAATTAGCGCCGGGCCAACCTACGAAGAAATAGACCCAGTGCGTTTTATAGGCAATCGTTCGAGTGGGAAAATGGGCATAGCTATAGCAAATGCTTTTGTGCATGAGGGAGCCGATGTTACATTGGTATTAGGCCCAACACATTTATCGCCAAACAATGCAGTAAAATGCATTAGGGTAGAGTCATCTAACGAAATGTATGAGCACTGTGTTGAGTTATTTAAAAAAGCAGATATTGCCATAATGTCAGCGGCTGTTGCCGATTATAAAGCGGCTGATTACAGCTCGCAAAAAATAAAAAAGAAAGAGGATACTTTTCAAATAAACCTTACAAAAACAATTGACATTTTAGCTGAACTTGGCAAACAAAAAAAGCAGCAATGCTTGGTAGGTTTTGCCCTTGAAACAGAAAATGTAATTGAGTACGCCACAAAAAAAATAAAAGCGAAAAACTTAGATTTTATTGTGGCTAATTCATTACAAGATGAGGGTGCCGGCTTTGCTACCGATACCAACAAAATAAGTATAATTGATAATAGCAGTAAGGTGTTTGATTATGGTTTAAAAACCAAAGAAAATGTTGCAAAAGATATTCTTAATTTCACCTTAAATTATTTAAAGAAGTAAGCTTGAAACGTTTTTCATCATATCTGTTGGTTCTATGTTTGGCGCTTTGCATTAACCTATCTAATGCGCAAGAATTAAATTGCCAAGTAAACATAACAACCCAATTACAAGGAGCTGATAACCTGCGTATATTTGGTACAACTATGCAAACACAGGTACGTGATTTTATGAATAACTACCGTTTTACAAGCGATAAATTTGAGCAGAGTGAGCGTATAGATTGTCAGGTTGTTATTAATGTAACTACTGATTTAGGTAGTGGCAATTATCAAGGGACAATTTCCTTATCGTCGCGTCGCCCTGTTTTTAAAGCCGGTTACAACAGCACCTTGTTTGATTATATGGATAAATCATTTTCATTTTCTTACACTGAAGGGCAACCGATGGATTTTAATTTACAGGGCTTTAGTACAAATCTTACTTCTGTTTTAGGATACTATGCCTACGTAATGTTAGCCTTAGATTACGATAGTTTTTCGTTACTGGGTGGAACCGATATGTGGAAAAAAGCACAAACCGTTGTAAACAACGCTCAAGGCGCTACAGAACCAGGCTGGCAATCATCAGATAACGGCTTTAAAAACAGATACGTTTATATTGATAATATTTTAAATAACATGTTTCAACCCTTGCGCGAAACTATGTTTACTTATCACCGCAAAGGTTTAGATGTTATGTATGATAATATGGAAACCGGACGTGCGGCAGTTTTACAGGCCATTAATAATATAAACGAGGTTCATAAAAATCGCCCGGGTTCTTTTAACGTGCAAGTGTTTTTTGAATCGAAAAACCAGGAAATTGTAAACATTTTTAAAGGCGCTACTACCGAAGAGAAAAACCAAGTAATACAAATACTTGGCACAGTAGATGCCGCAAACACCACCATTTATTCAGCAATAACACCGTAATAGCGCCATTTTGACAACTATTGGCTTATGGCATAGTTTTTCGCACCAGCTAACTATAATTTTTTATCATGAACGACTTTTTTAACGATATACGCTTTAACAACATAAACGAAGAAGATGCCGAGTTTATTCCACTGTTATCGCAGGAAGATGAAGACCAAATGAACAACGAAAAGCTTCCCGAATCTGTATTTATCCTTCCTTTACGCAACACCGTTTTGTTTCCGGGTGTAGTTATACCAATTACCGTGGGCAGAGATAAATCCATTCAGCTTATTCGCGATGCTTATAAAGGCTCTAAAATTATCGGCGTTGTCTCTCAAAAAAACGACGCCATTGAAGAGCCTAAGCCCGAAGATTTAAATGAAGTTGGTACCATTGCGCATATTATTAAACAATTACGAATGCCTGATGGCAGCACAACGGTAATTTTACAAGGCAAAAAACGTTTTAAAACAGGAGAATTTACCCAAACCGAGCCTTACTTTAAAGCTAAGGTTGTTCCGTTTGAAGAAACCAAAGCAAAGAAAAACGACAAAGAATTTTCGGCTCTTGTATCTTCTTTAAAAGATTTAGCTACGCAAATAATTAAGCAGTCGCCTCAAATGCCAAGCGAAGCTGCCTTTGCCATTAACAATATTGAAAGTGCTTCTTTTTTAATAAATTTTATTTCATCGCATGCCAATGTTTCTTCTGTTGAGAAACAAAAAATGCTTGAATTACCTGATTTAACAGAGCGTGCAACGCTTGTGCTTAAAAATTTGACATCTGAGTTGCAAATGCTGCAACTAAAAAATGAAATTCAGAATAAAGTAAAAACAGATTTAGATAAACAACAACGCGAGTATTTTTTAAATCAGCAAATAAAAACTATTCAGGAAGAATTGGGGGGAAACCAACATGAGCAAGAGATTGTAGAGTTTAAAGAAAAAGCAAAAAATAAAAAGTGGGCTAAAGAAGTGCAGGAAGTTTTTGAAAAACAAATGTCTAAACTGCAGCGCATGAATCCTAATGCAGCTGAATATGCCATACAAACAAACTATTTAGATTTATTACTTGATTTACCCTGGAACGAATATACTGCCGATAATTTTAATTTAAAAAATGCAGAGCGTATTTTAAATGAAGACCACCATGGGTTAGATAAAGTTAAAGAACGTATTTTAGAACACTTAGCCGTAATTAAATTAAAAGGCAATTTAAAATCGCCTATACTTTGTTTATACGGTCCTCCAGGTGTTGGTAAAACATCGTTAGGTAAAAGCATTGCAAAAGCTTTGGGTAGAAAATATGTGCGCATGAGTTTAGGCGGGTTAAAAGATGAAAGCGAAATTCGTGGGCACCGTAAAACATACATTGGTGCTATGCCAGGGCGTGTTTTACAAAACGTAAAAAAAGTTCAATCATCTAATCCTGTTTTTGTGTTAGATGAGATAGACAAACTGGGAGCAGATTATCACGGCGACCCATCATCAGCTTTACTTGAGGTACTTGACCCTGAACAAAACTCAACCTTTTACGATAATTATTTAGAGCTTGATTTTGATTTAAGTAAAGTACTATTTATTGCTACCGCAAATTCATTAAACACCATACAACCTGCGTTGCGTGATAGAATGGAGATTATTGAAATGAATGGTTACACTACCGAAGAAAAAATACAAATTGCACAAAAACATATTGTACCAAAAGTTACAGAAGATACTGGCTTAAAAAAATCGCAACTAAAAATATCGGATAAAGTTTTAGATAAAATAATTGAAGATTACACACGCGAAAGCGGTGTGCGTTCGCTTGAAAAACGCATCTCTAAAATTGCACGTTTTACAGCTAAAGAAATTGCAAGCAACAAAAAAAACCTAACCAAAGTATCTGAAGAAAATTTAATTAAAATACTTGGTCCGGCACATAGTAAAGATAAATATCAGGGCAATGATGTACCGGGTGTTGTTACTGGCTTGGCGTGGACACAAGTTGGCGGCGATATTTTGTTTATTGAAACCAGTTTATCTGAGGGCAAAGAGCAAAAACTTACATTAACTGGTAACTTGGGTGATGTAATGAAAGAAAGCGCTGTTATTGCTTTGGAATTTTTAAAAGCACACCCTCAACTAATCGACGCTACTGCCGATACGTTTAAAGATAAAAACATTCACATACATGTACCTGAAGGTGGTACACCAAAAGATGGCCCATCTGCTGGTATTGCTATGCTTACAAGTTTAGCATCAGCGTTTACAAAACGTAAAGTGCGTAAAAACTTGGCTATGACAGGTGAAATAACCTTACGTGGCAGAGTACTTGCTATTGGTGGTTTAAAAGAAAAACTGCTGGCAGCAAAACGTGCAGGCATAAAAGAAATCATTTTATGCGAAGAAAACCGTAAAGACGTAGATGATATAAATGCAGAATATTTAAAGGGTTTGCACATTCACTACGTAACCCACATGTACCAGGTACTTGATATAGCTTTGCTTAAAGAAAAGGCTAAAGCAGGGGTTTTGCAAGGAGCTGAAAATTAATTTTTTACTTTAAAAATTAACATATATTTACCCCATGAATTTGGGCCAGCATCATATTGCCTTAAATGTAAAAAATTTGCAAGTCTCGAAAGAGTTTTATCTTAAAATGGGATTTGTGGTTGATGAACGTTTTAGCAACCTGCAACGCAAATATCTTATTATGCGTAATGGCGCCATAATTATAGGCTTATACGAAGGCATTATTCCCAGAAACACCTTGACTTTTACGCCCGAAAATATTTTTGAACTACAAAAAGAGTTGAAACAAAAAGGTGTTCCTTTTGTGTTAGAGGCAAAAGAAGGCACACAGGGGCCTGCACATTTTCTGCTGGTAGACCCGGACGGAAATCCGTTTTTTTTCGAGCAACACTAATTACTGATAATTTTAATTACAACCTTACTATTGATTCATTAAATTTGAAGCAATTGAAACTGTATGGCATATAATAAAATTACCTCTCAAATAATTGATCAGCTAAAACAAATAGTAGGCAACGAATTCGTTTTTACCGATAAAGAAAAATTAGAACAATACGGAAAAGATGAAACCGAAGATTTATTATTTATACCTGAAGTAGTTGTAAAACCAAGCACCCCACAGCAGATTGCCGATATTTTAAAAATTGCCAACACACATTTAATTCCGGTAACGCCACGCGCGGCAGGTACAGGGCTTAGTGGTGGAGCACTACCTGTTATGGGTGGCATTATTTTATCGGTAGAACGTTTTAATAAAATACTTGAAATTGATGAACGCAATTTACAAGCCACAGTTGAACCCGGTGTTATAAATGAAATATTTCAAAACGCAGTAGCTGAAAAAGGTTTATTCTATCCGCCAGATCCTGCAAGTAAAGGCAGTTGTTTTTTAGGTGGTAACGTAGCAGAAAATAGTGGCGGACCAAAATGTGTAAAGTACGGCGTTACTAAAGATTATATCTTAAACTTAGAAGTAGTTCTACCAACCGGCGAAATTATTTATACAGGTGCCAACACCTTAAAAAATTCAACAGGTTACCATCTAACTCAATTAATGGTTGGCAGTGAGGGCACCTTAGGCATTGTAACAAAAATAATTGTAAAACTTATACCATTGCCCAAGCATAATTTATTAATGCTGGTACCTTTTCGTAAAACGGAAGAGGCTTGTCAAGCTGTTTCAGAAATATTTAGAGCGGGTTACACGCCCAGTGCTTTAGAGTTTATGGAACGCGATGCATTAGATTGGGTAAGCAAACATGTGCAAAGTACAGTAGTAAAATTAGAAGATGATATACAAGCACATTTACTAATAGAAGTAGATGGGAATAATTTAGATATGCTAATGCAAGACATGGAAGCTATAAGCACCGTGGTTAGCAAATTTAATATTGCGGAAATTTTATTTGCCGAAAGTCAGGCACAAAAAGATGAGCTTTGGAAACTGCGCCGTAAAATTAACGAAGCTGTAAAAGCAACTGCTATTAGCAAAGAGCAAGATACTGTAGTTCAACGTGCTGAATTACCTGCTTTAGTAAAAGGCATTAAAGAAATTGGCGCTCGTTATAATTTCAGAAGTGTTTGTTATGGTCACGCCGGCGATGGTAATTTACATACACGCATCATAAAAGATAATATGACTGACGAACAATGGAATGGTGAGCACATTAAAAAAGCCATTGCCGAAATTTTTGCCCTGTGTAAAAAATTAGGTGGTACCATAAGTGGAGAGCATGGCATAGGACTTGTTCAAAAAGAATATATGAGCATTATGTTTGGGCAAAAAGAAATTGACTTGCAAAAACAAATTAAAAAGGTTTTCGACCCTAATTCGATTTTAAACCCGGGTAAAATATTTATTTAATCGGTTATTGTGAAAATTTTATGCTTTATACTCTTTATTTTTTCGGTTGAGTTAGTTGCTCAATCAAATAAATTTATGTCGTTAGACCTCGAACATAAATCAACTACCCATCGAATCAAGTTTTATCTTCAAGACAAAATAACCTTTAAACTAAAAGAAGATAAAAAAAAGTATAGGGGTACGATTACTGATGTAACTGATAAATCTTTCACAATAGATTCTTCAACTACAATCTTATATGCAAATCTCGATAAAATTCTGGTCGATAACTCCAATTATCTTACACGTGCAGCATCTGCCTTTTTAATTGGTTGTGGCGTAGGTTATGTAGGTTTAGATGCTTTAAATAACGCTATAAATGGCAATAAACCCATTCTCCGCTTACTGGATGTAGAAATCGGTGCTGGTTTAGTAATAATTGGCGAAGCAATTAAAATTTTAAGCACAAAACGCTACAAAATAAACAAGAAGCATCATATTAAGTTTATTGATGATACCCCTTAAAAATTACCTCAAATAAAAAAGCCGCAGAAAATAAATTCTGCGGCTTTTTTGTTATTATATAGTTTAGATTACTCTTCTGATTTTGTTTCAGCAGCTGCATCAGCAGTTCCTTCAGCTTTAGGCGCAGCAGCTTTTTTAGGAGCACGACCACGACGTGTAGTTTTCTTTTTAGCCTCGGTAGCACCACCTTTTTTATCTGAAGTGTAAATTTCATTGAAATCTACTAATTCAATTAAAGCTGTATCAGCAGCATCTCCAGGACGGAAACCTGTTTTAATGATACGAGTATAACCACCCTGTCTTTCTGCTATTTTAGGAGACACGTCTTTAAATAAAGTAGATACTGCTTCTTTACTTTTCAAGTAAGAGAATACTGTACGACGGCTATGTGTAGTATCTTCTTTACTTTTAGTAAGAAGTGGTTCTACATAAATGCGTAAAGCTCTTGCTTTAGCAACTGTAGTAAAAATACGTTTGTGTTCAATAAGCGCACAGGCCATATTAGCAAGGGTTGCCTTGCGGTGCGAACTTTTTCTGCCTAAATTATTTACTTTATCTCCGTGTCTCATGTTATTTAATTATTTGTAGAAGTACAGGGTACCAATACTATGTTATTCTTTATCTAATAAATATTTACCAACGTTCATTCCAAATTGTAAACCTTTTGCTGCAATAAGGTCTTCTAATTCAGTAAGTGATTTTTTACCAAAGTTGCGGAATTTCAACAAATCGTTTTTGTTAAATGCAACAAGCTCTCCTAATGTTTCAACATCAGCTGCTTTTAAGCAGTTAAGTGCACGTACTGAAAGGTCTAAATCAACTAATTTAGTTTTCAATAACTGACGCATGTGTAAAGTGTGCTCGTCAAATTCACTTTCTTTCTTTTTATCTTCTGTATCAAGCGTAATACGCTCGTCAGAGAATAACATAAAGTGATGAATTAATATTTTAGCTGATTCTTTTAAAGCTTCTTTTGGGTGTACAGAACCGTCAGTAACAATATCAATAATTAGTTTTTCGTAATCAGTTTTTTGTTCAACACGGTAGTTTTCTACAACAAATTTTACGTTTTTAATTGGGGTGTATATAGAATCAATTGCAATAACACCGTGTGCAGAGTTAGCCGCTTTGTTTTCTTCAGCAGGAACATAACCACGACCTTTATTGATGGTTAATTCCATTTTAAATTTAACGTTAGATTCGCAATGAGCGATAACTAATTCAGGATTTAAAACTTGGAAACCACTTAAAAATTTAGATAAATCTCCGGCAGTAATAGTTTCTTTACCCGCAAAGTTGCAAGTAACTTTTTCAAAATCATGGTTATCAAGTTGTCTTTTAAAACGAACTTGTTTAAGGTTTAATATAATTTCAGTTACATCTTCTGCAACACCTTTAATAGTAGAAAATTCATGATCAACACCTTCTATTTTAACCGAAGTAACAGCATATCCTTCTAACGATGATAAAAGAATACGGCGTAAAGCGTTGCCTATGGTAATACCAAAACCCGGCTCTAAAGGACGAAATTCAAACTGACCTTCAACTTCAGTTGAACCTAACATAATTACTTTATCTGGGCGTTGGAAACTTAAAATTGCCATGTTATTATATTTTTTGTTTTAATTAATATTAATTTTCTAAACTCAACCTAAGCACAAGAAAAACTACTATTTAGAGTATAACTCCACAATTAGTTGTTCTTTAATATTTTCAGGTATTTGTGTTCTTTCAGGGCGGCTGATAAATTTACCAGTCATATGCTTTGCATCAAAATCTAACCAAGAGTATTTGTTGCTTGCACCTGATAAAGCAGTTACAATTGCTTCATGCGCTTGAGATTTCTCACGAACAGAAACAACATCACCAGCTTTCAAAATATAAGAAGCAATGTTTACTACTTCTCCGTTTACAGTGATATGTCTGTGACCCACCAATTGACGGGCACCAGCACGTGTAGGAGCAATTCCTAAACGA
>Ga0207040_1016_pt2 | contig 52855 bp, 44 predicted proteins | sample Alteio_BWMinCont_72_FD_153279 | JGI IMG/M metagenome (GOLD analysis project Ga0207040, IMG submission 153279) | Enriched cells from forest soil in Barre Woods Harvard Forest LTER site, Petersham, Massachusetts, United States -... | ecosystem: Environmental > Terrestrial > Soil > Temperate forest >... | reverse complement strand
GAGGCGCGCTGTTCAAAAAGCGAGCTCGAAGATCCCGAAGGGTGGCCTTTCACCAGCCCTAGTTGGAGCCAAGCCACTCGGTCTCCCAGTATCGCCTGTCTTCGAGGCTGCCTTCGGCTACCGGGGGAATCTACGGTTCCTGGAGTTCGGATATAACGCAGCTTCGCATGAATTTGGCTTCAGCGACGGCGGCGACGACTTGCCCGCGGACGCAAGTCTCTGGTCTTGGTTTCTTCACCATCCGGTGGTCTCCCGACTCCTGCCTGAAACCCAATATCCAACCTTGTACGGGAAGTTCGCGCTGGGAGCTGAAAGGCCCGCCCTTGGGGACATCTTGAGGAGGGGAGCAAACTTACCGACATGCCACTGCTTGCTGCTGGATAGGCGAGATCGCCGGGCATACGTTTCCCAGCGGGACCGGACCATGATGCTGTTCGTCCTCGTGGAGCCCGAGGAGGGTGACGACCACAGCCTGTTTGTAGATGGGCTCCTGATGAGCCCAGGCTGTGAGAACTATAAGTTACCCCCAGCCCCAGAGATCCTAGTAGAGTTTCGCCAGTTCTTGGATAGTCAGGTCCCGATTGAACAGGGTGCCTGATTGTTGGTGGCTGGACGCTCAGACGGGTTAGGTTTGGTTTGAGTTTCGAGAAACGCTGCTTCGCAGCGGCTGAAGGGTGACACGTCACCCCCAAACGGGAACTGCAGGAATACCTGAAGTTCTCCGGGCTCTTAGTTGCGTCAACGCTTTCTGAATCAGCGACTTAGTAGTTTTCGTGAATTTCAGCGTTTACGTTTGTAAACAAAATGTCGTTCTCAACCGATGATCGCGTAAACACACTGATTCGATTGTGGTTGTTCCTTTCCGTCGAAGACGCTGCGCTCGATGCGTGAAGTGCGTGAATGCCGGCCCTTTTCGACGTAGGCTTACTATGAGTGCTCCCCGCAGTGCGCCATCTTCGACGCCTCCAACCGAAACAGGGCGACCGACCCTGCGTGCCAAAACCGTCGCCACCCGGCTTAGTCCCGAAGAACTGCAGGAGGTCGAAGCCGCCGCCGAGCGCGACGGGAAATCCCTCGCGGAGTGGTTGCGCGAGCTGGCCCTTCGGTCGGCTCGTGAGCGGGCAGCGGACCCGATCGAGCTGTTGTTGGCCGAGCTAATGGCGACCCGTTATGCCCTGCTGAATCTGTTCCACGCAACCGCGCTGGCGGGAGCGGAAGGGAAGCAGTTGTTACCCGATTCCGTACTAAAGATTCGCGACCAGGCCGACGCCCAGAAACGACAAAAAGCCCGCAAGCTACTGCAGGATTTCTTTGCCCAGGCAGAGAACCCCGGGGTTAGAAAAGCATGAGACCAATGCAGTTTCCGCGAAGGTTTCCCTGGCTGATTGCGCTAGTATTGCTGCCCTTCTCGGGAGTGCTTTTCCTGCCTCTGGGACTCTGGTATTGGCTGGCCTATCCACCGGTCCGGCACTACTACCTGGGAGCCTATTTCGAGAGCGCCTTCGTGGGCAACCACCCTACCGTGGCGGTCCCGGTGCAGTGGCTGTACAAGACCGCGCCGGGAAAGAAACGCGATCTGGCGATGGTTGCAGACGTGGTCTCCGACTCCGCCGCTAACAACCTCCATCTGCCCATGAAACTCTCGCCTAGAGCCCGCGACGAGGGTTGGACCGGCTTGGTTCTGGGACCCCGCGAAGCAATCACTGCAGCGAAACTCGAGCCCTATCTGCAAGAGACCTTCTTCGATGGGGAAAGTCCATGGCGTTTGTTGCTGCAACCCGTGCTGTGGGGGGCTGCGGCGGTGCTGTTCTTGCTTGCCGGGTGGACCGCGCTGCGGAAGCGGCTCCGGCACGAAGAGCGCCACGGACGGCGCACCAAAGGCCCTGAATTGTTATCAGCTTCGCGCTCGACTTATTGCGCGAAGGCCGATGGCATTCGCTTCCGTCTGCGATTTGAGAACGCGCTTTTGGGCAGACTGCCCTTTGGTCCTGGCTACCGGATTCCACGCAAACTGGAGTCGAGCCACATCCTCCTTATGGGCGACACCGGCAGCGGTAAATCGACTGCAATCCGGCAGCTCTTAGGCCAGGTCCAGGAGCGCGGAGAGAGCGCCGTCGTTTACGACCCGGCCATGGATTTTGTGGGCGAGTTCTACGACCCAAAACGCGGCGATCTGATCCTCAATCCGCTCGACGCGCGCTGCCCATACTGGAATCTTGGCGCTGAGCTTATGCGTGAGGAAACGGCTACCACGATTGCCGCCGCGTTCCTGCCTGACACGGACTACGAGAGGGAGTTTTTTACCGATGGGCCGCGCCGCATTCTCGCTCATCTGTTAAAGCGGAAGCCGCAACCGAGAGACCTTTTGGAGTGGATGGCCGAACCAGGAATGATGGCTGCGATGGTGAAGGGGACGCCCCTTGCCGCTCTGCTCGATCCTGCCGCGCCGCCGCAGCGAGCGGGCGTGATCGCCAGCATGAACATGGTTGCCGACAGCTTGGAGTCGCTGCCGGAATACGACGATGCGCAGGGCAAGACTTTTTCGACTGCCGAGTGGTACACGGAGCGCAAGCGGTGGGTGTTTCTGACCTCCGGCGCCGACTATCGCGAGAAGCTTTTGCCACTGCACAGCGTGTGGCTCGACCTGTTCATTTTGCGCATGATGGGCCATTGCGAAGACTACGAGGCAAAGCCAGTGTGGTTCGTACTCGACGAGCTGGCTTCATTGAATAAGCTGCCTCAGCTTCACACCGCCGTCACGCAAAGTCGCAAGTATGGGACCCCGGTTGTGCTGGGATTTCAGGGGCGCAGCCAACTGGAAAAACGCTACGGCCAGGACGCCGAAGCGATGCTGTCACAGCCGGCGACCAAGATTTTTTTCAAGACCAGCGAGCCGCGCGCGGCCAAGTGGATTTCCGAGGCCATCGGCGAGATCGAGGTCGAACGGCTAAAGGAATCGCGCAACTTGGGCCTGCTCCGCAGCAAGAAATCGTATGCCATGGAGATCGCCATCAAGCCGCTGGTCATGGCTTCCGAGATTTCAGGTCTGGAGTCACTGCGTGGCTTCATCAAGCAGGAGAACCGGGTCGTGCCAGTCTGGTTTCAGCTGACGAAAAAGCGCAACAAGCAGCCGGAGTTTATCGAACGCAAGATGCCGGCCTTTCCACCGAAGCCGGTCGAGACAACCCTCCCTTCGACGAAGAGGCTGGAATTATCGACAGCGCCGGAAAAGCCAGCGCGATCACTACCGCATTCCCAGGCCGCGACTCCGTTCGATGCGCCGACCGAATCTGGAAATAAAGACCAAGGCAGAGATCGGGAAACAGAAAAGAGCGAGAACGACGCCGGTCAGGGTAAAGAAGGCTTCGTCTGGCACAACTCCAAGGGAATCGACTGAAACAAACGCCCCAAGCCACAATGCTGACGATTTCGAAACCATTATCGGCAGGCCAAGCCCGCACCTACCACGCGCGGGAGTTCGCCGCACAGGGGCAGAACTACTGGAGCCGCGACCAGCAAGGCCACAGCGAATGGCAGGGCAAGCTCTCTGAGCAGTGGGGACTGCACGGCGCAGTCGGTTCCGAACACTTCGCACGGCTGAGCGAAGGCCAACACCCCGAGACCGGAGCGCAACTCGTACGCCATCAGACCTCTAAATCCTACGAGGGCAAGGACGGCAGGGAGATCACCAGTGTTGAGCACCGAGCCGGATGGGATGCGACGTTTTCCGCGCCAAAGTCGGTCTCCTTGACTGCTCTCGTGGGCGGGGATGAGCGCGTGCGAGAAGCGCACCGCGAGAGTGTTCGGGTTGCACTCAGCGAGCTAGAGCGGTACACCCAGGCGCGAATCGGCAATGTGCGTGCGCCTGAGACGACGGGCAAGTTCGTCGCGGCGACCTTCGAGCACGACACGGCGCGTCCGGTCGAAGGGTACGCGGCACCGCAGCTTCATACCCATGCGGTGATCTTTAACGTGACCGAGCGGGATATCGAGGCGCAGAACGGAATAAAGAATGGGAAACAGACGCGCTCTTTGCAGCCGCAGGAATTGTTCGCGTCGCAGCGCTATGCAACCAGTGTCTACCGCTCCGAGCTGGCAGTACGGCTTGAGAACTTGGGTTACACACTAGAGCGCGGCAAGCACGGGCAGCCCGAGATCAGGGGCTATACAAAAGAGTATCTGGAAGCCTCCAGTCCTCGCCGGGAACAGATCAAAGACCATCTCCGTGAGTCGGGGATCAACGGCGCGGGAGCCGCGCAGGTCGCGGCGCACCGCACCCGAGATCGTAAAGAGCTGCTCTCGCCTGAACAGGTATTGCAGCGGCACCGCGACCTGGCCGCGCAGCACGGACATCAGACCGACCGGGTCGTGGCCGAGGCGCGCGAGCATCAGCACCGACAAGGACGGGGACAGAGTGAGACGCAGGCAGAGCAACAAACGCGGCTACACGCTTACGAACCCGCGCAGGCGGCGCGGCAGGCCGTGACCTATGCCCGCGATCATGTTTTTGAGCGCTCGGCGGTCGAAGACCGGCGCGACATTCTGGAAGCGGCACTGAATCGTGGGATGGGGCAGACCACGATTGCCCAAGTCCGGCAGGAGTTCGAACGCAGAGTGCAGGCAGGCGAGTTCATTGCCGTCGAGCACTTAGGTGCTGGACAGCAGTACACGACCGCCACGATGCTGCGTATGGAACGCGAGATCATCGGCCATATGCAGGAAGGCAACCGGCGGGGTTACAACGATCCGACCTTGGTTCCGGCACACATTCGCGTCGAAACGGAAGACCGGCACCGGGAATTGAATGCCGGGCAGCTCAACGCAGCGGAAGAAGTCTTTCTCTCTCGCGAAAAGATTGTTGGCCTAGATGGAATCGCTGGCGCTGGCAAGACGACGACGCTAGCCGTGGTACGCGAAGGCGCTGAGTCGGCAGGTTACAAGGTAGAAGGCTTTGCGCCCACGTCCCGCGCCGCGCAAACGCTGGGAGATGCCGGGATTGAGAGTATGACCTTGCAGATGCATCTCGTCCGAGGCCAGCGTGCCGATACCGGAAAGCATCGGCTCTATGTGCTGGACGAAAGCTCTTTGGCCTCTACGAGACAGATGCACGAGTTTATCGAACGCCTGCATCCGAACGAGCGGGTACTGCTGGTGGGGGACACTCGCCAGCATGAATCGGTCGAAGCCGGCCGCATCTTCGCGCAGCTACAAGATGCGGGCATGAAGACGGTGAAGTTGGAAGAGATCGTGCGCCAGAAGGACCCGGAGTTAAAACAGACCGTCGAACAGCTGGCGCGCGGCCAGGTCGCAGAGGCCATTGCAGGACTGGAGCGGCAGGGCCGTATCTTTGAATTCAAGGGTCACGGCGAACGCATCGCGGCCATAGCAAGCGAGTATGCCAAGTCGCCTGATCGCACGCTAGTCGTCTCACCCGACAACCGTTCACGCGCGGAAATCAATCAGGCGATCCATTTTGAATTGCAGGCCAAGCGTGTCGTCGCAAGCGATGAGCATCGCGTCCACATCCTTGTGCCACGTCAGGACCTCACCGGAGCGGATCGCACATGGGCTGAACGCTACAATGTCGGGGATGTGCTGCGCTATAGCCGCAGCTCACAAGAAACCGGCATCGGAAAAGGTGAATACGCGCGCGTGAAGTGCGTCGATGGTCCTAATAACCGTCTGATCGTCGAGCTGAAAGATGGCAGGGAGAAAACCTACGATCCACGTCGTCAACAGGGGGTGTCCGTATATCGGGACGAGGAGCGGGCGTTCTCTGTTGGAGATCGCGTGCAGCTCACGGCACCCGCACGCGAGTTGAAAACGGCGAATCGCGAGCTAGGCACAGTGCAAGGTATCGATCCGGACGGACGAATGAGTCTGAAGATGGACGCAGGCCGCGACCTGCAGTTCGATCCGCGGCTGCATCCGCATCTCGATCATGGCTATGCCGTCACCAGTCATTCCAGCCAGGGGCAAACCGCAGACCGCGTGTTGATCCACGTCGATACCGAACTGGGCGCCAAAGACCTGCTCAACAACCGCATGGCCTACGTTGCGGTGTCACGTGGAGCCTACGATGCGCAGTTCTTCACCAACGACCGCGAGAAGCTCGGCGCGGCCCTAGGGCACGACGTTTCTCACCAAAGTGCGCATGCACCGGAACTGAAGCAGGAGCCGAGGGAGGATCAAACAATTGCGCCGAAGCGGGAGATCGGATCGAAGCAGGAGCAGGGGCAGGGTTTGGGAATTAGGATGTAGCCTCGGGTGCTCGCACGGGAAGACGGCGATGCAGAACTGCCGAAGTTCGGGGAATCTCATTCATGTGGCCATCCAACCCAAGCCTGGCGAGAAGTCAGCCGGAAAGATGTAGGCATTACGGGTGCATCTCAACGCAGCGGACTCAAAACCCGACTGCGTCAGATCTCGACTGCTCCAGAAAGTGAAACTTTAGATCGTTTGACAGCAGAAGGCTATGCTCGTTGCCGCCAGCGCGTAATGGCGGATTGAATGGCTCGCTCGATGCAGTTAATGAATCGCGCCACTGCAAAGTTGTACAAAATTGCAGCAAGATTGTCCAAGACTCTTTGGGGATCAAGTATTACCTTAAGCCACAGCTCAGAGACATGGGATTGCTCAATTCTCTCGGTCCGACAACTATCACTGGTGCTGTCTCTTTGAGGATAGGTTCTTTCGGAAGTCCCGGCTTCCGGGCGTTCTTTCCACTTAAATACGGGAGAGGTGTTGAGCAAACGAAGGACGCATTGCGAGGAATTTGGGAGCGCTGTGATGACAGGTGCACAATGAGTTTACAATGCGAGATAGCATGTGATGGATGAATTCCGTCTTCTTTTTCATTTTCGTGGCGCATCTCGAATCCTACTTCGCCTGACAACAGTTTTATTTCGTGCTCATGTGCTGTTTCTCAATGCTAAAAGCCCGTGGCGAAACTCCATCCCTGCGAAGCAGCGCCTAAACGCGGTACCCTTAGCGCGACACTTACGGCACGCATGAATGCGTGTCCTGATACGAATCGTACCTCGCCACGGGCTGCTAAGTACGGCTCTGTGCACTGGGGCGTTGTCCTGGCTGACGTCAATAAGGGATACTGGGCAACGACAGTTACAAAACGTGGCAAAGGTGCGCTTCTAGCGGCTGCGGATGTGATCGTTCTCGGAGAAGCTAATGGCGCAAGTGGTTCGTTCACCGAAGGTTTATGACGTCTGCATCATTGGATCGGGCGCGGCAGGCGGCACAGCTGCGAAGGTGCTCACGGAAGGGGGCCTGACCGTAGTCATGCTGGAAGCGGGCCCAGCGCTGAATCCGGAAGAGGATTTCAAAGAGCATGTCTGGCCTTATCAATTGGCTCATCGGGGTGTCGGCATCGGGGGCAAGTTCAGGCATGAACTAGGCGACGAATTCATGGCGCCAAATGGCGCCTGGGAAATCGAGGGCGAACCATACACCTCAGTGCCAGGGTCGCAATTTCACTGGTTCCGCTCCCGAATTGTGGGCGGGCGCACCAATCATTGGGGACGCATCGCTCTTCGCCTTGCCCCAGTGGATTTTAGGTCTCGCTCGACAGACGGCATGGGCGACGACTGGCCCATCATCTATGAAGAGGTGTCGCTCTATTACGACAAGGTCGAGTCCTACATTGGGGTTTTCGGCACGAGAGAGAATATCCCTAGTGCCCCTGACGGGATTTTTCTGCCTCCGCCTCTTCCGCGTTGCACTGAGACCATCATCAAGAAGTCCTGCGACAAGTTGAACATTCATTGTGTGCCCTCGCGGATGGCGATTCTGACCAAGCCGCTGAACGGACGCTCGGCCTGCCACTACTGCGCCCAATGCGGCCGCGGCTGCATTACGGCTTCCAACTTCAGTTCCAGTCAGGTCATGATTCCACCAGCGGAAGCCACCGGGCGGTTCACTCTCGTGACTGGCGCAATGGCCCGCGAGATTGTGTTAAGCAAAGAGGGCAAAGCAGAGGCAGTCGCTTACATCGACAAGGCCGCGCTCACCGAAAAACGTGTGCATGCCCGTGCCTTCGTGGTGGCTGCGAGCGCCTGCGAGTCGGCGCGCCTTCTGCTCAATTCACGCTCCACTTTATTCCCCGACGGGTTGGCCAATTCGTCCGGTGCAGTGGGGCGTTACCTGACCGATTCGGTTGGCAGTTCTGCCGGCGGATATTTTCCGCAACTGGAAAAAATGCCACCACACAATCACGACGGAGTGGCTGGACTGCACATGTACATGCCGTGGTGGAAATATGACCGCAAAAATGACTTTCTTCGCGGATACCACATCGAGTTTGGCGGCGGCAGGAACATGCCCGGCGTGGGCGACTTCGACGCGATCTGCAGGGGTCATGAAGGTTACGGCGCGTCGCTAAAACAGCACTGCCGGAACCGTTACGGCGCCTACATCGGTTTTGCTGGGCGCGGCGAGATGATCCCCAATGAACAGAGCTATTGCGATATCGATCCGAACATGGTCGACCGGTGGGGCATTCCCGTGCTGCGTTTCCACTGGCGGTGGAGCGAAAACGAAATCAAAATGGCTAAAGACATGCAGGAAACCTTTCGCTCGATTGTGGAAGGGGCAGGCGGGACGTTCATCAGCAAAGCCAAGCCCGACGGCGACCATCCCTACGGGATAGAAGATGGTGGCGTGATCATTCATGAACTCGGCACGGCACGCATGGGGAGTAACCCCAAAACTTCGGTGCTGAACAAATACTGCCAAGCCCACGACGTGAAGAATGTCTTTGTGACCGATGGCGCGGCGTTTGTGACCAACCCGGACAAGAACCCGACGCTGACCATCATGGCCCTTTCCTGGCGTGCGTCGGAATATCTGATCGATCAGGCAAAGAAAGGAAGCCTCTAAGGATGGCCATGGCAACCAAGTCCATATCACGCCGCGATATTCTGAAGACTTTCACGATGGGAGCGATGGCCGGCTCAGTTCTGCGCGTGATTCCCGCGCAGGCGGCCGAATACGCGCACCACATGGTGGCGGCGGAAAGAGCCGTGACGGCGGCAGGCACGTATGCTCCAAAATTCTTCCTCCCCTCGCAATACAAAACGCTTCAGAATCTCTGTCAGGCTATCGTTCCTGCCGATAGCGACTCCGGTGGCGCAAAAGAAGCGGGTGCGCCGGAATTTATCGATCTGCTGACCAGCGAGAACCCCAAGTATCAGTTGAAGCTCGGTGGCGGCCTCATGTGGCTGGATGCTGAATGCACGGATCGCTACGGCCAAGCCTATCTCGACTGTTTGCCGGAACAGCAAAAAGAGATTCTCGACCTGATTGCCTACCGTAAGAATGCCGAAAAGGATCTGGGGTTGAGCCAGGGCGTGGAGTTCTTCGCGTTCCTACGTGAGATGACAGCCGACGGATTTTTCACCAGCGAGATTGGAATCGAATATCTCGGCTACGTGGGGAACACGTACCTGCTCAGTTTCCCAGGTTGTCCTCCCGTTCCCGAAGCGTAGCTGTCATTCTGTGAGTAGTGACTGCGGATCAAAGCCAGGCCCGGCTTCTCCGAAGCTGAACTGGGGCAAGAGGCCTCAAAAACGATGGCCCCCTTCACCGGAGACGGAACAGAAGCGCGTATATTCCTACGTGAACGAAAGCGGGGCACGTCAGGATCATACGTTCCAGTCATCCAGGTAGTGCCGCCAGTTGGCTGGGGTGCCAGGAGGAGGTGTGGCGAGTGCCAGTCTCCCTGCTTTCTGGATCGATCGACCGTAAGAAGTCACGCGAATTGTCGAGATCGCTAGAGATGCCAACGAGCACGTGGTTGCGTCCGACGAGCGGTGCCGTCGTTGCGTAGTGTCCTTTATTGACGTCAGCCGGCACAACCCAGTGCACAGAGCCGTACTTAGCAGCCCGTGGCGAGGTACGATTCGTATCAGGGCACGCATTCATGCGTGCCGTAAGTGCCGCGCTAAGGGTACCGCGTTTAGGCACTGCTTCGCGGGGATGGAGTTTCGCCACGGCTTTTAGCATTGAGATACAGCACATGAGCATCGGACGTCTCAAAATATAGCCAATTCTCGTAAATCGCTACGCCACGGTGATCGATACGAGTCCGCTATTGGCACGATAAGGGTAGTGTCAGATCTGCCGGCCGGAGCGTGCGCGTCGACGAGCAGCAGGCGGAACGTGAACTGCCCGAGTTGCTCATCTTAATTCTGGCTTCTCAAGTACTCTGGAAAAGCTGAAGACCACAAAATGCGAATCGAGCAGTCAAGAAGACAATAGTGAAGAGCATTTCATTCAGACGTTGCTCGTAAGGCGCCCTCATGCCAGACGCTAAATCTAACGAATTACTGCCCGCCCACTTTACTTAAAGGCCGCCGGCGAGTATCGGGCATGATCGGAGGCTCGTATGGTCGAGAACCGAGTTCTAGTATTGGCAGACGACCTGACCGGCGCTCTGGAAATCGGGGCGAACTTTCGCTTCTCCGGGATCAATACACGAGTTCGCACAACTGCAAATGCACAGCGTTCTTCAGCTGAAGGTGATGTCACAGCGCTTGTGATCGACACAGAAACCAGGCATTTGGACGGGGCGCTTGCAGCGGATAGAATTCTCAAACTGGCGCGTTTTGCGCGCGATGAGAACTACGCCTACATTTACAAGAAGACCGACTCAACTTTGCGCGGCAACATTGGGAGTGAGCTAGCTGCTCTTGCCGGAGTGTTTCCGCAATCGACCATCGTTTATGTACCAGCTTATCCCCTGATGGGACGAACTGTGAAGAACGGTATACTCCATCTTTTCGATGACCCAGTTAGCGAAACAATATTCGGTAAGGATCACTTGAACCCGGTCCAGAGCAGCGATATTGTGGCACTGCTTTCCGCGAATTGCGCGCAACTCATTGTTTCGGGCGGAGCTGAAATTCTACGAAATCCGGTCAGCGGCAGTATTATGGTCTGCGATGCCGAAACTGAGCCTGAAGTGGAGGCTTTAGCGCGTGCTTTCGCTGGGGGGGCTTTCCAAATTGCCGCAGGCCCATCGTCTTTCGCGATTCACCTCGCGCGTTCTCTTGTTCTACCGCGGGTTGGAAGTGCGGTTGTACCGAAAACTAGAAGCTGTCTGATCGTCAATGGCAGTTTACATCCGGTCTCTATTGCACAAGTGAAAGATGCCATAGCAAAGGGTTTCCAGACTTTTACGGATTCTGAGATTTCAAGCAGCAGCAACTGGCTAATTTTAAAGCCAAAAGAGTTGACTGCAAAAGTATGCCTTGATGTCGCTCGGCATATCGGAAACATTGTAGTCGACATCCTTAAGCGCGTGCCTTTTGATGCGCTGGTCATATTCGGGGGCGACACCGCCTACGGTATTGTGGAAGCTCTCGGCAATCCGGTGATTTATCCTCTCAGGGAACTTATGGAAGGGGTGCCGGCTTCTACGGTTCATGCTTGTGATTGTCCGACTAGCCTCGGTCACCGGGATCGGGATCTAACTATCATTACCAAAGCCGGGGGGTTTGGGCCCCCGACTGTTCTATCATCTATACGAACAGCGCTGAGCGAGGCATAAGGGAAAGATGAACAAGATATATGGTATCACCATGGGTGACTCAAGCGGGATCGGTGCAGAGGTACTCTTAAAAGCGTTTCGGCAGGACCACATTAAACAGTCTATCGTGGTATTCGGTGATATGGCGGTCCTCCGGGAGTACAACGAGCACTTCGGATATGGAGTTTCGCTGCACAAGATCACTGCACCTGCAGAGTACCGCGGCGGACTGCTCAATGTAATAGATGCCGGGATCATTCAGCGCGAGGATCTGACAGTAGGGGAGCTGAACAAGAAATCTGGTCATGCCGCAAGGGAATACGTGCTGGCGGCTACGCGGGCCGCCTTGGAGGGCCACATCGCTGCAATTGTCACTTTACCGATGAATAAGGAAGCTACACAGCTTTCTGATCCGCACTTTACCGGTCACACGGAATTAATCGGAGAAATGTGTGGTGCGAAAGATGTCACGATCATGCTGGCATCGGATGATCTCATCGTCACGCATGTCAGCACGCACGTTTCCCTCGCCGCGGCCATTGCTCGGGTCAAGAAAAATCGTATTGCGACCATCATTCGAATGACTTGCGAAGCGATGATGCGTCTCATGCCTAATCCTCGCGTTGCGATTGCAGGGTTGAATCCGCACGCGGGTGAGAACGGCCTCTTCGGCGAAGAGGAGATCAATGAAATCCGACCAGCAGTCGAATGGGCGCGCCGACAGGGTCTTCCGGTGGATGGCCCTTTCCCTCCAGATACACTTTTTTACATGGCGGTGCGAAAAAAGAAGTTCGACGCAATTGTTTGCATGTATCATGACCAGGGACATATCGCGAGCAAGCTGCTGGACTTTGAAGGTGGCGTAAACATCACGCTGGGACTCCCAATTGTGCGCACTTCTGTGGATCACGGAACGGCTTTTGACATCGCGGGTCAGGGCATTGCCTCTTCTGCCAGCCTTATCCATGCGCTGGATTTCGCAGTGAGACTCGCATCACAAAAAACATCATAAAATACCACCCACGCCTCGTGTTGCGTGAAACACGTTGGCTACGAACTGCGAGCCATTGATGGACGGTTCCCCGAAAGTTAATGCAAGTCTGAGGGTTAGTTTCCGACTCCGACGAAGGAACGAAGGAGGATTTTGCCAATGAAGCGGAAGCGGTTTTCGGTGCAGCAGATCGTGGGGTGCTAAAGCAGGCCGAGGTGGGAGTTCCTGTGGCGGAGGCGAGCGCCTGCGCTGGAGCGGCGGAAGTGCGCAGAGTGTTTGAGCGAAGCTCCGATGTGATGGAGATGGACTGCGTGGTCGAGCAGCAGCGCACCGGATTGCCGCGGACTGGGGCGTTTCCGGGGCCGAGGAAGAGAACTCTGGCGAGGATACTCTTGTTTCTAGCTCCCCCGAAAATAGCCGTAAGTGATTGATTCCACGTCGGCACATTTTCATGATCCGTTGTGAGCCACGGATCATGAGCTCATGAGCAACTTAGCTTAGCTACCCGGACGCGGAACCAGCGGCGCAGGGTGACGGCGGCAAACATCGCTCCTTGGAATCGCAGTTCACGCCAGAGTTGGCTGCGATTGTGGCATCCTTCATTCCATCGCTTCCTGGTCGGGTCTACAGCCCCTTGTATTCCTTCTTCCACCGATACAGAGTCGGCGCCGTGATCCCACTTGCCGGGTCAGCTCCGCCACCGTTTCCCTCAGCTCGGGCTGCTTCGGCCCAGCAGCATAGCCACGATCTGTTCCAAGAAAAGCGCTTCCTTTTCACGGCATACCTCCCATTCTCAGCTAGTAGATTTTGCCGAAAAACTAGCCTTCACTGTCTGTCAGAAAATGGGGAGCCGCTCACTATTTACTCTTCAATTGTTGTGGAATCTGAAGCTGGGGATCAATTTCATGAGCGTTTTGAAATGCCTTTCGCGCCTCCTCTGCGTTCCCCGCTTGGAGCAATGCCATCCCCAATTTATACTGACCCGAAGCTATGTCCGGCTTCAATCCCACGACTTCGCGAAACTCTCGAATCGCTGATGGCAAGTCGCCCTTCTTAGCATAGCCAATTCCAAGGTTCTCATGCGCCTCGACAGAGTCAGGCTGTAGCTCGAGCGCTTTCCGAAATTCCTCGATGGCCGCGTCTACGTCGCCAATATGCCCCAGAATGACGCCGAGGTGGACGCGTGCATCTGCATAATCGTGTTTTAACCACAGCGCTTGTCGTACTGACCTTATCGCCGCTTGGCTGTCGCCATTTTTGTCCAATGCCTCGGCCAGGAGATTGAATGCCTCAGCAGAAGATGGGCGGAGGTCAATAGCCCGCCTTAGCTGAGCAATGGCTTCTCCCCATGCTTCCTTCTGTAGGTAGGCAGTCGCCAAGCCATAGTTTGCTTCAAAGTAGTCAGGGGATAGTTCAGACGCTCGACGAAACTCAACGATGGCTTCTTCCGTCCTTCGTGTCTTCATCAAGGCAATACCGAGGTTGAAATGAGCGTCAGGTCGATCAGGTTGTAGCTTCGTGACTTCTTGAAAAGCTCGAATGGCATCATCAGTCTTACCCGTTGCTAGCGCCTGATTACCTAAACCTGTTTCGACATCCGCTGTGGTATTTTTGAGATCTTGGGCGCCCAGAGCCGCAGCGGCCCTGTTCTCTGCCGCAGCCTCGCGCTGCTTAGCATCCTTCAATAGGGCCTTTGCGAGAGTGCGATGCAATTCTGGAATGTCGGGAGTCAAATCGACCGCTCGCCGGAGTTCCACGACGGCAACTGAGACTTCACCTTTCTGGAGCAAGGCAGCCCCAAGATAGTAATGCGATTCGCCGAATTTCGGATCGATCTGGACCGCCTGCCGAAATTCTGCGATGGCCTCGTCAAGCCTTCCTTTGCGTTTTAACATCTGCCCCAAAGTTGTGTAAGCGATTCGCAATGTTGGATCAAGCTTGATGGCTTCGCGCAAGTGCGATATTTCTTTTTCTTGCTCCTCTTTGCGCTGATAGGCTAACGCTAAATTGAAATGGGCTTCTGCAAGGTGTGGGTTCAGTTCCAAAGATTGCTCATACTCTTTGATAGCCTCGTCCAGATTGCTGTCAACCAGCGCTAAGCCGAGACTGTTATGGGCTTCGGCGTAGCCAGGCTTTTCGCGAATGGCCTCTCTTAGTTCAGCGATGGCGTCTCGCGTCTCCCCCAATTGTGCGAGCGCCAGTCCGAGATGGTGGTGGGCTTCGGGGAAGTCAGGCTTGTCGCGGATCGCCTCCCGAAACTCATGTACAACTTGTTGTGGATCTCCACGAGTCCTTCCCAGTAAGAAACCCAGCATGTCATGGGCCTCAGCGTATTCAGTTCTCTCCGTTGCGGCCTCACGCATCTCGCGGATCGCACTCTCGTACGCTCCCGTGCGCGAACTCAAAAGTCCGAGTGCATAATGCGCCTCGGGGAACTCCGGGCGTAGTTCCAGTGCCTTCTTGAGGTAGCGGCTCGCCTCCTCGTAGCTTCCGCTTACACTCAGCGAGATACCGCACTGGTATTGAGCGTCGGCATCCTCCGGGTGCCGCCGAACGTACTCCTGTATCTCCTCAAGTTTACGGGCGGACAAGGCTTGGGAGCTTGCCGTCGTCACCTCATGGTTTGGACCGACAAGATTGATCTGACTGGCCCATGCAATCGCTGCGAATGCAAATAGACACAAACAAACCTTCCCGGCCCGAGCCGAATTGATGAAAAGCGTGATTAGGCTTTGGAAGGGCAGGAGTCCCGGTAACGAGGCCACCATTAGGGGCTCGTCTGTTAGGCGCGTCACGCTCAGTTCACGGCGCATCGTCATCAGCCAGTATGTAGCGGTGAGCTAGTGCGGGTCAATTAGATATTCTGCTTGCGCTCTTTGGTCAGGAGCGTGGTCCCCAACCGATTTCCTGCTCCTCGGAGAGCGGAATTCCATCAACTCGATCTCCTGAAGTGTATACGCGCCATCGGCGTGGTCCTAGCATGATCCCGATCGAGCGATGGCCTAACGCACAGCAACCCCATCAGTGGGCAAACCCAGGGCAAGTCAACCCACGGAACCGTTTGACTTCCTTAATACTTAATACCGTATCCACATTCCGACCCACCTGAGACCGGGATCACGGCACCGGTAATGAACGAGGCCCCTCGTGAAGCTAGAAAAACTGCTGCCGAGGCAATTTCGTGCGGTTTGGAGGTGTATCCGAGCAAGTTGACGTTTTTCCGCATTTCGATTACTTCATTCGCATTCGGAAGAGCTGCAATCATTCTGTCAACATTCGGGGTTAGCACGCTCGATGGGGCTATCGCGTTGCAGCGAATACCTTCACGTCCGTAATCAATTGCCATTGACTTTGTCAATCCGTTCATAAACCCCTTGCCGGCAGCATAAAGACAATGGTGTTTCTCTCCGGCCAGCCCCGCCATCGAGGACATATTTATGATCGAACCTTTAGATTCCTTCAGATATGGGTAGGCATATTTGCAGATCAGGAATAGACCTCGCACATTGACGGCGACAAGCGCTTCGAACTCCTCAATGCTAGTTTCATGGATCGGAGCATTCGGCACTACACAGGCGCCATTATTAAGCAAAACATTGATCGAGCCGAATACCTCGACGGTGGTCTCAATCAGATTCCGAATTGAGGCGGCATCCGCCAGATCGGTGCGAACAAAGTGGCAACGTCCTTTCCCGAATCTTTCGACCATGTCTTGGCTTGACTCGTCAATATCTGCCATGATCACGCGAGCGCCTGCCTCCACAAACGCATCTACACAGGCCCTTCCGATGCCACCGGATGCACCGGTAATGATCGCAGTAAGTCCTGTCAGTTCATTCATAGGTCAATGCCTGATCAATAATGTAGGGGAAAAATTCGGAATATCTCTATCCAAAGGATAGATGGGACGTCGAAGTCGATGGTATTTAATGTGGGTCAAGATGGCAGGGGTAGGACCTGGCGTATCGAGTACAAAATGCTTCTTGTAAATTCCGGCATACCCCCAGCGATAGTTCATAGGGTTCTTCACTACGATAAACTTGGCCCGGCGAGTATCCATCCCCATCCGGCGGAATTGCTCGTCCGCCCAGTCGTAGGTCGAATTCGTGGTGATCAATATTTGAATTGCACCTGCCTGTAGAGCCACACTTGGCCCCATATTGCCCCACTGGCCATCCCAGATGCCGCCGGAATACTGAAATCGACCATCACTCAATGTCAGAACTGTCCCGGTTACTTCGATTGGCTTACCCCATTTAGGATCAAGTTTATGACCCAGGTTAATAATTACCTCTTTTCCGACACCCTTTCGGTGGCACTCCTCCGCCGCCTGAGGATCCACTACTGGGACTAAGGACGGTTCCGGCACCTTGGTCTTCAGTAGGACCCTGAGGGTCGCAACACTGTCGCCGGCCGCCCCTCCGCCAGAACAGTCCGCCGTTTCTACGAGCAGGATAGGGCCGCCTTCAAGTGCCCTACCTTTGACAATGGCATCGGCCGGCGTGAAAACCTCCGGGTCGAGATCAAATCTTCGATCCCAAAACACCTCAGCAATGTCCTGGGCCACAGAAGCAGCCATTTCAGAATCGCCCTCAGTTATGACCAGTGCACCCCCGCCCATTTCCGGCTGGTCAAGATATGGATGCACGAGAAAGACGCTCGTGGATACCACACCGTCTCGGCCTTCATAGGACTTCGCCAGTCGCATTAGGTCTGCAAAGGGTCCCTGACCTTCTGTATGGCCGTGAATACCGCTCGCCAACACTGGCACCCTGGCCATTACCATTGCAGGCTGGACCTTGCCATCGACGATATCCAGTAACATCCGCGCACCACGAACGCCCGTTGTGTAAGTATCTTTATGGGGGTATGTTTCCCACGCAAGAAGAGCATCGGCGGACTGAATCATTTCATCTGTCACATACGCGTGACAGTCGAGTGTGGCGACCATAGGGATCGACGGGGTAACCAGCTCACGGACAGCTTGAAGCAGATCACCTTCCACGTCGCCGACGTCTTCCGCTATAGCGGACCCGTGGAGAGCCAAAATAACACCGTCGATCGGCATTGCCGCTTTGAGCATACCTAGTAGCTCTGACTTGAGCTGCCGGTAGCATTCCGACGTCAACGGTCCACCGGGCACAGCACTGGCTACCAAGAGGGGAACGATATCCGTATCACGGTCGCGCAATGCCTGCAGCATGCCCCCGACGACCCCTGTAGATGCTTCAAGAACCTCGTTCCCCCTCCGAAACTCATTCCGTTCAAAGGAACTGATTTCCGTTCGGGTATCGACGAGATCGTTGCTCTCAACGAAGATTGATCCGACTGCGATTCGAAAAGATCCCTTCATTAGTCCTCCACAACCAATCAGCACGACCTAGCCGTATTGGTACACCGACTCCATGGTAAGCCACCATTCACCTGGCTTTGCCTCCAGAAGCGGCTCCTGATATTGCTGCATAATTTCTTCCCAGGCAACGCACTTGGGATTCTGCATCCATCGGGCAACAAAGGCGTCGGCATCAAACTCGTCGATGGTCTCAATATACATAAACAAACGGCGACCAAATAGGAAGATTCTCATTTTTATTACACCCGATTTCCCAACTTGACTCTCGACTTCGGGCCAAACTTTGCGATGATACTCCTTGTACGCTTCAATAGCCTTAAGGTTGTCCTTAAGGTTGATTGTCCTTCCAAATGACTTCATGATGCCTCCTCAGTGTTCGCCGTGATAAATCATTAACTTCCTCGAACATATATACATTCCAGCAATGATCATTACATTCGATTGCGTGCTACACTTGATAGAAGAGGCTGGCGTTTCCGCCCCATACCTTGGCAGCCTCTTGTTCCGTCATGGGCCCGAGCGCGTCTCTTAGTGCCTCTACCACATCCTGATAGGATCCGGACAGCGTACAGACTGGCCAATCACTTCCAAACATCACACGGTCGTAGCCAAACAATTTAATCACGTGGTCAACATACGGCCTGAGATCGCCCGGGCTCCAACGCTTCAAATCGGCCAAGGTGGTCATCCCTGAAAGTTTGCACCATACTTTGGGAAGTTTGGACACACTCTCAAGTCCGCGGGCCCAGTCGTCCATCGTACCTTCAGCGATAGGCGGTTTAGCGATGTGATCCAGAACCAGTCTTAAGTTCTGACAGCGGTCCCGAATCTGCGAAATATACTCGAGATGGCGGGGCCATACCAAGAGGTCGAAGGGAACGTCACTACGCTCCAATTCAGCCAACCCTCTAAGCACCTCTGGGCGGATCATCCAGGCGTCGTCTGGCTCATCCTCGATCGGGTGTCGTACACCTTTAAAGTTCTGGTACTTTTTTAGTCGGCTCAAATCATCAGCGACGCTCGCGCTGGCGAGGTCGACCCAGGCGACGACTCCTGCAATGATGTCGTTCGTTGACGCTAGCTCCAGCAACCAAATGGCCTCTTCGAGCGATTGATGAGCCTGCACCGCTATCGAGCGATCCACTCCCGCCTCGACAAGCAAGGGCCTCAAATCCCCAGGTAAGTAGCTGCGACATAGCACGTCTCGGTCGGGCGTCATCCAGGGATATTGGAAACGGCCAATGTCCCAAAAATGCTGATGGGCGTCAATTATCATGGCGGGCTCGATCGTCCTCCATCCAAACGACCTCAGAGTTCTTCGACACTCACAACAGTGTAGATATCCAGATCCGGCAAAGGAATGTGCCATTCCTGGCCTTGCTGTTGCAACTCCAAACTTCGCTCTTCGGGCCACAGCACGCGCGCGGTGTTGGCGCGCAATATGCCGGCATTCCCTACCACCCTTACTCCTCGCAGAGGTACAACCTTCCCGCGTAGCACCAAGGCACTGGTGTTCACAATCTGCACGAGTAGCCTTTTATGCGCATCATCGCGCCAGAAAGTGGCGTGATAGTACCCAGGCGTTTCACTCCCGTCCACTCGAATAGGAACGGTAGGAACAAGTTGACGCACGACCGCTTCCATCCAAGACTGTATCCAGAACGACTGAGACCGTTTGTATTCACGGAACAAATTCACTGCCAGGTAAAGTGCCCGCCCCTTTCCGTAAGTAAACACTGTTACTCCCTTGCCGTCGTCCTGAGCAACAGGCGGCGGAGGGGGCCAGTGGAAAAATACACCTCGCGATTGATCTTCGGCGAACATGGGCGTGCGGATCGCCATTAGTTCTTCCGCCGGACCCTCGATCGTGATGTAGGGCCCACCTAGACCCACGGGCCCTTCGCCAATCGTCTTAGTGAGCGAGTGAGAACGTGGATTGAGAAATATGCTCCCTCCCCGATAAAGCTCTTTCCCAGTGACTTTGATGTTGCCAGCATACTTCTTAACCTCTCCTCGATAGTGGACACCAAGAACTTCAGCCAAAAGGAAGTCACCGCGTTCTTTTCCCTTTTCATCCTTCAGGCCGCAGCGTCCGCTGGCAATCAAGCAACCTCCGGCGTGCACGAAGTTGCGAAGAAGTTCACCCTGGGCGTCTGATAGCACCTCTACTTCCGGTAAGATCACTAAGCTATACTGGCGCAAGGTTTCCTCTTTCAGTCCCCAATCCGGAACAGCGTCGAGCGGATAGTGGGTAGAACTGAGAAGATCCAAAGCACCTTGAACAGAATCACGCAAATCTACAGGATGTTCCTCGGCGGTGTACTGATCGAATGTCTGCTCCCCAGCGACAACCGCCACTCCCGATATCGATGTGGCACCCTTAAATAGACTCTCGAATCCAAACGAGTCGCGGAGAGCTTCTTTGCAGGCCGTAATAGTCTCGCTATCAAAACCTTTGGGCAAGTGCCCGAGGACCAAGCTACCGATCATAAAAAGCCGAGCGCCTGAGGCCAGTTCTGCTGCGGCTTCGGTGCGCAGTATTGCCGTGGGAACCTGATCCGCGATTGTACGTTTGTCCCGCAACCAAACCCCAACCTGATAATGTGGTTGGCCCCAGCCTCGCATGAGGATGGGGCCAACACAGATACCCGATGGCGAGAAGTCCGGCTCTCCGTAGTTGTAGGAGAGCTTTTCAATAAGGCTCCTCCAAAACCAAAGGCATCCCCCGTTGCCCGCCAACGTCGCTTTCACACGCAGCGGGCGGATCGTCTGATAAATTCGATCTACAAACTCATCTCCACTCTTTTGGCGTGTCCATCTAATCCGCTCCCGACGGCCCTCAATCGTGTCGAGACCGCTCCGAAATGATGTCCCCTTTTCTTTTTCCCAGAGTGCGAGGCAGTACTGGCAATAGCAGAAAGGTGACTCAAGCAGGCCAACCTCGTAGAAACACGGGTTGACAGGAAAAATGTCTAAAAACAATCCATCGAAGGCGTAGCTCTGGAAGATTTCATGAAAGGTCTGCAGCATGAAGTCACCATATGGTGAATTCTGGCACACCACGTTAAACTTGTTGCGGAACCTTTCTGGTTGTCCGTTGCGCTTGAGCATGCGCCAGTCAGGATGATAGTTCGCTACTTCCTGGGCAAAGTTGTAACTGTAGTAGGCGAGGGGTGAGAGTCCGTAGCGGCGGGCGGCCTCGACTTGTCTGCCGACGTAATCATAATGTAAGTTCGGGTGCACGTAGCCGATTTTGGTTGGATAAAGGGCATAGCCCCAGTGTTCCATCGTATAAATCATTACACATTGGACACCGGCGTCACGTGCTGATTTCATCAGATAGTCGACGTCGACCTCGTCGAACCGCACTTCTGGCGCTGTGATTGTCCCAATTTCGAGTGAGCGCACAGCGGTGTCCGGCATGATCGCCGATCCACCCTCGGCTTCGGCCCAAACGGGTCTCACGGGCAGCACTTGCGCCCATCTCGGCGGGATTCCCAATAACCTGCGCTCCGCAGCCAGACCAACTCCGCCAACCAGAGTCTTCAGCACATCCCGGCGTTTCAAACCTTCGTTCTGTTTTTCCATTGTTGCCACCAGCTCGCCGAAAATCGCAATCCAACGTCTTTTTGTGTGAGCCTCGCGCTTCCGGGACGTAAACATAGCGCAGCGACGGCAGTGCGACCTTTCATTGCGATTCTTGATTGTCGACCAACGCCAGCGTTGCTGGACCGGTCTTTCAATCGGCAGTCGGCAGGAGTCCCTCGCGTACTTAGAAGAAATGGTGGACGGACCATAACAGATATTAGGCGCCAGAAAGAAAGCGGCAAGCATTGACTGTCCGTCATTACTCCCATTCAAGAACCACGGTTTCCCAAACCTGGATAGGAGGCAGGGTTACACTCACGCGCCCATCGTTGGTCTTAATCGGCAACTCAGTCTTGGCCTCTACGGCAAATCCCCGCCGAGGGACCCTGCCAAAAGTCTTGAGCGCCACTTCGACATTGTGTGCAGCAACCCCTGGCCACTCGGGTTGCCAATTTAAGGCGTGTATTACTGTTCGGTTGTTTTTCTGCTGTTCCATGGTGATGACTTCCACGGGCCCTGGCGCATTGGACATTACTGTCGGATCGAGCTTTCCTCCTGCAGCCCAGTTAACCAATGCAACTATCAACTCATGCACGTCATCCACATAGTCGTAACATGGAACACCCGCGTAGTAGGCTACTCGTCCGTTAGCGAAATGGTTCAGGGTCAGGACGGGGTGTTCAGTGACAATTTCCGGGGCATAAAGATGCCCGATTGTAGCCTGACGAATCTCCCTGTGATCAATCAACTCGGTCACGGGCGGCCCGCCTGGGGCTGGCCAGCCATCATCGTTGTAAGCACGTCTTGGTCGAGCGACCTTGGCCAGCGAGCGCACCCCTGGCCTCGGGTTGATGTAGCACTGCGGTCCGTGTGCGTCGAAATAGGGAGTTTCAGGATGGAGATTGCCGAAGAATCCCTCAACGCGATCAGCGCCATCTGTCATTACAAAGGTTGTCGCGACATCGGGCGTCTCGATGTAGTCGGCCCCCATCAAGTCCGCCAGCAGAAAATTGGGCCGGGACTGAAAGCCAATGTCGCGCATCCCGGTACGATGATTCAGCACCAGGCCTCCTCCGCCACGCACGAACTCGCGAAGTGCTTCCGCTTCGGTATCGCCGAGTACCTCCACGTTGTTCATCCAGATCACCTTGAAACGGTGAAGGTCTTGGAGGTTGTCGCGGTGCAAAACACCGAATGGAAGATTTTCTCGGAGCATCGCCAGGGTGAAGGCCACGTTGCCAGAGTCCTGCAAACTCGTTTTCGTACCGCGTTCAGCATCCCCATGCACAGCAGACCAGCGCGAGTGCTGCCACTTGGGGCGATAGAGATTTGATTCATGGCTGAAATACAAACCCACGTCCCCAACCATCACCCCACCTAGGTATGGAATCCTTTCTCGCGACCACGCGTTCACAAGTTTCAAGCGCGGGTATTTCCGTTTCGAAATGCGACCGTCCCAATAGATATCATCGATATAGGTGAGGGAGCCCCCCTGTGCCAGAACATACGCCACGTGCTGTTTCACTAGCCCTTCCTGCTTAGCGCTCAGCTCGTCAGAGTGATGTTCTCCGGCCGTCATGTGCCCGTTGTATGGAAGGTGCTTCGAAAAGCCCAGCATGCACTTGAAGGCCAGGCTGTGCTGATACTGATATCCGAGGCCACCGCTGTCCTGCCCGAAATAGTGCGTGAATTTGGTCAAATCCACCCCGTAACCCATGTCGCCACCGGACGTATACGTGGGGCCGTATTGCATTTCAATGAGGCAATTGGAGCGCGTACTCGTTGCCGTGCGTTGGATGTCGGCAGCCCATTGATTAACCCATCCCTGCGTATGGGCAAAATAGGCGCTCACCTCGTCAGCGTCCACATTCTTGAAGTCGGCGTAATGAGATCCCGAATCGGGGTAAATTCTCGGGAAGGGCAACTTGGTCTCGTCCTGATATCGTTTCTGACAGTAAGCGCAGCCGCAATGCCGTCTCCAGAAGTTATCAATAAAGATCGCGTCCATCTCATACTTGCTTACGGATTCTTGGAGAATGCCCAACCAGAACTCCCAAGCACCAGGGCGATTGTGACATAGATTTCCCCAAAGACGAGGACTGGAAGGCTCCGTATCCCCAATGAATTCAGTCCGCCACTCCGGATGCAGGGTCTCCTCAACTCCCATTTCGAACGGGACGTAATAGCCCTCGAATCGCATCTTTCGCTTATGGCAAGCGACAATGAACTCCTGTAGCAAATCACGCCCTTTGAGCTTGGGATGCTGATGACCGATCTTGCTGGGATAAAAGAGCCATCCGGTAGGATCCTGAACGTAAGACCAGAGCGTCTGAAATCCAGCGTCGGCGCAGGTAGCAACGATGTCCTCCGGATCGACCTTCGAAAGTGCTTCGGGGGCCGCATCTGTCATGGCAAGGTCGTAGGCAACCCGAAGATAATTATCATTCCACCATTCCAACCCTTTAATCGGGTCGGCACGAGGATCGGGAGCGAACCGGCGCAATTCCTCCGCCGCCCCTGCTGAAATTGAGGCCACGGTTCTTGCCCCAATTTGGCCTGTCAATGTCTGCTCCAGGAGGAGTGGCGAAGTCCGAGCCAGCGCAGGCACTGCCAAACTAGAAGAAAGCAGCACAGTTCCGCTTTGTAAGAAACCGCGTCGCGTTAACGGATTACGCATCATCTGAAACCCCATAGTTCAGTTAAGTGCAAATGCTTGGCGCAGAACTAAATGGCGCGTCAGTCGTAACGCGGCTCGCAATCTCGACCGTGGGCGACATCAGGTCGGCTTGCGAATGGCCTGAGGCGATGGATGCACGCTGCTGTCCGTCCGCTAGTCACAAAGGTCAATAACAGTCGCGAGGCAGGGCCAACTGTGGCCCCGCCCAGCTCGGAGTCTAGCTTAAGGTTAGAAGTGAACCTTCAGTCCAAATTGGATGACGCGAGGGGAATTATACTGGCTTGTGATGACCCCAAAAGATCCTCCGTTGAAGTTTGTATTGGGTTTACCTAACTCGGTCCGATTCAATATGTTGTAGAACTCCGCTCGAAAATCCACCCCGACACCCTCGGTTATCAACGTGTTCTTGCTCACACTCACGTCGAAATTCTTCTCCCCGTCAGCTCGACAGTTAAGGGTCCGAGGGGCATCGCCAAAGGTGAAGTTGGGCGGAGTCTGGAAAGCGCTAGGGTTGAGGTATTCGACGATTTTCTGGTCTCGCGAGCGACCAGAGCTCAGACATGGGTTTCCGATCACGTTGGGGCGGTCCGACCCGCCGAAGGCGCCGGTAGTGTGGCCCGATTCGCTGATCCCTAAAGGAAATCCGCTCTGGAAGGTGACGATGCTGGACAGCTCCCACCCACTAACGACTTTCTTGATCACAGGGTTGGCGTTGGAGGCGAATTGCTTACCGCTGCCAAAGGGGAGTTCGTAAACGTATCCAACCACTAACCGCTGAGGAACATCCTCTGCCGACAGCGAGCGCTCCCCCTGAAAAGTGATCAGGTTCTGGTAACCGACAGTCGGCCCCAAATATCCTCCTTCAAAAGAGTCTGCATTCGTGATGTTCTTCGACACTGTGTAAGCGACCGTCGCTGCAATTCCGTGCACGTGAGGGCTCTTAAAACCAACTTCAAGCGCGTCCCAGGAATTCCGGAAGGTATCGCCATTTGGCCCTTGGTAGGCGACTCCGGGCACGTCTTCCCAGTTCACATATTCAGGGTGCTGCTTCAAGAGCCGGCCTAATTGGATTGTAGGCGAGCTAAGGATCGAAGTGGGATCGGTGATGATCCCATAAAATGGATTTGGCACCGTATTCAGCAGGGCAGGTCCATATTTTGCAATTTGGTCAGATGCAACTTGATCCCCACAGTCGTAGTACGGGCAGGTCAGGTGATGGCTGCGTTCGCCCGCGTAAACAACTGAAACAACCCCAGCTTTTGGCACCGAGTACTCAAAGCCGCCATTCCATTGCCACTGGTAAGGGGTCCGATCGTTGATGTTACCCACAGTAATATCTTGCCCCACGCCCGTTAGCCCGCCGAGGCTATCGTAAGTAGGGGTGTTAAAGCCGTTCGGAAACGGATTGGCAGTTGTCACCGCGGGGTTGATACCATTGATTGTGCCATTAATAGGGGTCGAGGCGGACAGCCCGGTACCCGTTGCTGAAGTGATAATCTGGGCGCTACCTTGAGATTTCCAATCCAACTTCGAGAAGCCCCCGCGCAAGACGAGGTTGCTCGTCGGGCTATAGGCAAAGCCAAGACGAGGCTGAATACCCTTATAGTCAGTATTTGAAACATCCCGACCGTTTACTCCTGGCGAACTCGGAAAGACTACGGCACCCGTAACCGCATTTCCATCCAAGGCGGTGAAATACTGATTAAGGGTTTGCCCATTACTGCTCGGGCCGGATTGGGCCCCCAGCGGGTTTGCCGCATTTAGATCCAGCCTTGGGAGATGGTTCAACCGATCCTGGTAGGGCGTTTCGAAATCATAGCGCAGACCAAGATTGAGGGTCAGCTTGCGCGTCACGCGCCAGTCATCCTGAAGAAACCAGGCATAGTAGTGACTAGTGGTGAAGTCCGTCCAGCCGGTGGTCATGTCGCCGCCGTTGAGGGTTCCCAGGAGCAGGTCCGCTAGGCCGTTTCCGGTATTTACAGAAGGAGTGAGGGGATCAGGTCCAGCTGTGAAGTTTCCCGAATAAGTGAAGCCTCCTCCGTATCCCTGCTCATAGGTTTCGCCCAATTGATTGAGGGCGAGCTGAAAGCCGGCTTTAAGAATGTGAGAATTCAGTGTCTTAGCTAGCGTGAACTGATAGCCGTAATCGGTGACGGCATGGTTGTAGGCACCCCCTGGTTCGCCATTGCCCAATGGACCGTAGCCGGTTATGGAGACATTTGGAAAGGCCGTGCCGCCGTCATACTTAGCCGCAAAGGCAGCAACACTTCCGCTCGCATACGGTCCGCCCAACGTGCTTACATTGAAGTTCTTGGATGGGTTGATTGCCTGTTCTACGTCGCGCGTGATGTTCAGCGCTTGGGTAACAACCATCGAGGGCGACAGGACAGACGTTAGCGAGACAACAAGATTCTTCCCCGCGTCCTGATAGTCGCGCTGGCTGAGCGCAGTCGGGTTTGCCGCAGTACGGTAAGCATCAACCGGAACCGTCGTGAACGAACTCTGAGAATATCGTCCCATAATCCTGTAATTGGAGGTTATGTTGTGATCAATCTTTACATCAAATCTGTTAAAGTTGAGCGGGGAGGCGCCATCGACAAAGAGGTTACTAATGCCTGTTGCCTGGCCACCCGGGGTGATCAACCCGGGGGTGTTTGGCTGCGGATAATAGCTTAACAAGTTTTTGCCGAACGAATCGAGCATGTTGGCAGGAATCTGATTGTTCGCAAAAGGCCTACGCATAGTTCGGCCGGTAGTGGGATCAACATAGGTATCGAATGGGTTGTATAGAATGACGGGCTGCCCGGAAGCTGTCGTGAGGTTGGAAAAATCGCCAACAGCCTCTGCTGCCGTGGGAACCGTGGTTTGTACGATTAGCGCTCTGCGATCACGGAGTTGCTCCCAATCCACAAAGAAAAATGTCTTGTCTTTGATGATGGGACCTCCGATCGCAAATCCGAATTGGTTACGTTTTGACTCAGGCCGCGGTATACCATCTTTATTATTGAAGTATCCGTTGGCATTAAGATCGTCGTTCTGCAGGAATTCGTATCCGGAACCGTGAAATTTGTTGGTTCCGCTTTTCGTGTCGAGGATTACTACTCCTGCAGTTCGACCGTATTCAGAGGAAAGGTTGTTAGTCTCGAGTCGCAATTCCTGCGTGAAGTCAGGCGAAATCACAATCGGAGTTTCAGGAAACTGCTCCATGCTATAGGTAACGTCGACGCCGTCCACAACCTCGCTTGCCATCTGTCTGGTTCCGCCATTGACGCTAAAGGCCAAACGGTTGTCACGAAGCAGGCTTTCCCCGGCGGTAATCTCACCATAAGAACTGCCTCTAAGATCGTTCGTCACGCCCGGCACCAGGTTAACTAACCCTGTCGGATCGCGGGAAATAAGCGGCAATGCAGTAGCTTCTTGGGCAGAAACTTCGCCGCCCAAAGACGAAGTTTGGGTCTCTAACGCCGGGAGTTGAGACGTCACGACTACCTGTTGGTTGACCGTGCCTAATTGCATTGTAATGTTGAGGCTTACGGTCGCACCGATGGAAAGCAGCACATTTGGATAGGAAACGACCGAGAAGCCGGCCTTAGTGGCGGTTAGAGTGTAAACATCCGGCCGCAGTGACTCAAACCGGTAGTAGCCCGTTTCGCGAGATGTCGTCCGGAGCGACACACCCTCCGCCTTGCTTTGCAGATTCAATTCGACTCCGGTAACAACAGCCCCAGAACTGTCGGTGATCTGTCCTGTCAAGTTGGCGAGAGAGAGCTGACCCTGTGCGAAAGCCACATTCGTTCCAGCTGCAAGAATCGCAATGAACGAAAATGCCTTTCCTAGACCATGAAGTCGCATGTACGCTCCTTAAGTTGTTCGACCGAGACCCGACTTTAGTTGAGTCCCGTCGAATTAGTAAAGCACTCTTCCACGAGCGCACTATAGTCGCCTCGAAATTTGGCGTCTTGCACAAAAATGCTCGCCACTTGGAAGTTATTGCGGTTCTTTAGTCATACACCTGACTTGTTGGCTCTTATCGCCAACGTGAGGTCTTTTCTCCTCCTGGAATCTGCTCTACTAGCCACGGCAGGCAAGGGCGCGCCGGCGGCGTCATAACGGCCCAGGCAGTGCGGTCCGTAGCTGAGACTCAAAGTGCCATCCAGATGCTGGTGCGCGGTCACGCTGCAACCGGCGAGTGTGCCTCTCCACTTCACCGGCTCGATCTGGAAACTGAGATTCTGAAAGCTGACGGTGTTGTCGCGGTTCACGGTGCGCGCGAACTGCAAGGAGAAGGCGGGCCGCAAGTCACGATTGGGCCTGGGCACAAAGACGCTGCCCCGCTGCATCGCCGCGAGCTGAAAGAAGCGATTGGCCTGCTCCGGGGCGGTGCATCCTACCAGCCGCAGCTCCTGCGGTAGGGGTCTTTGCCAGGTCGCGAATTTGCGTTCACTGCGGCCCGTGCGCTGCGGCGAATAGGCGTGAATCATCTGGATGCCCAGTTCACAGAGCGCCCGTCCCACCTGGGTCAGGCGCTGACTATCGACGGCCCCTCCCGCCTTCGGGGGCCAGCCAGAAATGGCCGTCGCGATCACTTTACAAGGCGCAGAACAAGCCTTTGGCGCGCGATCACTGCCTGCAGCCCGGCCATGACCGTTAGCGTCGATTCCTCTTCCACCAGTTGTGCATAGTAGATCTCGCTGGTGGTGTCATCCAGGATTACCAGCAGATCGAACCAGCGTTCGTCCTGAAACCAGCGGTTGCGGCTGCCCTCGATGTGCAACACCATGCCAGGCAGAGGCCGCCGTGGGCGAAGCTTGCGATGTACCCCGCGCTTGCGTCCCCGCGCCCGCAGCCCCGCCCCTTGCAGCACTCCTTTCACGCAGCTGTAGCTGAGTGTGATCTGGTGCTCATTCGTCAGCTTCTCGTGAAAATGCCTCAGGTTCAGATCGAAATGCTTCTCTCGGTAGAGTTCCAACACCCGCTCCACCACCGCCACCGCCGACCCTTTCGGCGATGGCTTGCCGCGCCGCCGGTCCAATAAACCGCTATACCCGCACTCCGCGTAGGGCTCTCGCCAGCGCTCCATGTGCCGGTCGCTGATGTCGATGATCTCGGCGGCTTGCCAGCAGGTAATCTTCTTGGCCATCGCTCGCAAAATCACTTGCGGTCATCGTCCGCTCCATCGCGGCCCCTCACCGCCTGCTCACCGCCTGCCAAGCGACAGATCACTTGCTAACTGAGCCGGAATATTATGTACCAATTATGTGCAAACGACTAAAAGGCCAGCTTCTTGACAACGGCCGGAGCCCTTGATAGCGTGCGGATGAGGTCGAAAGGAGTTGCGGTTTGTGATCAGATTTCAATCCTTGCCGGCAGCTCTTGGGAGAAGCTATGAGTTCCAGCTACAATACGATCAGACTGCTAATTTTTGCAATGGCGACACTGCAACTCTTAGAGATCGCGGGCGTAGCGACATGCCAGGTGCTGCCTTCCCAAGCAAACGAGGGTTTGGCGGCGGGAAGTCGGGCCTTAAAACAAGGTGATAGCAAAGCGGCGATAAAGGCCTTTCAAGAAGCGGTTGACCTGGCGCCAAATTTCGCTCCTGCCTACATGAATCTTGGCCTCGCCTACTATGATGGGAAAGACTACCCCCTCGCAATCAAATCACTCAGCCGAGCCGCGGAGCTAGACAGGACACTGGAACCGGCCGCGTTATTCCTGGGAATTAGTTACTTCCAAGTCGGCGCCCCTGATTATAGTGTGAGGCCTCTTCGTGACGCCCTGGCACTAAGGCCTGAAGACCCAGAGGTTCACCGTTGGTTAGGGCGTGCGTTGCTTGCAACAGGAAACTATAAACAAGCCGCTCTGCATTTGCAAAAAGCAACTGAGTACTTCCCGAATGAGACACTTCTCCAGTTCAGCCTTGGCCAAGCCCACATGCTACTGGCCCAACAGATTTTTGATGACCTATACAAAGGTAATCCTCGGTCACCTCTGATGTACTTTTTTCTTGGAAAGACGTTTATGGATCAGGACAAACTGGACGTGGCACTTCCAGAATTTGAAACGGCACTCAAGCTCGATCCAACATTCCCAGGAGCGAATGAGGCACTAGCCGATATCTACAAAAAGAAAGGAGAGCTAAATCGATCTGAGGACAGTTTAAAGAAGGAATTGGTGGTTAATCCTTACAATCACGTGGCGACTTGCAAGCTGGGTTCTCTTCTGTCTCAGCTAAATAGAGTGGACGAAGCTATTCCTCGTCTGCAGAATATAGTCCTTTTGAACCCTAAGTTATTTTGTGGGCAGTTCGAGTTGGGACACGCTTTACTCCGGAAGCAAAAGATCGCGGAGGCAATCCAACATCTTGAGGCTGCTACTAGCATAGATCGTAACTATGGCCCTGCATATTTCCTGCTGGGTCAAGCCTATGCCAAGCTTGGGGAGAATGATAAGTCACAGTCTGCTTTCAAACTGAGCCGTGCCCTACAGGAAAGTAAACTGCAGCAGGTTCGGGATAATTTGGGTGCCGCCCAGTAGCTAGGGACTGGGCCATATCTCCCCTCTAGTCATAAGCCTTGTCTTTATGGATTGACCGTGGCTGGCCAATTACCTTCTCCCTCCGGGCAAGAATGTAGAAGATCTTTCGGCCTCCTTCCGCCTTCTGGAGTCGACGCTCAAGGCTTCAGCAGCAGGCACAAATTGTTGCGCTTTGAGCAGATCACTTCCCTCCACGATGAGATAGAACCTGTCGGCGACAACATTACGAAAGGACTGGTGAACACCGCTGGGCCAATTCACATCGACTAAATCAGCTTGCGTGGCCTTGCCTAATCCAAAGTGAGCTCGAAGATCACTTTGGGACATATAACTTCCGGCGCCCATCACTTCACGGATCTGTGATAAGCTGCCGGCTTGCACCCTAATTCGTGCCCCCATCGCATCGCGGTTACTCCGAGTTCCAACGAGTTTGAGGTTAAGAAAGTGATTCCCCTGGTTGCCTTCGTTCCGCAGCAGCAGCGGCGGACCGTCGACGTTAGCCACTATTATGTCTAGGTTGCCTGTGTTGTTAAAATCCGCGAATGCAACTCCGCGACCGGTGTAAGTGTTTTGTAAGGCTTCGCCGGAAACCGCGGAAACGTCAACAAAATGCCCCTTCTGATCGTTGTGGAATAGCAGTGGCTTTTGCCTGTAGTGAATCGAATCAGAAATTTGTTCAACCTCCGGCGTCACATGACCGTTCGTGATAAACAGGTCCAGCCACCCATCGTTATCGTAGTCCAAAAAGCCACCACCAAAGCTAAGCTTATTCGTGAATCTCGCGATTCCAACCTCGCTGCTGACCTCTTCAAAGAAGCCGTGATGGTTGTTGTGCCAGATATGGTCTGGCCGGCCTTGGCAATCTGAGATATAAAGATCTAGATATCCGTCATTATCGTAATCGCCCAACGAGATATTCATGGCGGCCATTCGGTCCCCTGCCGAGCCGAAAGCTATGCCGGCCTCCATCCCGACCTCCGAGAAAGTTCCGTCATGTTTGTTGTGGTAAAGATAGGCTTCGATACCATCATTGGCCACAAACAAGTCAGGCCATCCATCGTTATCATAGTCGCCCGCCTGAACAGCTAAATTCAGTCCGTTTGGGTTCGAGATCCTCGCTGCTTTGGTGACATCAGTGAAGGTTCCGTCTCCCGAATTGTGATAAAGGACATCCGGGCTCCCACCATAAACAACAGGGGGGCAGTTGCTGACAACACTTCCGCCAAGCGAGCATGAGAGCCGGCTAGTAGGCGTAAAGTTGACATAGCCGCCAGCGTATAGATCGAGTCTGCCATCCCGATCATAATCGAAAAATGTGGCGGCTCCGTGGAAGCTAGTACCATACTCCATCGCAGCGACGCCTGCCTTCTTCGTAACATCGGTAAAGGTGCCATTTCCATTGTTGTGATACAAGAGGTTTGCGCCGTACTGCATGACGTACAGGTCAGGGAAACCATCGTTGTCATAATCTCCCCAAATACAACCGATGCCATATGCGTCACCAGGGACACCGGCCTGCTCCGTAACGTCGGTGAACGTTCCATCTCCGTTATTGCGAAAAAGAGCATTTCGCGTGGAGATACCTCTGTTGTACCGATCCGTTCCATTGACGATGTAGAAGTCCTGGTAGCCGTCATCGTTGTAGTCTGCGACGCAGACGCCTGGTCCTGTTTCCTCCAGGATTGTCGAGGTTCCTTTGTTTCCCTTGAAGTGAACAAAGCGAATTCCTGCTGATTTTGTCACGTCCGTAAAGTGAACCGACGGACTGTCGGAAGGGCTAGCGGGGAAAACGTCGGCAGCGGTCCATAGTTTGCCAACCACCGGCTGTGCCAAGAGGAGCAGAAGAATGGATATGATGAGCCTTGCCCGCGAGACCCCGGTGACTCCAGTACGATCGGTTGATCCGAGAGCGAACCATCGCCGAAAAGAACTTGTAGACATTCGCCCTCCAGGCCCTCGTCTTAACAGTTGTACTATTTTGTAAATGTGAGTTTCCCAATTGCTGTAAGTAAGGAGTCTTGAGGTTGTGCCAGTATTACGCAAGAGGCTGAGGGATTCAACTGCATTCCAAAGGATGTTCACAGCCCACAAGAGGTTACAAGGGTATCGTGTCGATTGACGCCAGCGATATCTGCTTTGGAATAGCTTATCAGCCGGTTACGACAAGCCTGCGAGCCAATCGCCAGCGAGCGGAACCTGCGTAGTAGTCAAAGTGAAACGCTTCCTCGAACCGGCACGATATATGACTTTATGAGGGATCGATCGGACCTCGCGAACTGTGGCGGCGCTGCTGACTCGGCCAATTGTCGGTATCAGGATCTCTTCAGCTCTTTGCGCACGTCCGCCAAGAGACCTTTTGCTGCCTTAATGAAGATGTCGATGTCCCCACTAACGTTAATCGAATCGAATCCTTGACCCGCTCGCTTCTTGACCTCAGCTACCGTCGCACAATGAATGTACGAGGCTTTTCCGAGCGCTCGTGATATTTGAACGACTTTCTGTATGGAACTCTGGTGTCTGGAATTGCTTTCGAAATTGACGTGACCCAATCCAAGAGATAGCGCCAAATCGCTTGGTCCCACAAAGCATCCGTCGACTCCTTTCACCGACAGAATCTGTCTAGCCGCTTTGACCGCCGCCACGTGTTCGATTTGTACCAGCAACAACGTGCGCTGGTTGGCCTGCTTGGGATAATCGTCGCCATAGTGGTACCAAGGATCCCCACCAATTGATCGCCCACCAAGAGGCGGATACTTCGCCGCTTGGACGGCCAGTTCGGCGTCCTTTCGCGTATTGATCATAGGAACCACGACTCCCTGTGCCCCTGCGTCTAATGCCTTCTGTATCGCTGTCCAGTCTCCAATCGGAACACGGACGAGGGCTCTTGACCCAGCAGTTTGAATCGTATGGATGCATTCATATATCGACTCGGAAGTGAAGAGCCCATGCTGCACGTCCAGAAGAACCCAGTCCCAACCCATTTGAGCCAAATATCGGGAGACGGAAGGGAATGGAAGGAACTGGAATACACCCACCGTGATCTTTCTCCCATTCTTGTCGATCTTCATCTTAGCCATTGGAGTCCTCTGGTCGAGTTACAAATCAAGTTTTGCAAACGGTCCTTCATCCAGCCACAGTGCTAATATTGTGGGGTCGCAATTTGTTCGGACGAATGCCTTGTAGTTAACTTGTCCATTAGCTATAGGCAAACAACTGGACGATGCCTGCACTCGCAGCCACCGAGCACGACGCCTCAAGACCACTCGGTCAAACACTTACCGTTGAATGGTGAGGCTATCATTCGATCTGTGAAAACCAAGATTCAGGATGAAGAGAACCTTAGTGGACGGTATCGTTTTGATAGTTGTCGGACCCAAAACACTTGAGCGATAGCTGAAATCGCTTCGCCCTAGCATAAGAGTTGCTTCCGGAAGAATCTTGGAGAATCTTGCTGTCGTTTGTAAGACATTGCAGTTAAACAATTCATTAACACTTGACCTATTCACATTTCGGCGATCTGACTCCTGCGTGAATTCAGCTGCGAATCGGGCTGCACAGGAATGGGTCTGTAGCTTATTGATAATACAGGAATATCTGCGCATAGAATTCTAGGCGTGCGCCGGTGAAAATCGGCGGAGTGTAATGAATGAAAGAGTCAGACAGTGAAGGACTAGCGATCCACACTGGCCGAGAGTCATGCGGAGCCGCCCGGGAGGACAGCGTCGACGGGGGTACGTACGGGGTCGGTATTGAGCCGCGAAAGATCTTTGAACTTCGAGATGCCGACGCTTTGCATAGATCGGAAGGCAATACCGGGTACACCGCCGCCAATCGCGAGGTGCATCCGGATTTCGCGAGGTCTGAGACCCCAGGCACGTACGGAAACATTTCGTACCAGGACCGGGAGATCCCGTGTCCTCCCACGGGGAAGTAGCCGTTTGACGGTTTGACGCAACGGGAAGTCTAAGGACGAACCAATGATGAACGGACATGGGAATGTCGGACAGCCCAATACCACCGGAGACGTTTCCGAACAAAATAGGCCTGCAAAGATCGGCCCAACGAGGCCGAGGCTGAAGTAGGCTGAAGAGAGTCGGGCTGGCGCGTGAGGTCATATGACGCGTATGAGCAATGAAGAAAGGAACCACCGAGCCAGGAATGCCGCTGTCCGTCAAGAGGACGAGTGCGATGGTAAACCGGTGATGGTAGAGATGCATTTGTGCCAGCACTTAAGTCTCGCTGACATCGGGAAGACCTACGCAGGAAAGCCAAGGTCTGGACCGGAAAACCGGTTGTCCGGGATCGTAGGGGGCTTCGGGAATCGTAGCCAAGGGAGCCGGATTGAGGACCGCGGCGAAAACCAGGAGAGAAACCACCGGACCCCAACGTTTGCGCGCCCGAAATCTATCCCGCCCGCGAAGCAGCTAAGAAGGACAAGAATTTTGCGATTTACTGCGCTCTTCCACTACATCTACGGTCCGGACATGCTCTACCGGGGCTAAAGGAGCGCACCCATTTGCCCATCAGGGAACGCAGCACCTGGCCAGTGTTTGGCATCCGCGAGGAGTCGCGTGACCTTCGACTATGTAGGCCTTGCCGTTACCGGTCGTATCTTGCCGAGCAACAATATGGATGCAAATATCATCAGTGGGAAGATCGTCCCCATGATTTCCAGTATGAGTGAATAGCTGCCGTAGTGGTCGGTCATGTAACCAATGAGCTTAGTCAACAGCACTCCCCCTATAGAACCGCACGCCCCAGCAAGTCCCTCCACAGTACCTACCGACTTTGCATGAAACACCTGTGTAGGTATCGCGTGAATATTGGTACCCATTACCTGGATTCCAAACACACTCGCTGAAATCCACAGAATCGCCAAACTCTTGCCGGCAGTATTAGCAAGAACCAAGGGCGAAAACAAGAACACAATGCCTGCGAACATTACAGTTTTGTGGGCGCGATCGGGAGTCCACCCTTGGCTCTGCAAAACAGAAACTGTTGCGCCACCAACAATGACTCCCATGTCGGCGCACAAAAAAGGTATCCAACCCAACGAGCCTATCAATTGCAGACTGAATCCCTTTTCTTTTTTCAGGAACTCCGCAATCCAGAAAAGGTAAAAGTACCAGGATGAGTCCAAGAAAACACGAGCCACTAAGATCCCCCAAGTTATTCGATTGGCAAGCAAGACATGGAATGATAGGGGCATCGCCTTTAACTCATTTTGTGTGTTCCCTGAGGTTTTAGTGGCACCTTCGGTGGGTTGTGCGCTGTCGTTTTCGCTTGCCTCCCTAGGGGCTTGGCTGCGCGTGGGGCGGGTGACTAAAATCCAAACAGCGGTCCAGACGAACCCCAATTGGCCCGTGCTCAAGAAGACAAAGCGCCAACCGTGCAGCTTGGCCAAACCAACCGCTACAGGGGGGGCAATGGTCGCCCCGACCATGGAGCCCAACATAAAGAATGAAATCGCCAACGGTCGTTGTGGGGGAGGAAAGACCTCCGCGATAAGCTTCTCCGCGCCCGGGATTTCAGTTGCTTCGCCTGTGGCCAACAATGAACGGCTGATCCCAAGCTGGAGCACCGAATTGACGATGCTGTGCAGGCATTCGGCGACTGACCACCAAGTTACGCTCAGAGCCATGCCCAGTCGCGTGCCGATCCGGTCTACCAATCGGCCACCCAGAAGGTACATGACGCTATACGCCAGAAGGAACGCATCGACGACATTAGCGTAGTCCGTGTTCGTCATTCGGAATTGCGCTCTGAGCAAAGGTGAGAGAACGGAAAGGATCTGGCGATCCATGTAATTGAGGGCAGTCGCGAAAAAAATCAAGCTCGCCAGGACCAACCGCCGGCGGAGCGGCGGGAACTGGGAAGCCGGGCGGGCGAGCTGCTCTTCGCCGAACTTGTTTCCTCTGGTTCTTATCAACGTCTTGGACAGGAGAATCGGAAGACTTGACGCATGCCGGTTGTCGCGGCGGGTTTGACTCGACAATTAAAATTCAGTCAAAACTTGTTTAGCGGTCACGGAGTCCATGATCCCTACGGCGTTTTCTCCGGTATCTCGCACTCTGCCTTCCTCAATTCTCATTAACTCAGCTTCTTTAGTCGCTTCCATGAAACGAATCTTGGAAACTATTGCCTTTTTTAGAACGTGCCCCAAACTGAGCCTGTGAGCCATCTGCCAAGAGCTTTGCAGCGAGATTTTGCGGTCAAGATGCCGATGTAGAAGGAAGGCTTGGATGAGGCCAAATAGGCGGTCGGATTGGCAATATCTTGCAATACCCGGAGGATGGCAAAGGTTACCTTAACGATCCAGATTAGAATTTGGTCGCATTTGTTCAAGATCGGTTGGACCCTTCCGCTTTAAGGAGAGAATTCCTTGTCAGGCGATCTATATGTAGGAATGGGCTTTGTGCTCCTCGCCGGAATAATGTCGGGTAGTTGTGTCGTTCCCATGAAGTACGCTACGAAGTGGAGGTGGGAAAGCGTATGGATGGTTTTCAATGGTTTGGCCTTGGTTCTGATTCCCCTGATCGTTGCAGCGCTAACTACTCCGCAGGCTTGGACGGCCTATAGGGAGGCCCCGAAATCCGCGTTGATCGCAGCCGTTTTGCTTGGGTTCGGATGGGGCATAGGAGCGACTTTATGTGGAGTAGGCTACACAATGCTGGGAGTTGGGCTGGGAATGACAATAGTGCTCGGAGTCTCAGCGTCCGTCGGCTCCGCGCTTCCACTCGCGATTCTATACCCGGAGCGCTTATTGAAAGCCGAATCGCTCGCGCTTTATTTGGGTCTCGCAATCATGATTATGGCCCTAATTCTAAGTGCATACGCGGGAAAAATCCGTCAGGCAGCCCGTCCTAATCAGGAGACCACTAGCGGGGCAGACCTCAAAGCATTTGGAAAAGGGGACATTCGCGTCGGAGTCATTGTGTGTGTCGCCTCGGGGTTGCTGTCAAGCATGTTCAACCTTGCACTCATATTCGGTGATGGTATTCGTAATACGGCATTGCATCTTGGTGCTAACTCGGCGGCAGCAGTTAATGTGCTCTGGCTGCCAATCACGGTTTCGGGCTTCGTTGCCATCTTTACATACTGTGGGTATCTATTGACTAAGAATCGTAGTTGGGGCTTGTACTTCAGCTCTGGCACAGCATCCCACTGGTTCTACATTCTCATTATGAGCGGTCTCTATATCGGAAGCATATTCGTATACGGCATCGGCGCAGTGCGCCTTGGGCAAAGGGGAGCAATTATTGGCTTCCCGTCTTACATGGCTATGATGATCGTAACAGGAAACGTTGTCGGCCTAATAACGGGAGAATGGCGCCTCTGCCCACCTAAGGCGTATGTGTTTGGTTTTGCTGGAATTTCTGGTCTCGTCGCGTCAATCGTGGTTATTTCCCTTGGCAGGCAGAATTGAGTGTAACTTGTTCGATTTCAGTCGGATCAATCACGAAAGCCTGGGTCGCGGATGGGAATATTCTTAAGGCAAGACAACGCAACAGCCAAACACCGTGGCTCTCAACCTTAACAGCTCCAACGCTTATTTGGCAGACTCGGATTGCGACGAGCTGAATTGCGGTGGAGGAACTCTCGAAACCAGAGGAGGTCGTACGGGTTGAAAATTGACAATATTGAGGTCGTAAATCTTCGCTTCCTTTACCCGTCCACCGAAGGACTTCGATCGCCCTCAGGTGCCAGCACAGGTCGTGTATCATCATTGGTTCGCATATGGACGGACACTGGCATGACAGGATTGGGGTCCGTGTATTCTCACCCGGATTTGGTGCGTATTATTGTGGAAGATCACCTGCGTGACATGCTGGTAGGGGAGGATCCATTTGAAGTCGAGAGGTTGTGGGATGTCTGCTACGGGCTCACCCGTTGGTATGGCCGCAAGGGAGTAGCCATGTCGGCGATCGGCGGCATTGATGTTGCACTGTGGGATATTCGAGGCAAGATCACTGGAAAGCCGATCTATCAACTCCTGGGCGGCAAGCGGAACAGTGTTCCCGCTTATGCGAGTGGATTGACCTGGCGGGATGATCCACACACTCTGGCCGAAGAATCCAGACGCCACATTGCGAAAGGCTTCCGAAGCATGAAGATGCGTATTGGCCAAAATCATGAGTACGATTCGACGGCCTTGCGCGTTGTCCGGGACGCGATTGGCTCTCACAACCGTCTCATGGCAGACGCCAACGCGCGGTACAGTCTTGAGCAAGCCCAGCAGATGGTTCCGCACCTGCAGGCGCTGGGTGTGTTCTGGCTTGAGGAACCTTTCCTCCCTGAAGATGTGCAGAACTACTTGAAGTTCCACCCCTCGGCGTCAATTTCGCTAGCCGCTGGGGAAAATGAATTCGGATTACAGGGCTTTCGTGAACTGATCGAGCAGCGCCTTGTCGATATCGTCCAGCCGGATTGCAGCCGGGCTGGCGGAATTACCGAGTGTCGCAGGATTGGCCAGCTTGCCCAAACTCATGGCCTCAGAGTAGCTACCCACACTTGGAGCGACGCTGTAGCACTGGTAGCCAATATGCACCTGATTGCTTCGTTGGACAACGGATTGACGGTTGAGATCGACCAAACCGGAAATGGATTAATCGATCAATTGTTATCGGAGCCCCTACAGTTGGTCGATGGGGAGGTGATGTTGCCGAGTTCACCGGGGTTGGGGATTGAGTTGGACGAAAATGCGGTTGAGCGTTACGCGGTGCCAAAGGGTGCAGCTGTCTCGCGCGGCAACTACTCTGATATGGTGTTTGGTCGGACTTTCTACCAGCCAGCGGTCGCCTACGAAATAGTTGAGGAAAGTAAAAAGTAAGTTGGCCTAAGCGTGTAACAAGCTGTATGCAAAAGAATGGCACTGAGGGCGTGAGCGTTGACGGCACTTTGGTGTTCCAGCAGCCGGCAGCAATGGGAGCCGATCAGTGTGTCGGGGGCTTCAGGACCGGCGCACTCAGGTCCAGGGTGGGGTTTCGTATATTAAACATTGTGGGTGACTTCACGCGGGAGTGCTTGCAGTGGAGCTCACAGCTCGCGCTGTGAGCTTCTACAGACAAGGTGGTGAAACAGGAGACCTCACACCTCGGCGCTTCGCCCACTCGCCCACACCCGCTGCCGAGAGGACGGGGCGAACAAAAATCGCAGAAACTCTCAGTGTCCGTGCGCTACAGATGCGAGCAGGTCGGGTCGGTACAAACGATAGCCAGAAAGGGCACACACGACACGTACGAACGCAGGAAACAGAGAATCGCTTGACAACACGCGAGGCATCTGCTGTAAATTACGGGCGATTCGAAACGTCCGCATGCCCCTCGGCAAGTAGGTGGGACATTCGGCAGTTGGCTTTTTGATTTGGATCCCGTGAGGTTGCGACCATGATTTCAAAAGGAATGTTTCACGATCCAGATTTCCGCGCTGTTCACTATGCCGCGTGCTCGGCTAAGCCTGCCCATCTGCACGCTGACTATGTTCTAACCTACCAGATCCGTGGTACTGCGCGTTCTCAGGTTGGTTTGGACTGCGTATTTGAATTCCGCCGCGGTGACATAAATCTGCTCAATCCCGGTGAGGTGCATAGCGACTTCGCTTCACCAGAGGAGCGCGAGTGGCTGATGATCGGCATACGTCCAAAGTTCTTGCAAGATCTGTCTGGAGCGTTGGGGCGGGGCGGGCCAAGGCCTCCTTCCTTCCCCTCTCCGAAGCTTAAGGCAGACCCAGCCATCCGGAGGATATGCGAGTCGTTGGTATTTGAAGTGGATGGCCAGCAGCTCGGAAGAGGAATCGTTATCCGCAGCTTGGCAACGGAATTTACCATTCATGTACTTCGCCGAGTGACTCGCTCCGGTGTGCTGTCTAGGACCTTATACGCTGATGACGAATCCACTGGCTGGCAGGTTAGTAAAGCCGTCGAATATCTACGTGCCAACTTCCAAGAAAAGTTTGACCTGGAACAAGTGGCGGAAGCGGCAGGTTTGAGCAAGTACTACCTCGAGCGCGTCTTCAAACGTACCACCGGGCTCTGTCTCAGTACTTATGCCATGTTGCTTCGTATTGACCGTGCGAAGGAGCTATTGAGTTGCCCGAATAAGTCGATTGCTGACATTGCGCTTGAGTTGAGCTTTTCAGACCAGAGCCACTTTACGAACGCGTTCAGTAGATTCGCCGGTATGAGTCCTCGGACGTATCGAGAGATGACTTTTGTTAATCTCAAATGCCATGGACGAATTGACGCGGTTCCCATGCAGCAAAGGAGCGCGAATTGCGCGAGAACATAAAATTGATCTCAAATACAAGCAGCAGTAGAACGAACTGACACCGCGGGTGATCTACGAAATCCGCGAGTTGATCGGAAGTGAGGTTGATCAGTCGGGGACACGGCTCTTTGGGGATTGATTGGATTCGAGCAGACGCCGGAGGAAACTGACCGATCACGACTTCGGCAAGGTTCGGAACTGGCTGCAGTTTCGCTCAGAAACCGGTAGATTCAAGATTGATGATGCAGCTTCAGGGAGATGAAAAACTCAATGAGTGAACATCGTATGTTGGTAGGCGGGGAATGGCTTGCCGGTTCTGAACAGATGCCCGTTCTCAACCCTGCTAACGAACAGGTAATAGCCAACGTTCCTATAGCCTCGGAAAGCGATGTTGAGCACGCGCTGCAACAGGCGGTTGCGGCGCAGCGCACGTGGTCTCGTCAGACTGGCGTCGAGCGTGGAAATGTTCTGCGCCGGTGGGCAAGACTAGTTGACCTACGAAAGGAGCACCTGGCTCACATTTTGTCGCAGGAGCAAGGCAAGCCGCTGTCTGAAGCCATAGGCGAGATCGAGTTCGGACGTAGCTGGATCGACTACTATGCGGAATTCGATCGTCGGATCGAGGGCGACATCTTGTCGCCAGACATGCCGAATGAGCAGATGTGGATTGTCCCCCAACCGGTCGGGGTTGTGGTGGGTATCATTCCTTGGAATTACCCTTCGGCATTGATGGCGCGGAAAGTTGCCCCCGCACTAATAACAGGCAACGCGATCGTGCTCAAACCGCACGAGGATACGCCGCTTTCGGCCCTAGAAATGGCGAAACTCGCTGAGGAAGCGGGCGTTCCCCCCGGCATACTCAGCGTGGTCACCGGCCCCGGCGCGACTGTTGGCGAAGCTCTCGTACGAAACCCCATTCCACGCCTAATCACCTTTACCGGAAGTGCCAAAACGGGTAAGCACATTATGCGCACAGCTGCAGATACGGTCAAAACAGTTTCGCTCGAGATGGGTGGAAAAGCTCCATTTGTTGTGATGGACGACGCGGATATAGACAAGGCAGTGACAGCGGCCATTTCCTCTCGATTCATCAACTGCGGTCAAGTGTGCATCTGCAACGAGCGCACGTACATTCACAAGCGGATCGCCGACCAGTTCCTTTCGCGCTTTCTCCATGAAGTGAGAAAGTTGAAACTGGGCAACCCTTTAGATGAGGGTACGCAACTTGGACCTAAGGTAAATCGTATGGAACTTGAGAAGGTAGAGCGCTATGTTGAGGACGCACGTAAGAACGGGGCGGAAGTTATAACGGGCGGAAAGCGGCCCAGCGGCGGTGAGTTTTCACATGGATATTGGTATGAGCCAACGGTCGTGACGAGAGTACGCCAGGACATGCGGATCATGCAGGAGGAAGTCTTTGGCCCGGTGATTCCGATCATGGAGTTCAGCGATTTCGAGGAGGGTATTAAACTTGCAAACGACTCCGCATTCGGCCTTGCGGCATACGTTTTCACGAACGACATGAATCATGTTCTTCGTGCCATCCGCGACATCGAATGCGGCGAGCTGTACATAAACCGCGGTATGGGAGAGTCCATCCACGGATTCCACAGCGGCTGGAAGCAGAGCGGTGTCGGAGGGGATGACGGTAAGTACGGCCTCGATCATTATCTACAAAGAAAAACCGTTTACATCCGGTACCAAAGTTGAACGACTGTGGGCGCTGTTGATATAGAGACTCGCTAATTCGACTAAGCGCGCAAGGACGTTTTCGTTGAGGGGAGGCTGGTGACTGGGAGTAAGCATCATTTTCGTAGAATCCACTCAGGCTTACTTGCACATTTGCGGGACATGGTGAACTCTTGACTTAACTAATCGAGACCGGCATCAGTTCGGTAAGGCGCGATCGAAGCGCCAAGGTGGACGAAATGGCATTCATTGATATCTCAGGTATTCAACCATTTGAAATCTTACCAGGGGCCCGAATTCGAGCGCCGTTCGGCGAGCATTTGATGCTTTCATATCTCGAGCTTGATCGTGACGCGACAGTCCCGCTCCATTACCATCCCCATGAACAGGGAGGCATCGTGCTACAGGGGAAGGTTCGCCTCGCCATTGGCAATATAGTTAAAGTCGTCGAGTCCGGGGCAATGTACATTATCCCACCAAACATGATGCATGAAGCGGCTGCAGTTGACGGTCCCGCCGTCGTTCTCGATATTTTTAGCCCAGTCCGGGAGGACTATGCGAAACGATTCAACAAATATATTAGGGCAAGTTAGGGGCGGGCGAGCGGGACAATTCGATGGGGAACGGCGGCTTACGTTCCCACTCGAGGTTCGCAAGTAAAGAGGAAATCAACAAACTTTCTCGATCTCGACCTTTTCACTGCGAGTTAATGGAGTGAACTCTCGGCAAACAATGCAGTTACTCGGGCGGGCCCACGTGCAATCTTCGCGACGGCTTTTCCTCAGTTTTTCGACTGTACTCTTCGGTACCTCCCTACTCGAAGCGCTTACCCGCCCTCTCAGTAAATGGGTGTGCCCACTACTCACTACTGTCACGAATGTGAAGAGGGCGGGGCAAAGCACTCCTGTCACGTACGTGGACGTCGCGAGAGAGGCGGGTGTTGCGCTGCCCAATGTTTGGGGGGGGCTGGAGCAAAAGAAGTACATTGTCGAGACGAAGGGCAGTGGGATTGCCTTCTTTGACTACGATCAGGATGGCTGGCTGGATGTGTATCTCACCAACGGCCTACGTTTTGATCAGAAGTGGCCTGCGGGGCAGGAGCCCAAATCTCACCTCTTCAAGAACAATCGCGATGGAACCTTCACTGATGTAACTGAGAAGTCCGGCCTCGGGCAAGTTGGTTGGCAGACTGGCGTTTGTGTTGGTGACTACGACAACGATGGCTGGGATGACATCTTTTGCGGCTTTTGGGGACACAACGCCCTTTTTCACAACAATGGTGACGGAACGTTCACCGATGTTAGCAGGAAGGCTGGCGTTTATGACGAGCGCGCACGTTGGACTTCCGGCTCAACCTGGCTTGATTACGATCGCGACGGCTGGCTTGATCTGTTCGTGGCCAACTTTATCGAGTTCGACACCGCTAAAGTCCCAGCGCCGGGAGAAGGTGGTTGCCAATGGAGGGGGATGCCAGAGATGTGCGGACCGCGCGGGCTACCCGCAGGTAGCAACATTCTTTTCCATAATAACGGTGACGGCTCATTCACGGATGTGACAGAGAAAGCCGGGATCTCGAAGGTTGGGCCACGTTACTCCATCACGCCGGTTTCCTACGATTTCGACAACGACGGCTGGCCCGACATTTACGTCGCTGTCGATTCTGAGCCAAGCCTATTTTTTCGCAATAATCACGACGGAACTTTTACCGAACGGGGTGTCGAGGCCGGTTGTGCGTTGAGCGAGGAGGGCAATGAGCAAGCCGGCATGGGAATCGGTGTAGGGGACTATGACTGTGATGGCTGGTTGGATATTTTCAAAACTAACTTCTCGGGTGATACCTGTAATCTTTATCATAACAACGGAGATGGGACTTTCACTGACAGGATCTACGAATCTGGTCTTGGTACAAACACTAAGTATGTCGGTTGGGGTGCGGGATTTGTGGACTACGACAATGACGGTTGGCTTGATATCATTCAGGTCAGTGGCCACGTCTATCCGGATGTTGAAAAGACTCACCTTGCCGAATTCAAGCAACCGCGCGCCGTCTTCCGTAACCTTGGCGGCGGCGCGTTCAACGATGTCTCTGCTCAGATGGGCCCGGGTATAGCAGCGCGCTATTCAAGCCGTGGTGCAGCCTTTGGCGATTACGATAACGACGGGGATGTTGACGTTTTAGTCTTAAACATGAATGATCCACCGTCGCTCCTCCGCAATGATGGCGGCAACAATAAGAACTGGATCAAGATCAAATTAATTGGTACTTACTGTAACCGTACAGCGATTGGTGCCCGCGTTCGCGTTGTTGTCGGTGGACACAAGCAAATCGATGAAGTCCACAGTGGTGGCAGCGTCATGTCGCAGAGCGATCTGCGACTGCACTTCGGTGTCGGCGAGGCGAAAAAGATCGACTTGATTGAAGTGAAGTGGCCTACGACTTGGAAAGCCGAGAGGTTCGCTGACGTTGAGGTTAATCAGATCTTGACCATCAGGGAAGGTTCTGGAATCACTAAGAAGGACCCCTAAGCCAAGAGAAGAAGAGGTAATGTCGCAACCGCCTGCTGAGGTTAGCGGTGCGGCCGTAGCGGAACCTCAGGCGTTAGAAGACCCACAGCAACTCATACGCTTCCGCGAGGCGCAGCCCGTTGCGGACCCGGACCCAGATGACATCATGATCGACATTGAAACCCAGCGAAAAGCAAAGAACCTGTAGATGCAGCGAGGGCGACTTTTGCGGATCGCCCTCCGTTTCCGCCAGCATTTAGGAGCGAGCGGATTCGTCTCGGAATTGCGCTCTGAGCAAGGGTGAGAGGACGGAAAGGATCTGGCGATCCATGTAATTGAGGGCAGTCGCCAATTCTATTAAAGAGGACGCAATTTCTTGCAAGATTATCTGGAAGCCTCGAACTAAAGTTGAGTAAGCCAATATCGTCGTCTGCTAATGGGGTCGAATGCTATATGGTGTTGCGCTTGGCCTTTGCTTAATTTGGATCTGTAAAACACAGGCACGTCGCTTTAGCCAAAGTTGACCTATCCACGACTCTTGTTGAGCTAACGTTCTAGCGATTGATTGACACGCACCTGACGCAAAAAAGGATTGCGGAGAGATGCGCCACTTATTTATCGACGGTCAAGATTAATCGAATCGCTGATGGCCGAGGATGATAAAAAAGAGATTCTCTGTAAATGACTGGCTCGCCGTGCCTGCACGGGATTCGCTTGCGGCTCGACTGTTGGTTGCTTATACTGGCGGCGCGAACTCAGGCAGCACATACTAGAAATCGCAGGAGAAATTCATGTCCCTAATTTCACGTCGAGATGCAGTCAAGCTGATCGTCGCGGGCAGCGCGAGCTGGTTCGTGGGGAGCAAGTTGGCATTCGGTGCCAATATGATCGACTCGGTGGTGCGGGGCGTGCAGATCGGCGCGCAAAGCTATTCTTTCCGCGACCGGCTGCTTGATGGCTGCATTGAAGCGTACCGGACAGTTGGTTTAGGCGAGTGCGAACTCTATGCAGGACATGCCGAGCCCAAGGATCTCTTCGGCGAACAGTTGCGGAAGTGGCGAATGACCGCACCGCTCAGCCACTTTCGCGAGATCCGGGAGAAGTTCGATAACGCGGGAATTCTTCTTTACGCCTACAACTACAGCTTCACCAAAGTTATGAGCGAGTCCGAAATGGAGCGTGGCTTCCAGATGGCCGACGCGCTGGGTGTAAAGTACATCACCGCGTCATCGCACGTGAGCATTGTGCCACGAGTGGATCAGTACGCCAAGAAATACAAGGTTATAGTCGGATTTCACGGGCATGACAACACGAAGGATCCGGATGAGTTTTCAACCGCCGACACTTTTGCGCGCGCCATGCAGAGTGCTTCAGAATACATCGGGATCAACCTGGATATCGGACACTTTACAGCAGCGGGAGGCGATGCCGTCGCGTTTCTTCGTGAGCATCACGATCAGATCGTCACGCTTCACATCAAGGACCGAAAGAAGAACCATGGTGCCAATCTACGTTTCGGCGAGGGCGACACGCCTATCGTTGAGGTGTTGCGCTTATTGCGCGACAACCAGTGGAAAATTCCCGCCAATATCGAGTATGAGTACGGGGAAGAAATAAAAGAGCTCGACACGGTTACCGAAGTCAAGAAATGTTACGCGTACTGCCGGAAGGCGCTCGATACTTAAGATCGGTCGGGGAGTTAGTTGTCAGGGGCTGGCGAAGCACTATCTGGTCGGATGCGACGTCGGCCCGATGGTACTTTGCCGCTCGCCATTGGCGATTGTTCCTTTATTACATCGAAAACGGAGACCCTCTTCTATTGAATCCGCGCACCCGCTGGGGACGAGGAGGATATGACTGGCGCGGTGTCCGTTATATCGGAGGAATCTTTAAAGATGTGGCGTGGCCGGGCTGGCTTATTGCTGACGAGCGACCTGCCGAGGATGGCACCTTCTTCTGGGGAATTGCCGAAGAAGTTGTGCGCAGCCTCCAGACCGGCGACGTTCGCGACGCTTCGATTCGCGATTGGGGAACAAGCTCTCGTGCAAAGAACGGAAAGAACGATGGCTATCGTGATGCCAGACCGAACCCTCTTGATTTGGGCTTCCTCCATGGAAGAGTTGGAGACCGTCGAAGAAAAGACTGTAGATAGGGGCGATTTGATGAACGGCAAGATTGGAGCCGCTCCGAAATGAGCTTCGCGGCTGGCATTTACGGCTACACCTTCACGCGGCGATCTGATGCCCTCGGGCCGACTCCTCATGGAGGACTACTATTACGCGGGCGGCTTGCCAGCCGTTATCCGAGCGCTCGACAGCCACAACCTGCTCCACGCGGACGCCTTGACCGTGACCGGCAAGTCTATCGGCGAGAACTGCAAAGATGCGCCAAACTGGAACCGAGAGGTGATTCGCCCGTTTGACCGGCCGCTCGTCGAGCATGGCGGTATTGCGGTCCTTCGCGGCAGCCTTGCGCCAGACGGAGCAGTACTGAAGCCCTCTGCCGCGTCGCCCCACCTGATGCGGCGTCACGGGCGCGCTGTCGCATTCCGTACCATGGAACACTATAAGCAGCGCATCATGGATCCGAATCTCGATGTAGATGAGACGTCCATCCTCGTACTGTAGAACTGCGGTCCGAAGGAGTATCCAGGCATGGCAGAAGTCGGCAACATGGGGCTACCGCCAAACTTGCTGGGGCGCGGAATCAAGGACATGGTCCGGATCTCCGACGCCAGAATGAGCGGTACCCCATATGGAACCGTGGTACTGCACGTGTGCCCGGAGGCCGCCGGAGGCCCACTAGCGCTCGTCGAGGACGGTGACATTATTGAACTTGATGTCGAGCCGAGGCGGGTGCGTCCAGAAGTCTCAGACGAGGTGCTCGCCCGCCGGCGTTTAAACTGGAGTCCACAACTGCCGCCGGTGCACGGTGGCTACCAACGAATGTACGTGCAGCATGTGATGCAGGCGTCGCAAGGCGCGGATCTCAACTTTTTGGTTGGCTGTCGAGGCACTACAGTCCTGCGCGATTCACATCAGAGGGCAAATCAAAAGACGTAAGGAAAACGACATGGAGAGTGCAGGACGATTCGCAACCTACCCCAGTCTTCAGGACCGCGCCGTTGTAGTTACGGGCGGTGCAAGTGGCATTGGCGAGGCGATTGTCGAAGCCTTCGTGATGCAGAAGGCGAAGGTGGCGTTCCTTGACATTGACGATGATGCTGGAAGAAAGCTCACAGGGAGGCTAACTGCTGCGGAGGGCCCAGTGCCGGCCCATTACCACTGCGATCTGACCAATACATCCGCGGTGCAGTCGATCATGCAGACCGTTTTGCAACGATTTGGCACCGTCGACGTTCTCGTGAACAACGCCGGCAACGACACGCGCCATAAGGTGGCAGAGGTCACCCCGGAGTTTTGGGACAAGACCATCGCCGTCAATCTAAAACACCAGTTCTTCGTCTCTCAGGCCGTCATTCCATCGATGCAGAAAGCTCAGCGCGGAGCAATTATCAATATAAGCTCGATCGGATGGGTGATCCCTTCGATCAGCCAGGTCGTCTATGTCACGGCGAAAGCTGCGATCGTTGGCCTCACTCGTACCCTCGCGCACGAACTCGGCCCAGACAACATCCGAGTCAATTGCATTATGCCGGGCGCCATTTTAACGGACCGGCAGCAGCGGCTATGGCTCACGGAAGAGTACAAGGCTCAGGTGCTGGCGAACCAGGCACTGAAGCGCATGATTATGCCAGACGAGGTCGCGCGATTAGCGCTGTTCCTGGCCGCGGATGACAGTTCGGCGATCACGAATCAGAGTTACGTCATCGACGGCGGATGGGTTTAGCAAGACCGCCCTCCCGAATTGCCCGCTTGCCTATCCGGAGAAAATAGCCAAGCAGGTTCAACCACGATTTATGAGACCAGTCCTAGCGGCCGTGACCCGTTTTTACCTTGCAAGATGCTGCGCTGCCGTCTGAGTTCACCTGACACAACCAGCAGCATCTACCGGCCAGTGCTCAATATTACCGGCTTCGTCGATCACTGTATATTCGCCAGCCAGGTTTGCCACGGAGCATGCGTGATTCGGCATGATCTGCACCCGCTCGCCAATTCGGAGGCGATTCCCGCCGTGCGCGATAAAACCATGCTCCTCCGACAAATGCGTGACGAGCATACCCGCACTGCCTGGAACTTCGATGCGCTGGGCCATACCGTAGCCAACGATCCTGTCAGACCCGTGTGGCGCCCGGTCCGAACTTAACACCTTTGACCCGGCATCAACGATGGCATAAAGATCGTTGCAACTGACGACGGTCGCCAGTACCGCGAGACCTACATCTTCGTAACGGCAAACCGCGAGCATCACTTGTGTCAAGTCCATAAAAACGTAGTTGCCGGGCCGGATCTCATCAATACCCTCAAAATTGTTATGCAGAACAACCGTGGGCGTGCATCCGACTGAAATCATAGGGGACCGAGATGCCCGCTGCGGTTAGCGCCTGGGCAAAGGAAAGCATGAGTTCCCGTTCGGTGTTTCCGATCTCTTGGACATCCTCAGCCGAGGATGCCCGGTAAGCTTGCCCAGCGTGGCTCAAAAGGCCGCAAAATCGTAGTTGCGGCTGCCCGGCAATTGCTCTGGCAACGCGGATAGCCTCTGGGGAAGTTGGATCGACGCCACACCGCCGCAGACCGACATCTACCTTCAGTTGAACGTCAACAACCACATCAGCCAAAGAGGCCTCGCCCGCAATTGCTTCGACCCCAGCCAAGCTATCGACCACCAAACGCAGGTGAACTCCGTGTTCGATTCCCGCTTTCAACAGCGGCCCAATCTTCGAGCGATCGACCACGGGGTAGGCAATCGTTACCGAAGATATGTCCGCCCGGATAAATTCCAGTGCCTCGGAGGTCTTGGAGGCAGTTATTCCCACCGCCCCCGCTGCAATCTGCATCCGCGCTATGCGGATCGATTTATGGGTCTTCACATGAGGACGCAACTGCACTCCATGAACTTTGGACAGCTGGGCGATGCGGGCTAAGTTGTGCTTCACGGTGGCGAGTTCGAGCACCACCGCCGGCGTTTCTATGGCCGCCTGAAGACGATGAAGCACTTGCAGGGTGAGGAATTTTCTCTGGATTGGTGGCGGGAGCCAGCGAGAAAGACATTTTCGTTTTTCCTTAAAGAAAAACAATGTTAGCATAAGAAAGTTTGGAAAATGCCCATCTTGAAACGCCAAAATAGCGGGAAAACGTCATGTCAAAAATTGCCAGCTGCTTCTTGAGCGTTTTTGTATGCGTCGGCTTGCTGGCGGCGACGTTGGTTGAGACTCAGCCATTGTTCGCGGCGGGAATGCAGCGCGGAGGTACGTTGACGCTGGCGAGGCCGGAAGAACCCATGAGCCTCGACCCGTTTATGCCATCCGACAATGGGTCAATTTATGCCATCGCCCAGGTTTGTGAGCCCCTTGTTCTGGCTGATGAGGCGGGCACCGGTCTCGAGCCTGGTCTTGCAAGTTCATGGACTACGTCTCCCGACCTGCTGACCTATATATTCACTCTTCGTGAGAATGTGAAATTCAGCGATGGGCAGCCGATGACCTCTGACGATGTCGTCTTCTCTCTTGGGAAGGCGATGGATCCGGCGGCATCCTACGGTTTCGCCTTCGCTCCAGTGAAGTCGGTCGACATAATCGACGACGGCCACGTGAGAATCAGGCTACAGACACCTTATACCCCTTTGCTATCGGCGCTTTCCTTGTTCGCTGCCTCGATTGTTGAAAAGGCCATTTATGTAAAAGGGGCGGATACGTTTGGCACGAAGCCTGTCTGCACTGGGCCGTTCACGGTGGAGAACTACGAACGCGGCAGCCAGGTCGTGTTGGTTCCTAACCGCTATTATTGGCGCACGGGTGTGGACGGAAAGCCGTTGCCTTATCTCGACAAGGTTGTCCTCAAATATATCCCGGACAACAATTCGCGGGTTCTGGAACTGCGGAATGGCGTTGTTGATGTCGCCCTAAGCGTGCCACTAAACCTGGCTTCGACCATTCAAGCATGGCCCGGTATTTCGCTAGAAGCCTCGCGTTCCTATCGGCTCGACTACGTTTATCTGAATCATAACAAGAGACCACTCGACGACAAGCGCATCCGACTGGCCATGAATTACGCTGCAAACCGCCCAGCCATCATGAAAGTCGTGTATTTCGGTTATGGCGAAATTCCCAATTCCTTCACCCCCAAAGTCAATTATTGGACCTCCGATGTCCTGCCGATTCCTTACGATCTCAAGAAGGCATCAGCTCTGGTGAACGAGGCCCGTTATGACGGTACTCCCATTCACCTAATGATCGATTCCGGTAATTCTCCTTCTCGGCAGATTGCAATCATCCTGCAAGCTGCATGGACAGAGATTGGACTGAAGGTCGACATCGTCCAATACGATGGCGGCACCGCGTTCGATATGGCTGAGAAAGGCGACTATCAGTCCTATGTGAACTACATCACCAGTGACGTCAACGACATCGACGAAACGGTGACGCTGGAGGGCGATCGAGCCGGCGCTACCGGAGCATTCTTCTCCTGGTATAAGAACGACGCCGTACTGGCGCTCATCGCCAAGGCTCGCCAGACCCCCGACGGCGTGAATCGCTCCGCACTTTACGAAAAGATTCAGGACATCGTCTATCACGACGGTTACAGCGTCCCGCTGAACTTCTTGCCCTATGTAAACGGATATAAGAACAAGGTTCGGAATTGGCGAAATATTGCGGTCGGCTGGTGGTGGCTCGACCAAGTTTGGCTCGATCACTAGATATTGCCGGATGCTCGGACGGCGTTTCGTGAGGTGCTCCAGCGTAAGGTTATGATTTACCTTCAATATGCCATAAAACGGGTCTTACACTCCGTACCGGTCATTCTGGGAGTGACGCTATTTGTGTTCTTCGGCATTCAGTGCGTGCCGGGGGATCCTATACGCATCATGACCCGTGGCCGCATAACGGATGCGGCGGTCGCGGGCATCTATGCGCACCTGGGCATGAACCGCCCTCTACCCATTCAGTATTTCGATTTCCTAAGGAAGGCAGTGGCCGGCAATCTAGGCGAGAGCATCATCCAGCATGCACCGGTCACCATGCTGATCGGCGAGAAATTCTGGCCATCGATTTGGCTGCTGGGCACGGGAACTCTCTTCTCAGCCATACTGGCGATCCCACTGGCGTTGCTCTCAGCTTATTATCGGGACCGCCTGATCGATCACGCCATTCGTCTGGTCAGCATCTTCGGCTTTGCCATGCCGTCCTTCTGGGTTGGTTTGCTTTTAATTCTCAGTATTGGGATCTATCTGGGCTGGCTGCCGATTTCTGGATTTGGAGATGATTTCATCTCGCACGTTCGGCATCTCATATTGCCGGGCCTTACGATCTCATTGTTTCTTGCGCCAATACTGGTCCAGTCACTGCGTTCGTCAATGCTGGATGTTCTGACAGCCGATCACGTGGAAGTTGCCCGAGCCAAAGGTCTTTCCGAATGGCACATTCTGCTCCGGCATGTACTCCCCAATGCACTGATCCCCACGATCACTGTTTTGGCCGTCAACATCAGTTGGCTGCTCAGCGGAGCGGTCATCGTAGAGTATGTCTTCTCCCTGCCGGGGGATCCTATACGCATCATGACCCGTGGCCGCATAACGGATGCGGCGGTCGCGG
>Ga0207040_1015_pt1 | contig 53136 bp, 41 predicted proteins | sample Alteio_BWMinCont_72_FD_153279 | JGI IMG/M metagenome (GOLD analysis project Ga0207040, IMG submission 153279) | Enriched cells from forest soil in Barre Woods Harvard Forest LTER site, Petersham, Massachusetts, United States -... | ecosystem: Environmental > Terrestrial > Soil > Temperate forest >... | reverse complement strand
CACACCACTTTGTAATGTGCCAACAGGTATAGTAGCGTATTTGTTAAGCTCGTTATATTGCAGACCTTGCACAACATTACCAAGCATATCAAAAACTTCTATGGTTACATTTTTTTGTGTTTCGGCAAATTCTATATACACATTTGTATTAGCCGGGTTTGGGTATAAAGTTAAATTTAGTTGTGGCATTGTATTTTGTTTAATGCCCAAACCATTTAAACTTAAACAACTTGGAAACGTGTTTGTATTAAACCAATGTTTTACCCGTTGGTTATCAGTTACAGCATGGCTAATTAAACAAGTGCTATTAGTATCGCAAATAGCCGAGTCTTGCGAAAAAACCAAAGCATAATCAAACTCAACCATACTGTTTGGCTGTATAGTAAATTTACCCATATTCACCATAAAACGTCTATCTCCTGGTATGTTACCTGCTTGTTTTTCTGTCCAACCAGTTGTACCATAGCTACCTGTTGGTGTTGCAGGGTTAGTGCAAGTGCCTCCCAATCCAAATCCATAAGGGTCGGTGTTACCTGGATATAAATATTTACAAACTTGCCCTCCGGCAGTTAAACCTTGATTTCCGTACGTCATGGGTGTGCCGGTTTCCCATTTGCTATTCATTAAGTTATAATAAGCCTGGTATCCATTAGTAGAGGGCGGGTTGCCATTTAAAGGGCTGCCTGTATTATTATAATAGGTAAAGCCATTCATCATACATCTTTCTCCGGGTTCATCTATCTGGCAATTGTGATTGTTATCAACTCCATCTCCTGCATCAGCTAATGGTCCTCTTAAAATATTACAAGCAAACACAGGTAAATTACTATGGTAACCGGGTGTAGTACCAATATCTGCATCGTAACTATCTCCGTTATACGTATAACCTAAATCATTTGTTACATCACAACCTATGTAATCATCTGTGTAATTTCCTAAATCAGTATCTTCCCATAAAGCTATGTGCGTGCTATCATATCGGTTATTGCTACGGTTAAATATTTGATAATTATAAAAAGTAGTTGTATTTAAAACCGCATCACTATCAGCAATATTAGGGCATGTAAACGCATAAGCACTTGCATGTACTTCAATGCCCATAGCAGCAAAACCCGTTTCACCATGTACAGCATTAGCTTTGTCATTAAAAACACTCCATATCATTTGGTCACCTTTAATTAAAGGGTAATCGCCATCGTGTATAGGGTCGTAATGTCCATTGTTGTTTACATCTACAAAGGGTGCCATGTTGCGTGTGTAATTCCCTGTACCTTGTGCGGGCCAATTTAATATAGCAGCTACGGGTACAAAAGTTCCGTTTTGCACATTGCCCGCATTCCAGTTATAAACAAAATTCGCAATATCATAACGGTTAACTTTCCAAACCTTATCATAAGCAAGCATAGTAGCATTATCTATAGTTGCCGTAGTAGTATCAAGCGGACCAGGCCAAAAATCTTCTCCGTTTTGTCTATATGTCATTGCGGCCCCGTGTAAAGCGGCATTATAATATCCACCAATCCACATAGCAGAAGTAAACAAAGGGCTTGTATTATTTTGTTTGGGTACAAAGTATTTTGTTGCACCACTTACATCATCCCAATGTTGACTCGAATTATCAGTTATTAATCCGTTCACATTATTTATATCTAAAAAAGCCGAATTAGTTGATGTTTCAGCCAAATAAACCGATGAATAAGGAATTGTATCATACGATGATAAAACAGAACTGGCAGTGCCATTTGGGTTTACAATAAATATTTTATTAGAACCCACATCATGTTGCATTATTGGGTTATCTCCTGTAACAGTTGTACTGGCTGCTATACTCATATAAGTATATAATTGCGTGCCCGTAACTTCATAACTACGACCTTGCGTATATCTTCCAACAGTTGTTTGCGTAGTAGAGCAAAATAAAATCCCACCGTTTAGTCCTTTACAAATTGTTTTTACAATAACAGGCCAAGCCCCTAAGCCCAATATATCTTCTGTATTTGGGTATAACTGTGGCATCGTATAAAAAGTATTGTTATTGTATTTTATAACCCCGTTTGCATTAGTGCCTATCCACTTATTGCTTTGCGCATCTATATAAATGCAGTTTACAACATCAGCAGTATTATTTGCTGTTACATAATTAAATGTAAAACTGCTTCCATTAAATTTATCCAACCCATTAGGGCTTCCCAACCAAATAGCAGTTGCACTTTCAACGGTTATGCAATTAATAGTATTACTATTCATTCCGTTTGCCGTAGTTTAGTTAGTAAAGTTTGTTCCGTTATAAATTGATAAACCCCTATTGCTACCTGCATACACATTACCATTTCCACAGGCTAACGATATTATTGTATCGCTAACTATGCCCGAATTTGCTGTGCTATACGTTGTAAAACTTGTTCCATTATATTTAGTCAAACCTATATTCGATCCAATCCATAAATTATTGCTCGCATCAACAGCTAATGCATTTACCTTGTTAAGGGGTGACAAAGCATTAAAGACAGGGAAAGTATCCCATTGCGTTCCATTATATCGCAACAATTGAAAAGAGTTTGTATTACCGTAATTAAGTCCAATCCACTTATTTCCATTATTATCAATAACAAAAGCACTCCTTTTAGCAACATTAGTAGCACTAATAGTTGTGCCGGTTATACTAACCGGATACGTAGTAAGTCCCGCGGACTGACCAAAAATGCTGAACCCAATTAAACTTGCAATAAACGTAAGAGCATATATTTTTTTCATAAATAAAATTTTTATTATTGTAAAGATATAGGTAGTCAACATCAAAAAATGTTTACATTTTTTAACGGCAGTACATTTTTTTTAAACGGTAGTCTTTTACAATTAAACGGTCAGTTTTTAAAAACCAACATTAGCAAACGAGCCATATATAGTTCCTGAACTGCTTGTATTAGGAGAATATTCCTGCGCATTAAAACTAAACGAAACCGACATTAATCTATTCGTTGCGTCATAATTAGTAATATTTAAAGTCCCTACATAAGGAGAGCTTCCTGTGCTATATTTCATAGGATTTGTACTACCGCCCGATGTATAAACACCCGTGTTGTTAACCGAAGCATTTAGCGTATAACTCCCTGTAGAATTTACAGCATTATTAATTGTTATTACAACTGTTTGCTCATTACCATTACCACTGGCAGTAGCATTGCTACCCGTAATTTGTAACGATTGAGTTCCACTCAATATGCTATACTGTACACCCGTAGCTGTAACACCCATTGCATTAAATGTATAACTGGCCGAAGGACTTGGTGTAGGAGTTGCTACAGGGGTTGGAGTAGTTGTTTTTTTACACGATGTCGTCATAAAAAATACTCCAAACAAAATAACCACACCAAATATCAGACCGTTTACTATTTTCATTTTAAATTTTTTGTTCGATTATAAATATACCCCTTTTTTATTTTTCAGAAACTATCTTCACAATAATTGACATTTAAAAACCTTCGTGCAAAAAAAAACCTCCCAATCAAGTTAATGAAGGGAGGTTTTTAAAATTGGCATCGACTTACTCTTGCGGGCTTTAGGCCAACTACCATCAGCTCTATCGGGCTTAACTGCTCTGTTCGGAATGGGAAAAGGTGAACCCCGATGATATAGACACCAAAAACTATCTAGTTAATAGATATTAGGCAATAGTTATTAGGCTTATGCAGCCTATTCGCTATTCCCTATTGGCTATTAACCAATTTTTGATAACAAATTGAAAAAAGACACAAGAAGAGATTTTTTGAAAGCTTACGAACAATTAGTATCACTCGGCTTTGACATTGCTGCCTATACACCTATGACCTATCAACGTAGTAGTCTGCTACGGTTCTTATAAAGAAAACTTATCTTGAGGTGAGTTTCGCACTTAGATGCTTTCAGCGCTTATCTCATCCGTACATAGCTACCCAGCGGTGCTTCTGGCGAAACAACTGGTACACTAGCGGTACGTCCGACTCGGTCCTCTCGTACTAGAGTCAGGTCCCCTCAATTTTCTAACGCCCATAACAGATAGGGACCGAACTGTCTCACGACGTTCTGAACCCAGCTCGCGTGCCACTTTAATCGGCGAACAGCCGAACCCTTGGGACCTTCTCCAGCCCCAGGATGTGACGAGCCGACATCGAGGTGCCAAACCCCCCCGTCGATATGAGCTCTTGGGAAGGATCAGCCTGTTATCCCCAGCGTACCTTTTATCCTATGAGCGATGGCCCTTCCATACGGAACCACCGGATCACTATATCCATCTTTCGATCCTGCTCGGCTTGTAGGCCTCACAGTCAAGCTCCCTTATATTATTGCACTCTACGTACGGTTACCAAGCGTACTGAGGGAACCTTTGAAAGCCTCCGATACTCTTTCGGAGGCGACCACCCCAGTCAAACTACCCACCAAACAATGTCCTCCTTGCGGAGTTAGACTCCGAATAAATTAAGGGTGGTATTTCACATTTCGACTCCATAACGGCTAGCGCCGCCACTTCATAGTCTCCCACCTATTCTACACATAATTTACCCAAAGTCAATGTTAAGCTATAGTAAAGGTGCATGGGGTCTTTCCGTCCCGTTACGGGTAATCAGCGTCTTCACTGATACCACAATTTCACCGAGCTCGCGGTTGAGACAGAGCGGAGATCGTTACACCATTCGTGCAGGTCGGAACTTACCCGACAAGGAATTTCGCTACCTTAGGACCGTTATAGTTACGGCCGCCGTTTACTGGGGCTTCAATTCAAAGCTTCGTATTACTACTAACCTCTCCTTTTAACCTTCCAGCACCGGGCAGGTGTCAGGCCTTATACTTCAACTTTCGTTTTCGCAAAGCCCTGTGTTTTTGTTAAACAGTCGCCACCGCCATTTCTCTGCGACCCACATTGCTGTGGGCACCCCTTCTCCCGAAGTTACGGGGTTAATTTGCCTAGTTCCTTAACCGCGGATCACTCGAGCGCCTTAGTATATTCTACTTGACTACCTGTGTCGGTTTGAGGTACGGGCTGCCTCTGTCTGAAGCTTAGAAGTTTTTCTTGGAAGTCTGATTAGGCGCATATTACCTTGCCTTACGGCTCAGTATACTATCAGCTTTCGACATCTCTGGCGGATTTACCTACCAAAAATATATCTACGGCCTTCAACGAACTATTCCGTCAGTTCGCAGCGCTTTCACTCCTTCGTCCCTCCATCGCAACAGGGCAGGTTACGGAATATTAACCGTATGTCCATCGATTACGCCCTTCGGCTTCATCTTAGGTCCCGACTAACCCTGAATCGATTAACGTTGTTCAGGAAACCTTAGTCTATCGGCGAACAGGTTTCTCGCCTGTTTTATCGTTACTTATGCCTACATTTGCTTTTCTAACCGCTCCAATAGGGCTTACGCTCCTTCTTCAACGCTGTTAGAATGCTCCCCTACCAGTCATATTTATCATATGAATCCATAGCTTCGGTAATGTGTTTGATGCCCGAGTATCTTCCATGCCCAGTCGCTCGACCAGTGAGCTGTTACGCACTCTTTAAATGAATGGCTGCTTCCAAGCAAACATCCTGGCTGTCAATGCGACCGGACTTCGTTTTATCAACTTAACACATATTTGGGGACCTTAGCTGATGGTCTGAGTTCTCCCTCTCTCGTCCACGGGCCTTAGCACCCGCAGGCTCACTGCAGAACATATCTTATGGCATTCGGAGTTTGTCAGGACTTGGTAGGAATCGCTTCCCCCGCATCCAATCAGTAGCTCTACCTCCATAAGACTTTATTTCCACGCTGCCCCTAAAGGCATTTCGGGGAGTACGAGCTATTTCCTAGTTTGATTAGCCTTTCACCCCTACCCACAGTTCATCCGGAAGCTTTTCAACGCTTATCGGTTCGGACCTCCATGATGTGTTACCATCACTTCATCCTGACCATGGGTAGATCACAAGGTTTCGCGTCTGCCTCCACTAACTATATTCGCCCTGTTAAGACTCGCTTTCGCTACGGCTAACGGACCTTAAGTCCTTAACCTTGCTAGTGAAGAGCAACTCGTAGGCTCATTATGCAAAAGGCACGCCATCACCCCACTAAAGGGCTCTGACCGCTTGTAGGCGTACGGTTTCAGGTTCTATTTCACTCCGCTGTTCGCGGTTCTTTTCACCTTTCCTTCACAGTACTAGTTCGCTATCGGTCTCTTGGGAGTATTTAGCCTTACCGGATGGTGCCGGCAAATTCCTACAGGGCGTCTCCGACCCCGCAGTACTCAGGATACCACTATGTATCTAAATCATTTCATATACGGGACTATCACCCTCTATGGTCGGCCTTTCCAAACCTGTTCTATTATAATTTAAAAGTCAATGTTGTGGTCCTACAACCCCCATCTGGCCGTAACCAAATGGGTTTGGGCTGTTTCGCGTTCGCTCGCCACTACTTACGAAATCATTATTATTTTCTCCTCCTCCGCCTACTTAGATGTTTCAGTTCAGCGGGTTTGCTACCATTGCTGGTCAATATACCTTCAGTATATTAGGTTGCCCCATTCGGAAATCTCTGGATCAATGTGTATTTGCCACTCCCCAAAGCTTATCGCAGCTTATCACGTCCTTCTTCGCCTCCAAGAGCCTAGGCATCCTCCATACGCCCTTAATTACTTTCTTTGTTTGCGCGTAAACACGCAATTTTTTTATACTCGCTACAGCACTCAAATGAGTTAAGAGTGGTTCGCGAGATTTACTATCTGTTAAGATTGTCTCTCTTGTGTCTTTTTATCAATATGTCAAAGAACATTATCTGGTATTACTACCAAACTTTAATGTGGAGAATAACGGATTCGAACCGTTGACCCCCTGCGTGCAAGGCAGGTGCTCTAGCCAGCTGAGCTAATCCCCCAATTCGAGTTTTCTTATTCAATTTAAAGTTCTGCTATCTAAAGTTTTTTGTTCTTTCAAACTTCGAACTCTAAATGCCCAAACCTTAAACGCACATCCTAGAATCTTTTTATTCTAAAATGCGATGTAGTCCCGAACGGATTTGAACCGTTGACCCCTACATTATCAGTGTAGTGCTCTAACCAACTGAGCTACGGGACTGTGTCAGTATCATTACACAAAATCGTTTTATCAATCTTGCTCCTGTGTCCTGTTTCCGCCTCAGTGGTAAGCCCCACTTGGCTCGTTTTGGGATAATGTGTTTTATTTTCACTAATCAATAGAATATCTATCAACTAAAAAAATAAAAGAAATGAATAACCAAAAGCAAGTAAAAATGCTTAAACGTAAATAAACCATATAAACCAAGGCCTCTCCAGAAAGGAGGTGTTCCAGCCGCACCTTCCGGTACGGCTACCTTGTTACGACTTAACACCAGTTACCGATTTTACTCTAGGAGGCGCCTTGCGGCAACCTACTTTAAATACTCTCGACTTCCATTGTTTGACGGGCGGTGTGTACAAGGCCCGGGAACGTATTCACCGCGCCATTGCTGATGCGCGATTACTAGCGAATCCAGCTTCATGAGGTCGAGTTGCAGACCTCAATCCGAACTGAGGTTACTTTTGATGGATTGGCATCACATTACTGTGTAGCTGCCCTCTGTTGTAACCATTGTAGCACGTGTGTAGCCCCGGACGTAAGGGCCGTGATGACTTGACGTCGTCCCCACCTTCCTCACCGCTTGCGCGGGCAGTTCCTCTAGAGTCCCCATCATTACATGCTGGCAACTAGAAGTAGGGGTTGCGCTCGTTGCGGGACTTAACCCAACACCTCACGGCACGAGCTGACGACAGCCATGCAGCACCTAGTTTCGTGTCATTGCTGAAAAGTGGCTTTCACCACCGGTCACTAACTTTCAAGCCCGGGTAAGGTTCCTCGCGTATCATCGAATTAAACCACATGCTCCTCCGCTTGTGCGGGCCCCCGTCAATTCCTTTGAGTTTCACCCTTGCGGGCGTACTCCCCAGGTGGATTACTTATCGCTTTCGCTTGGCTACCGGCTGTGTATCGCCGACAGCTAGTAATCATAGTTTAGGGCGTGGACTACCAGGGTATCTAATCCTGTTTGATCCCCACGCTTTCGTGCCTCAGCGTCAGTTACAGTTTCGTCAGCTGCCTTCGCAATCGGTGTTCTGTGTCATATCTATGCATTTCACCGCTACATGACACATTCCGCCAACGGCATCTGTACTCAAGACCTACAGTATCAATGGCACGTTCGTTGTTAAGCAACGAGATTTCACCACTGACTTATAAGTCCGCCTACGCACCCTTTAAACCCAATAAATCCGGATAACGCTTGCATCCTTCGTATTACCGCGGCTGCTGGCACGAAGTTAGCCGATGCTTATTCTTACGGTACTATCAGCTATCTACACGTAGATAGGTTTTCTCCCGTACAAAAGCAGTTTACAACGCGTAGCGCCTTCATCCTGCACGCGGCATGGCTGGATCAGTGTTGCCACCATTGTCCAATATTCCTTACTGCTGCCTCCCGTAGGAGTCTGGTCCGTGTCTCAGTACCAGTGTGGGGGTTTAACCTCTCAGTACCCCTATTGATCGTTGCCTTGGTGGTCCATTACACCGCCAACTAGCTAATCATCCGCATACTCATCCATATCCGTCGGAACTTTAATAATAAAACGATGCCGTTTCACTATGTTATGGAGCATTAATCCGAATTTCTCCGGGCTATTCTCCTGATATGGGCAGATTGTATACGTGTTACGCACCCGTGCGCCGGTCGCCACCCAGTATTGCTACCTGTGCTGCCCCTCGACTTGCATGTATTAGGCCTGCCGCTAGCGTTCATCCTGAGCCAGGATCAAACTCTCCATTGTATAAATTGTTTTTCTTTGCTATTTTACATTCGCAAAGTTAATGTCTGTTATCGGGCTTGGTTTAATTCAAATACGCTAAGTAGTTCTTACTCGCTTATATTTGGCTATTCATTTCTTTCAAAGAACGGTTATATTTCTTAGATTCGATTTAGTCCCCTTGCGGCTCCCTATCTCATCTTCAATAATCTAATTCAGAACGCTTTTTGCTCCCCATTTTTTACCTTCGGTAAAATCGGGCTGCAAAAGTAATCACTTTTTCTTTATCTCCAAATAAAATTTAAAAAAATAATTTTATTTTTTTCGCTTCCTAAACCTCTCTCTAAAGAACTAATCCCCTTTTAATCTACTCTTATTCCTAAGGGGGCGCAAATGTAATACTTAATTCCTTATCAACAACTATTTTTTGAAAAAAGTTTTAGAAAAAGAAAAAATTATTCGAAATATTCTTTCATGCGCTCAAAAAAGGTTTTGTTATTCTTGCTTGGCGCAGGGTGAAAATTCTTTGATTCGCGTAGTTTTTCAACGATTTTTTTCTCTTCAGAACTTAGGTTCTGTGGCGTCCAAACGTTGATGTTTACCAGTAAATCGCCTTTGTGGTACGAATTTACATCGGGTAAGCCTTTGCCTTTTAAACGCAGTACTTTACCACTTTGTGTACCGGCATCTATTTTTATTTTGGCTTTACCATCTACCGTAGGGATTTCTACTGAAATTCCTAAAGCTGCATCAGCAAAGTTTACATAACATTCATAAAATAAATTATGCCCATCGCGTTTTAGCTCCGGATGTTCTTCTTCTTCTATAACAACAATTAAATCGCCATTAACACCGCCACGTTGGGCTGCATTACCTTTACCGCTAACCGAAAGCTGCATGCCTTCTGCTACACCGGCAGGAATGTTTAATGTAATTATTTCTTCGCCACGCACAATGCCATCACCATGACAGGTAGGGCATTTTTCTTTTATGGTTGTGCCTTGTCCGCCGCAGGCAGAACAGGTTGTTTGCGTTTGCATAGCACCTAAAATAGTTTGGCGCACTTGGGTTTGCACACCGCTACCATGGCAAATACGGCAAGTTTCGGTTGCACCACCTTTAGCTCCACTGCCCTTACAGGTACCGCAAGCCACATATTTTGCTACTTTAATTTTCTTTTCGGCGCCGTTGGCAATTTCTTGCAGGTTAAGTTTTACTTTAACACGCAGGTTAGTGCCACGGTTTACGCGGCGTCCACCACCACGCGAAGAGCTTCCGCCACCAAAACCACCTCCAAAAATATCACCGAACTGAGAGAAAATATCATCCATGTTCATGCCGCCGCCATAATGGCCACCACCGCCAGATGCTGATGAGGCATTGGCTGCATGCCCATATTGGTCGTAACGCTGACGTTTTTCGGCATTGCCTAAAACTTCGTAGGCTTCGGCAGCTTCTTTAAAATTATCTTCTGCCTTTTTATCACCGGGGTTTTTATCGGGGTGATATTTAATAGCCATTTTGCGATAAGCTTTTTTTATCTCATCCTCAGAAGCACCGCGACTGATACCCAATATTTCGTAATAATCTCTTTTTGTTGACATACTAAAATTTTATTTCAATTAAGCACCCACTACTACTTTTGCATAGCGAATTACTTTACCATTCATTAAATATCCTTTTTCAACTTCATCAACTACTTTTCCTTTCATATCATGCGTTGGAGCCGGTATATTGGTAATTGCTTCCATAGTTTCTGGGTCGAAAGTTGTACCAATGCTTTGCATGGCTTCGATGCCTTTTGCTTTTAAAATACTTTGTAGTTTATTAAAAATAAGCTGAATGCCTTCGTTAATAGGTTTTACATCGGTAATGGCTTCATTTGCCTTAATACCACGCTCAAAATCATCAACCACAGGAATAAATGCTTTTAACACATCTTCGCCTGCAGTGCTCATATAATCAAGTCGTTCGCGAGCCGTGCGTTTACGAAAATTATCGTACTCGGCATATAAACGCAAATACTTATCATTTAAATCGGCAATTTCTTTCTCTAATTTTTTAAACTCGCCTTCAGCCTGGTTTACTTCTTTTGCAAATTCAGCAGGGCTTTCCTGATTGATTGTATCGTCTGAATTACCAGTTACTTGTTCTTCCGGAATTATATCGTTGCTCATGGTTTAATTTTTAAAAGTCGCAAAAGTACGTCAAATATGTTGCCAGTTAAATGATTTTGAAATTTTGTCAGAAAAACAGCCATTAACCGGATAAACTAGTACACCATAAAAGCAAAAAAGCCGGAATTAACCGACTTTTTTGTAATTAAACTTAGAAAAGTTTAATGCGTTACCACTACCCTTTTGCTTATTACAGTACCATTGCTGGTTATGTTTACATTATAAATGCCTGCATTTAAATGGCTTATATCGAAATTTTGAGAAGATGTAGCCACATTATACGTTTGGGTTTCAACCAATTTACCATTTACATCAAAAATTTCTACTTTTTGTATGGTTACAGCTGTAAAGCCTTTTACGCTTACATTAAAAGCTCCATTATTTGGGTTTGGTTGTATGGCAATGCTGTTATTGTTATCAACTATTTTTATACCTGTGGTGGGGTTTGACGTTAGATACATGTTATCTATTTTTAAATCGCTGCCAACATTAGCTGTTGCAACAGGATAGTATTTGGAAGAATACATAGAAATTATTAATGAATCGGGCGTGGAAGAAGAAATTAGAGGCACTTTCTTCATCGTATATGTTGCAGCCGGTAGTAAATTAATGTAAGCACCGCCAATAAAGCTACCAGCCAGCTTAGTTTGCGCAGAAAAAGTTGCTGTATCGTTAACCGAGGCAGGGGAATATTTGTAATAAAAAACTACAGTATCATTCATAGAAGTATATGGCTTACCCCCTGTGCCATTTCGGTTACCCGTTGTAGCATAGCCTGCAGATGGAGCTCCATTATTAGACGGATCGTAATTAGTAGTTAGTTCCATTGCATAAGAACCTGAATAAAAATCGGTAGTTTGTTTAACTAAATCATTAAATATCCAGCCGCCAAGACTATAATTAACCTGTGGGTTCCACAGTTCAAAATCACCATTTAAGTTAGCCGGTTGAGCAGATACACCTGTAAAAGTAACGCTATCAATTTGTAACATATTGCCTACAATGGCCGGATTAGATGATAGCGCATTGCTTGAAGCGGCTGCAAACATAACTGAATCGGGAGCCATTGTTAATGCAGGACTAAATGCAGAAGAAAATAACGTATAATTACTTTGGGTGCTTGAAATTTTAAATACATAAGAACCGACTAAGCTATAAGCTTTTTTAAACTGAACAAGCACAATGGCTGTATCGCCTGGCATAATGGTGCTTTTATAATGAAACCTAATGCCTGTTGCTTGTTGTGTATAGGGTATACCGCCTTGTGGCACACTGGTACCACCACCCGGTTGACCATTTGCAGCAAACGCAAATAGGGCACCGCCACCTCCCGATACTGTGTTTAATTGCAAGGCATAAGCCCCATGAAATGCATCGCTTGTTTGTACGGCATTATATGGTGCAATAGCATTGTTACCGTGACCCGTTTGATTAAAACTTGAAGTTCCATAATACTGGGGAACTGCATAGTTTGTTACCACCCAGTTGTCGAATCCTCCGTTAGGGATAGCCTGACCAAACGTAAAGCCTACACTTATTGCCGAAATTAACGTAAATAGTTGTTTCTTCATATTTTGTTTTTTTAATGTAAATATAAATAATTTCTGTTTATTCCAAGATAAAACTTTAACAATCTCATGGAGTTTCTTTTATCTTTACATTTTGGCATTTCTACGTAAAAACATACTATCTATTATTGTAAAAGCCTTTATTGGCTTGGCTTGCTTAACGCTTATTGTACATAGACTTTATCAGTCGTACTCGGCAGAAAACTTAAGTTCGGTTAAAGAAATTTTTACTTTTTATAACTCCTTACTGATTTTATTAACCGTGTTACTGTTGTTTTTAAACTGGGGCATTGAGGTTTTTAAGTGGCAACTATTTACTAAAAAAATAGAGAAGATTTCGTTTAAAAAAGCATGGCAATCGGTTTGGATGGGTGTTTGCATTGGCAACCTTACACCAGGCAGACTGGGTGAGTTTGCAGGACGTGTACTTTTTTTTAAACCCGAACACAGAGCTAAAGCAACAACCCTGCATTTTGTTAGTGGCATAGTGCAATTGGTTGTAACCATTATTATGGGTTGTGCAGGTTTGCTGTGTTTTTCTACCATGATTGATAAAAGTTATTTTACTACTATACTAACTGCCGAAGGTACTTTACTGCTTGTATTTACCGTTTTATTGTGGCGCGTAAACAACGTAATTATATGGCTTAAAAAAACTAATTTTTTAAAGAAATACGATTTTACACATTTAGAGATTGAACGTAGTATGCTATTAAAAATGCTGTTACTTTCTACCATACGATATATAGTTTTTGCCTGGCAATTTTATTTGTTGCTTGCCGCTTGTGGTGTGCAAGGCAACATATATCACATTACAGGAGCCATAACCGTAACTTATTTGCTATTAAGTACTATACCCATGATTAGTTTTATAGAAGTGGCTATACGTGCTTTTGTAGTGGTTTTGTTATTTGGCGGCTTAGGCAGTAACGATTGGAAATTATCAATTGCAGCTACCTTACTGTGGTTAATAAACATTGTTATACCATCGGTAGTTGGATACGTGTTTTTAGTGCGAAATAAGTTTACCTTCGGTAAAAAACAAAAGATATGATTTGGCTAAAATTACTTGTTATAGCTACACTTTTGGTTTATACGATATTGATACTCGTATCTATTTTTACCATCAGCTTTGCTAAAAAAGATGTTGATTTTAGCAAGTTTACACCTTTAGAAAAAATAAGCATTGTTATTCCGTTTAGAAATGAAGAGGATACTATTATAAGATGCCTGGAAAGCCTTGCAGAACAGGATTTCCCGAAAGAATTAGTAGAGCTTATTTTAGTTGATGACAACTCCGAAGACGATACAAAAAAAGTAGCCGAGTTTTTTTTACACTCCCGGAATTTTACTTACCAATTACTTGATTTAAAAACACATACTCTTTCAGGAAAAAAATCGGCTATTGAGTTGGCTGTTGCCAAAGCTACAGGAAGCATTATTATTACCCGAGATGCTGATACATTTACAAAAAGTTCGCGCTGGTTAAAAAGCATTGCTTATGAGTTTGTAGTTACAAAACCCAAGTTATTATTGGCTCCTGTTATGCTTACAGGTACATCGTTTGTACAATTGTTTCAACGGTTTGAAAACATGGCTATAAGCAGCATTGGTTATGCTTTTGCAAAAAACAAGCTACCCTTTGTTTGCAGTGGTGCTAATTTAGCATACCGAAAAGATAGTTTTATTGCAGTTAACCCCTATAAAGATAATTTGCATATAGCATCGGGTGATGATATGTTTTTGTTGCAGGCGTTTATGGATGCTAAATTTAAAATAAACACACTTAAAAACCCTTGTGCTATTGCTTATACAAAAGCAGAGAAAGATATATCATCTTTTATAAGTCAACGATTAAGATGGGCTAATAAGGCTAAAAACATGCGCCTAAAAACTGCTTGGTTTATAGGCGGTTTGCTATTTTTAACCAATTTATTGATGCTAATTACCCTATTTTTAGGTGTTTTTAATGGTGCTAATAGCGGTTTTTGTCTATTTACACTAATATACAAATGTATAATTGATTTTTTGTTATTATTTTTAGGCACAATTATGTACAAACAGAAACTAAACTTTGCATTTTATATTCCTGCTTTTATAGCAAACTTATTTTATGTACCCCTAATTACTGTTGCATCAATTAGTGTTAAACCAAACTGGAAGGGACGAAAAACAGGTGTTTAATGGCAAAAACATATCAGAAAACAAAGCTCGTTCTCTTGCGCAAATGGCATGGAAACGCTTTAAGCGAAACAAACTTGCCATGAGTGGACTGATAGTTATAGCTATTTCTGTTTTTATTTTTATTGCCGGATACCTTATAACACCTGATTCTACGCCAGATAGCAACGACCAAAAGCCCGAACTGCAAATAAAACCGCCAGGGTTTAGCATCAGAATGCTGAAAATTAGAAAAAATGAAGAATCGCACCACGTAAACTGGTTTATGAAAATGTTGTTCGGACAGCAAAGTGATTACACCTTTGTTACTTTGTATGATTATACATTTTCGGGCAACGATATTGTGGTAGAGGAATATACGGGCAACGAACCTAATCGCGGCACTAAAATGCGTTATAACTTGGCTGATGTGGTGTATGATATAAACTCTAACTTGCCTGTAAAAAATGATGAACTAAAAGGCACTACTGAATTTTACCAATACAGCACCAACCAAAAAATGACCTGTACGGTAGCCGAACTTAGAGAGGATGTTGAAAAACACAATATTGTTACCAAAAAATTTATTTTAGGAACCGACAGGCTGGGCAGAGATTTGCTTAGCCGTATGCTAATTGGTACTCGTATATCGTTATCGGTTGGGTTTATTGCGGTGGTTATATCGTTGTTTATTGGTGTGGTGCTGGGTGCTATGGCAGGTTATTTTAGAGGCTGGTTAGATGATGTTATTATGTGGATAATAAACGTAGTATGGTCTATCCCCACCATGTTATTGGTTATTGCTATTACACTTGTTTTAGGTAAAGGTTTTTGGCAGGTGTTTGTGGCTGTGGGTTTAACTATGTGGGTAGAGGTTGCCCGTATAGTGCGCGGACAAGTAATGAGCTTACGCGAAAAAGAATTTGTTGAGGCAGGCAGGGCTTTAGGTTATAAAAACAGCCGTTTAATTAGAAAGCACGTGTTGCCAAATGTTATGGGACCTGTTATTGTTATATCGGCATCCAACTTTGCAAATGCTATTTTAACCGAAGCAGGTTTAAGCTTTTTAGGCATTGGTGCGCAGCCGCCTATGGCAAGCTGGGGCAAAATGATTAACGACCACCGACCGTTTATTTTTACACCCGATGCTTTTTACCTTGCCTTTATACCCGGTATAGCTATTATGTTATTGGTACTCGCCTTTATGTTGGTGGGTAACGGCTTACGCGATGCTATCGATTCTAAAACGGTAGAGCAAACACACGTGGTTTAGGTTTTAGCTAAATCTCTTAAAAACAAGCAATAAACAATTGTGAATAAACTCAGTTAATTAACTGTTTATTCTGCGCTGATAAGCTGTTTACAAGTAGGTTTATAAGCCGTTGGTAAGTATAGTAATAACGTGTTTAGAAGCTGTTTGTAACCCTGCTAATAAGTCGTTTATAAATGAGTTGATAATAGGTTAATTATCTGTTTATAAGATGATTATAACTTGTTAGTAAAGTAAAAGTTTAAGCTTTTAACTCAAATAATGTCCAACTTCTATCATTATGTTTTCGAAATTAAAATAGAAGCCAAAGCTATCTCTTATTTTTCGTGGCTCGTGCCCAACATTAATGCCTCCGTTTTTTAATTTCTCATAGGTTTCGGTACAGCCGTTGTGCTATCTAACATAAACCCTATATGAAAAGCATCCGGGTAATTTTGGTTACCTTCTTTGGTGGTCATTATAACAAGTATAAAGTTATCTGCGCCCTTTAAAACAGCAATAATATTGTCACCTTTTACTTCGGTACATTTAAAATTAAAGTATGTTTCAAAAAGGTGAATGGCAGCTGCGACATCTGCAACTACTAAATTGATATGATTAAGTTTCATAGCTCTGTCTACTAAAAATTGCTTACTTCTTTTTAGCGCAAACTATAAGCACATCTTTATTGGTATTCCAATGGTAACCTAAATGGAACGGTAATTTAGGAATGTTAGCGCTATCTTTATCAAAAACGGCTTGTAGTTCTTTCTGTCTATCTAACCAATTAAAGTTTTTTACGGGCTTTTGATACTCGCCATAAACTTTGGTTACCCAGTCATTTTTTTCAATAAAATATTTAAAAGGGATTCCGGTATCATCTTCCACTACATCATCACTCTTAGCCAAAATAAACTTGCGCATATTGCTCATAAAATCGTTGTGCAATAAATAAGAGGCGCTTTTTACATACGTTGCCACCGGAGATTGCATTTTGTTTAGGTACTTTAAAAACACGGTAGTATCATTAAATTTAGCATTGCTTACATCGTAACGGAAATAATAAATGCTTTTTGGTTGTCCGTTGCTTACAATATCAATTCGCACACCAAAAGGTTGGTTTTTTTTGTCTTTATAATCATAAGGTACTTCAATAATGCTGTCTTTATTTAGTTTAACCACATATTTAATATCAGCAATTTCGTTGCCTGTGCGTTTAATAAAAAAGCTAAGTATAGGCAGTGTACCATTTACTTTTTGGTTTTGTAAATCGCGCCCCATGTACTGGGTGATAAAGTAACTTTTATTAAAAATATCAGCTAAAGATGTTTTAAAGCACGATACATACACTTCAGCATCTTTCTTTTTCATTTTAGCAATTTCAGGTAGTTTGCCAATAGGCTCTAAACCAAGCATTACATATTTTTCTACATTAGGAAAGAAAGTGTAAGCCGTTAAAAAATCGGGTCCGGAAAAAGGGTAGAATAATGTTTTTTCGTTTTGATTGATACCTGTAATTTCTTTATCGCGCCAAGTACGCATTTTGCCCAGGCGAGCCCTTTCTAAACGAGCCCAGCTGCTATCAATAAAAGATGCGTTTTCTTTCCATGCACTCGAATCTAAAAAGTTGGTTAATGAGCCTGCTGTATTTTTTACACCCGCTAAAACAGAAGCCGTAGCGTTAAAGCTATTTTTAACGTCGAATGATTTAATATCGAAAGCATTGGAGGCAGGTGTTGTTATATTCGCTATTTTTTCAGCAGTTTTGTCACTGCTGTCTTGCTTTGCGGGTGCTTCTGTTTTTTTATCATCTGTATTTTTAGATGCCTCGTTTTGACAAAAACTCAGCAATAAAATCAACGATAAAGGCAGTAATACTATTTTTTTCATGTGTAGAAATGAAGCGCAAAAGTAACCAAATAATTGAATTGTTTTTTAGATAAAACTTAACGATAACTTACACTTGCGTAAGTTGTTTTTTTTGTTAATTTTGTGATACAAGTGAACACCTTAAACAGAGCTTATCTAAGTTACACAACTTATAAGCGGCTGCCAACCACTTTGTACGTGAGAATGTGCTGTGGATTTTAATGACTAAAAAGTAACCTATGAAAAAAATTGTATTTGCACTGTTTATGGCTGCCGGTTACCTTGGCTTTGCCCAGCAACAAAAAGAAATTACACGCACACACTATTACTACAGCGTTATAAATGTTGAAAACGAACAACTTTTACAACAAATAGTAGATGAAATAAGTGCTTACAAAGGTGTGGTAGAATGTAAGTACCGCATAAAACCTGAAAAGAAAATGGCGGAAATTACTTTTACATTTGATGAACAGCCCCGTAAGGGCGAAGGTGATAAAGGAAACCCAGCACCTAATGCTAAAAATTTAATTTTAGCTAAAGGTTTACAATACAATGGCTTTACATTTCAAACAGAGAAAATTACCAACTAAATACTTTTAAGTATGATAAAAAAATTACTACCTTTTTTCTTCACAATATTATACCTGCAAAGCTTTTCGCAAAGTGATAATTGCAGCAGTGCCACGGTTATAACACCTAACACTACTTGTATTTATACTTCAGGTACATCGGCAGGAGCTACACAAAGTATACCGGGTTGTGTGGGTAATGCTGATGATGATGTTTGGTATCAGTTTACGGCTACACAAACATCACATCAAATAACAGTAAGCCCTTCGGCTAATTACGACCCTGTGGTGCAGTTATTTTCGGGTGGTTGTGCTGTGCTTAACAATTTATATTGCGAAGATTTAAATAACCTGGGGCAAGCCGAGGTTATTAATGCTACCGGCCTTACCATTGGTACTGTGTATCATTTCAGGGTGTATGATTATTGGGCGGGTTCGGGTTCATCTACCTTTAGTGTTTGCGTAAGCAGCCCTCCTACTCCACCTGTTAACGATGCTTGTGCAAATGCCACGCCACTAACACCAAATTCGAGTTGTGTTTTAACCAGCGGAACATCGTATGGCGCCACACAATCATATACAACTGTGTGTAACGGTACACCCGATGATGATGTTTGGTATACGTTTGTAGCCAACAGCTCGCAGCAAGTTATAACAGTTAACCCATCAGCTAATATGGATGCGGTGGTAGAATTACTATCGGGTACCTGCAGTTCTTTTACATCGTTAGATTGTATAGACAATAGTGGTACAGGCGGAACGGAAACTGCCACCGAAAATGGCTTAACTCCAGGGACAACTTATTATGTGCGAGTTTTTGATTACTGGTCGGGCAACGGTGGCTATCCCTTTACTATTTGTATTACAGGAGCTGCTGCCACAGGCGATGACCCATGTAATGCTTTTGTGTTACCTCCGGTTACATCTGATTGTAACTATATATCCATGTCTAATTCCGGCTTTACATCAACTTCAAGCTCTTTAGCACCCACGCCCGCTAATTGTGGGGGGAGTGGAGCACAAATTGGCGGCTTTTCTGCCTCATCGCACGATGTGTGGTTTGCACTTACAGTACCGGCATCGGGAAATATTTATGTTACTTCAGAACCAAATTTACCAGCCGGTGCTATTACCGATGGTGTTATGGCATTATACTCAGGAACATGTGGTTCATTAACTCAAATTATGTGCGATGATGACCATAATTATCCGGGTACTGCTTATGATTTATTACCATACATAGCTGCTACCGGTTTAACCCCCGGAGCAACTGTTTATATACGTTATTGGGGTTACGGCTCTAACACAGGCGAGTTTGGGTTATGTGTATCATCGCCCACAAACGATGCCTGTTCTACAGCCCTATATATTTGTGATTTAAATAACTATGTAGCAAACACCAATGGATATACGCCAGACAGACCTTGTAACATGCGTGGCGATGCCGAATTTGGAGCAACCTACACTTACACACCCGGTTCAACAACATCCTATACGGCTGCATTTGGCATGCAGGGCCCATGGGGTACAGGCCAACCAACCACTTACACAACTACCTATAACTATGATGTTAGTATAGATAATAACTCCTGGATAAAATTTACAGCTTCGGCAGCAACTGCCTCGTTTAGTGTTACCGTTGGTAATTGTTTTTCGACGGGCGGTATACAAATGCAAGTTTTTTCGGGAACAAATTGTTGTGCTTTTATTCCTGTATCAGACTTTGAACAAGGAAACGGCGGATTTACACTTAACGCAACCAGCCTAACCATTGGACAAGATTATTATTTAATGGTTGACGGTTGGGGCGGAGATTTATGCAGTTATACCGTTACGGCAAACTCAGGTGTACAAATACCAAGTATTTCAGCAACGCCAAGCACTATTTGTTTTGGTGATAGCACTAAATTAGCCATTGCTAATGCCAGTGCAGGCTCCACGTATTTGTGGTTCCCCGGTGGGCAAACAACCTCTTCAATAACAGTTGCACCGCCTACTGATATGACTTACTCTTGTCAGGTTAGCGGTGTTTGTGGCAATAAACAAACATTAAGTAAAGCCGTAACCGTTAATGCATTACCAACGGTGCAAATAAATGGCGCAGGTTCGCAAACCTTAAGTATTTGTGCAAATACAACAACAACTTTAACTGCCAGCGGCGGAACAACTTATTCGTGGAGTCCGGCAACAGGTTTAAGTGCAACCAGCGGAAGTGCTGTAACCGTAACACCTACTGCAACCACCAATACAACTTACACAGTAACAGGTACCAATGGGAGTGGCTGTAAAAATACAGCTATTGTTACCATTCAAGGATTGAGTTTGCCAAGTTTTTCGATAACAAATGTACATCCAAATACTTGTAACACGTATAAAGATACTTTAACCGCCGTACCAACACCTGCAGGAACTTATACGTATAGCTGGAGCAACGGAGCAAGCACATTTAGTATTAATCCTACTATAACAGCCAACACGGTTTTTACCGCTACGGTTACTGATGTAAATAATTGTAAGAGTGCGTTATCATCTACCGTTACGGTGTTAGCATTGCCATCGGTTACAGCTAATACGGCTACTATTTGTGCAGGGCAACAAACAGCCACGCTTACTGCAAACGGCGCAAGCACCTATACTTGGAATTCGCCGGCAACGCTAAGCTCACCCACTGGGTCGGTTGTAACGGCAACACCTACGGTTACTACTACATATACTATTACCGGCACGGGTGCTAATGGTTGCAATAACACAGGTACAACAAATGTAACGGTGAACAGTTTACCCAATGTAACGGTAAACTCGGCTACCGTTTGTGCCGGTGTAAACACAACCTTAACTGCACACAATGCTACTACGTATAGCTGGAGTACGACACAAGGAGGAACCTCTATTAGTGTTACACCAACCGTAACAACATCGTATACGGTTACAGGTACCAATGGAAATAACTGTACTAATACAGCCGTAGCTACAGTTAGTGTAAACCCTGTACCCACTTTAACGGCAGCACCTACTATATCACCCAGCAATTGCGGTGCAAGTACCGGAAGCATTACTGCTATTGGTATAACACCTGGTTCGGGAAGTTTATCATATACGTGGACAAACAGTTTGGGCGCGGTAGTTGGAAATTCACAAAACATAAATAACCAACCCGCAGGAGCTTATAATGTGCATGTTGCCGATGCTAATTGCAGCGCTAATTTTGGTCCATATTCTATAACAAACCCAGGAGCTCCTCCTGCACCAACTATTACAACTAATACTACAACAGCCTGCGTAGGGCAATCAATAAATGTAAGTGCATCGAGTGGTGCTGCCAGTCCCACTTATACATGGACAGGACCAGGAGGTTTTAACACTACAAACTCATCATTTACACTTAACCCAACGCAAACAAGCCAATCGGGCACTTATGTGGCTACACTTTCATCTGCCGGGTGTTCAAGTACATCAACAGTAGCCATAACAGTTAACCCTCTTCCATCGGTTAGTGCCACCACAGCTAATAACCCCTATTGCGCAGGTGCTACCGTTAATTTAAATGGTTCATCGGCATCAAGTTATACATGGAGCGGTCCGGGTGGCTATGCATCTAACATACAAAGCCCTCAAATAATTAATAGTACTACACTTACTACTGGTGTTTACACCTTAACCGTTACAGATGCTAATGGTTGCCAGAATGCAGATACTGCTAATGTTACCGTAAACCAAACGCCCACACTTAGCGGCGTAGGTGCAGCCGGTTATACACTTTGCGAAAACCAAACTTTGCAATTGCACTCAGTTGTTACCCCTACTAATGCTACTGTACAATGGAGCGGGCCAAACGGGTTTTCATCAAACATGGCTAACCCTTCTATAATGAATATAAGTACTTTAGCAAGCGGAACTTATTCGGTAACAGCAACTGTTGGCAATTGCAGCAGCGCAACAAGTACATTAAATATTACTGTTAACACAAACCCCGTTGCTTCGGCAAATGTAGTTGGTAATAGTACAGTTTGTGCGGGCAGCAACGTTACTATACAAGGTGGCGCAGCAGGAAATAGTTATAATTGGAATGGACCGGCAGGAACAGCTACTCAACAAAATTACACCTTAACCAATGTGCCAACAAGTGCAACAGGCACTTACACCTTAGTTGTAACCAATAGTTTTAATTGTAAAGATAGCGCTACGGTACCACTTACCGTAAATCCAACTCCGGTTATAACATCCTACACTACTAATGCAGTTAACAACACTATTTGTATTGGATCAAGTATTCAATTAAATGCAATTGCAACACCAACAACAGCTACCTTACAATGGAGTGGCCCTAACGGATATACTGCCTCTGCACCACCAAACCCTGTTATAACACCTACCGTAACCGGTACTTATACGGTTGTTGCAACAGTTGGTTCTTGCCAAAGTACAGGTTTAGATACTGTACGTGTTAGGGTTAACCCCATTCCTACTGCAACAGCTACGGTGATTGGCAGCAGCACTGTTTGTTCAGGCAACACAATTATTATAGCAGGTGGCGTTGCCGCAGCAGGTAACTTGTATAGCTGGAATGGCAATGCTGGAACATCTACACAACAAAATTATACCTTAACCAATGTACCAACAAGTGCAACAGGCACATACACCTTAGTTGTAACCAACAGTTTCAATTGTAAAGATTCTGCTACGGCATCTATAACCGTAAACCAAACTCCGGTTATAACATCCTATACTACTAATGCAGCTAATAATACAATTTGCCAAGGACAGAGCATCCAATTAATTGCGACAGCGACAGCTACCCCTGCATCAGTTCAAATTATTTGGACAGGGTCTGGCGGATATACATCTCCACCACAAAGCACTACTCTTTCGCCAACAACATCGGGTACCTATACAGTTAGTGCCATTGCTACACCGGGTAATTGTGTGAGTACAGGTTTAGATACTATACACATTACTGTTAACCCAAAACCAATTGCTACAGCAACAAATTCTACAACTAATAGCGTTACATGCTCGGGCACTAATGTTACACTTACAGGTGGCGCAGCAGGTTATCCTCATTATAACTGGAGTGGCCCGGCAGGTTATACATCTACCAACCAAAACAATACATTAAACAATGTACAAACAAACCCAACAAACACATACACGTTAGTTGTAACTAATAGTTTTAATTGTACTGATACGGCAACCACCAGTTTTACCATAAACCAAACACCCGGCAATGCCGTAACAAACAATGTAAAAACCTGTACAGGCGGTACATTAACATTAAATGCCACAGGTAATGGAACCATTAACTGGTATAGCAATGCCGCTTTAACCAACTTAGTTGGCACAGGTGCTACATTTAATCCAACGGTACCAAGTGGTACAACTACTATTTTTTATGTAGTGGTAACATCAACCAATAATTGTGTTAGTGCTACAACAAGCACCGTAAGTGTTGGCAATTACAATGTGCAAGTTATGGCAACGGCAAGTACGTATAATGGCAATGCACCTTTAGCTGTAAACTTTGCAGGGCAAATTGTGGGCTCAACAAACACATCTTATTCGTGGACGTTAGGTGATAACGCAACAAGTACTTTACAAAACCCATCGCATACATATAACAGCGGAGGCGACTACACCGTAATTTTAAGTGGTACCGATAGTGCCAGCAGTTGTGTTGATACTGCTATGTTAACCATACACGTAACTGATGAAATGGTGGTGGTTATACCAAATGTATTTACTCCTAACGGCGATGGCATTAACGATGGCTTTTTTGTTACCACAAAAGGTGTAAAAAACATTGAAGGGTTTGTAATGAACCGCTGGGGACAATTGATGTTTGAGTGGACCGGACTTAACTCGGTGTGGGATGGCAGAGCACCTAATGGAAACCCGGAAACCGAAGGAACTTATTTTTATGTAGTTACTGCGACTTCATTTAGTGGAAAAACAGAGGTGTTTAAAGGACCACTTACCTTAATAAGATAAATAGTATACTTAACATATGAAAACAATTTTTGATAAAGAAGCCTATCAGGAAATTGATAGTCGCTTAAACAAATTAAACCCTGAAAGCAAAGCACAATGGGGTGTAATGAAAGCACCACAAATGCTGGCACATTGCGGAGAAGCACTTAAAGTAGCATCGGGTGAAGTAAAACGACCACGCATTTTTATAGGGTATATTTTAGGCCCACTGTTTAAAAATATTTTAATAAGCGATACACCATTTAAACCCAGCACACAAACCGACCCTAACTTTATTATAAAAGACGACAGAGATTTTACTACCGAAAAAGAAAAACTAAGCACTGCTTTAAAACGCTTTAGTGATGGTGGAGAAAAAAATGCCAGTACACATAAGCATCCGTTTTTTGGGAGTGTTAGTCAAAAAGAATGGGGCATGGCTATGTACAAACATTTAGACCATCATTTAAAACAATTCGGGGTATAAGTATATTGGTTATTTTTGCCTGATGAAAAAGGGAATTATAACCATTTTACTACTAATGGCTTCTAATACATTTATGACTTTTGCCTGGTATGGGCATTTAAAGTATAAAGATGTTAAGTGGCTACAAAACCTTAGTTTACCACTAACCATTTTACTAAGCTGGGGCATTGCTTTGTTTGAGTACAGTTTAATGGTGCCTGCCAATAAAATTGGCTTTCAGGAAAATAATGGTCCGTTTAGTTTACTGCAATTAAAAGTTATACAAGAAGTAATTTCTATAACCGTGTTTATGGGTTTTACCCTACTGTTATTTAAAGAAGAACCCATTAAGTGGAATCACCTAATGGGTTTTATCTGTTTAATATTAGCTGTTTATTTTTTCTTTAAGAAGTAAGCTTCGGCTTACTAACGGTGTCCTCCACCATGTCCGCCACCACCACCGTGACCACCGCCACCGCCATGGAATCCTCCGCCTCCACCGCCGTGGAATCCACCACCGCCACCACCGCGGGGACCAGAAAAGCCACCACCACCGTGAAATCCACCTCCGGCACTTACTCTACCACCACGAGGACCGTAATAACCACCACCTACTCTATGTCCGCCATAATAACCGCCATGTCCATAATAGTTACCACCTCTCCAACCGTAACCGCCGTAACCATATCCGCCATAATAACCACCATATCTGCCACCCCAAGCATAACCACCCCAAGGACGGTAGTAGTTATAAGCCCAATAAGGACGGTAATAAGAACGGTAATAAGGCCAACCACCCCAAGGGCCTGCATACATTGGCACTCCCCAAAATAAAGAAGGCATACCGAACATAAAGTTCATGCTTACACCGGGGTTATAGTAACCATAACCGCCATAGCCTCCACCGTAACCATATCCGCCATAACTTCCGCCTGATGAATAATAATTGTTGTTATTATATGTAGTAGCCGGCTGACCTTGGTTGTAAACATCATCTGAATAATAAGCTCCATTATTATTATTGTTTGATTGGTTTACCTGAGGTTGCTGATTAGCTTGCGATTGCTCTCCGGCAAAAACATCTTTTGTTCCGTTTTTATATTCTATTAATGAAACGTTACTTTTATCAATGGTATAAATTGGTCCTTCGAGGTTAGATGAATTTTGGTATCGGATTTCATGTTGAGTAACTTCATACACCTTAGCCGAAATAGTTTTTCCGTTTTTGGTGAAGATGGTGTCCTGAGCATAAAGTATATTAGTAGTTGCTACAACTAATAATATGGTTTTTAGGTTTTTCATGACTTTTATTTGTTTATTAAAGATACTGCATTTAGCGTGCCAAAGTCAATTAAAATATGTTAATCTTTAATTAACCGCTTGTTGATAACCAATAGTTAGAACCAATGAAAATGCTTGCTGGGCTTATTATAAATTGGTTTTGGATGAAAATCGAACAGTGTATATTTTACGCCTGCTCCATAACAAACATCGCTTAAACCAAAACCAACATCGGTTTGTGTAATGCGGTAGCGCACTTCGCCATATAAATTTAACCGATTAATAATTTTAAACTCAAACCCAATACCAATACTGCCACCATAATAAACTGTTTTATAGCTGGTGTTTGGTAGTACATGCAGGGCGTAATAATTATAATTATCTATACCGGTATAAAAGCCTTTCCAAATTTGGGAAGAAGCACCCAATATAAAATATACGGTAGTTCTATCTGCATTAGCAGGGTGCAGCATAAAATGTGCATCTAAATCTATATACGTGTTTTGTACGTTTAACCAAGTAGGCAAAATATTTACTTGTTGTACGTGCGAGTAATCAACCAAAAATTGTATAAAGCTATTTGGCTGCGCATATAAACGAAACGATGATGCAGGATAGTACGTAAATGTTTGCGCGTTTTTAAAAAAATTTAAACTCGTTATTAAACCACCTGCACCAATATCAATAGCTTTTTGTCTGTTTTGTTTATCTCTTTTAGCTTTAATTATCGAGTCTTTTCTGGCAGCGGCATCCTCTTCTTTTTGATAATAGTTTTTGGGAGTTTCGTTTTGCCCCATACTAATATATTTGGGCGGAACTTGAGCAAAAGCAGTTATGCCTAATACATAAAATACTATTAGCAGAATTAACTTTTGCATAAATAAAGATACGCAATAAAAAAATAAAGTCAAATACTAATAAGTTAAAACCAGTTAAAAAGCTTACCCGGTTTTTTATATATAGGTTTTAAATTATGCAGGGTATATTTAAGCCCTACGTTATAACACTCATCACTTAAAATTAAACCTGCTTCTGTTTTTATATAGCGCCAGCGTACTTCGCCAAACAAATATAAGCGCCTAATAATTCTGCACTCTCCTCCTATTCCTATGCTTCCGCCATAATACACCGTTTTATAATAGGTGTTTTGTTGTGCATGCGGCACAAATTTATTATCGTTATCGGCACCGGTATAAATGCCGTGCAATAGCTGAGCCATACCGCCAACAATTGCATAAAATGCTGCTCGTTGATTTTTTTTATCGGAGCGAAGTAAAAAATGTGCGTCTAAATCTAAATATGTGTTTTGCACATTTAGCCAAGTGGGCATAATATTTTGCTGGGCAATATGCGAATATTCTAATACAAACTGAACGTATCTGTTTGTTTGGTAATAGGCTCGTAAAGAAAATTCGGGGAAATATGTAAAATCCTGAGGGGAGTTTAAAAAGCTTAAGCTGCTTATCATGCCACATGCCCCCAATTGCAATAACTTTTTTGCTTCATCTTTATCTGTAGAATCTTTATCTTTTTTAATTGGAGTTTTATTTACAGTTGCTTGCTTATACAAATGAGAACTTTTGTTTAAAGCCAGTAGTGACTTAGTAGACTGAGCAAATGAACTTTTTATTACTAAGAAAGAAAGCGCAAATAAAATGTGTTTAAACATATTTTAAACCAAGGTTTTTATGCAGAACGAAAAAATGGCATCGTTAGTATTCTACATACAGCACTACATTTATTTATTTTCGAGTTCTTTTTTTATGGAAACAGCAAAACTTCGTCCTATTGGAATTGATTGTCCGGCAATTTCTATTTCATCTGCAAAAAACGAATTGATTTTATTTTTGGCTATAATAAATGACCTGTGTACACGTATAAAATTAGTATCGTTTAAAAAAACCAGCAGTTCGCCTAATTGAAACTTGGTAACTACGTTTTTTTCTTTTGTATATATTTTCACATACTCCTTAAGGCTTTCAACATACAGAATTTCATCTAAATAAACTTTCACCATTTTTTTATTTACATTAAAAAAACGATGCTGCTTATCATCGGTATCAGTTACAAGTAATTCAACAGGTTTTTGTAAACGGTTAACGGCTTTTAAAAACCGTTCGAAAGAAAAAGGTTTTAATAAATAATCGGTTATTTCAAACTCGTACCCTTGTAAGGCATACTGTTCATAAGCACTTGTTATAATAATTTTGGGTGGCTTGGTAAGTGTTTTTAAAAAATCTATGCCTTTTAATTTTGGTAAATGAATGTCTAAAAAAATAAGGTCTATTGGTTTGTTGTTTAAAATTTCGAAAGCTGAAATAGCATCTGTAAAAACAGCTTCTAACTGCAAGAAAGAAACCTGCGCAATATACGATTGCACAATATCAGCAGCAATTGGCTCATCCTCAATTATGATGCAGCTGATTTTTTTCATGCTCGTTTAAATTAATAGTTAAGCTAACTGAAAATTCAGTATTTGAATTTTGTATAGTAAGCTGATGGTTGGTGCCATAAATTAAATTTAACTGCCGTTGCACATTTTGTATGCCAATGCCACTTTCATTAGTTTCTTTACCGGGTTCTTTACTATTTGCCATGGTAAAAAACAGATGTTGATTTACCAGCTTTAATTTGATATTAATAAATGAATTAAAACGCGACTCGCTGGCACCGTGCTTAAAACCATTTTCAACAAAAGGTAAAAGCAACAAAGGAGCAATCATTTCTTTGGGGTTATCTATATCAATTTCAAATGTTATGTTTAAGCGATTACCATATCGTAGTTTTTCGAGTTCGATATAATCTGTAATAATTTTTATTTCATCTTCCAGTTTAATTTGAGACACGGTACCGTTACGCAATATAAACCGAAACAACTCGCTTAATTTTAATATAGCATTAGGCACTTGCGGAGAGTTTACCAAAGCCAAACCATATATATTATTTAATGTGTTGAATAAAAAATGAGGGTTGGTTTGCGCTTTTAAAAAACTAAGCTCAGCGTTTAGTTTTTCTTTTTGCAATTCTTGTTCGTGTAGCATGCTTTCTAATTTCGATTTAAAAAGCACAATGCTTAAGGCAATTGCAGCAGGAAAAAAAACATCGAAAAGAGCCCAAATAAACCGCCCTACATTTAAGGGAGTATAAATCATATCCGGATAAAAATAAGGAAACACAATGTAACCCTGTATAAGCCTGTAAATAACACCCACTAAAATTGTAGCCGGTATAAAAACAAGTAAAAGCCGTTTGTATTTTTTTGTGAGAAAATAAGTCGGAAATAAATACGAAACGATAAAATAAGTAAATGCAATTTTAACCGGTAATTGCAAACCATCACTTACAAATCCTTTATAAAAATTATCGTCATAGCTACTTGTAATTAAACCTACAGAGCTATAATATACAAGCCAAAATAAAACGTGATATATGATTTTTGTTTTGATAAGGTTACTAATTAAATTATAAAGCAAGTATAATAAAAACTACACGTTAAGTTAGCTAAATAAGTTGTTTTTTATTTTAGAAAAATGCCGTTTGTACAGAGATTATTGCTGTTTATAGTAAGGAGTGCGTTTAACTTACACTTTTAAAAAAATCAGCCTAATTAAACAGCAAGTTTGTTACATAATTACAAACGAATTTGCATGAAAAAACTACTTAAAATTAGTTTGACTATTTTATGTGTGAACACATTTTGTTACGCACAAACGTTTACCCGTGTAACAGATACGTTAAACCCCATTACTACGGATGCGTTTGAGAGCGGCGGCGGAAGCTGGATTGATTTTAATAATGATGGTTTGCTTGATTTAATGGTTTCTAACGGAAATTTAACGAACCAGAACAACTCGTTATACCTAAATAAAGGTAACGGAAATTTTATTAGAGTAACATCTGGTAATATTGTTACCGATGGTGGTTCATCAATTGGAAGCACCTGTGCCGATTATAATAGCGATGGATTTATAGATTGTTTTGTAACTAACCGAAATAATTTCGGCAACTTTTTATATAACGGATTGGGCGATACCGTGTTTACAAAAATAACCACAGGCAGCCCTGTAACTGATATTGGAAACTCTAATAGCTCCTCATGGGTGGATATAGATAATGATGGAGATTTGGATTTGTATGTGGTAAATTTTCAGGGGGCTGATTTTATGTATTTAAACAGTGGTGCGCCAAGTTATAGTTTAAGTACTACTACAAATACAATTACGGCAGGCACAAATCTTTCGATACCGGGCGCATGGGCCGATTATAATAACGATTTACGTCCTGATTTATTTATTGCAAACTCAGGCACACAAAACGATTTTTTATTTACTAATAACGGTGGTTTAGCCTTTACGCAATTTACGTTTAGCGATGGCAAAGCAGGACTTGGTGCAAGCTGGGGCGATTATGATAACGATGGAGATTTAGATTTGTTTTCGGCTAATTACTCAAGCAGCGGCAACATACTTTATAACAATAGTGGAGCTCCTTCCTACTCCTTAACACCTGTTATAACAAGCGTTGTTGCCGAATCTGCTAATTCCGTAGGAAGTGCTTGGGGTGATGTTGATAATGATGGCGACCTCGATTTATTTGTAGATAACGATGGGGCAGTTAACTTTTTTTACTTAAACAATGGCGCACCAACTTATACGTTTACTAAAGTTACTACAGGCAGTGTGGTTAGTTATCGCGGAAACTCGTTTGGTTGTGTGTTTGCAGATTATGACAATGACGGACAACTTGATTTATTTGTAGCTAACCGATTAAATGAGCAAAATTTTTTATACCATAACAATGGCAATACAAACAACTGGATAACAGTAAAGTGTAATGGGGTTGCATCAAACAAAAGTGGTGTAGGAGCAAAAGTTTATGTTAAAGCAACCATAGGCGGAACCCCTATTTGGCAAATGCAAGAAGTAGCAGCACAAACAGGTTATAACAGTCAGAACTTGTGGTTACATTTTGGGTTAGGCAATGCCGCCTTAATTGATACATTAATAGTAAAATGGTCTTTAGGAACAATTGACACCTGTTATAATATATCTGCTAATAAATTTTATACTGCAACCGAAGGGGCTTGCCTTACAGCAGGAATAAACGAATATTATTTAGCAAATAATAATCTTATTGAAATATACCCCAACCCTACTACGGGCAGTTTTGCAATATATACAAAAGGCAATGCGCAATGTACAGTATATGATATAAATGGTAAAGTGGTGCTAAGTCAAAAATTAAATAGCAAAACTAATATTGATGCAAGTAATTTACCCAACGGAGTTTACAATGTCAGCATTATAAATAATAGTGGAATTGCAAATAAACGCTTGGTTATTGTAAAGTAAGTTTAATAGAGATTTAAGCAATTAAAAATTTTATTATGAAAAAACACATTTTATTAGCATTGTTATTTGGTATAAATATTTCGAATATATTTTGTACCACCCGTAAGGTGCCGTTAAACTACCCAACTATACAAGCGGCTATAATGGCCTCAAACAATACAGATACGGTAGAAGTTTCTCCGGGCACTTATTTTGAAAACATAAATTTTAGAGGAAAAAAAATTTTAGTAACCAGTCTGTTTTATTTAAGTAAAGATACATCCTACATTAGTTCTACTATTATAAACGGAAGCACACCCATAAACCCGGATACGGCCAGTTGCGTTATTTTTAACTCAGGAGAAGATTCAACAGCCATATTACAAGGGTTTACCTTAACAGGCGGCAAAGGAACCAAGTGGACTGACATACACGGAGCAGGCACCTACCGAGAAGGTGGTGGAATTTTAATGGATGTTAGTTCGCCAACCATTAGATATAATATTATTATAAGTAATACGGCAACTAACACAAGCAGTGTTGTAAGCGCAGGCGGTGGCGGCATACGTATAGGTGATGGAAACCCCATTATTGAAAACAATATTATTACCAATAACCAGGGCAAATACGGCCCAGGCATTGTACTTAATTACACCGGGTGTCGAATTAAAAATAATATTATTGCTTTAAACACCGGTGCTACAAGTTATTTTGGCGGAAGCGGAATTTGGATTTACAATGATTTAGGTACCACGCCAAAAATAATTGAGAATAATACAATTATAAAAAATTCATCTTATTCTGTGGGAACAGGAGGAATTTCGGCAGAACTTGCTACCAATGTTATTATACGTAATAATATAATTTGGGGCAATTTGCCTGTTGCAAATCAAATTATAGCTACTTCGTGCACGGTGCAAGCTACGTATAACGATGTGCAAAATGCTTACACAGGTGTTGGCAATATAAATGCAAACCCTTTGCTGGATAGTTTATGTCTTACCCTAAGTGCTGCATCACCTTGCATTGATGCCGGAGACACTTCAACTGTATATAACGACCTCACATCTGCACCCAACACGGCTTTGTTTCCATCTATGGGTACAGCGCGTAACGATATGGGTGCTTATGGCGGACCGGATACTTTTGTAATGCATTGCTCAAAAATTGTTGTTTCAGGCATTTTAGAGTTATCCAATGTAACAGAACATATAAACGTTTACCCAAACCCCACTACCGGACAGTTTACTGTTGAAACAAACATAAACAATAAACAAACTTTACAAATATTGGATGTAAATGGTAAGCTTGTGTTTAGTCAGCTTATAAACGGTACAGCCAATGTTGATGTTACAAATTTAAATGCGGGAGTTTACACCTTGGCAATTAAAACAGCTGATAGTGTAATGAATAAAAAATTAGTTATTGTTCACTAATAAATTATTCTCTAGTCATTCAATTAAATAATCTTAACTTTTACCATTAAATAACTTAAATTTGTTACAATAAATAATTAGCGTGAAAAATATTATACTGCTCTTTTCAATTATTTTAATGGGGCGTTTAAATGCTCAAACATGGGTTACCATACCTGATGCTAATTTTGCCACCTATTTACAAGGACTTATACCCGCTGCAATGAATGGCAACCAAATGGATACAACAAGTGTTTTGGTTGCTACGACTACTCGCACAATAAGTGTAGTCGGTAAATATATTAAAGACCTAACAGGTATAACTTATTTTAAATCTTTAAAATCTCTTGATTGCAGTTATAATAACTCACTAACTACCCTACCCACTTTACCAAATTCAATTACATATATAAATTGTCAACATGATTCTTTAACGAGTATAACAAACTTACCTACTTCCTTGTATAATTTATATTGTCCAGAAAATTTTTTGACCACCTTACCTACTCTACCAAACTCACTTTCTATTGTAAATTGTCAACTTAATTTGTTAGTTAACTTACCTGCTTTTGACACTTCACTTCAATCGCTTGAATGTAATAGTAATCATTTAACAAACCTTCCACCTCTACCCAACTCACTTACATATTTGGACTGTAGTCAGAATCAATTAACCACATTACCCAGCCTGCCAAATTCTTTAACTTATTTAGATTGCCTAATGAATTCTTTAACTAGCCTTCCTGCTTTAGATACTTCTCTTAATACATTGACTTGCAGTAAGAATTCCTTAACAAATCTCCCTGCCTTACCTAATTCTCTTATTGAACTTGATTGTGATGAAAATTTATTATCGAATTTACCACTCCTACCTAATTCCTTACATATTTTAAATTGTGGTGGAAATAATATTTCTTGTTTTCCAGCATTTCCAAATTCTATCTATCCTGCTAATTATGTTCCTCAATTTAGTTATTGGGAGTATTTTATAAATCTAGACCCTAATCCATATAATTGTTTGCCAAACTATTTGCCTAATAGTATGACACCAACCGATTTAGCAAAACCTTTATGTGGGGCAGGCAATTCAAATGGTTGTGCTATTGCAGGTATAAACCAGTTAACTGATTTAAATAACCAAGTGAACATTTACCCTAACCCAACTAGCGGACAATTTATTATTGAATCGAACACAGCAGAAAAACAAATCGTACAAATAATTGATGTAAACGGCAGAATTGTATTGAGTGAAACATTAACCGGAATAACCAATATTGATGCAACAAATTTTAATGAGGGAGTTTACACCTTGGTAATTAAAACTGCAAACAGCATAGCGAATAAAAAATTAGTTGTTATACACTAAATAATTATTTATTCAACATATAACACCAAGCCTTTTAAATACTCGCCTTCGGGAAAGTTGGGGGTTATAGGGTGGTCGGCAGGTTGAGAAAGATAATGCAGTATTTTTACTTTGCGTCCGCTTTCGAAAACAGCAGCAGCAACGGTGTTAAAAAAGAGCGCTTTATCAACCACCCCTGAGCAAGAAAATGTAAAAATTAAACCATTGCTTTTAATTAAACGAAAAGCCATTTCGTTCAGGCGTTTGTAGCCTTTAAATGCATTGTGTTTTACATCGCGGCTTTTAGCAAAGGCAGGCGGGTCTAACACAATAATATCGTACACATCTTTTTTATCGGCCAAAAAATCGAAGGTATCGGCACAAAAACTTTTATGGTTAGTTAGTTTATTAAGCTCAATGTTTTTATCGGTAATTTCCATAGCGGGTTTTGATACATCTACCGAATGAACCTCCTTCGCTCCTGCTGCGCAAGCATAAACCGAAAAACCACCTGTGTAACAAAATGTATTTAGCACCGTTTTGTTTTTTGAGTAGTGAGCTAACAAAGCACGGTTTTCGCGTTGGTCAACAAAAAAGCCCGTCTTTTGTCCTTTTTCCCAATCAATATAAAAAAGGTGTTTGTTTTCTTTTACTACGGTGTTGCCTGTATCGCCCACCATAAAACCATTGTGCAGGTTTTCGGTTAAGTGTTTTGGCAGGGTTTCTTTACTCTTATCGTAAATGGTTTTTAGTTTATTGCCATATACTTTTTTAAGTGCATGGGCTATATGCTCAATATTACGATGCATGCCAATGGTGTGGCATTGCACTACTACATGTCCATCATAAAAATCAATAATTAAACCGGGCAGGCCATCGGCTTCGCCAAAAAACAAGCGGTACACGTTGGTATCTTTATTATCCGTCAAATCAACAATGCCACGAAATGTATAGGCAGTATTAATTTTATCGAACCAAAAGGCTTCGTTAATTTCTACGTCTTCAAACGAAATTATACGCACCCTGATGCTGTTTTCTACCTGATAGTGCCCTATGCCCAAAAACTTTTTGTCGGCAGAATACACGCTAACCGTATCGCCATCAAGCGGTTTGCCTTCGGTGGTTTTAATAGCCCCCGAAAACACCCAAGGGTGGCGGCGCAGCAAGGGAGTTTCTTTGCCTTTGTTGAGAAAAATTTTTGTCATAATAGGGTGCAAAGATAACATCATTAATAAATCTGTATCTTTGACAAATTTTTTACTCATGAACGCCCCTTACGCCCACAAATTTGTTTCAGAAGGTTTAACATACGATGATGTGCTGCTTGTACCGGCCTATTCGGATATACTGCCTCGCGAGGTTGAAACAAAATCTCAGTTTACGAAAGAAATTACGCTTAACGCACCCATTGTTTCTGCGGCTATGGACACCGTTACCGAACACCGCATGGCCATTGCCATTGCACAAGAAGGCGGTATTGGGGTGTTGCATAAAAACATGAGTGTTGATATGCAGGCACAAGAAGTACGCCGTGTAAAACGTTCGGAAAGCGGTATGATTATGGACCCGGTTACCTTACCCGAAAACGCTACCGTGGCTGATGCTTTGCAGTTAATGACCGAAAATAAAATTGGCGGTATACCCGTTGTGGCAGGTAACGGAACATTGGCTGGCATTATAACCAACCGCGATTTACGTTTCGAAAAAAACCATAAACGCCCGGTACGTGAAATTATGACGCCACGTAAAAAAACCATTGTAGCGCAACACGGCATCAATCTTAAAAAAGCCGAAGAGATTTTACAGGATTATAAAATAGAGAAATTACCCATTGTAGACAAGCACGACAAACTTATTGGCCTTATAACCTACAAAGACATACTTAAAATTAAAGTGCGCCCTAACGCCTGTAAAGACGAAATGGGCCGCCTGCGTGTAGCTGCTGCCCTTGGAGTTACTGCTGATACGATGCAACGTGCCGAAGCTTTAGTGAGAGCGGGCGTTGATGCCATGATTATTGATACCGCCCACGGCCACTCGAAGGGTGTGATGGATATGGTGAAACTGGTTAAAAAACAATTTAAGCATACACAAATTATTGCCGGCAACATTGCCACCGGCGAAGCCGCTTTGGCTTTGGTTAAAGCAGGTGCCGATGGTGTTAAAGTAGGCATTGGTCCGGGCAGTATTTGTACTACGCGCGTTATTGCAGGTGTGGGCGTTCCGCAACTATCTGCCGTGTTAGAGGTGGCGCATGCCCTTAAAGGCAAACACGTACCCCTTATTGCCGATGGCGGCATACGCTTTAGTGGCGATATTGTAAAAGCCCTTGCAGCAGGTGCAGGTTCGGTTATGTTAGGCTCGTTATTTGCGGGCATGGATGAATCTCCGGGAGAAACCATTATTTACGAAGGGCGTAAGTTTAAATCGTACCGAGGCATGGGCTCAATTGAGGCTATGCAAATGGGTTCAAAAGACCGCTATTTTCAGGATGTGGAAGATGATATTAAAAAACTGGTACCCGAAGGCATCTCAGGGCGTGTGCCTTACAAAGGCATGGTATCTGAAATAATTTACCAGCTTATTGGCGGCCTACGTGCCGGTATGGGTTATTGCGGCGCTAAGGATATTAAAACTTTGCAGCAAGCTAAGTTTATACGCATTACACAATCGGGCATTACAGAAAGCCACCCACACGATGTATTTATTACCCGTGAGGCACCAAATTATAGCAGGAAGTAATATTTATATAACTATTAAAGCATAAGCGGCGGGCATTTGTCTGCCGTTGTTGTTTTAATATCGGTGCATTTTTCATTTTCAAAATTGGTAGGTCAGGTCAAAACATATAGGCACCCTGACCTTGCCCTACTAACTCATCTATATTATTATTTATATTTTTTATTTATAAAATTGGTAGGACAGGTCAACGGGTATAGGGTAATTGCCCTACTGACCTAAATAATTTAAGTTAAAAAACTACATTTGCTTTATGTTTAAAGGGCAATTTATAGGCATGGTTGATAAACAGGGCAACCAGTTACACGAAGGTGATTATGTTACTTTTTACCACAAAGGCGAAGACGTTATTTGTCAGATAGTTTACGTTACCGAGCTTGCTGCCTTTTGCCTGAAATGGAAAGACGGCTACATAAATAAATTCTTTTTAACGCCTGATAAGTATTTGAAGATCGAGGCGAGTGCGGGGTTTTAGCTACGTAAACTATTGTCTAATTTTTTCCTGCCAATAAAGAGAAATCCACTGCATTAAATCATCCTTATCTCTAAAATCAAGTATATAAGGAATTTCTTTTTGTTTTTTTCTCGCTTCAGATGTAAAGTATGAAGTGGTTACAATAATTCCCTTGTTTGCTTTTTCCGTATTAATTACATCTTTAAAAGACCTTATAATTTCTACACCAACTTTTCTATCAGTGTATCTTTTACATTCAACAAGATATTTTAATGGAGATTGATGCTTTATGTCTTTAATTGCAAGAATATCATATCCATTATCCCTTGTTTGTTTTGTTAACTCAACTTTAAAACCTTGAGAAGCTAAAATCTCAGCTATAACTTCTTCAAAGGTTCTTGGTTCAACTTTTAATAGTACAGAATTGTCATTATAAATATCAGTTATAATTCTTTTTACCTTATTCGTCTCCTCAATAATTATTGTCTCTCCCCTTTCTTCTTCTTCAATTAATTCCGAGAAATTATATTCACGTTGAGATAGTTTAATCCAACTATCAAAACTTGCATTATTTATTGCTACAGAATTATGTATGCCTGATAACCCTTCTATTACTCTAAATATATTAGAGTACTGATGTATTTGTGACGATTCATTAATAACTCTAAGAGTTTTTTGAAGGTCAGATATTGGTGAAGCAATTTTTTGTATTTGTGATGCTTCATTAATCATCCTAAGAGTATTTTGAATATCAGATGTTGGAGCTGCAAATTTTTGAATTTTTGACGCTTCACTAATAAGGTTAAGAGTTTTTTGAATATTAGATATTGGCGAAATATTTTTCTGTAATTCATTTATCTTCCTTAAGTAAGGGGGATAAAACTTATCACGCATTTCCTGCTGTTTTCTAAAAAACTCTTTTAAATCATCTGCCATTTTAAATCAATTATATATATCAAATATAAAAAATACAGATGTCTTATTTGAAATTTAATGTTAACACCATCAACACTAAACAAAAAAGGAGGTCGATTGACCTCCTTCTTGTTTTAAAGCTATGTGCTTTGTTTTATGCTTTTACAGCTTTAGGAGCTGCATTACGGTTTAACTCTTTATTGTCTTCGTTTCTGTCTAAATCAACAACTATTGGTGTTGAAATACATAATGAAGAGTAGGTACCAATTACACGACCAATTAACAAGGCAAATATAAACCCGCGTATAGCATCACCACCAAATATGAAGATAACCAATAACACAAAGAATACAGTTAACGAGGTTAAAATAGTACGGCTTAATGTACTGTTTAACGCAAAGTTAATAAGCTTGTTACGCTCTTCGCCATGCGCATCGGTTTTACCCGAATCAGCTAAACGTTCGCGGATACGATCGAATACAACAACTGTTTCAGTCATGGTGTAACCCATAACGGTTAAAATAGCTGCAATGAAATCTTGCCCAATTTCTAACGAGAATGGCAACACTTTATCTAAAATAGTGTAGAATGATAGTACAATTAGCACGTCGTGGAATAAAGCCACAACCGCCCCCATACCATATTGCCATTTTTGAAAACGGACAACAATGTAGAAGAACATCACTACGCAAGAGAATAAGATAGCACCATACGCATTATACAAAATATCGGTTGCAATGGTAGGCCCTACTTTTTGCGAGCTTAACACTTTAAATTGTGTGTTTAATGGAGTTAAACCTGTTTCAAGGCTTTTTTCCATTTCCTGGTCAACGTTAACATCGTTTTCTTTAATGCGGTACGAAGTAGTAATTTTTAATTTACTGGTGCTTCCGGCAGTTTTAACTTCAGGAGTTTCGCCACCAAACGATACAGCTAATGCTTTTTTAACGTCTTCGGTGTTCATGGCTTTTTCAAAACCAACCATGTAAGTGCGCCCACCTTTAAAATCAACGCCTAAGTTAAAGCCACCGTTTTTAAAGTAAAACACAACTCCTAAAACAATAACAGCAGTAGAAATGCTGTAATAAATTTTACGACGACCAACAAAATCGAAATGCAGGTTTTTAAATGCATTGCGGGTCATGTTGTTGTCAAACGTAATTTCTTGTTTGCGGTTAATCATCCAATCGAACACCACACGCGATAAAATTACCGCTGCAAATAATGAGGATAAAATACCGATACACAATGTAGTTGCAAACCCTTGTACCGGACCATTACCAAATACATAAAGAATGATACCCAATATTAAAAGTGTTACGTTACTATCTATAATAGTTGGCATAGCGTGTTTAAACCCTTCTTTAATTGCTTGTGAGGTTGATTTACCAAGAGATAATTCTTCGCGTATACGTTCAAAAATTAAGATGTTAGCATCAACCGATAAACCAATGGTTAAAACGATACCGGCGATACCAGGTAATGTTAACGTAGCACCTAACGATGTTAGGATACCCATAATAAAGAATAAGTTTATAAGTAAAGCTAAGTTAGCAACCCAACCCGCTTTGTTATAATACATAGCCATAAATAATAAAATAACGATAAAGGCTATAACAAACGATAGTAGACCGTTCGAGATAGACTCTTGACCCAATGTAGCACCTACAACAGTTTCTTCAACTATACGAGCCGGAGCAGGTAATTTACCCGCACCTAAAATAGCTACAAGGGCATCTGCCTCGCGGTTATCAAAGTTACCCGTAATTTGAGAGCTTCCGTTAGGAATTTCGCCATTAACGGTTGGAGCCGAATAAACTGCGTTATCCATTACAATGGCAATACAACGGCCACGGCTTTTGCTATCTTTAGGTGAGTTGGCTTTGGTTAATTTAGCCCATTTTTGCGCTGCATCACCTTTCATGGTCATGCTAATAGCAATTTCGCCTGTTTGTTGTTGGAAATCTTTACGGGCACCATCAATAATATCGCCAAACATAGCGGCTTTACCATTGCGGTCGGTTACTTTAATAGCGTATAATGTAATTACTTCGCCACCTTTGCCCGGTTTAGCATCCCACATAAAACGTACTTTTGATGGGAACACCGAACGTACTTTAGGGTTGTTTAACCAACCGTTAATTTGCGCAGTATCTTTTGTACGAGCATAACCAACTACCGACCCTAAACCAAAATATTTACCATCTTGCGATACATTTGGCACTAACGGACCAGCCATTGAGTAAAGCGGGTTGTTTTCTTTATAACGGGTAACAGCAGTATCGTTAGCAGCCGTTTTGTTTTTAGAAGTATCGGCAGAAGCAACTTTGCCACCCTCTTTTAATTTTTGTGCTAATGATTCTTTTGTTTTATCGGTGCTATCGGTTTTAGCTTTAACAACAGCTTCTTGTTTTGCTTTCTCAATTTCAGCAGGCGTTAATTTTTTGCTGGCTACTTTTTTAAGTGAATCTGCTTTAGCGGCAGCACCCGTAGTATCGCCTTTTAAGCTATCGGCCTTAGCTAAATCAGGGTTTAAAAGGGCTTTTACTTTTTTGTTAGCCTCAGGCCAGTACTGACCAAGTTCAGCATTTTCGTAAGTTTCCCAAAACTCAAGGTTTGCGGTACCTTGTAAAAGTTTACGTACACGGTCTTTATCTTTAACACCCGGTAACTCAATTAAAATACGGCCATTTTCTAATTTTTGAATATTAGGTTGCGATACGCCAAAACGGTCGATACGGCTACGGAATGTAGTTTCTGAGTTGGTTACCGCTTCTTCAACACGCTCGTTTAAAAAAGTAATTACTTTATCGTTGTTATCGTTGTACTCAATTTTGCCTTTGTTTTCAATAGTTTGAAATAAGGGAGCTAAACGACCATTAGGGGCAATTTGCTTGTAGGTTTCAGCAAATAAAGCCACAAAAGGCTTGTTGTTATTAACACCTAAGTTTTTTTGCGTTAAAGCAAGTGCTTTGTTAAAATCAGGGTCTTGGTTGTTGTTAGCCAAGTTTTTAATGATATCAGCTACCGATACTTCAAGCGTAACGTTCATCCCGCCACGTAAATCAAGCCCTAAGTTGATTTCTTTTTGTTTACACTCGTCGTAGGTGTATTTTGTGATTAAAATATCGTAAACCGTAGCGGTTTTCATAGAATCCAGGTAATAATCTGCTTTCACATTTTTTACTGAATCTAAAAAAGCGCGCTCTTTAGATGCATCGCCTTTAGCATAATCGCTTGCAGCCTTTTTAACAGTGGGGTTTGCTATGTAAGTATCAGCAAAGGCACCTGCGTTTTTCTCAACGCCGCGCGTAACCCAAGTAAACGATAAGTAAAAAAGACAAGCCAGGCCTAAAAGCACAGCAAATGTTGTAATGGCACCTCTATTTTGCATATATTATCTAATTATTTTTAATTTTTTAAGGCTGCAAATATAGTATAAGAATTAAAAATGAAGAATTAATTGTGAAGTTTTACTAATTATTTTTTTGAATTCTAAATAATTGGGTGTACATTTGCACCCCTTATTATAATTAATTAGTCATGGCAAAGAAACAGAACAGAATACAAGTTATTTTAGAATGCACCGAGCATGCTGCATCTGGTAAACCGGGTACATCTCGTTACATTACAACAAAAAACAAAAAAAACACATCAGAAAGAATTGAGTTAAAAAAATACAATTCGGTGTTAGGTAAATACACAGTACATAAAGAAATTAAATAATATAAGTTATGGCAAAAAAGGTAGTTGCAACATTAAAAAGCGGTAAAGGAAAAGATTTTACACGCGTTATTAAAATGGTAAAATCGCCAAAAACTGGTGCTTACGCATTTAGAGAAGAGATTGTACATAACGATCACGTACAAGATTTTTTGAAAAACAAGTAATCTACAGATTACTAAAGAACTAAACTTCTTTTCATTTTTATGGAAAGAAGTTTTTTTATTTATATATAACTATACATTTACACAAAATTTACGCAAGGCAATATGGGCATTTTCAGTTTTTTTTCTAAAGACAAAAAAGAGTCGCTTGATAAGGGGTTAAACAAAACCAAAGAGAACTTTTTTAGTAAAATAGCTAAAGCCATTGCAGGTAAAACCGAAGTAGATGCTGAGGTTTTAGATAATTTAGAAGAAGTTTTACTTACCAGCGATGTAGGCGTTAACACCACCCTAAAAATTATTGACCGCATTGAAGCCCGCGTAGCTAAAGATAAATATGTGGGTACAGCACAACTAAACTCCATTTTAAAAGAAGAAGTTGCCTCGTTGCTTACCGAAAACAATTCAGATGATGTTAGCGATTTTGCTACCCCGGCTGATAAAAAGCCTTATGTAATAATGGTAGTTGGCGTTAATGGTGTAGGTAAAACTACTACCATTGGTAAACTATCGTACCAATTTAAACAAAAAGGTAAAAACGTGTTGCTTGGCGCTGCCGATACGTTTAGAGCTGCCGCCGTTGACCAACTTACTATTTGGAGCGAGCGTGTGGGTGTGCCCATTGTATCGCAAGGCATGAATGCCGACCCTGCATCGGTTGCTTTTGATGCCGTTAGCAGTGGTGTTGCCAAAAATAGTGATGTGGTTATTATTGATACCGCAGGGCGTTTACACAACAAAGTAAATTTAATGAACGAGTTGGGCAAAATAAAAAAGGTAATGAGCAAGGTTATACCCGATGCCCCACACGAAGTTTTATTAGTGCTTGATGCCAGTACCGGACAAAACGCTATTGAGCAATGTAAACAATTTACCGCCGCTACCGAGGTAACTGCTTTAGCCCTTACTAAATTAGATGGTACGGCTAAAGGGGGCGTTGTTATTGGCATATCCGACCAATTTAAAATACCAGTAAAATACATTGGTGTAGGTGAAAAAATGGAAGACCTCCATGTTTTTAACCGCCACGAGTTTGTAGATTCTCTTTTCTCGGAAGGGAAATAAGTAGAAGGTTTAATTTAATTATGCTATATTAGCGTTACTAAAATTAAAACCATGTTTACAAATTCAAGAGAAAACGGTGGCGATTCTAATCCGGAAGAGGTTAGCAACGAATCAGAAAGAGAAGAAACACAAGAGAATTCAGATAATGAATCTTCTGAATCAGCCACAAAAGTATCTACTCCATCCGTAATTGGGGCTAATCCCAATAGGTAGATTTTTTTTCTGCCCCTTATTTCTGTACAATAATTTTCTTACTAAGCAAGCCTTCGCTTGTGCTTATTTGTATCAACAGTATTCTATTCAACTATTTCACCAATAAAGAGTTCTTTTTCCTCAAGAATTCTATAAGCATCCTTAAACTTCGAAACTCCTTCTTCCCAAGTTGAAAACTTACGATTGTATCTTGGTTTATTATGATGTTTTATATCATTTATAAAGTTCCTTTCTTTTTGTAGTGTTTCAGTTTCTTCAATTGATAAGCTCTTAAAATTTGAAATTTTAATAATAACGTTTTCCAGGTTTTCACGTTCACTAAGAAGTTTGTTATTGTTCGCATGTACTCTTAAACTAACCTCGAACAGAGCCGCTTTTCTATAAGTATCATTACTGATTTCTAGTTCTTGTTTCAAGAATTCTTCACCATATTTTTTCACACAATTATTAAAGAAAACTTGAATAGACGGTCCTGCTATTATTAATGCAGCCATATCAAAATGCGTTTTTTGTGAAATGTTATCTTGATTTGAAATAACACCTTCTTGCCACACTACCATAAATGGTCTTTCCCCTTTTACTAAATCTATAAAATCATCGTAGTTTCCGTGTTTTATCGCATTAAATTCATCTTTATATTCAGTTATGGCAATTCCTGACTTAATTACTTTAAGCATATAGCCCACAGCTTCGTCAATTATAAGTCTAATCATAATATAAATATACCTTTCCTTCTCTCAACTATCAAAAAAATAAAAAATCAACTTCTTTCACCGATAAAAGTCTTTCGTTTACCTACCCCCTACCTTGGCTAACCTAATAGCTGTTGTATATGCGTTGACCTTGCACGTACATTTGTATCGTAATACAAACAAAATGGAAACACAAAATCAAAATACAAGCGATAACCCATACGCAAATATAAATTGGGATGAACGTTTTAAAGAACATCAGGTACGCCACCGTCGTGGTAAAATAATTGGAGGCATAATTCTGTTTATAGTAGGTGCCGCATTTTTAGCCCGCGAGATGGGTGTTATTTTCCCCACCTGGTTATTTACCTGGCAAATGCTTTTAATTGTGCTTGGTGTATTTATAGGGGTAAAAAGTGCTTTTAGAAACTTTGCCTGGTTTATACTAATAGCTATAGGAAGTATTTATATGGTTGAAGATTTTATGCCTACGCTGCATTTTAAAATTTATTTCTGGCCCATATTAATTATGCTGGTTGGCTTAGCTATGATTTTTAGACCAAACCGCCGTTTTAATGAAGATCGTTATCGCCGCAGATGGGAAAGAAGATTCCATCATAAATTCGGTCACCATAATTATGCCGGCAATCGTTTTTCGGCCTGCGCCAATGATGAAACAACTTCGGCCGATGATGCGCTTAACATGGATATCGTGTTTAGCAGTTTCAAAAAAAATATCTTATCAAAAGATTTTAAGGGCGGTAACATATCATGCGTGTTTGGCGGCGGTAAATTAAACCTTAGTCAGGCCGATATAAATGGGAAAGTTGTTCTTGATATAAAACATGTTTTTAGCGGCACAAAAATTATTGTACCTGCTAACTGGGAAATTCAAACCGACATAAACACTGTGTTTGGAGGTGTTGAAGATAAACGTCCGCATCAAACCATAGTTACTAACCCCGATAAAGTTTTGGTTATAAAAGGTGAAGTAATATTTGGCGGAATAGAAATTCAGAATTATTAATTAGCGTAACAAAAAACTATATGATACAATTAGCAGAAAAAAGAAGGAATTTATTTAAAGTATGTGATAACAACAATAATAAACCAGTAAAAACAAACCCTATGAACAAATATATAGCAAAATTAGCCTTTCAAATAGTTAGTGGCGATGGCAAACACACACCACAATTTGATGAACAATTTAGAATTTTTGAAGCAAAATCGGAAAACGAAGCATTGGCTAAAGCACGTGCTAAGGGTAAAGAAGAAGAAACATCATTTTTAAACGAGAGCAAAGAAAACGTTAGTTGGAAATATATTGGCGTACTTGATTTAATTGAGTTAAAAGACATGGAAGATGGTGCACAAATATATTCGAATACCGAAGAGGCTGAAGATGCAACCAATTACATAAATATTGTAAAACAAAAAGAGCGCACAATAGAAACGCTTAGTAACTTTGTATATATATTTTAAGTTTTTGTGAGAGACCTATCGTATAAAAAAATGAGCTTTGCTTACATCGCCTACATACTATTGTGGGCGATGTTGCACGTGTGTGTGTTTCACAGGCTGGGTTTTAGTTGGCCAATTGCTTTTGTAGATAGTGCTATAAATAATGGCTTGTTGCTTGCACTAAGTCTTGCCATGGCAATGTCGTTGCGGTATTTTAGCCCAAGCAAACGTAATGTATTAATGCTTATTGGCTGGAGTATTACATTAGCCATAGTATCTGCAGCAGTTTCTAATTTTTGTCTCTTACAAATTTTTGATGCGGAAACCGATTATGTTGCTCTATTACATAAAGCATTTTTAATTCGTTTTTGTGTTTCGTTTTTAATTATTGAATGGGTTGTTTTATTCAGTTGGATTTTAAACCGAATGAGAGCGCGACAAGAAATTGATGCCCGAAAAGCCGATGTAGAAAAACTATTACGCGATGCCGAGTTGGAAGGTTTACGTCAGCAATTACAGCCACATTTTTTATTTAATAGCCTTAATTCTATTAGTGCCTTAGCAGGTTCTAAACCCGAAGAAGCCCGCAAAATGATTCAGCAATTATCTGATTTTTTACGTGGCACGTTAAAAAAAGACGATAAGCAAATGCTTAGTCTGCAAGAAGAACTGAAACATTTGCAACTCTATCTCGATATTGAAAAAGTACGCTTTGGTCATCGTTTAAATACAGCCATAAATGCTGATGAACAAAGTCTGGGGTTATTAATTCCGCCGCTATTATTACAACCCTTAGTAGAAAATGCCATTAAATTTGGCTTGTACGATACCATTGGCGAGGTTACCATACAAATAAGTTCAAGTGTTGAAGGCAAAAACTTACGTGTAACCATAACCAACCCTTTTGATGCTGAAACAGCGCAACCCAATCAGGGTACGGGCTTTGGTTTAAAATCGGTACAACGCAGGTTAAGTCTTTTATTTTTTAGAAACGATTTATTAAAAACAGAAAGTAAAGAAAATCTATATACAACAACCGTCGTAATCCCTCAAACTATATGATTAAAACCGTTATTATAGACGATGAGCCATTGGCTCGCTCCATTGTAAAAGAATATTTACAAAATGATAAGGACATTGAAGTAATGCAAGAATGCGGCGATGGCTTTGAAGGCGTTAAAGCCATTATGCAGCATAAACCCGACATTATATTTTTAGACATACAAATGCCAAAAATTACGGGCTTCGAAATGCTGGAGCTGGTTGATTTTCCGGTATCGGTAATTTTTACCACAGCTTTTGATGAGTATGCCATTAAAGCTTTTGAGGCACATGCTATTGATTATTTATTGAAACCATTTAGTAAAGAGCGTTTTGATAAAGCGCTTAAAAAATGGAAAGAGCAACACACCGGTGCCGAGCCAAAACAAAACACCACTGCCCTACTTGAAAACACGCACAAACAACCCGAAGAGCAAAACCGTGTAGTGGTTAAAAACGGCAACAACATTAAAATTATACCCGTAAACGATATACATTACATTGAGGCTTACGATGATTATGTAAAAATATTTACCAAAGATGGTTACTCGCTTAAAAAGAAAACCATGAACTATTTTGAGCAATCACTTAACGCTGACCAATTTGTGCGTGTGCATCGTTCATACATTGTACAAGTGCAGCAAATAACTAAAATTGAGGCGTTAGAGAAAGACAGCCATATTGCTTTACTAAAAACAGGTGCTAAAGTACCGCTTAGCAAAACAGGTTATACCAAATTAAAATCAGTTTTGGGTTTATAAATTGTCATTGCGAGCACAGCGAAGCAATCTACAGTTTGTCATTTCGACCGCAGGGAGAAATCTGTATTTGAGATTAGATTGTTTGCAAATACAGATTTCTCAGTCGTACCTCCTTCGAAATGACAGAGATAAATTCCCTTTCTTTTTAGTATTTTTGCTTACTAAATTATGCAAGCAAAAAAAGTATATATAATAGCCGAAGCAGGTGTTAACCACAACGGCAGTTTACAAATGGCTTTTCAGTTAATTGATAAAGCCAAAGAAATTGGGGCAGATTGTGTAAAGTTTCAAACCTTTAAGGCAGCACAAATTGTTACGGCTTCATCACCAAAAGCATCGTACCAGTTAAAAGTAACTGATGCACAAGAAAGTCAGTTTGATATGCTTAAAAAGCTGGAACTGCAAAAAGAAGATTTTAAAAAACTTAAAGACTATTGCCAAACCAAGCAAATAGACTTTATGTCGACCCCCTATAATTTTGAGGATGCCGATTTGCTGAATGAAATTGGAGTTGATACTTTTAAAATTGCATCAGGGCAAATTGCTGAACTACCTTTTTTAAAGTACGTAGCATCTTTTAAAAAGAGAATGATTGTTAGCACTGGCATGGCTACGATGCAGGAGGTTGAAGATGCTGTACACGCTATGCGCGAAGCAGGCAACAACAATATTGTTATACTGCAATGTAATACCGATTATCCATCTAAAATTGAAGACACCAATTTATTGGCCATGCTAACCATGCGCGATAAATTGCACGTGCATGTTGGTTATAGCTGCCACGTACCAAACAATTATGCATGTTTTGCAGCCGTTGCTTTGGGTGCCGAAATGATTGAAAAACATTTTACGCTGGGTAAAAATCTTCCGGGACCTGACCACTCATGCTCGTTAGAACCACAAGAGTTTAAAGAATTAATTGATGGAATTAGAAACGTTGAAAAATGTTTAGGCACAGGTGTTAAAACACCGAGTGAATCGGAACAAAAAAACACCTACGGCATGCGCAGAAGCTTGGTTGCAAAAACCAATATAAAAGCAGGTACCGTAATAACACAAGAACATATTGCCTTTAAACGCCCTATGAATGGTTTATCGCCAAATTATTTAGAGCGCATATTGGGTAAAAAAATAAAAACCGATTTGCAGCAAGACGAACCTTTTACTTTAACCAGTGTTGATTTATAATGGAGTTTGTACAAGTAAAATATCCGGATGTAAAGTTGTTACAGCAATTTATTGATGAGGCAGGTGCTTCTCTTAAATCGTTCCGCTACTTTCAAAAACGCCCTTTAGAGGTTATTAAAAATCATGCCTGTACTTTTTTATTGGTAGATGATGAAGAGCCTGTTGCTTACGGACATTTAGATAAAGAAGGTGACACCATTTGGCTTGGGGTTGCCGTTATTGAAGCTTATTTAGGTTTAGGCCTTGGCGTTTTGGTTATGAAAAAACTAACAGACTTTGCTAAAGAAAATAATATACCTGTTATTAAATTATCGGTAGATAATAATAATTCATCTGCCATTAGTCTGTACAAAAAACTGGGCTTTGTGTTACTTGAGAAAAAAGAAGGTTTTAGTTTTTACAGCTTAACTGTGTTGTAAAACAATTTCTACAAAGGCTTTTATCTTCTCTATATCATTAGGTCCAAAGGTGGTGCAATCTTCATCGTTTTTAAACCAGGTAACCTGGCGTTTGGCATAATTGCGGGTGTGTTGCTTAATTAAATCTACAGCCTTATCTAAACTTGTTTTATTATCAAAATAATCAAACAACTCCTTATAGCCCACTGTGTTTAATGCATTCAGGTTTTTATATGCATAAAGGCTTTCTGCTTCTTTTAATAAATCATGTTGCATCATAGCATCTACCCTGTGGTTTATTTTTTCATATAGCACTTCTCTATCCTCATTTATAAAAATTTTAATGGCATTAAAATTACGCTCTGCCATACTATTTTTTCTGAGTGATGAATAAGGTTTACCTGTAACTAAACAAACCTCTAAGGCACGCATCAGGCGTTGCGGATTATGTATATCAGCCTTATTATAAAAATCTATATCCCTTTCTTTCACCTCATTTTGCAACCATTCTAAACCTAAAGAATTATACTGCTCGGTAATTTGTTGTTTAATCTCCGCATTACTTTCTATGCCCTCATCAAAACCTTTACATACGGCATCAATATATAAACCTGTACCACCACACATAACAACTATATCATGTATGGTAAATAATTCATCCAGCTTTTTTATTACTTCTTTTTCATAATCTCCTGCCGTATAATTTTGTCGTACAGATATACAATCAATAAAATGATGTGGTACAGCTTCCATTTCCTGCACAGTAGGCTTTGCCGTGCCAATGCTCATTTCCTTATAAAGTTGCCTGCTATCTGCCGAAATAACTTCGGTGCTATAGTGTTTAGCTAATTGCACACTCAATGCCGTTTTACCAACAGCAGTAGGCCCGCATATAATAAGCAAATACTTCTGCATTATTATTTAATTGCTTTGTTAAGCATATTTAAAGCCATATCGGCAGCCATTTGTATGTTACGTACTCTATTGGCTCCAAAAATAAATTTTTGTGCCGTTACGTCTGTTTTGGTTGCAATAGCAATACAAACGGTACCAATGGGTTTATCGGGTGTTTCGCCTGTTGGTCCGGCAATGCCTGTGGTAGCAATAGCATAATCGGTATCAAACTTTTTTAAAATACCGCTTGCCATTTCTTTAGCACATTCAATAGATACAGCTCCATATGCCTTAAGGGTTTCAGGATTTACGTTTAGCTCCGCTACTTTAATTTCGTTTTCATAAGCCACCACGCTGCCTTTATAATAAGCCGAACTACCCGCTATGGATGTTATTAAATGAGAGATATAACCTCCCGTACAACTCTCTGCCACCGAAATAGATTTATTCTTTTTTGTTAAAGCCTCTCCTACAATGCTTTGAAAAGTTGGTGCAGCCTTACCCAATTCTTCTTCGCCATAAATATATTCGTTAATTAATTTATAAAGTTCGTCAGCCTCGGAATCGACAGTTGTTTTTAATTTTTGTTTATCACTTCCTTTAGCGGTTAAGCGCAACTTAACCATTCCCGGTGATGGCAGATAAGCCAGTTTAATTTCTTTGGCTGTTAAACTATCTTCCCAATCTTTTATTTTATCGGCTAAAAAACTTTCGCCAAGCCCTTGGGTTAAAATAGTACGGTGATATATAAACGGTAGCGTAAACGTTTGTTTCAGTTTATCTAAACCAAAATCCATCATAATGCCTTTCATTTCAAAAGGCACACCGGGCATGCTAATAAACACTTTATTATTATGTTTAATCCACATGCCGGGCGCGGTACCATGGTTATTAAATAAAATTTCGCAGTTAGCCAATACTTCGGCCTGCTTTATATTTACATCCAACATGGGGCGGTTACGCTTTGTAAAAAATGCGGTTAGGTTTTTTAAAACCGCTTCATTCATCACCATGCTTGTTTTAAAATATTCGCATAAGGTGTATTTGGTTATATCATCTTTTGTGGGTCCTAACCCGCCCGTCATTATAATTATATCGGCGCGTTTTTCTGCCAGGGCAAGCGCCTCTAAAATATGCTGTTTATCATCGCTAACCGATGTTATTTGTTTCACCGAAACCCCAATATTACTCAACTCCGTACCCAGCCAAGCTGAGTTTGTATCAACAATTTGCCCAATTAAAATCTCATCGCCAATGGTTATAATTTCTGCCAGCATGTGTTATTTTTTCTCAAAGTTGATAATATATTTTAAGATGCGCTATTGTTTTGCTTTTTTATTTTTACTTTAGAACAAATGATTCGGTTCATCCTTTTTCTTTTATTTCCTATCAGCATTTTTTCTCAGACTTTGGCTGAGTTAAAAGCTTTTGATTATAGGCGAGCCGACAGCATTGCCCTTAATTTTCCAAAGAAAAAATTTAAAACCGTAAACGAAATTGCTGCCGTACTTACTGAAAACTTAACAACCGAACACGAAAAATTCAGGGCTATTTTTAGGTGGATAACCGATAATATAGAGTACAATAAAAGTGCGTCAAACATTACCGATGCTACCAGCGTTGTACGTAAAAACAAAACAGTTTGCCAGGGGTTTTCAAACCTGTTAAAAGAAATGTGCAACACCGTAAACATTCCCTGCGATGTAATTGCAGGCTACACAAAAACTGAAGTACGAGACATAAACAAACCGTTAAAAAAAACCGACCATGCCTGGAATAGCGTACAACTTTATGGCAATTGGTATTTGGTTGATGTTACCTGGGCTACCAGCAAATATAATGTGGTTAATCACAAATATGTAAAAGAGTTTGACGAACATTATTTTTTAACATCGCCGCAAAAATTTATTTTAGATCATTTTCCTGAAAACAAGAAATTCTTGTACTTAGATAAGCCTATTAAAAAATCCACCTTCACAAAATGGCCTGTTTACTATACCGATTATTTTCACTTTGGTATAAATAATATATCCTTGCAAAAAGGTGCTTTTAAATGGCATTTAAACGACACCTTAAAGGTTTACATAACAGCAAACACTGCGCTAAAAAATGCCGCTATACTTATAAACGATGATAAATTTGTAACACCTGTTGATTTGAAATACGATGAGAAACTAAAGCAATATTATTTTCCTTATGCGTTTCCTAAAGCAGTAAAGTCAGATTTTACTATTTACTTAAACAACCAATGTATTGCAGAATATTTAATTAACGTAAAGAAGTGATTTACTTCATATCGTTAATTACGTTGCTTGCTTCGTTTAAGTAAAAGTCTTTTTTAATATTAGCCGCCCATTTTTTCTCACGGTTTAGCTTAACTGTATCTGCAGAAAGTCTCTGTATATCAACATTCATAAGCGACACATCAACTCCTTTAATGTCTTTTCTTAGCTCGTCGTATTTTTTATTATCGTCTTTATATTTTTTAGCTTCAGTCATATATTTTTCTAAGTTTAAGCTATACTTACTATCATCTTTTTTAGCTTTATAATCTTTAGCTTCTTCGCTAACTAATACAAACTCTTTATCTTTTTTAATGCGGGCCTCACTTTTTTGTTTCAGCTTATCATACTTAATGTTGTCATAAGGTGCATAAACTGCTTTAGGCATCTCATCCCACGGCATTGGGTTATCCATTTCTTTTTCGCCAGTTTCAATGTAAAAATAAGGGTCTGGCAAGTTTATATCAGGTGTAACACCACGTAATTGTGTTGAGCCACCGTTAATTCTATAAAATTTTTGCATGGTAACTTTTACCGAGCCAAGTGGTTTTAAAGAATCAAGTCCATTTATTACATAATTATCTAAATCTAAAAATGATTGCACGGTACCTTTACCGAAACTTTGTGTGCCCATAATAACGGCACGTTTATAATCCTGCATAGCGGCAGCCATAATTTCGGACGCCGAGGCACTGTTTCTATTAATCATTACTACTAAAGGGCCATCATAAATTTGATCAGGACTTCTATCACTAAGTTGTTCAGTATCGCCGCCTTTTTTACGCACCTGTACAATAGGACCCGATTTAATAAATAAACCGGCCATATCAACCACTTCCGGTAACGACCCACCGCCATTATCGCGCAGGTCTAAAATAATTCCGTTTACTCCTTCTGCTTTAAGTTTTAGTACTTCATTTTTTATATCCTGCGAGCAACGGTGTGCATCG
>Ga0207040_1014_pt1 | contig 53166 bp, 44 predicted proteins | sample Alteio_BWMinCont_72_FD_153279 | JGI IMG/M metagenome (GOLD analysis project Ga0207040, IMG submission 153279) | Enriched cells from forest soil in Barre Woods Harvard Forest LTER site, Petersham, Massachusetts, United States -... | ecosystem: Environmental > Terrestrial > Soil > Temperate forest >... | reverse complement strand
ATCGGTGCAAAGGTCCGGATAATGGGCAGGAACCGGGCAAATACGATGGCTGCGCCGCCGTGCTTTTCGTAGAATTCCTTGGCATCATATAAATACCGTTTCTTAAAGAGGAGATTGTCTTTTCGGTGATATAAAAAAGGTCCGCCTTTGGCTCCAAACCAATAACCCGCATAATTTCCGAAGATGCCCGCAGCAATGGCCATTACGGTGATCATCAGTAAATTGACGAAGTCGCTTCCCGTATTGAATAAGTAATTGGCCAACTCGGTGCTGTAGATGCCCGCCACAAAAAGCAAACTGTCGCCTGGTAAGAAAAATCCAGCGAACAGGCCCGTTTCGGCGAAAACGATGAACAAGAATATCCACAAGCCGCCGTTGTTGATGTAAAATTCCGGGCTTAGGAGATCCTTCAGGGTGAATGCAAGGATTACACTCATATTTCATTACTTAGGGAAAATTCCCGACGCCAGCACCCTGGGTTAACTCCGGGGTATAAGCGCCGAAATCTTTGGCATGTTCCCATTTGCTGATCACCGCCGTAGCAATGCTGTTGCCCACCACGTTGGTGGCACTGCGCGCCATGTCCATGATCTGGTCGATTCCAAGCAGCAATAATAAGCCTTGTTGCGGAATATTGAACATCGACAAGGTCGCCGCGATCACGACAAGTGACGCGCGGGGAACCCCCGCAATCCCTTTGCTGGTCAGCAAAAGAACCAGCAGCATGGAAACCTGCTGCCCAATTCCCAGCGGGATATTGTAGGCCTGGGCGATGAACAGCGAAGCAAAGGTCATGTATAGCATGCTTCCGTCCAGGTTGAAGGAATAGCCCAGCGGCAAGACAAAGGTCACTATCCTTGGCGGGCACCCGAAGCTTTCCAGCTCCGGAATCAGGCGGGGGAAAGCTGCCTCCGAACTGGCCGTGCTGAAAGCGAGCAGTATGCCGTCTTTCACCCGCCCCAGCAGGTGGAACACGGATCTCCCGAGGATCAGCCATCCTGCACCTGCCAGCAGGACCCAGAGTCCGAGGGTCGATAAGTAAAAGACCCCGATGAAACGGCTATACGCCGATAAAACCTGTACGCCCCGGATGGCCAATATGGAGGCCATGGCGGCAAAGGCAGCCAGCGGCGCTACGCGCATGACATAGCCCGTTATTTTCAGCACAATTTCTGCCAGGGCGTCCAGCACACGGATAATGACCTTCCCTTTTTCGCCGACAGCCGCGGTGGCAATTCCAAATAGAAGCGCGAACACCACGATCTGAAGGATCTCGTTTTGCGCCATGGCATCGAAAAAGCTCGTCGGAAACAGGTGGGTAATAAAGTGGGAAAAAGAAATTCCTTCCTTCGGAAGGGATGAGTTATTGGCTTCGGCGGGAACCGGCAGGTGCAAGTTGCGACCCAAGCCCAGCAGGTTCATCACCGTGAGGCCGACCAGTAACGAAAGCAGGGAAGCTCCCAAAAACCAGAGGAGGGTCTTGACGCCAATGCGTCCGACCGAGCGGATGTCTCCCAGTTTGGCAATCCCAGGCACCAGGGTGGTGAAGACCAGCGGGGCAATGATCATTTTGATCAGGCGGAGGAATATCGAAGTGATTTCTGCAGTCGCCGCAGCAAATTTTTGTGCCGCCGTGGGGCCCGACAGCTGGTGAACCCCAAGGCCCGTGGCTATGCCGGCAACCATGGCCAAGAAAATCCACCCGGTGAGTCCGATTTTTCTCATTCGTGTTAGCAATGATGCTGCAAACAATCTAAAAAAAATGATCTGGCAAAACTTTACCTCGCCAAATTTGAATGTCTACCACAGGATTTCATTGAGTTAGGGAATATTTGATTATTTTACAATCTTTATTTCGTGCAGCCTGTCTTAACGCTTTCGGCCCATAACCTACGCATATGAGTTTATTCAGAAAAAAAACATTATCTGTTCTACTGGCCCAAGCTGCCGATTCAGAAAAGGGCCTAAAAAGAACTTTGGGGGTCTGGAGTCTGATTGCGCTGGGTATTGGGGCCATCATTGGCGCAGGCCTTTTTGTTCGAACGGCCGCAGCGGCAGGAGAGCATGCGGGGCCGGCCGTAACCATTTCTTTTATTGTTGCCGCAGTAGGATGTGCGTTCGCTGGGCTTTGTTACGCCGAGTTCGCTTCCATTATCCCTATAGCGGGAAGCGCATATACTTATGCCTACGCCACGATGGGTGAATTAATTGCCTGGATCATCGGATGGGCCCTGATCTTGGAATACGCTCTGGGTGCAGCCACGGTATCCATTTCCTGGAGTGAATACCTAAACAACCTCATTGGTAACCGGATCCCCTATGAATGGTGCCATTCCCCTTTACAATCCGCCCTGGATGCGAACCAGGTCATGCACCACGGCATCATCAATATCCCGGCTTTGGTGATACTCTTAGCGCTCACCCTACTATTGATCAAAGGAATGCGGGAGTCAGCCGTCGTCAATGGCATTATCGTGTTTATTAAGGTAGCCATCGTGCTCGTCTTCATATTCCTTGGATGGCAATTCATGAAAGCCGGCAACCACATTCCCTATGTGATCCCCGCTGACGCCAAACCAGCCCTGAAGCCGGACGGCACAGAATACTCTTACCTGCCCTTCCTTAACCATGGTTGGGGGGGGATACTGCGGGGGGCGGCCGTCGTATTTTTTGCCTTTATCGGCTTTGACGCTGTTTCCACCGCAGCCCAGGAAGCAAAAAATCCAAAAAAGGACATGCCGATGGGCATTTTAGGATCCTTGGCCATATGCACGGTTCTGTATATACTTTTTTCCTTTGTGCTCACGGGCGTGGCACCATATACCGACTTCATAAAAGCAGGCAAAGAAGCTTCGGTAGCCTATGCGATCCAAGCTTATATGCCTCATTATGGATGGCTGGGTACTTTAGTGACCATTGCCATTCTCATGGGCTTTTCCTCCGTCATCTTGGTCATGCTGATGGGGCAAAGCCGGGTATTTTACACCATGTCCTCGGATGGCCTTCTCCCGAAAGCCTTTTCCGATCTCCATCCGAAGTTCAGAACGCCTTACAAGAGCAATCTTATCCTTTTCGTTTTCGTAGGATTATTCGCCGCTTTCCTTCCGGAAAGCGTAGCGGGCGACCTGACTTCCATAGGCACCTTGCTTGCATTTGTGCTGGTCTGCCTAGGGGTGATCATTCTGAGAAAAAGGGATCCGGGCTTGGTGCGGCCATTCAAGACTCCCCTGGTGCCCCTAGTGCCCATCCTGGGAATAATCGTTTGCTCCGCGATGATCATCAGCCTGTGGGGAGCCACGCTATTGAGCGCATTTATCTGGATGATCGTCGGTCTCTTCATTTATTTTGGATACAGCCGATTCCACAGTAAGCTGAAAGGCTGAGTCAGATCGGCCGCAACTGTTTCTTCAACCCGCCTTTGAAGGTACAGGGCCAAGCCGTAATTTTGCCATCCCGATTATCCATCAGGATGCAGTAGCCATGGGAAGAATATTTGAAGTACGCAAAGCGACGATGTTCGCCCGCTGGGACCGGATGGCCAAACAATTTACCCGGATCGGCAAAGAAATCGCCATAGCCGTAAAAACCGGTGGACCGGATCCGAATACGAATCCAGCGTTGCGCCGCTGCATGCTAAACGCCAAAAGCGTAAACATGCCGAAGGACCGCGTGGAAGCCGCCATCAAAAGAGCCCAGGGAAAGGAGATGGCGGATTATGAAGAGTACCTCTACGAAGGATATGCGCCGCATGGCGTTGCGATCCTGGTAGATGCAGCCACGGACAATCCAACACGTACCGTCGCCAATATCCGGACGTACTTCAACAAAGGCAACGGAAACCTGGCAACCAGCGGCAGCGTCAGTTTTCAGTTTAAAAAGATGGGAAGTTTCACCTTAAGGCCGGACGGACTGGATGCGGAATCCCTTGAATTGGAGTTGATCGATGCGGGATTGGAGGAAATGGGGGAAGGAGCCGGAGAAAACAACGAGCCGGTCCTTGTGTTGCGCTGCGCCTTCGCTGATTTCGGCAATATGCAAAAAGCCCTGGAGTCAAAACATATCGCCCCGTTGACCTCAGAGGTACAATGGATCCCGCAGAACACCGTTGAGCTCCCGGATAACCAGGCGCAGGAAGTATTGCGCCTGGTCGATCGTTTGGAGCAGGATGAAGACGTTCAGAAAGTATTCCACAACCTGCAGTAGCCGGCGATCATTCGGCCATGATCTTCCGAATCACATCGATGATCTCTTCCGCATTGGGTTTGCTGAAATAATCTCCGTCGCTGGCATAGGCGGGACGATGCGCCTTTCCCGTGATGGTCCGTGGGGCCGTGTCCAGGTGCCGATAACCTCCCTGCTCCTCCATTACCTTATTGAACATGTAGCCGGAGGCTCCACCGGGCACATCTTCGTCCACAAAGACGATCCGGTTGGTTTTTTTCAGGGATTCCAAAATGAGGTGATGGATATCAAAAGGGAGTAGGGTTTGCACATCCACGATTTCGCAGCTGATTCCCAACCGGTCCAGAGCCTCGGCCGCATCTTGAACGATCCGCAGCGTGGATCCATAGGAAACCACGGTGACGTCCTCTCCTTCCCTAATGGTTTCCGGTACACCCATGGCAACCGTAAATCCCAGCAGGTCTTCGGGCATCCGTTCCTTTAGCCGGTACCCGTTCAGGCATTCCACAATCAATCCGGGATCAACGCCTTTCAGCAAGGTGTTGTACATCCCGACCGCCTGGACCATATTTCGCGGGACGCAAACATAAAGTCCACGCAGCGCATGAATAAGCATGCCCATGGGGGAACCGCTGTGCCAGATGCCCTCCAGCCTATGGCCGCGGGTCCGGACGATCAGCGGCGCGGATTGCTTGCCCGCCGTGCGGTATTGGAGCGTAGCCAGGTCATCACTCAGCGTCTGCAGGGCGTACAGAATATAATCGATATACTGGATCTCAGCGATGGGTCGCAGTCCCCGCATGGCCAGGCCGATTCCCTTGCCCATAATGGCAAGCTCACGGATGCCGGTGTCGAAGATGCGTTCTTCCCCATACCTGGCCTGCAAACCAGCAAAGCCCTGGTTGACGTCACCGATCCGGCCCAAGTCTTCGCCAAAGGCAACTACCTTGGGGTTGGCGGTGAATAGATCGTTGAAGAACTTATTAAGTACCTCGTACCCGTTTACCAATGGAGCGTCTTCGGCATAGCTGGGCTTCACGTCCGGCACCAAAAGCAGGTTCTTCGGGCCTTCATGATACAGGTGGGAACTGAACAGGGCGCGGCTTTCCTGCAGCAGCTCCTGGTAATATTCCCGCGCGGGAAAGGCGACGGGCCTATCCCCGGAAATCAGCAAGGCTTCGTACAGCCAATGCATGACATCCCGGCGATTGGGCTCCCGGATTGTACTGAGTTCCGCAGTCAGGCGCTCCCAATCGGCCGACTGCTCAGGCAGAAGTTGGGACAAGTAATGGATAAATTCCTGGGTCTTGGCCATTTGTGCGCGGATGGGCGCTTCATATTTTTCCCAAGCCGTATTCCTGGCCTGCCGGACATTAGTCTTGGCATTCAACTCTAAGGCATTGAGCTCCTCTTCCGGAATCAGGTCGTTTTCGATGATCCATTCCCTCATTTTATGGATGCCATCCCAGGTGCGCTCCCACTCCAGCCTTTCGGGGGATTTATAGCGCTCATGGCTACCCGATGTGGAATGGCCTTGGGGCTGGGTAACTTCCTCGATGTGAAAAAGCGCCGGAGTATGGGTCATCCGGATCTTCAAAATTCCGGCTTCGAATACTTCGCACATGCCCGCGTAATCCCAGCCTTTAACCTTGTAGATATCGAGGCCATTAGTTCCCTCCCTTTTCTGGAAACCTCTCATTACGTCCGAAATCGATCCTTTGGTAGTCTGGTATTTCACCGGGACGGAGATGCCATACCCGTCATCCCAGACGAAAATAGCCAACGGAATCTGGTGCACACCGGCAGCATTGACCACTTCCCAAAAATGCCCCTCGCTGGTGGACGCATCCCCGATAGTGCAAAAACAGACTTCATTGCCATTATTGGACAGATCCGTGAATTGCTTGAGCACTTCCGCGTGCCGGAACGTCTTGGAAGCATAGGCTAAGCCCAAGGCCCGGGGCATCTGGGCAGCCGTCGGAGCCAGACCAGCGGTCAGGTTTTTGCGATTGACCAGGTCGACAATCTCGCCATTCTCGTCGATAAAGGGTGTAGCGAAATGCGAATTCATCTGCCTTCCGGCACTGTGCGGATCATGCTGCACATCGGGATCAGCATATAATTGGGAGAAAAATTCTTCTATGGTCGCCGCACCGGTGGCGAATGCAAAAGTCTGGTCGCGGTAATACCCGGCATAAAAATCACCGGGCTTAAAAAACTTGGCCAGGGCGACCTGGGGCACTTCCTTCCCGTCTCCGAAGATCCCGAATTTAGCTTTTCCAGTCAGGACCTCCTTGCGACCCAACAGGCTCGCTTCGCGACTTTCGCAGGCGATCCGGTAATCGCTAGCAATTTCTTCCCTGAACCTGTCGAACGACAGTTTCTCCATGGCCAGGAGATCACTTGAAGTGAGGTTTTCCATATGGCTCAATTTGGTGATAACCAGCGCCTGGGCCGATATTTGTTAAATAAGCCAAGCTTCCAAAATTTATTGGCACGGCTTGCGTTAACTATGTAATTTTGGACGGATTGTACATGCAAACTATGAAAAAAACATTGATTTTGGCCTGTTTTTGCATCGCGGTTTATGCCTCGCAGGGGCAGTCCCAAGTCATTGCTTCCACTGCATCCGGAACCACAGCCGCCGGCGCCAACGTCGATGTTTTGTCGCTGAAAGAGAGCGCTCACAACTTCGGCAAGATTCCTCAGGGCCGTCCGGCCGTTTACAATTTCACAATCGCCAATATGGGCAGCACTCCCCTGAAACTGGACAATGTTCAGGCTTCCTGCGGATGCACAACGCCGGAATGGAGCCGGGATCCGATCGCTCCGGGCGCTTCGGCAAATATCCGGGTGGGGTATAACGCTTATGCAGAAGGCACATTCACCAAGACCGTTACGATTTTCTATAATGGAGGCAAGACCAAAGCCCTGACTATCACTGGCGAGGTGTATAAATCTCCTGCTTCTTCTGCACCGGAGAACGCTTCCGTGCAATTTTTGAAACAAACAAACCAATAAACAATGAAAAAAATTTTGCTGCTGGCTTCCGCCGTTTTGCTGACCGCTGGACTTTTTGCGCAAGCCAAAAAAGCCGACGATGTAGTTAAGTTTAAGGAAATGACCTACGATTTCGGAAAAATCAAACAGGGTGCGCCGGTAACGCATGATTTCAGCTTTACCAACATCAGCGAGGCCCCGGTCATCATCGAATCAGCCACACCCAGCTGCGGCTGCACGACGCCGGTCAAGCCGGAAGGTGCCATTGAAAAAGGCAAATCCAACAAGATCACTGCGGGATTTAATGCCGCCGCCCAGGGGCCCTTCAATAAAATGATCACGATCAAAGTGGCTGGTGTCGATGCCCCCTTGCAACTTCGGATCACGGGAGAGGTGCTGACTGCCGATGCCTATGCCAAGTATTACTCAGATAAGGATAAGACGCCCAAATCAGGATCATAGCCTGGAGCCATAATCTCATTTACTGCGTAATTCAATCCCCGGGTCAAATAAGTCCCGGGGATTTCGCTTTCTGCCGGAAGAAGATTCAATGCTTATTTTTGCCAGATGTTATCCATTAGCCATCGAGGCATACAAATGCCTCCTTCCCCCATCCGCAAATTGGTCCCGTATGCCGAAGCTGCCAGAAAAAGAGGCATCCGGATCTACCACCTCAATATCGGACAGCCAGACATCGTAACGCCAGCTCCGATCCTTGACGCGGTGCGCCATTTTGAAGGCAAGGTTCTGGAATATAGCCATAGCGCAGGAAATGAAAGCTATCGCAGGAAATTAACGGAATACTATGCCGGAAAAGGGATTTCGGTGGACTACAAACAGATCATGGTGACTACCGGAGGATCGGAAGCGATCCTTTTTGGATTGCTGAGCTGCCTGGATGTGGGAGACGAGGCGATCATTCCTGAACCTTTTTACGCCAATTATAATGGCTTTGCTGTGGCATCTGGCGTAAAGATCCGCCCCGTCACCTCAGGAATTCGCGGCGGATTTGCCCTTCCCGCCCGGGAAGAATTTGAGGCGGCGATCTCGCACCGCACCAAAGCGATCGTCATCTGCAATCCCAATAACCCCACGGGACATTTGTACAGCCGGGAGGAAATGGAATCGTTGCGGGAAATCGTCCTGAAGCACAATCTCTACTTATTTTCCGACGAAGCGTACCGGGAATTTTGTTATGAAGGGGAGCATATCAGTGCCATGCAATTGGTGGGTTTGGACCGTCATGTCCTCCTAATGGATACCATTTCCAAGCGATATAGCGCCTGCGGGGCGCGCATCGGCGCTTTGGTCACCCGAAACCAGGATGTCCTGGATACCGTTTTGAAATTCGCCCAAGCCAGGCTCAGCCCACCCTCGCTGGGTCAGATCCTGGCTGAAGCCGCGGTCGACCTGCCGGACAATTATTTTGATACGACCCGAGAAGAATACCGCAAGCGCAGGGATGTATTAGTTAAGCGGCTGAACGCAATGCCCGGAGTGTTTTGTCCGGAGCCAGGGGGTGCTTTTTACGCCATGGCTAGTTTGCCCATATCCGACTGCGACGATTTTAGCCGCTGGCTTTTGGAAAGCTTTTCTTACAAAGGTCAAACGGTTATGCTTGCCCCAGCTACTGGTTTTTACGCCACTCCGGGTCTAGGGAAGAATGAAGTCCGGATTGCCTATGTGCTGGAATCAGGAGACTTGGAAAAAGCAATGGATTGCCTGGAAAGGGCGCTTGAGCAGTACGTAGGCAAGGCAGATATGGTCAAAGAAATGCAGATTGACATACATTAAAATAATTTACATGTTAATATCTTTAAAGCATGTTAACAAGATATTGTCGATATCAATAGTATCTTTTATACTCCTTTAACCAAAACCTGTATATTTGGAGTGTACACTATGAATTGGGAAATATTATTTATTAAATATATAAATTAGACCCGCCAGGAAGACTAATCCATTCGGTTGGCGTAGGAAAAAGACAATTGTAAGAATTTCATATGGCAAGCAATCGTTAGACGGCCTTCTGTTTTCACGGAGGGCCTTTTTTTCAATTGCCCCACCTAAACCTCCTTGGGATACTTTTGCATTTGACTATTTTTGCAGGCTTTCTCAGAAAACCGGCCAAAAGTAAGCACGGCGAGGTAGCTCAGTTGGTAAGAGCGCAGGATTCATAACCCTGAGGTCATGGGTTCAACTCCCATCCTCGCTACTGAAGCGGATTTTTCGTAAGATAATACGGGGAATCCGCTAATTTCCTGCTCTAAAAGCCTTGCCTGGCCTGCAATTGAAGAAAAAACAGAATTTGATTTACAGGTTCGATACCTGTTATTTTGAAAATCATAGGTTACACCTTCTGGAAACACAAGGTTCTGAAGCCTCTGCGCTAGCTCAAAACTGCCAGAACCCCACATCACATATGTAAGCGCATAAGCAAAATAAACTCCAATATCCCCTTATTTACCATACATGACAGTATATTGACCACCGAGAGGAATGCAGCCTTTATAAAGGATATTATGACCCAAGAACTTAGTAAATTGATTGGCTATCCCCCAGTTCTTGATTCAAAGCATTTGGTACCAGAAACAATTTTGTATAATCCGACCGACGCAGACCATGTTTTCCGATGATGTTGATTATGATTCCGACGATATTGGCCCACCTCGCTTTTAGTGCGTAGACAATTTAATTCCGACCATCTCCACCACCCTTAGGCACTTTTTCTGTAATCGTTTTGCATTGCGGTTTCCAAATCAAAGCCTGCAACCGATGGCAGGCCCTCGGCCGACAACAATCTGGTGGAAACTGCCATCCGACCGATAGATCAGGCGCGGAAGAATAATCTGTTTGCCGGAACATATGAAGCCGCGCAGCGCTATACTCTACTCTCTGCTGTGAACCTGTAAACTCCATGATCTAAATCCCTCCCTCTGGTTCCGCGACGAACTCTCAGGATCGGAACTCGTCCGGTCAAAACAGTCCGCGACCAGCTGCCACATCACTAGCAACACATACAATAACATCTTCAACGAGAAAAGAGGCACTTAACTGATGGGATACTCTACATCAAGTTCTTCTCCAATATCATTTAATGTGTTACCTTAATAGACTTAATAGAACGCTTTCCCTTCTGAATAGGACCCCCACATTTTAGCTACTCCCTGTGAACATTTTTTCGTGCTTAAATCATCCTTGATGAATAAGCCTTATTTTTTTATAGTAACTATTTTCATATTCTTTTCTACCGCACCTGCAATTTCACAGCAGATAAGGTTCAATCGGATTACAACAAACCTGGAGAATGATCCAACTAGTATTCTTGGAATAGCGGAAGATCATGAAGGAAATATTTGGCTTGCTACAATGCGTGGTGGCCTATGCAAATATGACGGATCCGAGTTTAAGAGTTTTATTCATGATCCCAGAGATTCTAATTCAATAATAAATGACCTAGTTGAATGTATTTTCATAGACTTATCAGATGTAATTTGGATAGGGACTTGGGTTGGCCTTGACCGGTTTGACCCGGCAACAAATACATTTACTCTTTTTCGACATGATTCGACCAATAGCTCGAGTTTAGCTGGAGACTACATCGGAGCCATTTTGGAAGACCATCTGGGTAATCTCTGGATTGGTACTAATGGCGGTCTAGATCTATTTGATAGAAAGGCGGGAAGATTCATTCATTATCCTCACAAAACAAACGATTCTTCCAGCCTTAGTAGTAATTCCATTAGGGCAATATACGAAGATCATAAAGGAACTCTTTGGGTAGCCTGCGGCAATGAGTGGGATACTACTTCTACAACCGAAGGTGGGCTTAATCGCCTGAATAGAGCCACGGGAACCTTTACAAGGTATTTGCACGATCCATCTAAGCCTAATAGTCTTGCCACAAATAGAGTTAAGGCCATGTTTGAAGACAGCCGGGGCAATTTTTGGGTGGGTACCACTGGCAATGGACTGCATATAATGGATCGAAATAAGGGCACGTTCACGCATTTCTTTTATGATCCTAAGCATCCGGAAAAGCTCAGCCGGCCGCCTTTAACAGACAATCCTGTGGATCAAATCACGTTTATTAATGAAGACGCATACGGTGGTATATGGATAGGCTCTCTTCATGGCGGAATAAACAGGTACGATACCAATACAAGAAGAATAACCCATTTTGGAACATGCAGCGAGTGGAATGGTTCATTGATGCCAAAAAAGCAGGATACCACTGCAGGTTTTGGTGAGAGTAATATCTGGCAAGCTCTGTTTTCTAGAGACGGTGTAATTTGGATCGGCACCTTCTGGCCGACTGCCGGGGCCCTCTTATACCAGACAAATTTGTTTGGAAATACAATCCCATTTTATAAGACCAATAAACCTTTCGTCGCTTCAATTTATTACGATGGGGATAGTATACTTTGGTTGGGAACTTGGGAGGGTTTGATCAAAAAGAATGTGAAATCCCAAACTGAGCGGTTGTTTGTCAATAACCCTAAAAATTCGAACAGCCTCAGCCAAAATTCAGTGTCTGATATTTGCGCAGACATGAAAGGGAATTTGTGGATTGGAACATGGGGTGGTGGTCTTAACAGATTTAACCCGCATACTGCACTTTTTACTAGGTTTGGGTCAGACCCCAAAAATGGTTCAAGTCTATGCAACAATTTTATTCACGCTTTATTTATAGACCATAACAATGACCTTTGGATAGGAACAAATGAATACGGTCTTGATAAAATGGATCACCAAAGTGGCCGGTTCAAACACTACAAGATCGAAGGATCCGGGTACGATCCTGGAAAATATGTCACTTACATTCGTGAGGATCGTGATCATGACATCTGGGTTGGCACTAAAGGAGGTCTATTTCGAGTACATACTGACAACGGAATAATTGAAGATCTGCTGCCCAACGCAGGTGTAAACAGTATTTGCATTGATTCAAAAAATAACGTTTGGATCGGGGCAGACACCATGAGAACTCAAAGCTTCAGTTCACCAAATATTCTTTACCGGTTTGAGCGCAGCCACCACGAGTTTATAGCTTATATTGACGCAAAATCCAAAAAGCCTATATCGAGTGAATTCATTTTTAACCTCATGGAAGATGACCAAAAAAACTTGTGGCTAGGTACGAGGGATGCCATAATAAAAATAAATGCTGGAAGGGATACGGTGAGGGAATATGGCGAAAGTTTTGGAGTTCATAGAAATTGGTGGTTTGATAGAGCCGACAATTTCAAAGCAAAAAGCGGGGAGTTATTTTTTTGTGATCATCTGGGATATTACGCGTTTTCCCCAGACGAGGTAAAAAACGGTCCAAATCCTCAATTAAATTTTACCGTATTTAAAGTAAATGATCGGGAAGTGTTGCCTGGAAGAGGAGGAATATTAGAGGCTCCTATATGGAAAACTCGAGAGATCGCGTTAACGTACAAGCAGAATAGCTTTTCCTTTGATTTCTCAGCTATTCATTACTCTACCCCAGGCAAAGAAAACTACCTTTTCACGCTTGAAAACTACGATCGCACCTGGCATGCAATAGGTGAAAATCATTTGGCTTATTACTCCAATGTTCCGCCTGGGCAGTACGTCCTTCATATAAAGGCCGTGAATTCTGATGGAGCTTGGAGTGAAAAATCCATCAGGATATTCGTTTCGCGACCCTGGTGGCAAACATGGTGGTTCTATTTGATATTAATTTCAGCCTTTGTATTGCTAATGTATAGCTTATACAGGTATCGTTTAAATGATGTTCTTCGCCTGCAGGCCGTTCGAAATAAAATATCCAGGGATTTGCATGACGACCTGGGCGCAACATTAAGCAGCATTTCTGTATTAAGCGAAGTTGCTAAAGAGAATCTTGAAAAGGGCAAACCGGATGAGTCATATCCTCAGCTTACCAAAATCAACAACTATTCCCGTGAAATGGTAGACAAGATGAGGGATATCGTTTGGGCTATTAATCCTACAAATGACAACCTGGGAAGCCTGATACAGCGTTTGAAGAACTATTGCGCAGAAGTGTGCACACCACATGAAATAAGTGCACAGTTTATTGTAGAAGAAGCGTTTATGAATCTAGCCGTTCCAATGAATGCTAGAAAAAATATTTATCTTATTTGCAAAGAAGCCATTCACAATTCAGTTGCTCATTCCCGATGCAAGAATATACATGTCAGATTAAATACATTTAGCTCTGAGATCCATGTGGAAATTTCAGACGATGGCTGCGGACTAAAACAGCATGAACTCACTTCCGGTAACGGACTAATTAACATGCAATCACGTGCAATGGAAATGAATGGTAAATTGACTGTTCGTTCATCCCAGGCAGGGACTAGTGTCCTACTAAATCTGGTTGTCCCCCAAATTCGGAGTTGAGAAAGCCTAATATTTCTGTTAACTTGTATAATGCCAATCTGCGTTTCAATTTTCGAAGACAACCTGAAGTTTCTTGATGCGTTCAGTATTCTCATTCAAAAAAAACCTGAACTCAAACTTGTTGGCGCATTTGAAAACACTGTCAAATTGAAGGAGAAAATTGCAAGTTATGTTCCGGATATTGTTTTAATGGACATTGGTATCGCCCCAGTCAATGGAATTGAAGCTACGCGGTTGATAGTCAAAGAATTTCCTTCAGTCAAGGTGCTTATACAAACAGTTTTTGATGAAGACGACAAAGTCTTTGCGGCCATTTGTGCCGGTGCATCAGGTTATATGTTAAAAACTATTAAGAGTGAATCACTATTGCCATTTATATTTGAAGTGTATGAGGGCGGTGCTCCTATGACTCCAGTAATAGCCACCAAAATACTCAAATTGTTTAAGAATCATTTTCCTTCCGGGAAACAATACGAGGATTACAAACTTAGCAGACGAGAGAAGGAAATCCTTAGGTGTTTGCTTGATGGATTGAGCTATAAAATGGTAGCAGAGCGCTGCCATTTGAGTTTTGAAACCGTGAAAACCTACATAAAAAGAATATATGAAAAATTGCACGTAGCTAGCATGACAGAAGCAGTAGTAAAAGCAATTCATGAAAACCTCATTTAATAAATTTCTCCTCTTTCTTTCTTTGTCCCCATTTTTCGGACTTGACTTCAGCCCCTTGATTTGATAGATTTGCTTTGTCGCCTTCAAATTTTGTCGCGATTAACAGCCAAAAGTTTGTGATACTAAATGACGATAAGGTCATGTAGCATTTCATATATGGAGTTCTATATAACTTATTAGTAATTGCAGTGAATACAATGATTTAGTTGCACGATGCGTTGATGCGACGCATTATTCGGTAAATCATCATTCTTTACTTTATTGTAACGACTCACTTTCATTACGTTAATTTCTAATTGTCAACTTTCCTACTGATAACCCAATCAAAAAGTTACAGAATACATTTTTTATGCATGGCTTTGACTAGTTGGAGAAGCGGTTTTTTATTTCAATTGAATTACAGAAGTTTCGATCATCGAAAAAACGAAATAAAAAAGTAAATCATTCAGTTGGTTAAAATATTATCATACCGTAAGAGCTGGAAATATGAAAGGATAATTTAATCATTGGGAATATGAATATTGCCTCAATTGTCCACGTTTAATATTCACTTTAAACTTTCATTTATGACACAGACTAAAGTTTTCCGAATATTTCCTTTGATCGCTATGGTTGTATTTGTATTGCAAGGGTGTTTAAAAGGTCCGGCAGGCCCAATTGGCCCTGAAGGTCCAGCAGGCTCAAATGGTTCAACTGGCCCCGCCGGTCAGCAGGGTCAGCAGGGTCCGGCGGGGCCACAAGGCCCACAGGGTCCAAGAGGGGCTACTGGAAGTGCCAACGTAATTTACTCCTACTGGATTCCTGGCGTTTATGGACTTGCAAACAACTTGTCTGTGCCAGACATTACACAAGGTATTCTTGACAGTGGTGTGGTTTTAGTGTATACATATGTTATTGCGAGTAAGGTGGTATATCAATTGCCGGTTTCCTTTCCAAATGGTTTTTATATCGATGACGATTATGAGATTGGTGAAATCTCTATAGCTTCCTCAAATATATTGAGCGCTTATTATTTTCGTTACATCATTATACCGGGCGGGGTTTTTAGCGGGCAGTCTATTCCAAAAGACTACCATACGTTGTGTCAGCAGTATGACATACCTGAGAATTAATTGTATAAAATACCTCATCGTGCTAGATAAAGGGCTTAAAGGTTCTTCGGCCGTCATTTTCACAGAGGCATTGCATTACTAGGTAAAGACCTGCAATGGAATGAGATCTCTAAGCTTAAGAGCAAACGTCCGCGACTATTCGTCCTCTGAGTTAGGCTTCTGTCGTTTTCTGCAGTGGTAATAGGACAATGATCAACTTTCTTCGCGCTACAAGTAGGTACAGATTTTCGAAAAAATCTCAATAATAGGTGATTCAATTCCACCAAAATAGTTTTCAAAATTATTAGAGCTAATCATTATGGAACTAACATGATGAAAAATATCTACCCACCTTGGCCATGCATTGCATTTTTCATAGCGCTCTCTAACATTGGATTTGGGCAAGCTAATAGAACATTATCAAACCTGCTATCTACGACCTCGGTTAATGATAGCCTGGTGACCCTAAGAACAAATACTTACAATCTTGGGAATGCACTGGTTTGAAAAACAATAACGTCGGCACTTTCACTGCCTCGGGCAATGGAAGTATCGGGGGACTCTGGCGGTTACAGGTATTATGACCCTCGGTGGGCTACATGCAAGGGAACAACCATTGTTACTTCCTTTAGCAAGGACGTTTTGACCACCAATTCGTCAGGTGTGATAAGTTCTGGCCTATGTGCTGCTGCGTAAATTTTGTAAACATAAAAGCAATTTATATGAAACGAACACAAACAATTCTAACGGTCATCCTATCCGCTTTGGTTTGTTTAGGCGCATGCGCTCAACAACCTAAGCTCATCACTGGAGATCTTTCTGTGTTAAAATCTGAAACATCATTAAATACACGATTTACATACGATAACATGATGGTGGGAAAAATGAATGAATCGGATTATGTGAAAAAGAAGGTCGAAGAAGCTAATAAAAAAGAAACTGGGAAAGGGGACATTTGGCTCCAAGAATGGCTAAAAGACAGGCGAGCCTACTTTGAACCGCAATTTAATAGAGAGTTTACAAAATATTCAAATAAATCAATAGACGAGAAAACTAAGTACGTCTTGATCATTCACACTGTTTACACAGAACCGGGTTTTTATGCATTACTCGCTGGAGGTGAAAAGGCAAGAATCAGTTTAGAGATTACTGTCGTAGACTCTACCGATTCAAACCAAGTTATCGCGAAAATAAGTTTGGAGGATGTTAAAGAGGGCATTTATAAGGAACCCGGTGGTAATTATGCTGTTGCTGGGCGTGTTGCGGCAGCTTATGCAAAATCAGGAAAAATCCTTGGAAAGTTTATAAAATAGTAAGTATATGCAATTAAAAGTACTTGTTCCTAATCTAGAATCTGTTCTTTTTTTGCAACCTCTGCTATTTTCGGCTAGGCTGGAGGGTTTGCCCTAGGCGAGCAAGCTTCCCACTGATCAAAGAGATCCGTACTTGCCCCCTCCTTTCACATACCACTAATAGGTGACTTATTTAGGCAAAGGGCCGAATTAATTTGTTTTCGATTTGCCTCATTCTAAAACTCAAAACCTTTAAGCATGAAAAAGCTATTCTTCATTTCAGTCTTATCTCTAGCGGTCGCAACGAATGCTTTTTCGCAAGAAACACAACCATCCAAAGATTGCGAAGGCGCCTTCCCCAAGGGGAGCAGTGTTATTTCGGCGGGAGTTGGATTTGGCGCTGGTGAATTGGAGCCAACGGGATTTACCTACAACATGCCGGTAAATCCGACTTTAACTTGGGATATGGCCATTACCCGTAAGCTGGGCATTGGAAATATTGGTGTGGGTCTCATACTGAGCACTACTTCTTATTATCTATCCGACACTTACGGGAACGAGTACTATTATACGGCCAATCTGGTCGGCGCCCGCTTCAGCTACCATTTCATCATACCCAAAAGCCACAGATTTGATCCTTACGTAGGATTCGTGGTTGGATATTTATTTGGTTCGGCTTTCGATACTACAACTTTCATTGTGGGCTACCTTAACGGTGCACCAGCTGCACCTCAAATAAACACAGGCGAAACGACCGTACTCTTCGGGGGCTTTCATTTTTATTTCTCTCGTGTTTTCGGAGTAACAGTAGAAACTGGGCTCGGAGGTTTTTCATTTGCATTTGTAGGATTGACCTTTCGGTTTGGGGGATGCAAAAGCGGAAGAAAATAGAGTATCTCTCATTACCCAGAGACAGACTACATATAGATTTCGGTTGACCTCCTCCCTATCAGCAACATCTGCCCTATAAATGGGGTGAACCATAGTCCATCTAAGGCGAATAGATTTGGAAGATTAAAGATATTATTGATTTATAGGTGCGCTTATTTTCTTGCATGACCTCATCTCAAGAAAACGAACGCATATAAATGAGAGTAATTGTACTTTTTTTTATTAACTGAAAAAACTAAAACAATAATCATGAAAAAAGTATTTTCAATACTTACATTGATTATTTTAATTACTGCATGCAAAAAAAGACCACCCCCAAACCCAGCCAATGATCTTCTTAAAATTGGAGATTCATATCAGGGGGGCATTGTGGCCTATATATTGCAACCGGGTGATTCCGGCTATGATGCAAACGTACAACACGGCCTTATAGCTGCCACAGCTGATCAAGGTAAAAACATTGAATGGAAAAACTGTTGTATTTTTGGAATAGCTGTACATGACACTGCACTTGGCACAGGCAGTAACAACACCACAGCAATTATTGAAGCTCAAGGGAATCCCCCCTCTGGCAAAACCTATGCTGCTTATCTTTGCAGAAATTACAATGGCGGTGACTATAACGACTGGTTTTTGCCAAGCTTATACGAGCTTTATAAATTATATTTAAACCGTGAAGCTGTTGGCGGGTTTTTAGACAATCTCTACTATAGTTCTAACCAATCCAACCAAGACTTTTCCGTCTGGTACCAGAACTTCGACTCCATTGGCTACCAATTCACCATTGACCCCGGTTTCGGGCTTTGTGTTCGTGCTGTTCGGTATTTTTAACTATTTAGTTATTTTGGTTTCCTCAAATTCGAAACATTAAAAAAGGGGAACCGATGCCCGATTCCCCGATTCCTAGTATTAAAACTTTAGACCATATTCTCGGGCTATATAAAACAACGTGCCTAAAGTAGTTTTTTATTACAAACTATCTCAAAAGTAAGAATAGGTGAATAGTGAGTAAAAAGTTCTTTGAAGGTGGCGGTTGTTACGCATTTTGAATTATTAATTATGAACTGGGATATTTAGATCGACCATTAATATAGTAGCAGCACCCGTGTCCGGGCCAGATAAGCCTTTACCGTATTGCGCGACAATCCCGTAAGCCGCACAATCCCTTTTATTGATTGGCCTGCCCTGTAAAGTGCCAGTACCCGCTTTAGCTATTCCATGGTGATTGGTTTTGCTGCCATTCCTTATCAGTTTTAAGGAGGCAAGACTACAAAAGCAACCACCCGGCGAAAGCTGTTCTTCAGAAAATCGCTAAGGGGGGTCAACATGCGCCGGAATGACGGTGGATAAGATCCATTCCAGGTGTGTCAAGATCGTCCGGAATCCGGTCAAAAAAGGTGGGTCAATATACCGGAATCAAAAAAGCGAAATCACTATTTTTTGGGGGGGTCAACATCGCCCGGAATCTACACTATTGACTATGCCATTGAACTTTACAACCAGTCGGCCAAATCTTTGGGCTATCAGGTCGAGTTACCCGCGGATACGATTTAGAATGGAAATGGGCGTAAATATTTTGGATTATTATTTCGATTTGTTATAACGCTTTTTTTCTCATATCTTTTGTTATTCTTTCTTTCTAGCCATTTTCCCTCCAAGCTAATCCAAACCGAACACCTCTGCCACATTAGCTTACCCCCGCTGTTTATTTCTTTGCTGTAATCGTTATTTAGGTGAATGGTGCAACTAATATCACCAAATAGAATGACAAAAATCATTGCTTAAACCTACGAAAAGGGAAAAACTTTAATTTAATTATTCACAGGAGCATGAAAAAGAGAGTTACTATCATTCTTATTCTTGTAGTAGTATTTGGATTGGTGAGTGCACAGAGCGGAGATCTGCCAGGTACAGATGTAGAATCTCTTGCAATCAGTGGGAGAAACATCTTTGCGGGAACAAAAGAAGGGGTATCTCGCTCAACCAATAACGGCTCAAGTTGGACTGCTCTGAACATGAGCTTGACTTCTGAATGGGTATCTTGCCTTGCAATCAATGGAAGAAACATCTTTGCGGGAACAGATCGTGGGGTATTTATCTCCACCAATAATGCTTCAAGTTGGACGGCGGTAAACGAGGGCTTGACCAATACTAACGTAAGATGCCTTGCAATTAGTGGCAACGACATCTTTGCCGGAACATATAATGGGTTATTTCTTTCCACCGACAATGGTTCAAGTTGGACTTTGGTGGACGGGAGCCCGACGAATCATAGAGTAAATAGCCTTGCAATCAGTGGCAACTACATCTTTGAAGGAACATCTCGTGGGCTATTTCTCACCTTTATTAACCATTATTCAGGTTGGCTTTCAATAAACAGAGGCTTGGGTAGCTTCAAGGAACCGATCGTTACAGCGCTTGCAATCAGTGGTGACCACCTCTTCGCTGGAACATTTGGGGATGGTTTATTTCTCACTGTTAATAACGGCTTTATTTGGTCTGCTGTTAACACTGGTTTACCTAATGACGATAGTAAACAAAATACTTTGACTAAAGTACCTGATACAGTACGAAACCAAACTGAAATTGATACTGCTGATGATTTTGAATTTGGTGGAATAATGGATGAAACTAAATTTGATACCGCTGCATTATTTGCTGCATTAGCTAAAGCTGTGCCAAAGATTGAAAGTGGTATAGTACGTGTAGTCGCAAACATTAGAGGCAAAATCTTTGTAGAAACTTCTAGAGGGCTACGTGTCTCTTTCAATTACGGCTATAGCTGGGTTTCAGCAAACAATGGGCTACCTAAAACGGGTGTGAATTGCCTAGTATTTAACGGCCCCAACATTTTTGCCGGAACGGATTTTGGAGTATTTATCTCCACCCATAGTGCTTCGATTTGGACTGCAGTAAACAAGGGCTTGACTAATACTAACGTAAGATGCCTAGCAATTAGCGGGAACAACATCTTTGCAGGAACAAGCAATGGAGTATTTATCTCCACTAATAACGGGTCAAGTTGGACTTCAGTAAACAAGGGCTTGAGAGCTGCTAATTAGAATCTCAAGACTTGGGGTATGGCTTTATTCATCACAAAGCGTTGCGAGAAAGGAGGAACCCTTTATTTGGCCAATATCTTCGACAAACACCGCTTGCTTTCCTATTTTACTCGTTCTGGAATAAACCTTACCAAAAATAATCCAAAAAATAGAAAATACGTGCGGTTACCTCTCACACTCAAATTGCAAACCTTAAAACAATTTATATGAAATGGCCACAAATAATCTTAGTGACCAATTTTACCACTTTGATTTGTTTAGGCATTTACGCGCAGCACCCTAAACTCATCAAAGGTGATCTTTCTTCTTTAAGAACAGAAATATCGGTCAACGTGCAATTTACCTATGATAGCATGATGGTGGGAAATATGACTGAGGTGGCTTACATGACACAAAAGATGGATGAGTATAATAAAAAAGAAGCTGGCAAAGGGGATGTGTGGGCCAAAGAATGGATTGATAACAGAAAAAATTTTTTTGACCCGGAATTTAATAAATTGTTTCAAAAATACTCCAATAAAACGATCAGTGACAAAGCTAAATATACATTGATATGCCATACAGTTTATACTGAGCCTGGGTTTTTTGGAACCATGCTTGTCTCGAAGAGTACTAGAATCAGCATTGAGGTAACAGTAGTGGAATCGGCTGATTCAAGCCACCTTATCGCGAAACTGAGCATGGAAAAAGTGGATGCCAGTGAGACTCATTATGATGCTGCTACTAACATAAAGTGGGCATATCACCATGCAGGAAAAATCCTCGGGGACTTTGTTAAAAAGTAAGGGTAATTTGGTTTTAATTTAGCTGCCCAGGAAAAACTGTGCAAGAAATCGTGAAGAAGAATCCTAATGCAATTGATTAACCAAATATAACAAAATGATAAAAAGAAACTTTTCTTGACCTATTATCGCATGGAATTAATTGATAAGGTTAATGGTTCTCCCGTTGCTAGGACAAATATCGCTGACAATTTACATGAATATGACCTATTCCCAAGCATCAAAAGCGAACATTCAGGCTGCAAAACCGGGCAACGGAAATTCGGCCATTCGATATAAATAATTGCTCTTCAATACTATATCAAATTGGCATTTTATTAGTTGCGCCTCCGCGAATTGTGTCCTCGCCCACTGTTAAATTTCCGCCGTTTTACTCAACAAAGATTTGGCCATGTTAAGAAACTATCTCCTGTCGGCCCTTCGCAATTTAAGAAAGAGCCAAAGCCTATCGGTTATCAATATTTCCGGTCTTGCCCTCGGCATGGCGAGTTCCATACTCTTATTCGGATATATAACCTTTCAGCTGAGCTTTGATAATTTTCATGTGAACAAAAAGGACATCTACCGGGTCGCCTTGTATTCTTATCAGAATAACCAATTAGTCTTTAAAAGCGCTGAAAATTATGCCGGATTAGGCCCCTCTTTAAAAAAGGATTTTCCTGATGTAATTGATGAGGCCAGGCTGTATAATATGGGCTCTAAAAACAATTGCATATTTACATATAATCAATCATCATTTAAGGAAACGCATTTTCTTTACGCCGATTCTTCGTTTCTGAATATTTTTTCATTCCCTTTCAAGTCGGGTGATCCCAAGTCAGCGCTGTCCAAGCCCTATACGGCGGTTATTTCAGAATCCTTTGCAGCCAAGGTTTTTGGAAAGGAAAGCCCTATGGGCAAATTCATTCAAATGGATGATGATGATCGAAATTCTGAATTATGCGAGGTAACGGGAGTTTTCAAAGAGGTGCCTGAAAATTCCCATATAAAATTCAACATCTTGATCTCCTATCCTACTTTATATCACCGCAAAGGAGGGATGGGCCGTTATGAAACCAACTGGAATCAAAAAGATTTTTATACCTATATCCTAGTTCGCCCGGGGACAGACATGACGCGGCTGGAATCGCAATTGCCCGCATTTATGAGTCGACACATCCCAGGCAAAACCGCCTTGCCAGCAGAAAATAGGCTGGCGTTGCAGCCTCTGGAAAAAATTCACTTAAACTCCGACCTCAGCGACGAACCAGAAGTCAACGGAAGCCGGAAAGCGGTTTCATTTCTAACTATCATATGCATTTTCATCCTGATCATTGCCTGGGTGAACTATATCAATTTATCAACCGCAGGATCAATCCGCCGGGCCAGAGAAATAGGGATAAGAAAGGTCCTGGGGTCAAACCGGTCGCAATTAATTAGACAGTTCTTAACGGAATCATTGAGCGTGAATCTGGTAAGTTTCACGGCCGCAATAATTCTCGTGGGGTTGCTGCAACCGGTCTTCAGCAGGTATTTTGGGGCTGATTTTGCGCTTGCATCGATTGTTACTGAAGGGCATGGATGGGCTTTTATTGCCTTTCTCGCCACGGGCGCCTTTTTATCGGGTCTGTATCCTGCCTTAGTTCTATCCACATATCAACCCATTGCCGTGTTGAAAGGGAAATTAACCGCATCTTTAAAAGGGTTAGCCCTGAGAAGGTTTTTAGTCGTCTTTCAATTTTCCCTCTCCATTTTCCTTATCATCGGAACACTTATCGTCTATCAGCAGGTTCATTTTATGCTAAATCAAAAATTGGGAATGCAATTGAACCAGGTCTTGGTGATGGACCGGCCCGGCCACTGGAATCCTTCCGATTCAATCAACAGCGCCCGTGTTCAAGACTTCAAACAACTGCTCAAGCACGACCCCTCAATTTTAGCAGTTGCCATGTCTGATGCAATTCCCGGCAAAGGAATACGGACGCAGTTAAACTACCGACTAAACGGCTTCGCGGGTGAAAAGCCCCTTGCCTTGAATACGATTGGGATTGATGAAGACTATTTCCAAGTGCTGAACATGAATATTTTAGCAGGCCGGAATTTTTCTAACCAAATCAAATCGGATGAGGATGGGCTCATAATAACCGCCTCTGCCGCGGAATTATTAGGGTTTAAGCAATCGACCAATGCAATTGGGAAGCAACTGCAGCACAACGACGTCGTGTTCACCATCGTGGGCGTGGTCAACGATTTTCACCAGCAATCCCTGGAAAAGAAAATGGAGCCAGTGGTATTTCAATACAATGGGAATGACTACGAGGCAGACGAGTATTACCTGGCAAAGGTTAACACCGCAAACCTGCAGCAGGCGGTGGATCACATTCAAAATACCTGGGGGGATATTTTCAAGGGAAACCCCTTTGGGTTTTTCTTCCTAGATGAATTTTTCAATCATCAGTATGCCAATGAAAAGCAGTTTGGGATACTTTTTGGAATTTTTTCAATTCTTGCCATCGTCATCGCCTGCATTGGCTTATTTGCCCTGATTGCCTTTATGATTGAACAACGATTCAAGGAAATAGGGATAAGAAAAGTGCTCGGAGCAACCATGGAGGACGTCTTGGTCCTCCTAACCAAAGATTTTATAAAGTGGGTTTTGCTGGCTAACTTGATTGCCTGGCCAGTCGGTTGGATACTTATGAGCAACTGGCTCATGGATTTTGCGTATCGAATCAATATCGGCTGGTCAATATTTGCTTTGGCGGGATCATCCGCGCTACTAATCGCCGTAATGACCATCAGCATTCAGGCCGTAAAAGTATCCTTAGTCAACCCGATCAAAAGCTTGCGGACGGAATAGCTGGCAGGGGCAGACAGATCTGGAATTTCCGCCGGTTAATTCAGCAACCCCAATTAATCTTCTTGAGCAATCGTTGATTTTCCCTACGGGAATGCATGGGCGTCTCGGTTGATAGATTGGCTTATCCTGGAGGTCCTCCCATTAACCTTGGACAATTGGCAGCGCCGGTACTCTGTTCTCATCAGACCGGCGAAATAGCTTGAAATTTTCAGGAATCGCGTTTTCGCCGGATCTAATGGGATATTTTTGCGGGGCCCGATAATCCCGAGGCAATGCGGATTACTTTTACATATTTAGGATTTGCCCCAATGCTAGTCAGCCGGTATTGCCGGCGTTTATATTCCGGCATTGTGAAACGGACACTCAAAAGGTCCCGCATAGGTATTTAGGAATTAGATTAAAAATTTACTCGGTCATGAATAAACTGTTTAGGTATTTGGCCACACCGATATTTTTACTGGCCTTCTTTGGAATTTCCTCCGCACGGGGTCAGCAGGACTATCCTACGCCCACAGAAGGCGATTATATCATAAAGGACTTCCCGTTTCAAAGCGGGGAGCCCCTTCCTGAGCTAAACTTGCACTACACGACCCTGGGCCGACCGGTAAAGGACGGGAATGGCAAAACCGTGAATGCCATTCTAATCCTGCACGGGACCACGGGCGACGGCCATCAGTTCCTGAGCCGGCAATTTGCCGGAGGCCTTTTCGGGGCTGGACAGCTGCTGGATGCCAGCAAGTATTTCATCATTTTGCCCGACGGCATCGGTCATGGCAGATCGAGCAAGCCAAGTCAGGGATTACACATGCGCTTTCCGAAATACACTTATGATGATATGGTCCTGGCGCAATATCGGCTGGTAACCGAAAAACTCGGTGTCAATCACCTGCGCCTGCTAATGGGCACGTCTATGGGAGGCATGCATACCTGGGTTTGGGCGTATACCTATCCGGATTTCATGGATGCTTTGATGCCCCTGGCCAGCCTGCCAGTGGCTATTGCCGGCCGGAACCGGATGCTGCGGAAAGTGGCCATCAACCTCATCGAATCGGACCCAGAATGGAAAAATGGGGAATACGCGGGAGAACCGCACATGGGACTTAGCGGCGCGATTTCCTCCCTGATTTTTATGTCCAGCAGCCCTTTGCAATACCAGCGGCGGTGGCCCACCCGGGAGCTCGCGGACAGTATGCTCGATGCGATGGAAACTCGCTATTTCAAGGCCCTGGATGCGAATGATTTGATTTATCAATTGGATGCGTCCCGGAATTATGATCCTTCCCTACATCTCGACAAGATTAAGGCCCCCCTTTTCGCGGTCAATTCCGCCGATGACCAGATTAATCCGCCCGAGCTCGGGATTTTGGATCGGGTAATCACGCGAGTTCCCAAAGGCAGGTATATTCTGTTGCCGATTTCGGAAAAGACGACGGGTCACGGCACGCACTCCAATCCTGAAGTCTGGGGAAATTACCTCGGGGAATTGCTGCAGATGAGCGCCCATTGATCCAAAGTCAGCCTGCTAAGCCCATTTAATTTGCGTTGCGACTGTCAAAATCAGCCGCCCCCAACCGAAAGCATGAATAGGACTTATTTATTGCCGGGCCTGTTTACCGCCCTACTCTGCGCAGGCCGGCTAGCGGAGCAACCAACCCAGCCAAAGGTCTATCATGAACCCTATCGGCCACAGATCCATTTTTCGCCCAGGCAGCACTGGATGAACGATCCCAACGGCATGCTGTATTTCCATCATCACTATCAGCTTTTTTTCCAATATTATCCTAACGGATCGACCTGGGGTCCGATGCATTGGGGGCATGCCGAAACCAATGACCTGATCCACTGGAAAGAATTGCCGATCGCATTATACCCGGACAAGCTGGGCTATATTTTTTCCGGCAGTGCCGTTGTCGATTCAAATAATACTTCCGGATTGGGTCAAGCGGGTAGGACGGCGCTAGTAGCCATTTTTACCCAACATGATCCCGCCGCCGCCAAGAAAGGCCGAACCGATTATCAGAACCAGAGCCTGGCTTACAGCCTGGATGAAGGGAAAACCTGGTCTAAATACGCTGGAAACCCGGTGTTGAAAAATCCCGGCATAGCGGATTTCCGCGATCCCAAAGTAATGTGGTATGCGCCGGATATGAAGTGGATCATGACATTGGCCACCAAAGACAGAATCAGCTTTTATTCCTCGACGGATTTGAAAAACTGGAAAAAGGAAAGCGAGTTTGGCAGCGGGCTGGGCGCCCATGGCGGCGTATGGGAATGCCCGGATTTGTTTTCCCTTGACGACCGGGGTAACCAAACCTGGATCCTTATTGTAAACCTGAATCCGGGAGGCCCTAACGGGGGTTCGGGCACGCAATATTTCGTAGGCTCTTTTGACGGAAAAAAGTTTTCGGCATCGGACACGAGTACCCGGTGGCTGGATTTCGGACCCGATGAATATGCCGGCGTTACCTGGTCAAACACCGAGCATCGAAAAATATTCTTGGGGTGGATGAGCAATTGGCTGTATGCGAATCAGGTCCCCACCGAAAGCTGGAGGAATGCCATGACCATACCCCGGGAGCTACGCATCGGGCACGCAGGAAATAAGACCCTGCTGGCTTCCATGCCGATTCACGAATTAAGCCAGCTAGCAGGAAAAGAGGTGGTGGTCTCGCATAAAACTATTGACGGCGGATATGATCTCGCGGGGCAAGCGAAGGAAATCAATTTCCCTTGCCGACTGGACCTGAGCCTGGATTCCGCCAACGATTTTTCGGTTACGTTGTCGAACGACCTCAAGGAAAGGCTGCAGTTGGGCTTTGACCAAAAAGCCAATCAATATTTCGTTGACCGGACCCGGTCTGGCAAAACAGAATTCCAAAAGGATTTTGCCGGCCGGCATCTGGCCCCGCGATTGGCTGCCGATTCCAACCTGTCTGTTTCGATGGTCATTGATGTCAGCTCCATAGAAATTTTTGCCGATTCAGGGCTCACGGTCTTGTCGGAAATTTTTTTCCCTAGCAAACCATACCATCACCTGGAGATTCAAACCCGTCGGCCCGTCCGATTCAGCCAAATCCGCTACACGCCATTAAAAAGCATTTGGCCCTAATCCAGCCTGATTCTCCTCAGGGGAATGAATATTTTGTAAATATTCGTACCTTCTCAGCAGGGCCGAAGACAGGCTCGGCTACCGGGAATATCCTGGTTTGCGCGATCCCTAAATTGGACCTTCGCCGGCTACGACCACGAACTAATCAAAGACCGACTGCCATGAAAGTATTATTTATTTTCGCGGGCCTCACCATTTGGCTGGTTGCCTGCACGAACCACAAAGCGTTGGACTTGTCCAAACAATTGAAGCCGGTTTTCGTCAATCATTTGAGAAACGTAGACAGCTCCGCATCGATAGATTCCTTGCAAATAACCCGGATGATGCCTGCGGATGAAAAACTCGGTCGGATTTTCGATGACTCGATCTACCGACGGGAGTATTATATGGTAATGGCTCAATTGAGGGGCGCACAAAGCCGGAAAGTCGCCGACAGCATAAAGTTTTACCAATACGAGATCAATTACATGTCCAAGCAAGTGGATTCCATGGCCAAATCCATCGACGAGGGAGACACTACCAGACGGTTTGGCTATGTCATAGCCTGCTACTATTGGATCTCAAAAAAGAATCGCAAAAAGATGGATTCCTTGTTTTTGTTCGTGGACAATCGGATGATCCTGAGAAATACCGAGGTATTGGATTCTTTTATGCGCCGCTCCCTGATGTCGATGGCTGCCACCCCGGCTCTCTAAGAAAGCAAGGCCAAAGAAAACTCCGTGGGTGATTTTGGCCGGACGCCTTAGGATGGGCATTCCGCCTTCTCGAGCGATAAATTCTCTTCCGATGGACTTGCCTTCCTCGATGCAAGCGATGGTACTGGAATCTCCGGGAAAGCCGCTGGTCCTCCGTCAAATTCCTGTCCCGCAAGCAAACAACAGCCAAGTAATCCTCCAGGTTCTTGCTTGTGGGGTGTGCCGGACCGATTTACACATTTCGGACGGAGAACTTGCCCATCCCGTTCTTCCATTGGTTCTGGGGCATGAAATCATTGGCCGCGTAGTCCACTGTGGACAGGAGATAAAGAAACTTCGGGAAGGGGATTGCGTCGGGGTTCCCTGGCTCGGATATACTTGTGGAACCTGCCGGTTCTGCCGGAGCGGCCGGGAAAATTTATGTGAGAATGCCGTATTCACCGGATATACCCGCAACGGCGGGTATGCGGAATATGTCATGGCCGAAGAAGCCTATTGTTTTCCCCTGGCTCCCGAACGGGCCAAACCTCCTACCGCTCCGCTGCTCTGTGCCGGCCTGATTGGGTATCGCAGTTATTGTCTTTTAGGAGATGCTGTGACCCGGCTAGGGATTTTTGGCTTTGGAGTCGCTGCCCATATTTTGATCCAGGTCGCATTATTCCAGCAGAAGCAGGTTTATGCATTCACGCGGGACGGAGATAGGGAAAGCCAGGAATTTGCCCGAAGCCTGGGTGCCTCCTGGGCGGGAGGTTCATCGGAATCGCCCCCGGAGCGGCTCGATGGAGCCCTGATTTTTGCCCCGGTGGGTAGCCTGGTTCCGCAGGCTCTCCGCCTGGTCGACAAAGGGGGGAGCGTAGTTTGCGGTGGCATCCACATGAGCGATATTCCGTCATTTCCCTATGAATGGCTGTGGGAAGAGCGTGTAGTGCGGTCAGTAGCCAATCTCACCCGCAAGGATGGAGAATCCCTCTTGCGCCTGGCAGCTCAAATCCCTGTCAAGACCAAAGTGCAACTGTTCCCCCTGGCCTCTGCCAACGAAGCTTTGGACCAAATGCGGCAGGGCAAAATTCAGGGCGCTGCGGTGCTCATTCCCGAAATAGGACCCATCCCCGGGTCTACTTGAGTTTTTGAGGCGCCAGCTGGGCTGGCTTGGGCCGGGCAAAATTCGCTTTGAGTTCCTGGAGCTGCTTCATGATCCCCGCCGCTGACTGCTGTTCGCGGGAAAAATAACCTTCATTCCCTTCAGGCAGGGATTGGTAGTAAGTCAGCTGTTCCTGGCAATCCCGGATTACCTGGTCGGCAATTTGCTGACCGCGTAAACTGTCTCCTGACTGGAAATACGCAAACGCGTACTGCAGGGATGTAATGTCGTGCATATTGTCTGCCGACACCATGCCGTAGGGAAGGGTGCTGGGCTGAATCATCGTATATCCCCGGTTCAATACCTGGAGCGCACTGTCTCGATTGCCCATTGCCGCAAGAGCGTTCGCCAGTACGGCAAAAGCCCTCCGGATGGAAAGCAGGATGCGCCGACCGTTTTCGTCGAAATAGATATCGCGCTTTTCTGCCCCGCCAAACCGGAATTTATTCATGAGGTTGTCGTACATGACGGGTACGTTCACGGCCTCCGAAGGGTCCCCCTCGGAATGCTTGACCGGCATGAGCCGATAAGCGAGACCCTCGTCTTCAACATAATTGTTTAACCCCAATCCGTAGGGCTGCGTGAAATAGATGGGCCGTTTCCACTGGTCGGCAGCCATGATATTGAGCTCCATGAGATCGTTCTTAAAAAGCCCGTTGACCGGCACGGTGAAGCTCACCCGGTCTTCCATATGCGCGCTGTCCCGCGGCGTCAGCGTGCCGTTCTTCAGAACGGTCTGTCGATCGACCGGCAGGTATAGGTTTTTCGTGGGTAGGTAGTTCATGCTTTCCCCGCCTTCCGTAGGCAGGCGCGTCGAATCGCTGGCCATAAATGTCATTGCCGCATTCAGATTCATGAAGCTGTCCTTGGCCGGACCGCCGCGGCTGAAATAGGGCACATAATTCCGGTTGTCGCCCTCATATTTATCGTGCGACCAGCTCATGGGAATCGTATCGCTCTGGTTAACCTTTCGTTTCAGTTTGTCGATCATCCAATCCGTCCCGAGCAGACTCGTGATGATGACACGTACGTCGGGCCTAATGTTTTCCACTTCCTGGGCATACCAAAGCGGATAGGTGTCGTTGTCGCCCCCGGTGTACAAAATGGATTCCGGCGCGCAGGAGTTCAGGTAGTCGGATGCTGCATCCCGGGCCAGGGTCTTCTGGGAGCGATCATGTGCCTTCCATTCCTGGCCGATCATTAGCGCAGGCACGGCTAGCAGGCAAGCCAACACAGAGATCAATCCAGCTTGTTTGATTTTGGCCCGACGCGATATCAGGTCATACAGAAACAAGACGCCAAGGCCAATCCAGATGGAAAACGCATAAAAAGATCCGACATAGGAATAATCCCGCTCCCTGGGCTGCGGGCCCGCTTGGTTCAAATAGAGAATGATCGCAATCCCTGTGCAGAAGTACAAAAGGAAGACCACTGCGGCATTTTTCCGGTCTTTTTTATATTGGAAAAACAAGCCTAAAATGCCCAGGATCAACGGCAGCATGAACAGGGGGGCGCGGGCCTTGTTGCGCTGGAGTGTGTCCGGCATTTTACTTTGGTCCCCGAGCCTCCAGTTGTCGATGAAAGGAATTCCGGATATCCAGTTTCCGTCCCTGGGATTGCCTAGGCCCTGCAAGTCATTCTGCCTTCCGGCAAAGTTCCACATGAAGTACCGTATGTACATCCAGTTGAATTGATACTGCATGAGCCAGCGCAGATTGTCCGCCGTGCTGGGCGGTTCGCTGCCGTCTAAGCCCAGCCAGGATTTATACATGTCGACATGGCCTTGGGTATTGTCCGTGTCCCATATCCGGGGAAAGAAATGAATGTCGTCCGCGTCGTAGGAATAACCGATTTTTTTTCCAACGACCTCGTATTTGCCAGTGCTCTCATTCTTATAATAAATATTTCCCTCATCGATGGTGCCGGTGGGTTTGGCGGTAAAGTCAGCGCCTCGAAAAATTGGCCATTGGCCATACTGCGATCGGTCCAAGTAGGCCACGAGCTCAATGGGATTATTGACGGTCTGCATGTTGATCGCCGGCTCCGCATTGGCGCGAATCAGGATGACCGCGTAGGTAGAATAGCCAATGAGAATGAAGGCAAAACTGAGTATGGCGAGCTCCACGTGCTGATGTCCCTTCCGGATGGTCCATCGCAGACCCAACACGATGGCCAGCGTAATCAGGATCAGGCAACAATAGGAACCCAGGTTGAAAGGAAGGCCGAAGTCGTTGACAAACAAAAGCTCAAACCCGCCAATAATTTTGACTATCCCCTGAATCAGCAGGATCTGAACCACAACGGTCAGGGCGCAAGCCAGGACCAGGGCCAGAATCGCGCCCCGGGTGGAATACTTGAACTTTCGAAAATAATAGGTCATGACTAGGGCCGGAATCCCCAGGAGGCTCAGGAGGTGAACGCCGATTGACAAGCCGATGAGGTAAGCAATGAATATAATCCAGCGGTCCGCCCTTGGGCGGTCCGCCTGTTCTTCCCATTTGAGAATCGCCCAGAAGGCCATGGAAATAAAGAGGGGCGAAACACCGAAAACAATGCCTTCCACGGCGGAAAACCAGAAGGAATCCGAAAAGGCAAAGGCAAGTGCCCCTACCGCTCCCGCGCCGAGTACGACCAGCATCTTTTCCCGGCTGAGTTCGCCATTTTGACCCGTCATCATCTTGCGGGCCATATGGGTTATTGTCCAAAAAAGAAACAGAACCGCCAACCCACTGCTGACGGAGGACATCAGGTTGACTTGCCGGGCAGCATGAAGGTTTGCGGTGGTAGCGTCCAGGCTTCCGCCAAACAAGATAATGAAGAACCGGCCGAGGAGAATGAACAGGGGCGCTCCCGGCGGATGGGAAATTTGCAATTTGTATGCACAGGGAATGAATTCCCCGCAATCCCAGAAGCTTACCGTGGCCTCCCTGGTCAAGATGAATACTGTGGTCGCGATCGCACACACGATCCATCCGACAATGATGTTGGTCTTTCTAAAATTCATGCGAATGATTGTGAATTTGGTCTGGCGTTGCCCGGCATGGATTTCTCCAGTCGGGGCATGTCAAAAATGCGCAATGGCGAATGGTCCTGCCGGTCGCCCATTCGATGCTAAATTTAAGGGCATGAAGGTAAAGCAAATGTTAAGAAGCGAAGAAACGGCTTCCAGAATTCCGCTTGGGGCTCTCAATAAAAGAACAGCATGCGCAGCGCTTTGTCCCAAAGCAATGGTTCGGTTGCCGGTCGAATATCCCTGGAAACTGCTGTATTGGCTTCAGGGTTTTCCCGGATTGCTGCAGTCTTTTCTCCGTCTAGGGAATCTCAGCGGAGGCCGTCCCCTATCTGTTAAAAGATCGTTATATCGGGTAGGAACTAGGACAATTAGGAAGTAATGGATCGGTCATCCCGTTTTCCGCTGGCCGCCGGGCAAAGCGCTATTGATGCCCCCATCCGGATTTGCTGCGCGGGTGGCGCCAACGTCCCAATGGAGCTTTTCCAACATACCGTAACCCGATTTTCGCTTACTTGCAGGAATTTCCATTACCCATGCCTACCATGAGAAAGAAGCTACCGGGGATTTCCCCCTTGATGGTCCTGTACTGTGCCCTGGGCGCCTGCCATTCCGACCACGGACAGGCGGGAGAGCAGCAGGTTATGAGCAAGGATAGCATCGTCCAGTACATTAAAGTGCTTGCCTCCGATGAGTTTCAAGGCCGCAAACCGTTTACCGTGGGCGAACTGCGCACCATCACCTTTCTCCAGAATAAATTCAAAGAAATCGGGTTGGAGCCGGCCAATGGAGGCAGCTACCTTCAGGATGTCCCCTTAGTGGAAATTTCGCCGAACGCTCCTCCCCTGCTGAGCGTCCAATCGCCAAAGACCAAGATACCCCTGGTCAACATAACCGATTATGTTGTATGGACGGAGAACACGGATTCTGTTACCCAAATTAATAATGCTGAAGTGATTTTTGCAGGGTTTGGGGTAGTAGCTCCGGAATATAACTGGAATGATTATGCGGGGCTTGATGTTAGGGGTAAAGTGGTACTCGTCATGGTTAACGACCCCGGGTTCACCATCGGTGACACGAGCCTGTTCAAAGGCCAGGCGATGACCTATTACGGTCGATGGACCTACAAATTTGAAGAGGCGGCGCGACAGGGGGCAAGAGGCTGCCTGATCATTCACAATACTCTGGCAGCATCTTATCCTTTCAGCGTAGTGCAGAGTTCCAACGGAGGCTCCAAATTGCATTTGGACAAGCGGAGATTCAAAGAATATCGTTGCCCATTGATGGGTTGGATTAGCGAACCGGCAGCCATGCGGCTGCTGAACGCCGCGGGTCAGGATTCCGGCCTCTTTATCCGGGCGAACCACCGGGGAGCCCAAAGCCTTAAACTAAATCTCAAGCTTTCGGCTTTGCTGCGGACCAAGGCCATATTCAGCATTTCGCATAACGTGGTGGGGTTGATTACCGGCTCGCAAAAGCCAGATGAGTGCGTAATCTATACGGCGCATTGGGATCATCTCGGGATCGGGCGGGCAGATGCCCGCGGGGATTCGATTTATAACGGGGCGCTCGACAACGCCAGCGGTACAGCGGCGCTGATGGAACTAGCCAGGGCCTTTATGGACCTTCATACCCGGCCAGCCCGGACCGTGATTTTCCTTTCGGTGACGGCGGAGGAGCAGGGGTTACTCGGATCGGCCTACTATACGGAGCATCCGCTATTTCCGCTGGATAAGACCGTCGCGAACATCAATATTGACGGGATCAATGCATTTGGCAGGACCAAAGATATTTCGATCAGCGGGGCGGGGCAATCCCAACTGGAGGACTATCTGCAGGAAGAAGTGTCCAAACATGGCCGCTACGTCTCTCCCGAAAGCCACCCCGAAGCCGGCTATTTCTATCGCTCGGATCATTTCAATTTTGCCAAAGCGGGAGTCCCCGCCTTTACCACCAATGCCGGAATCGATAATGTAGCCCGAGGAAAGGCCTATGGCCTGCAACAGGAAAACGATTACACGGCAAAACGATACCACCAGCCATCCGATGAATATGACTCATCGCGGTGGGACCTGAGCGGGGGGATGGAAGATCTTAATTTGCTTTTCCAGATTGGGAAGCGGCTTGCGCAGGGCACCGAATGGCCTCAATGGAAACCGGGCTCCGAATTCAAGGCCGTACGCGAAAAAAGCCTCAATAAGGGGTAGCCCGCCTGCCTCCGGCTCATCTTCTGGCCCTCGTGACCTCCCGTCCGGGAATTTCCCGAAGCCATTTCAAACTTCAGCGTTGCGGTTCCTGGTCCTTCAGTGGTTCCAGCTCCCGGCGAAAGGGCGCAGAAGATTGCGCTCCGCGTCGGGTAACGGAAATGGCCGCAGCGCGGCAGGCCAGTCGGACCGCCTCTTCGAGATCCAATCCTTCGGAAAGGCCCGCTGCCAAGCTGCCGGTAAATACATCTCCCGCTGCAGTGCTGTCTACTGCCGTTACCTGCGGCGCCGCGACCTGGGTCAGGATTCCCTGCTGACAAATCAACGCGCCTTTTGCGCCCAGGGTGAGGATAACGGTGGCGACGCCACGCGCTGCCAGCAATTGGGCTGCCATGCCGGCCGAGCGGAGATCCGTGATGCTGACGCCGGTCAGATATTCGGCTTCGGTCTCATTGGGAACGATCAGGCTGGTCCTCCGGAGCAATCCGTCGCGAAGTTCCCGGGCAGGTGCGGGGTTAAGGATCAAGGTTAAACCCAGCCTGCCGGCGAGCTCGCCGGCATATTCCACCGTTTCCATTGGAATTTCCAATTGCAGCAGTAGGAAACCAGCACGCTCCAACAGGGGAATGGCTTGGTCCAGGTCCGAAGGCATGAGAGACTCGTTGGCACCCGGTGCGACCACAATGCAATTCTCCCCCTGCCGGTCCACGGTGATCAAGGCAATGCCGGAGGGTTTCTGCGCATCGGTTCGGATATGCCGGGTATCAATGCCTTCCTTTCGGAAAAGCTTCAGGGCCTGCCGGCCGAACCAATCGTCTCCCAACTTACAGATCAGGCCAACGCTTGCTCCCATTCTGGCTGCGGCCACCGCCTGGTTGGCGCCTTTGCCGCCGGGATTCATCATAAATGAACCACCGAGCACGGTCTCCCCGGGCTTTGGAATTTGGGCAGTCTGCACGACCAGGTCGGTATTGGAACTTCCGATAACTACTATTTTGGGTGTTTTCCCCATAATATTCATGGATTCATCCGTGGGGCGGCCATCAGCGCAATTCCAGCTGGTCTTTGGACGGAAGCGGAGGAAAAGGATGGTGGGGCTCGGTTTGGTACCAGTAGGCTACCGAGGCGATATCGTCTTCCAGGGGCAGATAACGACCATCCTGGTGCCAGCCCAGGTCCTGAATAGTGACCTTGAGGTTTTTTTCGAAACGGATCGGGTCGGCGATATGCCAGCGGTATAGGCCGAAGCGCTGCATGACGTTGTAATGGCCGTCTCCCCGGATGACCTGCGCCAGTCCGGTATAGGGGCTGCAGAATTCCGTAAAGGCGCTGGTCTCCAGGCCTGTCGTATTCTTTTTGCGGGTATCAAAATCGTAAGAGCCGCAAAAGTAGTCTTCGGTGCCCGTTCCGCAAATCGTCGGAAATTTGCTGTCACCATCCAGGAAAAATTTTATTTCGCCCTCACCCCACCAGCCGTTGTCATGCGCTCCGTAGGCCAGGTAAGTTCCCACGTATTGACCCCGGCCGCTCAGGCTGTCCACGATCGTGTAGTTTTCTTTGAAGGGAATGCGCAGTACCCGGCGGTATTGGGCGTGGAAATAGCCGGCGTCTGTGGGCACCGAAGTCAGCATGTAGTCAACCTGGTAATAAAGCACCATGTCTTCGCTGCCGATATTCTCCATAGTAATCCGGCATTTCTTGCGAAAGGGCATCGGCCAGTAGCAGTTGAACGCACTGCCCGGGTTGACCGTCACCGCCAGGGATTGAAGAGGCGCATATTTCCCCCAGCCCATGCAAAAGAAATCGCCCACGGGCGATTCCACGGAAGGATTTGGCTCGTCGTCCCAATACATCCGCAAAATTGAAAAGCGCCAGGTGCCGGTAGGTGTCATCCAGATGTGCTCCAGGCACCCGGGTCCGTCAATCACTGCCAGAGTAAATATTGTATGGGATTTGATGACCACGCTGGGGCTTATTTTCCAGCCCTGACCCAGCTCCCGCGCGGCGCCTGCTCCTGTACCCTGCGTCGCCTGTCCGGCTTCGCCAGGCTTTCCCGAGAAATTTTCAGGGCTTATTGACCTGGACTTTGCGTCGGAGAGGCGATAGAGATTTCCCATATTGGTGCCCATGCCGTCAAATCCACCCGGCTGGCCAAAAATCAGGAACGGAAGCAGCAGGATACCGCTAATCAGAGGTATATGTTTATTCATGTGCAGGTTTTTTTATGGAAAGGTCCGATGCCGGAGCAGCAATCGCTCCCTCGAAAGCCAATTACTGCTTTGATTGAAAATGCTTCTTCATGGCCAGGGGATAATCCGCCAGCGCCAATTCCGGTGCATCGATTTCGGGATGCCAGAGTTTTTCCCATTCAAAACTGTAGTAGCCATCATAACCGCCGGCAACCAGCAGGTCAATCGCTTCGAAAATGGGAGATTCACCACGGCCAAGCAGCACATAGCGCTCCTTACCATCCACCAGCTTGGCATCCTTGATGTGCGTATGACGAATATACGGTTTCAGCTGGCGGTACACATCGGCTGGCGATTCTTTGGTGACGGACCACATATTGTATACATCCCAAACCATACCGGTGTGGGGACCAGCAGCCGATTCCATGATGTGGCGCAGTTCCGGCGTAAGCACGGCGTCCCCGTGCGATTCCATCAGCACGCTAACCGGGCCACCGTTTGCGTAGCGGCCCAATTCAGCCAAATTGGCAATAATAGCGTCGACGGTAGCCTGACGCTGCTCATTTTTAGGCAGCTGATTCGGGAAGACCCGCACGAAGGGACATTCCAGGGCAGCGGCCAGGTCGATAAATCGTTTGGCTTCATCTAGATTTGCCTGTCGTTTGACCGGGTCCAGGTGATGCAATTCCGCTGATGACCCCAGGTCCACAAATCGCAGGTTCTTATTCTTGGCCATTTGCAAGCTTTGAACAATGTGTTGCTTGTCGATGAACTCCGGGCACTGCGGCAATTCAAGTTGGCCGAGGATGCCTCGGATCTCAATCCCATCATAGCCATGATCCTGCGCAAAGTCCAGAATGGCCGAGTAGGTCCAGCCCGGACAGCCAAGGGTTGAAAAAGACAACAAGGGCTTGGTTCCGGCCCTAGGCCGCGGATAGCCGGCGTAAGCGAGCCCCAGCATGCCGGTGGAGGCTTTGAGAAATTCCCTGCGGTTAGAACGGCGCATACCAAATGGGTTTTGCAGTGTACTTTTAGCGCACAGGATTCAGGCGCGCTGGCTCATGAATAGCCTAAAGGACCTGGCTTGAATCCCGATCCATCACTGGAGCAAATTTCATCCTTAATCCGCAACTCACGGGACCAAAATTACCCACAGCTACTATTAATACGAGAAGTCATGAAGGTCAGCCTGGTCAAGATGCAGGAAGAATTCCAGCGCGTTTTGCTGAAATGGGGTTTTTCGCCCGAAAAGGCGGATTGTTGCGCGCGCATATTTGCCGAGAACAGCCGCGATGGGGTGTATTCCCATGGGGTGAACCGTTTCCCGGTTTTTGTCGAGATGATTCGGGAGGGCCTGGTTGATCCAAAGGCAGAACCGGAAACCGTGGGCCGCTTCGGTCAATGGGAACAATGGGACGGTCGGCTCGCACCGGGTATGTACACCGCCAGTTTAGCCATTGACCGCAGCATTGAGCTGGCGAAAGCACAGGGGATTGGCGCCGTCGCCGTCCGGAATACGAATCACTGGATGAGGGGGGGAACCTATGGTTGGAAGGCTGCAGAGGCCGGTTGTGTTGCCATTTGCTGCAGCAATACCATCGCCAACATGCCGCCTTGGGGAGCCCGCGATCCGCGGCTGGGAAATAATCCCCTGGTAATTGCTATCCCCAGACCGCCAGGTCATATGGTCCTCGACATGGCCGTGTCCCAATATTCCTACGGGAAATTGCAGGATTACGATTTGCGCGGAGAGCTCTTGCCCGTGGCCGGCGGCTACGATCTAAAGGGCGAGCTCACGCGGGATCCGGCTCAGATACGGGCGTCCAAAAGGATCCTTCCGATTGGATTTTGGAAAGGTTCGGCGCTATCTCTGGCCCTGGATGCGCTGGTCAGCCTAATGAGCGGTGGTCTTTCGGTGGCCGGGGTAACATCCCAAGGAAAGGAATACGGTTTGTCTCAGCTTTTCATCTGCCTGCGCACAGAAGGCCTGGATCCCAAAGTCCTGGAGGAAATCATTGCCTATGCCCGAAGCAGCGGGCCGTTGTCCGAAAAGGAACGGGTGCAATATCCCGGGGAGCAAAGCCTGGCAATCCGAAAAAGAAATGAAATGGAAGGAATACCAGTCCTGGAAACCATTTGGAAACAGGTGAAGGAACTTTGATCCCCGAGGGTAGGATTACTTCGCTTCCGATTAGCAAACGAAAGGCACCACATTAGCGGGGTCCGGGAGAGGAATTCAATTGGTCACGGGTCTCGGGGCTGTTTTCCACTTTCAAACAATTGCGGATCTTAGTCAGCAGTTCCTTGATTTTGAAAGGCTTCGTTACGAAGTCGTCCGCGCCGAGACGGGCGGCTGCTTTTTCGATCTCATTGTTTGCCGAGAAGATGATAACAGGAATATGTCGGGTTGCCGCATCCGCACGTAGTTTTTTCATGGATGCCTCGCCGCCCATCTTAGGGACCCAGAGATCCAGGAGGATCAAATCAGGCTGCACAACGGATATTCGGTTAAACATGGATTCGCAGGTCAACGCGTACGCGACCGTAAAGTCATGTTTTTCCAAAATGAGCTTGCATATTTCCAGAACGTCTTCGTCATCCTCACATATGAATACGCACTTTTTCATGGAATCAAATGAGATTGTCCGGAATGGCAAAAAAGAAGTTTGAGCCCTCACCCCGAGTGCTTTTCGCCCAAATCCTTCCCGCGTGCCGGTGGATGATTTCCGATGAAATATACAGGCCGATACCCAGTCCCTGAAAGATTGAAGACCTGTCCTCAACGCGGTAGAAGCGGTCAAATATGTTTTTCAAATCATTGGCTTGGATTCCTATTCCATAGTCTTTTACCCCTACGATTACTTCGCCCTCTGCGCAGGAAATGCTTAAGTCAATCCGGGTGGCGTCCGGTGAATATTTTATGGCATTCCCCAGCAAGTTTACCAGGACCTGCTGGATGCGATCCCTGTCCGCCCGAACGATCAGGCCGGTCTGGCCGGAGAGGTAAATGCCGTGCTTCTTGGAAGAAACCTGCATAAGGTCGACCGTCTCCATAACCAGGTCATGCAGATTGAATTCAGACATTTTTAATTGCAGCTTTCCATGCTGGATCTTGGTAATGTCCAGCAATTCGGAAATTAAGTCGTGCAGCTTGTCGATTGCCAAGTTGGCTTTTTTGGCATAATGATAAAGCTCCAAGTTGCCCTGGTTTTCCAGGATATTTTCCAGCAGCTCGATAAATGCCTTGGCGCTGGTTAAAGGAGTCTTCAATTCGTGACTGGCGATGCCGACAAATTCATCCTTTTTCTCTTCGATGATGCGTTTGTCATGGATATTGGTAAGGGTTACGATCCAGGATGAAATCTCTCCATTTTCTCCCCGAATGGGCTTTGCGATGGCCAAATGCCAGACGTATTCGCCGTCAGCCCGGCGAAGCCGGAATTCGATCTTCAGGTCAATGCCGGCGAGCTGGGTGTTTTGCCAGGAAGACACGAAATGCGGCTGATCTTCGGGGTGAATTGCATCAAACCATTCGATGGTCCTGAATTGGGCCGCAGCCAGACCCGTATATTCAAGAAGGTATTGATTGGAAAAGGTCAGGACCCCTTGAGGAGAAGCCAGCGCCACGAGATGCGGCATGGATTCCAATATAAAGCGGGTTCTGTCGTCAGCCAACTGGCCTCGCGCCATCAGCAGCTCACTATTCGCCTCCGAGAGTTCTTTGATTTTGTCGTCCAGTGCCTGGGCGTAAGCTTTCAGCGTGTCGTCGGATATTTTGCGGTCGGTGAGATCCCGGGTCACTTTGGAGTACCCGATAATTTGGCCATCCACATCGTGCAGGGCAGTGATGACCACGCTTCCCCAGAATTTAGTTCCGTCCTTCCTGATGCGCCAACCTTCATGAATTGCCCGGCCATTGGCAGCGGCCTCCGCCAGGAGCTGGTCGGGCAAACCCTTTTCGCGATCCGCGGGAGGATAAAAAACGTGAAAGGACTTCCCAATGATTTCTTTGGAATTATATCCTTTAATTTTTTCTGCTCCCTTGTTCCAGTTCTCTATGATCCCCTTCTCGTTGAGCAGAATGATGGCATAATCCTGCACCTCCTCGATCATTCGGTGGTACCGCTCGTCGCTGCGGCGGAGTTGTTCATTTTTCCAGCGAAGGTCCTCGGTGCGTGCGTAAATCTCGTGCTCCTTTTGGGCATTTCCTTCTTCCAGCTGAGTGACGTCGTCGAGGACGCCGATGAAACCGATCAGGTGGGAGACGCTGTCGTAGCGCGGATTGGCGACCAACCGGACCATACCGTACCCATTCTTTTTGGTCCGGTAGCGGAATTTGATTTGGAGGGTTCGATGATCCCGGACAGCATCCGACCACTGTTTGCTTACCTCAGCACGCTCGGTCGGGTGCACACATTCGAGCCAACCCTGGCCCAGTCCCGAATCGGTGGGTTGACCAGTCATTTCCGTCCATTTTGCACTGAGGTAATGCAATTGCCCCTTTTCGTCTCCCATCCATACGACAATTGGGGCGTGGTTGGCCAATTGAATAAACCGGTTCTCGCTTTCCCCGAGAGCGCGTTGGACCTGTTTGTACAGCGTAATATCAACCAAGGTATTGACTGCGCCTACGAGATCACCTTTCGCATCGAGAATCGCCTCCGGATGTGGCAGCACGAATCGCCGGGTGCCATCCGGACGTTCGATAATGATCTCTTCCGCTAATATTTCCCGGGAAGCTTTAATGGCCAGCCCCATGGGGCAAAGGTCCAGGGGTACCAACGATCCGTCCAGGCGGTAGATACGCCAGGAACCGCACCAACGGTCCCTGCCCAGCGTCGGCTTGCGGCCCCACAGGACTGCAGCCGCCTGATTATAGTAGGTAATCAAACCCTGTGCATCGCAGGTATAGACCGCAACCGGAAGTTTTTCAATGATTCGATCAAAGCGACTTCCCGTTGTGACAATAATCTGTTCTTCAGTTTCTAAGGAAACATTCTTCATCGCAATATAATTGCATCGGGAATCTTATCGGTTGGGGGAGGCTGGCGGTCTAAAAGTACATAAAAAATTAAGTAATTTATGAAGCAAATTGATGCGAATCAAAGATTGGTGCGGAGCTTAGCCTAGGTTCGATAGGTCCCTGCTAGACAAAATGGAAATTATTCTCTGTCCGTACAGGCATTCGGCCAGCAAACGGCTGAGTTGCAGCCGTAGCGCTCCGTGGCCAGGGTAACGCTGCAGTGATAGGCAGCGATGTATTTATCCTTCGGGTTTGCCTGGGTAAATTGGCGGTGCAGGCCGTTGGGGTGACCCACCCCGGTGGGATAAAAAAACAGGAAACGAAACCAAGTCAGCCGTCATACCGGCGACCGACTTCTCATTCAGGGAAGGGCCGGAGCAGGATCCAGGACCGCTTCCGGCATGCCCAGGAGCTGCAGGGCTAGACCGGTCACGTGATCTTCAGTAAAGCCGAAGGCCTTCATCAGCTCGTCGCCCGGCGCCGACTGTCCGAACCGGTTGATTCCAAGCACGGCGCCTTCGTCGGTGATGTATTTATCCCATCCGACAGGAGAAGCGGCTTCTACTGCCAATCGCTTCTTGATGTGAGCAGGTAGGACCGATTCCCGATAGGCGATATCCTGCCTGTCGAAGAGCTCCCAGGAAGGCATGCTCACGACGCTGGCGGCGATAGATTTCTCTTTCAAATTCTGCTGGGCTTTCAGCAGGAGTTGGACTTCTGATCCCGAACCGATCAGGATGATTTCGCATTCCGTTTCAGCCGGAGACAAAACGTAGGCGCCTTTTTCCAACTCCCTAGCTCCGGTATATTTAGCCTGGTCAATGATTGGCAACCCTTGCCGGCTAAGGACCAGAAGGACGGGGCCGCCCCGGTGCAACAGGGCGACCCGCCAGGCTTGCGCAGTTTCGTTGGCATCGGCGGGTCGGATCACCGTGATTCCCGGTATGGCCCTTAGGGAGACGAGTTGCTCGACCGGCTGATGCGTGGTTCCGTCCTCTCCGAGACCTATGCTGTCGTGGGTATACACGAGGATGATGCGCAATTGCATAATCGCTGCCAAACGAATCGATGGCCGCATGTAGTCGGAAAAAATGAGAAAACTTCCTCCGTAGGGGATTATTCCGCGGGTGAGGGCCATCCCATTAAGAATGGCGCCCATGGCATGCTCGCGAACGCCGAAATGGAAATTCCTTCCTGAATAATCCGATGCGGAAAAAGAGCCATAGGCATTCAGCAGGGTATCCGTAGACGGGGCCAAGTCCGCCGATCCGCCGATCAGCGTGGGGATGGACGCAGCCAAGCTATTCAGCACCGCTCCGGAGGCCTTGCGGGTAGCCATTTTTTCCGGACCGGAAAACAGCGGCAGCTTATCCTGCCATTCCGCCGGCCAGCGGCCTTCGGACAGAGAAAGGTATTCATTGGCTAGCTCGGGATACCTGGCCTGGTAGTTGGCAAACCGGTCCGCCCATTCCTTTTGCCGGTCGATGCCCCTTTTACCGGCCCCCTGGTAAAACTGGAAAACTTCCCGGGGAACGAAAAAATATTCCTCTGGATTGAAGCCCAGGTTCTTTTTGACGGCTTTCAGTTCTTCTTCGCCCAACGGGCTGCCATGCGCTTCTGCCGTGTCCACCTTGTGCGGGCTGCCGTATCCAATATGCGTCCTGACCTTGATCAGGGAAGGACGCCGCGTTTCCGCTTGTGCAGCCTGGATTGCCAGGGTAAGCGCAGACAAGTCGTTTACGTCGGCTACCTCCTGCACCTGCCATCCGTAGGCTTCAAAGCGCCGGCAAACGTCTTCCCGGTCGAAGGCCAGTGAGGTGCTCCCTTCGATCGTAATGTGATTGTCATCGTACAGGTAGATGAGGTTCCCTAGCGCTAGCTGGCCGGCCAGGGAAGCGGATTCTGAACTCACTCCTTCCATCAGGTCGCCGTCGCTGCAGATCGCGTAAATCCGGTAATCGAAGAGGGTAAACCCCGGCCGGTTGTAGCGGGCCGCCAGGAATTTGCCGGCAATGGCCATCCCGACCCCATTTCCGAAACCCTGGCCAAGCGGGCCTGTAGTTGCCTCGATTCCCGGAATCAGGCCATATTCGGGATGCCCCGCCGTTATGCTGTTCAGCTGCCGGAATTTCTTTATGTCATTCAGCGTGATGGGATAGCCCGTGAGGTAGAGATAGCTATACTGTAACATGCAGGCGTGCCCGGCAGAAAGAATGAACCGGTCCCGGTTTGGCCAATCGGGGTGCTGCGGGTCATATTGCATGATTTCCGACCAGAGCACATGGCCCATCGGGGCCGTCCCCATGGGCGTTCCCGGGTGACCGGATTTTGCTTTTTGCACGGCATCCGCTGCCAGCACCCGAACGGTATTGATGCAGCGTTCTTCCAATTCTGGATTTCGATGGTCCACGGTTTGATGTATTTTGAATAATATCTGACTGGAAACGTCCAAAAGCTATACCAGGCTTGTAAGGCATAGTCCCCCGAACCACCAGGCGATTCCCCGATCTTCGTATTTTAGTCAAATAACCCGTAATACGCACAACATGAATGCCAAGCAATCCGCAGCCTTCAGGGCGGTCGAATTCATCCGCAACGGAATGACGGTGGGGCTGGGAACCGGAAGCACCGCCTATTGGGCGATTCAATACCTGGGCGCGCGCGTGAAGGAAGGATTGGATATTCGGGCCATTGCCACTTCTCTCCAGACGGAATCCATCGCCAGGGAATTGGGCATACCGCTCATCGGCTTTAAAGCAGCGGAGGAAATCGACTTGAGTATCGACGGAGCCGATGAGGTGGATGAGAACCTGCAATTGATCAAAGGAGGGGGCGGAGCCCTGTTGCGGGAAAAAATCGTCGCATCAGCTACCAAATTTTATGTAGTGATCGTGGATGAGCTCAAACTGGTGAAGGAATTGGGGAAATTCAAACTACCTGTGGAAATAATTCCCTTTGGCTGGGAAATGACCGGCAGGCACCTCAGCAGCCTGGGATGCCGGGCCAGCCTTCGTTACGAAAAGGATCAACTTTTTCACACCGACAATGGAAATTATATCCTGGATTGCGACTTTGGCTCGATACCCGATCCCCGATGGCTTCAGGGACGGATCAAGTCCATTACCGGAGTGGTAGACAACGGATTATTCGTGGACATCGCGGACCGGGTGATCGTAGGGCTGGAAGATGGAACTACGCGAATTTTGGAAAAAAGGCGGGATGTTGAATAAGCAGAATGGCATGATTCTTTTACTTACAAGGGAAAGGTGAATCATGATTACTAAATTTCCAATCGATTTTTATTTTGACGGCAAACATTATCGCGGAGAAATCAAGCCTTTGGCGACGGAAAAAAAGTTGAGCCGTTTCCCAACGATTTTCCAGATTTATCTCAACCACACTTATCGCGGTGAAATCAAACGCAGAGGTTTTAATTGGGAAACCAATTCGCCGGCTTGTGCAATGATGATGGATGTGTTGGGTAATTGCATCAATGACTGGTACGTATAGCGGCTGGCCGCAGGCCTGCCTCCAGTCAAAATCCGGCCAACCGAAATGATTCGACGGGCGGGTTTACGGTTGGTTAAATCCTTGCTCCATTTTATGCATGAGACTGGACAAAGGCCCTTCCATCTTGTTGGTACTGTCGTCCAGGTTGTCATGACGCAACAGCTTGCCAATGCGGATCGCCGATGGGAGGTAAGAAAGGATATCGTGGCGCTGTTGTCCAAAATATTCCTTCAAATCAGCAAAACTTAACTTCTCCTTCCAGATCCCTTCGATGACGCGCGCCGATTCTGCGGCTAAGTGTTCGAGTTCCTTTTGTACACTGGCGTCATCAGCCGATCCGGCGTATTCGGATACCGCGCGGATGAACTCTTTTTTCCTCCCGTTAAACAGGCTGTCCAATATACGGTCCGATTCAGCCGGATCCAGGATCTTTTTGAATGATTCTTCATCACCCAAATAGTCGTAGAAGCCGCAAAGTACCGATGGGATACCGGCCTGCGCTACCGCATTGTTTCCAACTACCTTCAAGTCCTTAGGCACGTCCCCGGTCGCCGCATCCACTTTGTGCAATACGGGAAAACCGAGGTTGGTCTGAATCTTTCCAATAAGCTGTTCTGCCATAGCAAATGTTTTTTAGAGTGATGCGCGGGATCGACACAAAAAAACCGTTTCGGCCAGCGCCAGACGAGGACCCGGCTGTATTAGCGCGAAGAGGACTTGGTGGATTTCTTGCGTGCAGGCAATTTTGCCCCTTTTTGCCTCGCTTCCGAAAGGCCGATCGCGATCGCCTGCTTTGGATTGGTTACTTTCTTACCCGACTTTCCGCTTATCAATTCGCCGCTCTTCATTTCGTGCATCGCCCGTTCAACTTTGTCCAGCGCTGTCTGGGAATACTTGGCCATACGCAACGGTTTATGAGATTAAAAACAAAATTCTTGCCAGCCCCGCCGATGGCAGGACTGGCAAGACAAAGCCGATCTGAATCCCGCTCGGCAATGTCATCCACAGGACTTACCCGGGATTAAGTTGCCCAAATTGGGTCAAATCGCCTACATATTTACGATCTCAGTTGTTCCGGGGCTGTCTACGATAATCTGGAGCGGCTCGCTGAACAATTTGTCTCCCATGGTGCTCCGCCGGATGGCAGGTCATGAGGTGGTGGGCAAACCGGATGCCAGCGGGCAATGGGAGTCGATCAATTCAGGCAAATTCAACCGGGATCATTCGAGGTTTGCGCAGGCCGGTAGCTTGGTGGGGTTTAGCAGAAGGAGAGCGGGCGAAAGGTTTCTTCGACGTTGACGTATTCCCGGATATGATGGCCTTCCTCATAAATGGCAATAACAGACTTTTTCTTGTTGTCAGTCAATTTGCGCAACTGCAGCATCTTGGAAATAATGAAGGAGCGGTTCACCCAGGAGAATCGCTCTTCGACCTTGAGGTATTCCTCAAGAGAAGAAATGATCTCGCCAGTATTTAAGATGTGAATCGTATTCACTGCACCGGGCTCCGCGATATAGTACGAGGGGGCTGACTCCATGCTTACAACTATTAGGACCTCTCCAATCTACCATTTAGCTGCTTTTCTACAGTTAAAATTTATCCACAAACCAAAAAAGAATTGTTAAACCAGTCGGCACGAAGGCTTTCCCCCCTTGAATGGGCCCGGGGCCACCGGAATGCCCAGGCAAGCTGCCGGGGGCGCTTAACCGAAGCCAATGCAAAGGCCGCCTCCGCGCTGGCAGGTGACGGCCTTGTTTTTTGTTTTCTATTTTTTACGAATGCAACCCAAGTTTCGTGCCGTCCATCGCCGCATAGAAGCGCAGGTATCCGCGGGATTGAAGTTGCTCGCGAAACGACCGTCCTCATCCAAGCCGATATCCTAGCATTAAGTTAACTGCAAATCGCTTCATCCAGGTTGTGCTGAGTGTTTTTTGATGGGCCTGGAAAACGTCAAACCGAATAACCCCATTTTTTGCGGAATGTTATGTCTTCGTAAACCATTCGGATTTCGTCAATGGACTTGATAATAGATCAGCAAACCTGCTGCCGCGGTCATCAGGATCAGGGTTAGGAACCCCAGAAGATTGGAGAGCCACCCATTGCAATGATTTCCCATGATGCGCGCGTTGTTGCCAATAAGCAAAATCAGAACAATCATCACGGGTGCCGTCAGTCCGTATAAAATGGCGGTGTAAAGCAGGGCTTGAATGGGACTCACGTGCGCAAACTGCAGGCTTAATCCAATCAGGAGGCTGACTACGATCATGAGGTAAAAGGGTTTTGCCTGGTTGAATTTTTTATCCAGTCCCTGCCTCCAGTTAAAACTCTCTGCGACAATGTAGGAAAAAGATCCGGCCAGCACGGGTATGGCGAGGCAGCCTGTGCCGATCACGCCGAGCGCGAATAGGAAATAGCTGAATTTTCCCGTTAGAGGGCCCAGCGCTTGGGCAGCCTGTTCCACGGTGTCGATCTTTCGGATTCCTGCCTCGTAAAGCACACCACCGGCGGTAAGGATAATGAAGAACATGATGAGGTTGGAAAGGAACATGCCAAGATTTACGTCCGTTTTCATCGAATCCAGCAGGCGCTTGTTCACCACCACCCGCGGTACGCGGTGCGCCCGGTCTTCCGCTTCCATGGTGGCCTGCCAAAAGAAAAGGTAGGGGGAAATGGTGGTGCCCAGTATGGCCACGAGCATGCTGAAAAAATCCCGGTCCCAATGGATTTCAGGTATGATGGTTCTGCGTAACACCGCAGACCACCGCGTATGGATCAGAAAAGGCACCAGGATGTAAGACAGCAGGATCAAACAAAGCCACTTTAACAGGGAGGCTACCCGCTGATACGAAAATTTAATGATGACCAGCATCAGCAGGGCGGTAAAGACCACGGAACAAGCCGCAGCCGGAATGAAGGGAACCAGCAGGTGTGCTACAGCACCCATGCCTTCGATATCCGCACCGACATTCAAGACAATGGCTGGAAAACTCAAAAGAATGACGAAATACAGGACGGGGCGCGGGTAGTGGATCTTGAGTGTTTTCGCCAATCCATGGCCCGTGACCAGGCCGATGCGTGCACACATCGCCTGAACGGCCGCCATCAGGGGAAAGGTCAACCAAGCCGTCCACAGCATGGCCAGGCCAAAGCCGGCTCCTGCCTGGGAATATGTGGCGATCCCCGAAGGGTCGTCATCACTTGCCCCGGTCACCAAGCCGGGTCCGAGATCACGAACAAATAATTTCAATCGGGCAAGAAAGGTTATTTTCTTTTTCACGGTTTGGGCAAGTTAGCAAAGAGGCCTCAATGGTCGGCAAGCGTCGCAAAAGCACCGGAAGTGCCTAGGATATCCCGGTCCGGGTTAGCTCTGGGTTATACAAACCCCTCCGAACAGGAAAGCATGCAAATGGAGTGCCGGCAAGTTTGGGGATAGGAAGGTTGGGTCGGGAAGATTCGAAAGTGAAATGAAATAAAAAACCCCCTGTAGAAACAGAGGGTGTCTAACGATTGCTTGCCATATGAAAAAGAGTTCAATTATCTTTGCGGTTCGGTATGAAACCTCTGATGATTCTTGCTTTACCGATCTCTGGCGGATGCGTGAACCATCCAGCATCGTAAAAATAGCGCGGTTTACGCAAACCCGCTAATCAAGTTAGCCCGGATTTAATTATGTCAAAAGCCTGGTTTTGTTACTGAAACCCTTGCCAGGACTACGTTTTATAGAAAATGATTCATTATGGCCAGCCGATATTCTGACACCTTGTTTCAACTGATCCATTCGCTGGAAAAGGCTGAAAAAAGGCATTTCAAACTCTATATAAAGCGAAGCTCGGCCAAGGAGAATCTGAAAATCGTACAGTTGTTCGACGCGATGGACAAGTTGAATGATTACGACGAAAAACATTTGCTCAGAAAATTGGCTGGCGTGGAAAAGCGGCAGCTCTATAATCTGAAGACGCATTTGTACAAACAGCTCCTGGCCAGCCTGCGGCTTTTGAAAAGTTCCGACAGCATCGACCTGCAGCTGAATGAACAATTTGATTACGCGCATATCCTGTACAAGAAGGGGCTATTCCAGCAGAGTCTCCGCATATTGGACCGGGCCAAGGAAACGGCCAAAGCGAACCAGAAGTTCAATTACCTGACCCAGGTCCTCGCGTTGGAAAAAAGGATCGAAACCCTGCACATCACGCACAGCATGCAGGTCCGGGCCGAACAACTCTCAGCTGAAGCGTTGGAAGTGAGCAGCCGGATCGATATGGTCACCCGCCTGTCCAATTTGGCATTGCGCTTGTTCAGTTGGTATATAAACAACGGCCATGCGCGAAATCCCCTCGAAGAACAGAGGCTAAAGGAGTTCTTGGAGGCTTCTTTGCCGGCCGGGGCTTGGGAGCAGCCGGGGTTTTACGAGCGCCTGTACCTATACCAGAGTTATAACTGGTACGCCTTCATCCGTCAGGACTTCCTGAAGTATTACCGGTATTCACAAAAATGGGTGAACTTATTCCACGATCAACCCCTGATGATCCGGGTTGAAACCAGCCATTACATCAAGGGGCTGCACAACCTGCTCAATGCCCATTTTGTCACCCGCAATTATGGGAAGTTTGAAGAAGTATTGCAGCAGTTCGAACGGTTTGCCGAGACCGAGCGGGTCAGGGAAAATGACAATTTCCGTATCCAGGCCTTTATTTACATTACGAGTTCCAAAATCAACCAGCACGTAATGCTGGGCAGTTTCCGTGAAGGGCTAATCCAGGTGCCAGAGATCGAAAAAAAACTCCGGGAATACGAACTCTTCATCGACCAGCACCGGGTTTTGGTATTGAATTATAAAATTGCCAGTCTGTTTTTTGGGGCAGGGGATTATGGGACTTGCATCGATTACCTGCAGCGGATCATCAACGACCCCGTCGACCTGCGAAAGGACCTGCAATGCTATGCTCGTTTGCTTCGGCTACTCGCCCATTACGAGCTCGGGAACTTCGAATTGATCGAACCGTTGACCAAGTCTGTTTACCGCTTTATGGCTAAAATGGACAACCTGACCGTGATGGAAAAAGAAATTTTCAGTTTCTTACGGCATTCCTTCAAGGTTTCGCGGACACGCCTCAAATTGGAGCTGAACGAATTCTTGCAAAAAATCAAATTGTTCGAAGGAAACCGGTTCGAGACCAGGGCTTTCGCGTACCTGGATATTATTTCCTGGCTGGAAAGCAAAGTATATGAAAAGCCGATGAGCCGAATCATTCAGGAAAAGTATCAGGCTAGTCGGAAAAGGAGCCGGGTTCCGCGGGAAGTCAGTTAGCTACCGGCTCTCGGACGGACCATCCGCCACGGATCAGCCGGGCCTTGCTAAGGATTTTCAAAGAAGGGAAATCTCCGCCGTGCACCAAGATGCAATAGCCGTACCACTTCGCTCTTACGGTAAATTCCCTGGCGGTTGCTTCGATAGGACTGTCGTAGACTAGGTCTCCCGGCTTAAGCCTTTCGGCTTCCATGCCGGAATTTATTTTCTTGAGCATGCGATCACGCAAAAATTTCAACAGAAATTTTGACTTGAAGTGATCTCATGCGGGGGAAGATTCTCAGGGCGGGACCGTGCGCGCGCAAATATAGAAAAAAGCCACTAAATTGATCACATGAAGTTATTCGTCTGCAGCAACTGCCTAAACACCTTGTATTTTGAAAACGCCGTTTGCCTCCAGTGCCAGCATCCCCTGGGTTTCATTTCAGACAGGACCAGCCTGATTGCGCTGGAATTTATGCCTGGAAATGACTACTCCGCCATGGACAATCATTCGGCATTCTATAGATACTGCGCCAATGCCGCCCAGGGTACCTGCAACTGGCTGCTCCCTTCCGGTGACTCCGCTGCTTTCTGTCCGGCTTGCGACCTGAATCGGACCATACCCACGCTGACAAACGCCGGAAACCAGGCCAAATGGAAACGCATCGAAATCGCCAAACACCGCCTCATTTACTCCCTGCTTCGGTTGCGCCTGCCGTTTATGAGCAAGCAGGCTGACGAAGAAAAAGGCCTAGCCTTTGATTTTGTGGCCGACCTGGCGCTGGATCAGCGGGTCCTGACAGGGCATAACCACGGAGTCATTACGCTTAACATTGATGAGGCCGACGAGGCGCAACGCATCCGACATAAGCTTGACCTGGGGGAGCGCTACCGAACCCTGCTTGGCCATTTCCGACATGAGATCGGACACTACTATTGGGAACGACTCATTCAAAACACATCAGCAATCTCCGAATACCGGCGCTTGTTCGGTAACGAAGAACAAGACTACGACGACGCGCTCAAATCCTATTATCAGAACGGTCCGCCTCCCGACTGGTCGTCTCGCTTCATCAGCCCCTATGCCAGCTCCCACCCCTGGGAAGATTGGTCTGAAACTTGGGCTCACTATTTCCACCTCATGGATACCATGGAGACCGCATACAATTTCGGAATCGGCGTTCATCCCGTGAGAAAGGACCAGGAGCTGGAGGCCCAGTTCAACAGGGACCCCTATACGCTGATTGACTTTCATCAAGTAATCAAAGAGTGGACGCCCTTGAGTATCGCGATTAACAATCTGAGCCGCAGCATGGGATATGAGGACTTTTATCCTTTTGTGATCTCAGACATCGTCAGCAACAAACTCGCCTTCATTCACCGCGTTTGTTGCCCATTTCGCTTTCAGCTCTCGGATTCCGCAGGGGGCTGACACGCATTAATTCCCGAAGGCAAACTGCAATCCGGCCAGAAGGGGATGATCCATGCCCTTTTGCTGAATCAATACTTTGAAAGCCGGTCCCATTCCCAGGAGCAAGGCCTGCAACCCCTCCCTGTCCGCTTCGCGATCGCCGTTGGTTCCCTTTGGGCCGCGTTCTATTTCACGCAATTTTTCCGCTAGGCCCAGTCCCCGAAGGAAACAAGACTGGTTGGTATACCCGCAACAGTCGAGCCCCCATTTAGTTCCCCAATGGCGCAAGGCAGAAAAATTGACATGGGCGCAGATGTCTTGCTGCCCGATATTGGAATAGGGCGAATCGTTGATTTCATGCTTTCGGTAACAAAGAAGTGTTCCATTCCGATGGGCCGGTTGATAGAACTCCTCAGAAAGAAAACCGTAATCCACCGTAAGCAGGAACCCCCTGCGCAAAAATTGGGAAACACGGCGCAGCCATTCGATGGCATCCAGGTTGATCTCGGTTTGAAAGCCCGGAGGCAGCCGCACCCCCAGTTCGAGCAGGTATTCGCGTAAGGCTGGAGGCGCCGGTCGCAATTGTTCGGCGAATCCGTCTGCGAAATCCACATATACTTCCATGAGTTCCTTTTGCATGACCACTCGGTGGACGGCAAAATTATCTAGTAGCTCATTGGATAGGATACATCCCGGATCCAACTTTGCATCCTCCAGTGAATCGCTGCAAACCAGGTTTCGGTGCAAGCTGAGGCCCGGGTTTTTTCTGGCGGCACCGCCCCGTTCGATCAGGAGGTACCGGGTGCTCCTGTACATCGTCTCCCAGTGGGCGATTTCGTCCAGGATGTCGAGGCTCAGCGTCCCATCTCCTGCGCCGAATTCAATGATGGAAAAAGGGCCCTGGCCGGCCAATTGCCACATTTCCTTCAGCTGACGGGCCAAGAGTTGCCCGAAGAGGCGGCTGCGGGAGGGGCTGGTGTAGTAGTCTCCTTCCCTGCCGATCCGCTGGGCGTCGCTCGCATAGTATCCCAAGTTCTCGTGATAAAGCGCGAGCTCCATGAAATCGTGAAAGGAGATGGGCCCCTGCGTTTGAATCTGGTCTGCTATCAATTCGGATAGTAGCATGATTGGATTCGGGCAAGCAAATGACAAATGCCAAGACAGCGAGAAAAAGGCTTCGGTTGTACCAAAGCCTTGAGTAAGTCCTTAATACCACAGGGTTTTATTCCTGAGGATAGAATCGGGTTGTCAAACCCATTAGGGAGAGGCAGACCGGGTTCCGGAAGAACTGCCGATGACCAAAATTGAAAAAACCTCCGGGTTCGGACAGTCACCAGATTTCCCGTCCGTTCAAAATCTGCCCACCCGACGCCCCAGCCGCAG
>Ga0207040_1013_pt1 | contig 55909 bp, 52 predicted proteins | sample Alteio_BWMinCont_72_FD_153279 | JGI IMG/M metagenome (GOLD analysis project Ga0207040, IMG submission 153279) | Enriched cells from forest soil in Barre Woods Harvard Forest LTER site, Petersham, Massachusetts, United States -... | ecosystem: Environmental > Terrestrial > Soil > Temperate forest >... | reverse complement strand
GTGCCAGAATCATCGATTCTCAAAAGTCAAAGCTGAGGCCAGGCGCTTGCGGCCTCAAGTGCAATAAAACTTCCCCAATCAGGCAAGATTCACTAAATTGGCCGGGTGAGGCCTCTCGGTGATTTCGCGCACATGCCTGCCCGGGATGCCCGGCCTTTTTGCACGATCGGGTCAAAGGGGAATGTCGGCACAGTACACCCGAATTGCCAAATCTGGCTAAGTCATAAATAACTTGGGCGGTCAGCCGGATGACCAGGAATAAATTAGCCGCATGCCTATCTACATGGATATCCATCATGTTCCGGGAGCTGAAGCCCTCGATCTGGCCCAAGCTCACCAAAAGGATCTGCTCCTCCAAGATCGGTATCACTGCAAAAGCAGGACCTACTGGCTGGACGAGACCCGGGGAGTAGCTTTCTGCCTTATCGAGGCTCCCAACGAACATGCAGTCGAGGAAATGCACCAGAATGCGCACGGATTCATGCCTTATAAGATCATAGAGGTCAAGAATGAAGTGGTCGAATCCTTTCTGGGAAGAATTCATGATCCGGAGGAAACCGAGATCAACGAAAGCGGCCTGAAGGTATTCAGCGAATCCGCATACCGCATTTTATTGGTAACAGATCATATCGACCCCATCCTCTTACGCCACCGTCTGGGAACCGCAAAGACTGACGAAATGATGGCCGCGCAGAACAAATTGATCCGGAGTGAGGTGGCCGCCGGTGGGGGGCGGATGGTACAATTGGCCGGCAGGGGATCGATATCCTCCTTCTCCTCCGTTTCCCAGGCTGTGTCCAGCGGACTGGAAATTCAGAAAAACTTGCCCGCCGCCGACAAGAAGATCACGCATTTCAAAATGGGCGTGAGCTCCGGAGAGCCAGTCGCCAAAAGCGACAAATTATTTGGCGAAGCCATTCAGCTTGCGCGAAACTTATGCGCCGTCAGCAAAACCGGCCGGATCATCCTATCCTCCGAGGTAAAGAACCTGCTGGATCCCAGTACCTATCATCAGCACCAAAAGGACCTCATTAGTCTATCGACGCAGGATGAGGCCTTGTTGGAATCCCTGGTTGCCAAACTTGAAGCTAACTGGCAGGACCCCGATTTTGCCGTTTCGGAATTTTGCCAGTCCATGCTGATGAGCAAGTCGCAACTCTACCGGAAAACAATTGCCTTCTGGGATTTGTCGCCCAATTTGCTGCTCAAGGAGTATCGCCTGGATAAGGCCTGCGACCTCCTGAAAAAGCATCAGATGAACATTTCTCAAACCACTTTCGATTCGGGATTTACCAGCCCCTCCTACTTCAGCAAATGCTTTAAAAAGAAATTCGGCATCCTGCCCGCAAACTATCTCAGTTTCCTTCAGTCATAATCCCGCCTTCATTTTCCCCATGGGTTGCTTTGGTCTAATTGTTCCAGCATTTGAACGATTTGTACGATGCCGCCAGACCTGCCGCATCTGATCGATTCAATTTTACCATTTTTTGAAAGAATCGTTATAGGAACTCGTTATCACGGAGAATTATCTTTAAGCATTCTTAAAAATCAAAAAACATTTGTTATGAGAAAGACCAGCATTCAACTCGGCATCTTGATGATCGGCTTGCTATTCTCCGCCCTGACGGTAAAGTCCCAGAACAGCTCCTCCACGGAAAGCGCCAAAACCACCGACGGAACGAAATCCGACATGAAGACCTATGTAATCGAGCGTAATATTCCCGGCGCAGGGGAGTTTTCCGCCGAAAAATTGAAAGCCATTTCACAGACCTCCTGCACGGTGCTGAAAGAAATGGGGCCGGATATCCAATGGCTGCACAGCTACGTTACCGATAATAAAATCTTCTGCGTTTATAAGGCAAAGAACATTGAACTGCTGAAAGAACATGCTCAGCGTGGCGGATTCCCAATCAACGCGGTGTATGAAGTGGAAACGGTCATCAGTCCGGAGACGGCCAAATAAGCGCGGCGCCCAAGGCATTCCTTCCCTCATTCAGCGAGCTAACCTAATGGAGAGTCCGGCATGTGCAGAACGTGCCGGACTCTTTGGCTTAAAGTCTGCTGGCAAACGACACACGGGAACCGGAGTTCCGGCCCCTATTTCTTCGTGAAAACGACCGCTCGTTCAGGTGGCATACGCGTATTGAGCTGCGACCGGAACTCCGTTTACCAGGGTCTGGAAGACAACGCAATACCGCTCGGTTAACTTGCGGAGGCTTTCCTGCTGTTCAACCGTCGCGTCCGACTCCAGGTCGAATTGCAGGAGGATGGACTGGAATCCGACGCTGGCTTCTTTCGATACACCCAAGGTTCCGCGGAAATCCAAAACACCTTCCGCACGCACGGTACCGGCCCGGATCTCTACCCCCAAGGCAGTCGCAACCGCCCGCAGGGTTACCCCCGCGCAAGCGACCAGGGCTTCCAGCAATAAGTCGCCCGAGCAGGCCAATAGACCGGTGCCTCCGGTTGCCGGGTGCAACCCCGCTTCGATCAGGGCGCGGCCGGTGGCCACACTGCAGGATATCCCTTCTCCGACTTTTCCTTCGGCCCGAAGCGTAATCACCGCGGAGGCTGGCTCTGCCCGGTATTTTTCTTTCAGGGGTGCCTGCAGGTTCTTGAGTTCCGTCGAATTCATGAATCAAATATTTGAATGGTTGCACTAATGGCGGCTACGAGAGCATCTTCATGTCCGTCTATACCTTCCGAGTTCTATGCGCCTTAGTCAAACCCCGGATGATAGCAAATGTAGAACTCCGCAGGGATTCCCGTCTGGACGATCATTGTGGCGGCGGCCCGGGATTTCCGCCGGCCGCGTTGAAGGCGCCGCCCAAAAGACCGCCGAATCCAACCCGAACCCCCAATTGGCCGGTTTTTCCGTCCAGATAAGACACGACCAGGTCGACGCGCAACAACTTCAGAATATTTTCCAGGCCGCCGAAAACTTCCACATAGTTATTCGAAGCGCTGACGTAAAAGGCATTGCTTCCTGCGACGAGGTCCCAGTTCAGGCGGCGGAACAGGGGGATCTTGTTGGTCAGCATCCCGTTGAAATGATGCTCCAGGTGACCCACCGCATAAAAAGCCGCGGTTGTACTGTTGGCATAGTATGGAGCGATCTGAAAGCTGTTGAGGTATTCGCTGGCGACACCAGTCTGGTTTCCGTTGAAATGCTGGTAGTCCTGGATGTATACGCGGCTGGCATTGAGAAATCCGCCGATGCCCAGCCGGTAGCGCAAGAGTCCGCGGAGCTTGAAATTCACGTCGTCCCAGACCGAGAACTGCCATTTGTCAAAATCTGCGTCGCTGCCCAGCCAGCCCGGAATTCCCTTGTGGTATTCCAACCCCAGGGTAGGGTACTTGGACCCGATGGCCATCTTGTTGTGCGGAAACTCGATATAGCGCTGGCCGGGCTTGAATTCCACGGCAATGGACGCAACCAGCGCCTGGTTGGGGGTGAATTGCTGGTTGAGCTTTTCCACGGGATAATTCGGGGTGAACGTGTTGGCATGGGGAAAGAAAATGGAGTAATTGCTGATATTGTTCAGCGGATTCCGGTTTTCATAAAGCAGGTCCCCGCTGAACCGGAGGCCGATATCCATCCGGTCGCTGTATTTGATCTCGCCAAACTGATTCTCATAGATCTTCATGTAGTTCTCGTGATAAAACAGCGTGTAAAGGCTGTTGAGCAGCGGTGAGATCGGGTTGGCCGGATTGAACTGGCTCACCCGCTTGCCTCCGGCGAAAGTCCAGGTAGACCGGTTGGAGGATCCTCCGTCCTCTCCCCAGGAAAATTCGCGGTGGGAATAGACCAGTTTCAGCGATGGATTGAAATGGGTATTGCCGAATCCGTACCGGAGGTCGGGCGTCAGCGTGAGGCGGGACCGGGAAACCGGGAATCCGAACTGGAATCCGACCGACTGATCGATCGCGATCCCTTCTACCGTGTTATATGAAATGGAGTTGATCAGTCCGGGCCAGATCAGGGTAAACGGATGTTTGGGATTGAAATTGTCGCGGTTGAAACCAGCCAGCAGGATATTGCCTGCCGAAATTTTTCCCTGCATGCGGCGCAAAGAATCCCGCATGCTGCGCGAACCGCCCGAATCCCGCTGCAGTTGGTAAGCACTGTCTTTGACGTGATAGTCCTTGAGCTCCTCGGGTTCCAGCTGAACCGGGCGAAGCGAGTCCCAATAGGCTTTGGACTTTTTATTGACCGCCGTATCGTATTTGACCAGGACATTGTTGAAGTATTTTTTGCGGAAGCTCGGCGCGATGTCATATTTGTTGAATACGTTCAGGAAGGTCCCATTGGCGTCGATTCCGAACCGGTTGAAATCAAAGTACATGATCTGGTCCTTGGTAGCCCAGACGGTTGGACTGACCGGGAACTGGATCTGCTTGATGGATAGCGTATCGATGATCTCCAGTCCGTATTCTTTGACCAGGTAGAGATCCAGGCTATGGATGCGCCAGTCGCCTTCAGTGATGTTGATCGTTCCGGTGAACAGGGGCTCGTATTTTCGGCGGGGAATGACCTGGATCTTGTTGATCTCCTTACCCTCCTCAAAAAATGAACCCAGGTACTTATATCGATAATAGTTTAGGGCGCCATTGGCGATGGGCGATACGAATCCGCGGGGATTGAGCTGCGTAATGAAGACATTGACATTGTTGTTGTAGAAATTGATGAAAGTGGGAAAACTAAATCCGAAGCCGCCGGTGCCGCTTTCCCTTCCGGAGATCACCTCCAGCTTGATCTTATCAGGCTTTTTGAAAGCGATCTTGGTCAGTGATTCGGATAAGTAGATGATGCCCCGACCATCCGAATCGACGCCCATCTGCCTGCGGTCACTGGGCTGTATGGTTCTTCCGAAGATCTGGCTGGGCAGTTTGCGCGTCTTGATCAGGGTCTTGATATAGGCCTCACAGGTAAATGAATCCAGGGGGTTCTCGTAGTCTTTGCGCTTCTTGATGGCGTGCCGGATAATGGCATAGGCAGGATCCTCGCCTCCGGGGTGCACGATCACTTCCTTCATGAACGTCTGCTGAGGAAGGAGGCTAAAGTCGAGCACCACGGTTTCATCGGATACCGTTACCTTTTTTTCCGACCGGGTATACCCCACATATTGGCAAATGATGGTATAAGCCCCTGGTTCCAGATCGAGAAAATACCGGCCCTGGTTATTGGACGTAGTCCCCTTGGTCGTTCCCTTGACCAGGATGGAAGCGTAGGGGAGCACGGCGCCCTTTTCATCGGTCACCCGGCCCGTGATCTTGCCCGCCCGCGCGGACAGGGCGAAGATCAGGCAAAGACAGGACAGGCAGAAGCGATCCATGCGCGTACAAGTTTGGTCTGAACGATTTAGGGCAACCCGGGGGCCCGAAGGGTGAAAGAGGCCAAGGCTCAGGCTCCCCGCGGGTTTTTCTTCCGCAGGTACCCCCCGGCCAGGCCGGCCATTCCGCCGACCAAGGCGCCTACCAGGGAAGTCACAAAGATCAGCAAGACGGATGATCCCCCCAGATGAAGGACCGTGGCAATCTTCTGGGACAGGATCCGGTTGTTCTTCTCGTCAATCCACCAGGCTAGGATTTCCCAAAGCAGGAAGATTCCGATAAAGCCCGAAAGAAAGGACCAGGCCGGCGATTGATCCATGATCAGGCTCACCACAAAGGCGGCCAGCGCGATGCTCCACCAGGGCAGGTATAGTCCCGCTATGAAACTTACCAGGGCGGTCAGCAGAATCGAAATGATATATTTCATCATGGGTCGTCCGTCGCTCGCTTGGTTTCCGTTTAATGGTCCCGCCCAGCCAATTGTCCCTTACCGGTGGAAGGTTAATCTGGCTATGATCCGCTTGTCCTCGGCCTGGCTTTCCTGCATCACCCACAGCGGATAGTATTTGCCTTCCGCCCAATCGCCAATAAAATTATCGTAATACGGGCTCCCGGGGTTGCCGCTTTGACCGCCAGGATAAATTCCATAGGCCTCCGTCTGGGGGCTAAGCCCCACAATCATCCGCCAGCTGGGCCCATGGTCGGATTTGATGGCATTGATGCAATGGGTCCCGCCTCCCGCGACCAGGTGTTCGCGACTGAAGGCCGGGATCCGGGCCAGGTGGCCGACCTGGGCATCTTTATAGGCAGCCCATCCGGACCTTCCGCTTCGGTCCAGGCGTTGGTAGGCTGCAGCCGCCCGCTTAAACGCTTCGGTCACGTCGTCCCGAAGGGTTTCTTTTTTTGCGGTGTTGATATTGTCCAGAAAAGGATAGGTGGAATCCTTGAGAATTCCTTCCAGCAGGGTGCTCTCCGCCGGCCGCACCACCGGGGCTCCGGCCGCGTGCAGCTCGTCGTTCCAAACTACCGATTCCAGGTTATCCCAAAGCAGGGTAAACAGCGTTGGTCCGTGTTCGCCTGCATCGTCTCGAAGGTCCCAGGACTGTAGGGTATCGACCAGGGCCAATTCGTCGCCGCTCAATGCGCCCGGGTCGATATGCTGAAGTAGGATGGGCCTGGCCATTTCCGCGAACACATCGTAGGTATCCGTCTGTAGCTTCATCATATCTTCCGGCACGATCCCGGAGAGTTGACTCAGCAGGCGGTTGATGATGATGCCCCGGTAAAGCGGATAGCCGGTTCCCAAATAGTACGGGTAGCTCGCCGGATCTACCGGCTCCTGGTTGGCGCTGCTGACGAATCCCCGGTCCGGGTTCTTCAGGTAAGGATTTTCTTCCTGTGGGATCATGCCCTGCCAGCGATAACTGCTGTCATCGCCCGGCATAATAAAATCGCCCTGGTGTTTCCACTTGGCCGGAAATTCTCCCTGGGCCCAGATCGCGATATCTCCGCTCTTGCTCGCGAAGATGCAATTCTGGCCGGGCGTGTGCAGGTTCCGGATTGCATCCAGATAGTCTGAATAATTCCTGGCCCTGTCCAGGCCGTGGAATACCAGCAATTCGTTGCTCGGATCATGCGCCTTCCAGCGCACGGCATAATACTTTCCATGGGTGGTGCGGCCTCCGGCAAATTTGCGGTCGTACATCACGGGCCCCCACACGGTGTAGGCGACGGTATCGATGAATTCGGCCTGGCCCCGAATCAATATATGTTCGTAGCGGAATTCGGTCGGCCTCCATTCCCCATTGTACCAATATTCCTGCATGGAATCATCCCGGAAGCGAAGCTCAAAATAATCGCGCACGTCCCGCTCCGCGCTGGTAAAGCCGAATGCGCAGCTGTCGTTGAATCCTATGATCACGCCCGGCGCTCCGGGGAAGCTTACCCCATAAGCATTCAGATTGGGGGTCGTGAGCTGGACCTCAAACCAAAGGGAAGGCAGGTTCAGGCCCAGGTGCGGATCGTTGCAGAGGATGGGAAATCCGCTCCGGGTTTTCTTTCCGCTGACAGCCCAATTGTTGCTTCCGTTGTCGGGGTCTTCGCGCTGCGGCTGAAGCGTCACCGAATCCCTGGCATGCAAGTAACTGCTGTCCGCACCGGCGGGCATCCGGACTGCGATTCCCGGATGAAGATGCGCCGAGGTATCGCGCGGAACGATCGGAACCAGAGAGTCCTGGACATCGGGATACATTTTTTCGAAATTGGCCAGGCCGAAGGCGCGTAGCGCATTGCTGTATTCAAAGTCGTGTTCGTTTCCGGCGAGTTCCAGGGACATGTACTTTAGGAACAGTGCAGTTTTGAGGTTGTTCCAGCGCTCTGGCCGGTAATTGAGGAGCTTGTATTCCAAAGGAAGTTCCGTTTCCTTGAGCCCATCGATATAGGCGTTCACTCCGGCCGTATACGCATCGCATTCCGCCTTGCAGACCGAATCCTGCTCGACGACCTGCAGGGAGCGCTCTGCCGCGTAGATCATGCCCAGCCTCCTTTTCTCCCGGTCAAAATTTATTGCCCTCGGTCCGATCAGCTCGCTGATGCGCCCGGCGGCGGCAAAGACCTGCCATTCCATCTGCCAAAGCCGGAATCGCGCGTGAATATATCCTTGGATATAGTAGGCATCGGCGTCATTTTGTGCAAAAATGTGCGGGACCAGGCGATCGTCCAGGTAGGCCGTGCCCTTGTCTTGCATTCCCGTCAGGAGCAGGTCTTCACTCAGGTCTTCATCTGCCCGTTCTGCATTCTGCCAAAACCCATGCTGGGGGCTTAAGAAGCGACCGAGGGGTGGGATGATGCCCCAGCTCTTGTCCAGGCAGAAGATGAGTGCGGTGCAAATACCCGCGGAAATCAGAAAAGGGACAACGCGCATTTCGGAGTGATTAGCCAGTTAGATGGTACCGGATCAAAATACCCGGATCACAAAGTAATGACTTTATGGGATGCCTGGTGCAACCGGCCAGCATATCTCGCTTTCCGTCGCGCGCTCGAGCGTCGGCAAGGCGCATGGGACTCCGGATGATCAAACAATAATTCGCAATGCTAGGTTGATTTATATCATGTGAAGGCGTGAATCGCAACCCCGCCGGGCCCTCGCGGTGCACGGCACCACGGAAATATCCGAGGAGCCTGCTAGGGATTTTACGGGTTCTGTCATACCCGCAAATGGGTATTGTATTGGGGGGCCATTTTTTCCATCTTTGCGAGGACTGATCCCCCGGTTCTCGGACCCTCGAGTCAGCGCCCCGGGGACGGAAATCAAAAAAGAAAATCGGCACCCCCTGCAACTTGAAACAGCATTCTGCTCTTAGGCCTCTCCTGACCCTTTCCCCCGAGGTGAAAAGAAAACTGATCCTGGGGACCCTTTTTTTAGCCCTTGTCCTGGCTAAGATGATCGGGTAAACCCGCATCCCGCCAGGCGGTCTCAGGATTTTACGAAATGGATCATGCGATCGGGACGGTGAGCCTAACCAAAGGCCGGCAATCGTAGGGCCGGCCTTTTTATTTTTCCGCACCAAGACATTCCACGAGTCGGTCGAGCTCCCCGACGGTATTGAAGCTGTGCAGCACGATTCGCAGCCTCTCCCTTCCTTCCGGGACGGTGGGGTATAAGATCGGACGCACATCCAATCCCCTGTCCGCCAGGCCGGAGGCCATGGCTTTTACTCGCGCATTGCCGGGAAGGATCACGGCCTGGATGGGCGTCGAAGACGGAAGCTTTTCCAGGGGCAATTCGGCTTCCTGAAATCGCTTGACTAGCGCAGCGAGGCTTTCGCGTTCTGTAACCATGCCCGGAAACCGACGGTATGCCTCGCGTATGGTCTCCACGCTGATTTCCGGAAGGGCCGTGGTATAGATGAACGGACGGCAAAAGTTGATTAGGTAACGGCGCAGGCTAGCCGAACCCAGGATGGCGGCGCCATGACATCCCAGTCCCTTTCCGAACGTATGGATGCGGGCAAAGCAATCCCCCTCCAGGCCGAGCGACTGCAGCAGCCCTTCTCCTTGGCGGCCAAGCACTCCGGTGGCATGAGCCTCGTCCACGATGAGCAAGGCTCCGAAACGCCGGGCCAGATCCACGAGTCCGGCCAGCGGGGCCATATCACCATCCATGGAGAATACCGATTCGGTCGCCAGGAAAATGCGGCCCTGGGCGGACTTCAACTTTTTTTCGACATCATCCAGATTATTGTGTTGGAAAAAAATCGATTGCGCATTGCTCAGGCGAATGCCATCCCGGATCGAAGCGTGGCTTAGGTAGTCATACAGGATCGTGTCGCCCCGTCGCGGAACGCAGCTGAACAGCCCGAGGTTGGCATCATAGCCTGAATTAAAAATCAACGCTGAATCAGCCCCGTGAAAGGCCGCGATTTCGGACTCAGCTTTTTCAATCAGGGGATAATTTCCGGCCAGCAGCCGCGAACCCGAAGACCCCTGGCGCAGGGTCTGCCAATTTTCCGGCGGCAGCGTCCGGCGCGCAAGGCCCAGATAATCGTTGGAGCAAAAGTCCACCATCCCCTGCGTCAACCGAAGGTCGCGCATCGCGTTCCGGGACTGCCGCTCTCCGAGTCGGCCTTGCAGAAACTCATCATCCATCTTGCGAATTTAGGGGGTCGGGGGCTTTCACTATATTTGGAACGATTCGGCCAATCCATCGCTTCTATGTTTTCATCCAGCCAACGCCCCCTGGGGCTGGCCCTTCCCACCGATCCCCGCTGGGTTGATCTGACGCAGCGTTCGCTGGAGGAAATCCTCACGGATCACGCGTATTGCGAACAGAAGGCGGCCACCAGCTGCATATCGCTGATCCAACGCTATCCGGAAAAGGAAATCCTGGTCGAGGCGCTCGCCCCGGTCGTTACCGAAGAATGGGGACATTTCCGCCAGGTCATCGCCGAATTAAAAAAGCGGAGCCTTCCCTTGGGCAAGCAGCGAAAGGACGAATACGTCAACAAGCTCCGGGAACACGCCATCCGGGGCGGAAGCCCTGGGGAACGTTTCCTGGACCAGCTCTTGATCATGGCCCTGATTGAAGCCAGGAGCTGCGAGCGCTTCAAACGCCTTAGCGAAGGGTTGACCGATCCCTATTTCCGGGCATTTTACCGTCAGTTCATGGAAAGCGAAGCAGGGCATTACCATTTGTTCATCGAATTGGCCGAGACCTACGCCCAGCCAGCGCAGGCCCGCGAGCGCTGGAAGGAGTGGCTCGCTTACGAGGGCCTGATCATGGCCTCGATGACGCTTCGCGGAGACCGCATGCACTAACGCGTCCCTGGCCAAATCACGATTCGGGAAAATCGATACCTTGTCTGCCGCAACAAATCACCACGCATGAAAAGAAGAACCTTTGTACGCCAGGCTTTCGTGGCGGGCGCGGGATACGCCGTGCTCCCTTCCGCCTCTTTTTTTTCCCGTCCGCAGCGGGTCCGGCTCGCCATCATCGGAACCGGCCTGCGCGGGCAGAACCACCTGGACAATGCCCTGCGCCGCGCGGATACGGATATTGTAGCCATTTGTGATGTGGATGAGCGCATGCTCCAAATGGCATCAGACATTATTCGCAAGGCGGGCAAGCCCATGCCGGAAATCTTCCGCGGAGATCCGCATGCCTACCGGAAGCTGCTGGAGCGCAAAGACCTGGACGGCGTCTTGATCGCCACCCCCTGGGAATGGCACGCGCCGATGATCCTGGACAGCCTGCAGGCCGGCGTGAAATATGTGGCAACCGAGGTCATCCTCGGCATCACCCTGGAAGATCACTACCACGTGATTCGGGAAACCGAAAAACAACAGGCGCAGGTGATGATGCTTGAAAACGTCTGCTATCGCCGGGATGTGATCGCGGTGCTGAATATGGTGCGCCAGGGTCTTTTCGGCGAACTCATCCACCTGCAGGCCGGCTACCAGCACGATCTGCGCGGGGTCAAATTCAATAATGGGATCGATCCCTACGACAGCGGCGTGGAGTTCGGAGAAAAAGCCTTTTCGGAAGCGCGCTGGCGAACCAACCATTCGGTGCACCGCAACGGGGACCTCTATCCCACCCATGGCATCGGACCGGTGGCTCAAATGCTCAACATCAATCACGGGAACCGTTTCCTCTCGCTTTCTTCCTTCGCGACCAAGTCCCGGGGCCTGCATAAATACATCGTCGACAAGGCCGGGGAAAATCATCCCAACGCCAAGGTCGAGTTTAAGCTGGGGGATATTGTCACTACCCAGATCCGCTGCGTGAACGGCGAGACCATATTCTTGCAGCACGACACGAATTCGCCGAGGCCTTATTCCCTGGGGTTCCGCGTGCAGGGTACGCGGGGACTTTGGATGGACATCAATAAATCCCTTTATATCGAAGGCCAAAGCAAAAAAGCGGACGAGTGGGAAGAGGCTCAGCCCTGGCTGGACAAGTACGACCATCCTTTGTGGCAGCGCTGGAGCAAGGAAACGCAAGGGGCCGGCCATGGAGGAATGGACTTTTTCGTGCTCCACGCGTTCATTGAATCCATCAAGCGGGGCGAACCCACGCCGATGGACGTCTATGATGCCGCCGCCTGGAGTGCCATCACGCCGCTCAGCGAAATGAGTATCGACTTGGGTAACCAGACCGTAGATTTTCCGGATTTTACCAGCGGACAGTGGATGTACCGAAAAACCCGCTTTGCCTTAAATGACGATTTCTAAATTATTCCGCCGTGGATAAACAAAGGCTGGATCGGGCGGCAGCCGCATTCACGGAAGCCAGGGAATTTACCCTTGAACCTTTGGCGACCGGTCTCATCCACCAAACGTTCAAGCTGACTCCGCTTGCAGCAGGCATTCCCCTGGTCCTCCAGGCAATTAATAAAACCGTCTTCGTCAGCCCTGGCGACGTTGTGCACAATTACCGCGTCATCTACGACTACCTGGAACAAGATGGAGTCGTCCCCCAAATCCCGGCACCGATTCCGGCGCGCAACGGGGAATTGCTTTGGACGGACCCCGACGGACAGCCCTGGCGGGCCACCGCATTCATCGCGGGCAGTTATTCCCCGGCGGTAGTGGAAGATGCCGAATCGGCCTGGGCCGTGGCGCACTGCTTTGGGAGCTTTACCGCCTCACTCGGCGGCTTGGCCATGAGCCGACTGCGCGTAATTATTCCCGGATTTCACGACCTGAGCCTGCGTTACCGGCAATTCGAAGCGGCCATAGTAGATGCTCCCATGGAGCGCTTGCTCAAATCCACTCACCTGATCGCCGAACTCAGGCAACGCCGACAGCTGGCCGACCGATGCGCGGGCTATGCTTCAGACTCCGCTTTCCCGCAGCGCGTCATGCATCACGATTGCAAGATCAGCAACATCCTATTTGACCGGCAAAGCCATACGGTCATTTGTCCGGTCGACCTCGATACGGTCATGCCCGGACGCTTCTATTCTGACCTGGGGGACATGATTCGCACCATGGCCTGCCGGGTGGACGAAACCAGCACGGATTGGGAAGCAATCGGCATCCGTCCGGAGTTTTACCAGGCCATCCTGAAAGGTTGGCTGGATGCCATGGGCGGGTTGCTTACCGATCGGGAGAAAATGGAATTGCCGGAGGCAGGAAAGATAATGACATACATGCAGGCCCTGCGCTTCCTGGCCGATTATCTCCAGGGAGACAAGTATTATCGCACAGAGCACCCCGATCAGAATCTGCATCGCGCCTTGAACCAACAGATCCTGTTGGAAAAGCTCGAAAAATCGATGGTCCTAAAATAAATCTTATCGGGCCATCGCGTGGCAGGATCCGTAATGGCATGCCACATCAAATAGTCCAGGTCATCCGAAAAGCGGCGACCCGCCCGGGTATTTGCAAGAATGGCCCAGGAAAACCCCATTTTAGTATGCGCCAGCTCCGATGCCGTGCCCGGCAAGCTGCCCTCATGAAACCAATTAACGAATTTATTCGAGGACGCCCAACCGCAGGCATAGTTCGGATTGGCCGAAGAAGGAGTAAGCATGATCCGGATTCTGGCGCTATCCAAAATATCCTTTTTCGGATCAAAATGTTCCACGCCATGGACTGTCAGGGATGAATAGAGCCCGGAAGCGGAAGTCATTGGCATCCGGCTGGAATTCTATCTATCCAAGTGCGATATGACTCCAACACTGGGGCTATTACGACTTATGATCTGCCCTATTGGAGGCTGATTTGTTTGATGTACTCCGGAAATAAACTAACCTTCCGTGAATCAGTCGGATCAAATAAAAAGGGCTGCACATCCTTTGCCATCGCATCCATATTAATTTTGCTGCACTTCTCCAGGATCCTTTCTTTTAATTGACTAGCGTTTGAAATATTTGCTTTGAGGCGGAGATAATCGTAATTGGGTCTATCGGTCTTCGACAATATGAAAACGGCATCATAGAAGTCCCGCCCCTTATTCCTCTGCCTGTTCAATATAGCAAAGAATTTCTGAGCGAGCAGAATATCCAATGGCGTAATAAATATTTGAGTAAATACTTCAAAGCGGTTCAGAATATATTTCTCCGGTGTAAATTCAAAATGTTGCGGTTCCGTGTCCAATTGTATTAGAATTTTTTCTTCCCAATGACCGGAGAGGCCTTCCTGGTAGAGCAATTTCGGGAACCTGACGTAGCAATGATAGGCTCCCTGAAATACGGTTTTCATTTCGACTACGTATCCTTCTTCCTCTAGCCCCTTCTTTATGGAAATAGATAGGTGCTCAAAACTTTGCGCCTTCAGATCGAAATTATCAAAGTCCAAATCTTCCGAGAACCGCTTGTTCCCATGAATAATCCGCAAGCAAGTGCCGCCCAAAAAACACAATTGCGAAGCAAATTGGCTGTCAAATACCAGTTGAAGAATTTTATGTTGCAAATACTCACGAAGAATGAATTGCTTGAAAGGCCTTAGATTTTCCGGATAGTTATTTTCTATTTCAGAGAGTGTCAGCATATTCACATTGGGCTTTGAGGTACTTTACCCGCTTGTCGACAACACGGCTTTTAAATTCCAGTTGGTATGAGGACATCTTTTGCCAATCGCAAGTCGAACGCAATTCCGTGAAATTGAATCGCAAGTGCTCTATGTCTTCAGCGGATTGCAAGGAGTTTTGCAAGTATAAATAATCCAATATCGCCTTTTCCATGTCTGCCATCAATACTGGGGGGAGCTTGCCCCTGTGCAAAATGGTATAGCCAAAAAAAAGAGTCGGCTTTAGACTTTGAAAGTCGAATGTTCCCAAGGGATTTACATATTTCTTCGTTTTTTTAGTCGTAATCGCCGTGGTGCTGTATACTCCTTCGGGTATCAGGTGATAAAAGGCGAGTGCAGAAACTAATGAAATATAGGAGGGGCGATATATGCAATTGCTGATTCTATAAAGCAATTGTTCGTCTTCCTTGCATTCTGCCAGCATATACCATTTATTGACCAGTTTCCTGAGGTATCCCTTCTCCTGCCATTCGACCAGCCTTCTGGAATCAAAGTCAGGGAATAGTTTTTCAATATCCCGTGTAGAGAATACCTGAAAAGCCAAGACCCCTTTCCTAAATTCAAGATATCTCATTCATTTACTATTATTGTTATTAATAACAAATATAAGAAATAAAAACACAAAAATCAAACTAAATTCAATTTTGGGGGCGGCGGGCAGGAGGCCCTCCACCTAATCGGACATTGTAAACTCCTCGATACCTGGACTTTCGGTCAGCGCCTGTCTTGAATAGCAAAATCCCGTTCCTCCTGGTTGAGATCCAGGAATGGGTATTTCTCCTGCAAGCGCCGAACCCGGACAAGCTGGTCATCCAGAAACTGCCGGTGCGCAAGGCTTCCGGAATGTTGAGGCCGATGCCCGGCAGCGATCAACAGCGGTTCCAGTTCTCTCATGATCGAGCGGGAGGGCTCGTCAATCCAGGTCTCGGCAAATTGCTCGAACACGTATTGGGTTGCCTGGTAATTGGGATGGACTAGATCCACATCATAAAACCGATAGTCGCGGAGAACATCGATCACTAATTCATAGGCCGGGAAATAGTGGATCCGGTCGAATTTGTCCGCCAAATGGTGCACGGCTTCCAACAACCTGGCTTTGCTGCGGTTGTTCTCGACGATTCCGTCCCGGGCATGACGGACCGGGCTAACCGTAAAAATTATCCGGAGATCCGGGTTGAACTGGGATAGCCGATGAATGCAGCCATCTAGGGCGGCCTGGATCCCTTCGATCGGCATGAGCTGTCGGTCGAACCAGCCGGCCGGTGCCCGGTGGCAATTGGCCACGGGATTGCCCGCGGGAAGACCGCCGGCAATCCCCTCCCGTATCCGGTAGCAAAAGGCGCTCCCCAACGTGATGATCAGCCACTTCGCCTGGCGAAGGAATGCATGCCCTTCCTCCTGGGCCTGTTGAATGATTCGCAAGCATTCGGCCGGGTCGGGGTTAGAAAAATCGCCATGATGCCTCCAGCTTTGCCAGAGTTCATTCAGATAAAAAAGATCAGCGGGTCCATATTCTCGATTCTGCACGCAGGAGATCAGGCAGTCGCTCACGCTGTAGGGGTCAAAGAGGATACCCTGGGGATTCTGGAGCACGGAAAACTTGAACCGAGCCAATTTCTCTCCCAGGTGTTCAGTGAAGCAGGATCCGATCAGCAGGATGGGCTGCTGATACCCGATTTGTCGGGGTGGCTTAGGTATGGTAATGGGCATCTGCCACTGCATAGGCGTATCAGTTGATGCGGAAGATTTTTTCAGCCAGTCGGATACTGCGCCTCAAGGCGCCCGGGTGCAAAGGCCGAAGCCTTCCCAATTGCTGGAAATAGGGGATCATCAGCTCGGTGTCAATATTACCAACCAGTTCATCCTCCGCCAAAGGACACCCGCCGACCCCTTTCAGCGCGCCGTCAAAACGGCTGCAGCCTGCTTCCAGTGCAGCATCTATTTTGGGTTTCCAGGCGGCACCAGCCGCGTGCAGGTGCACGCCAATATCCAATTGGGGAAAATGCTGGACCAGGTAAGCCGTCATATTCCCCACTTGTTCCGGGCTGGCCAGGCCGACCGTATCGGCGAGCGAGAATTTTTTTATTCCCAGCGCAGCGAGCTCTTTCACCCAATGCCAGACGATCTTGTCGGAATAGGGGTCTCCATAAGGGTTGCCAAATCCCATGGACAAATACACGAGCAGTTCCTTGCCGTCCCGTTCGCAAATCGCCTGGATTTGCTCGACATCTTTCAGGGATGACTCGATGGTCCGGTTGGCGTTGCGTTGCTGAAAGCTGGGCGAAACGGAGAAAGGATAACCCAGCAGGCTGACTAGATCCTGGCTGCAGGCTTGCTCCGCCCCCCGGACATTTGCCACGATAGCCAGCAGGCGCGTGCGGCTGCCTCCCAGCGAAAGGCCCTTCAACACCTGGGGCGTATCAGCCATCTGCGGAATAGCGCGGGCCGACACAAAACTTCCAAAATCCAAGATGTCAAATCCCACTTCCAGCAAAGCATTCAGGTATTCGATCTTGTCGGAAGTCGGTATGGGCGTCTTCCAGCCTTGCATCGCGTCACGCGGGCATTCGACCAGCTCGAGCAAAGAAAAATCTCCAGTTTTCTCCATGCCGCGAATCTACTTCAATTCGACTTAGGGCTCCAAGCCGCCCTTCTACCGGAATGGGCGGTTGATTTTACCGCCTTATTGTATCCGTATGAATCTCCCATCTAATCATGTTCCGCGGTTTTTTTGGATTTAGAACTATTGATAATTTTGAATAGCCATGACCAAGCAATTAGCCGAAGCTTTGCTTTTTACTTCCGTAGTGACCAATACGGCCCTATTGATATTTATTGCGGGGGTGCTTCGCAAGGTTATGAATGCTATGGACGTCGCGATTTTTAAAAATACAACAGAATCGATTGTCCGTTATTCATCTAAATCCCCATTCATGATCATCATACTAAACCTTCCGCTCATCGGAGCAATTCCCTACTATTATTTCTTTGGATTCAGCAATTGGTGGATTACGGCCGGTATGCTGATTTGGTTGATAGCCGGAAGTATTTCAAAAATTCTTAAACTACCTGTTTATAGGTCGATTTCTGAGCTCAAGAGCGATGAGGCGCTTCGGTTAAACGAGGAGCGGCACAAAATGAATACTGGAAATATATTACAGGCCATACTATACTCTGTGGCAGTCGTCATCATGGCGTTTGGGCTGCGTTAAGGGCGGGTCCGATTTCCGGTACTGGATCCGGGTGGCACTAGACTTTAGTCCTCACGCCTAAGCATCCCGGAAAAACTGAGCCCGTTCCGAGCAATCCCTTCAAACACCGATAAACTCAGGATGCGGCCAAATCCAGGTCCTGAATCTGTCGCTTATACTTCTCCGGCAGGAGTACGGCTTTTACCATCCAGGAAGCATGCAGGCGGACGACCCAGCGATAGACGGGAATCGCCGGATAAAGGATCGACCAGCGGCTGAGGCCGAGGCATCTCCGGACGGTTTCGGGAACCGCGAGGATCTGCGCCTGGAGCAGAATAAAATAGCGGACTGCGCCCAAATGCTTTTTGTATTGGGCAAAGAGGTCAACCGTATAGTCACTTTTTTCCAGGTCCTGCCGCAGGTGCGCCTCGCGAACCGGCAACCAGGCTAGATAGCTCGGGGGCAGTTCCCTCAGGCCCATCCGGCTCCCCACGGAATGAAACACGCGGTAGACTTCTTCTTTTTCTTCACCGGATAATTTTCTCTCCAGCAATTCAAAGGAGCGAATGGAATAGTGGATGAGCATAAACAGGACGTCGCGGTAGGCCCAATCCGGGATTCGCGCCCCGCGCCGTTCTTCCACGCCTGAATGCACCGCCTGCATCTTATCGATAACCGAAAGCGCCTGACTCTGTGGCGCGAATACGATATGCTGCGCATAGCCAACCGTGGAAAACAACCTTCCCAACGGATCCGCCGGAAGCTTTCCGGTGAAATACAGCCAGTCGACCGCCTTATTGAGCGCGAATTCCGCCGCGGCGCCGGCAAAGATCAACAGGACCGTGTCGCTCTTGCCCCAGATTTTCCGTACAATAGAATTTTTCTCTACAAACCATTCTTTGTTCATACCCACAAAGTTGGGGCTTTTTGTTCAAGCCACTAGAAAGAGAAAATCGACCGATATGAACGCTCGCCCTTTGGCTCTTGGCCAGCGATTTTCCGTTAAGGTCAGCGCGCCGATGCGTCTTTTCTCCCAGGACATGGAGATTACCCGCGTTGTTTCATGGCTTCGTACAGGAAGATGCCTGCCGCTACGGAGACGTTGAAGGAATTGAATGAACCGGCCATCGGGATCCGGGCCGTGGAATCCGCGCTTTGCCGGATGCCCGACTGAACCCCCTTTTCTTCGCTTCCGAACACCAGGCAGCAGGGAAGACGGTAATCGAGTTCGAAGACTGGTTGGCTGCCATCCATGGCGCTGGCATAGACCAGGATGCCGTTGAGCCGAAGCAAGGCGATCGCCACCGGCAGGCTGCTCACCCGGCAGAGTTGCAGTACGGCCAGCGCACCGGCGGAGGTTTTCAACGCGTCCTCATTGAGCGCCGCCATTCCTTTGCTAGGAAGAACCAGGGCCTGGGCCCCGCAACAGAGGGCGGTGCGCGCGATCGCGCCCACATTGCGAACATCCGTGATCCCATCTAGCAGGACGAATAAGGGGGCGATACCGGTAGACACGACCTGGTCGATCACCTGCTGCAGGTCCAGGTAGGAAAACAAGGCGCCCTGCGCCACTACGCCCTGGTGGGCAGCCCGGGTCAGCGATCGAAGTTTTTCCGGGGGCACCAGCTGAATCGGAATCCGGTTTGCTTTGGCCAGGCGACGGATATCACCGATGGAAGCTCCGGAAACATTCCGCGAAAAGTATATTTTGTCGATGGATCGGCCCGCTTGGATCGCTTCGATCAGGGCCTGTCGGCCGACTATCAGGGATGATTGCGGCATGGAAATCAAATGCGGCCCTGCGCCCGCAGGAGCTTGGCCTGGATGAGGGCGGCAACCGTCATGGAATCGGTAATCTCTCCCCGTTCCACCATCTGGTATGCCTCATCGAGTGAAATTTTGCGCACGCGCAGCTGTTCCGTTTCTTCGGGCCGTGCGGTTCCCTGGCTCAGCTGGCGCGCCAGGTAAATAACCGATTCCTCATCCGACACCGAATTGGACAGGTGCATGGTCAGCAGCGGCGACCAGTCCCGGGCTTCCAGTCCGGTCTCTTCCATCAACTCCCGCCGGGCGGAATCCAGCGTCTCTTCGCCGTCCAGGCTTCCTCCCTCGGGGATCTCCCAGCTATAGCGATCCAAGGTGAACCGGTACTGCCCGACTAGCCAGGTGTGCAGGCTGTCATCCAGCGGCAGGATACCCACGGCAACGTGCTTGAAATGAATCTTTCCGTAAATGCCCCGGCCTCCGCCCGGGTTGATCACCTCGTATTCCGTCACCTGGATCCAGGGATTGTCATAGACCTCCTTTTGAGAGAGCACGCGCCAGGGATTGGTCTCGTTCTCCATGGTAAGAAAAAACTCCCGGCCGGGAGGAATGGGTTTGCTTAGTTCGTCATTTCAATCCGAAGGCCTTCTTGATCTTCGGCACGTAGTCCAGTTTCTCCCAGGTAAAGAGCTCTACCTTTCGGCGGACGGTCTTGCCGTCGGGGGAAACAAATACTTTTTCTACCGTCTGCGGTTTGCGTCCCATATGGCCATAGGCTGCCGTCTCGCTGTAAATCGGATTGCGCAGCTTCAATCGCGTTTCAATGAAATAAGGCCTCAGGTCAAAGAGGCTGGCGACTACCTGGGCGATCTCTTCGTCCGTCTTGTCTACCCGGGCGGTACCAAAGGTCTTTACATTGATAGATGTCGGTTCGGCAACGCCGATCGCATAAGAAACCTGGACCAATACTTCGCTGCATACGCCGGCCGCCACGAGATTTTTTGCGATGTGGCGGGTCGCATAAGCAGCTGAACGATCGACCTTGGAAGGATCCTTGCCGCTGAAGGCTCCGCCACCGTGTGCACCCCGGCCGCCATAGGTATCGACGATGATCTTGCGGCCGGTAACGCCGGTATCCCCATGAGGGCCACCGATTACGAATTTTCCGGTAGGATTGACGTGATACTTGATTTGATCGTTAAAAAAGTGCGCGTATTTCTTGTACTTGGCCTTGACGCGCGGGATCAGGATCTGGATCATGTCCTTGCGGATGCGATCCTGCATCTTGGCGTCGCTGTCGAAATCGTCGTGTTGGGTGGAAACCACTATGGCATCGATCCGGATCGGCTGGTTATCATCATCGTATTCCAGGGTGACCTGGCTCTTGGCGTCCGGCCGCAAGTATTTGATCTGTTTATTTTCGCGGCGCAGCTGGGCGAGCTCCAGCAGGATCTTGTGGGCGAGGTCCAGGGAAAGCGGCATATAGTCATCGGTCTCATTGTTGGCATAGCCGAACATCATGCCCTGATCTCCCGCTCCCTGCTCTTCTTTCTTTTTCCGGTCCACGCCCTGGTTGATGTCGGCCGACTGCTCGTGTATGGCAGAAAGAATGCCGCAGGAATTTGCTTCGAACATGTATTCGCTGCGGGTATACCCAATCCGGCGGATCACGCCGCGCGCAATTTCCTGCACGTCCAGGTAGGCCTTGGATTTGACTTCCCCGGCCAGGACGACCTGCCCGGTCGTAACCAGGGTCTCGCAGGCAACCTTCGACTGGGGATCAAACGCGAGGAAATGGTCGATCAGCGCGTCGGAAATCTGGTCGGCCACTTTATCGGGATGTCCTTCCGAGACGCTTTCAGAGGTGAATAAATAAGGCATGTGCTTGTATTTGTCTGGGTAATCCGGTAGAACAAAATGCCATTCAATCACCGCGGAAATAATGACTAATGGAATTCGCGCGCAAAGATAACAGGCAAATTCAATATTGTCAATAGCATGTCCGAGTACCGGAGCAGGAATTTCGCTTACTGAGCCAGATCGGTGTAGAGTTGCAGGTAATCCGTCAGATCCGATTCAGCATTGTAAGCCAGGACCTTTTTACCGCGGACTTTACCGAATTCTTCCTGGAGCTTGCGGTCCACCTTTTCAGCACCGAAGCTGATGGCGTCGGCATAGATGGCGCCGCCGCGAAAAAGGGCGGAGTTGTTCGCATCCTTGTAGGGCTCCAGGTCTTTGTCTTTTATGAGGGGATGGATATTCGCCAGCTTGAGGAATTCCGGTCCGAACTTTTCCTTGAAATTATTCTGCCCGATGGTAAATACGACCTTGCTATGGGCGAAGACGGGCTCCTTTTTATATACGGTCTTGAGGTATAGCGGGATCAGCCCAGTCATCCAGCCGCTGCAATGAATGATGTCCGGCGGCCATCCGAATTTTTTAACCGTCTCCAAACTTCCTTTGCAAAAAAATACCGTGCGCAGGCCATTGTCTTCAAACCATTTCTCCTGTTCGTCGTGGAATATGAACTTGCGCTTGAACAAGTCCTCGTTTTCCAGGAAATAAACTTGCAGTCGGGCGTTGGGTAAGGAGGCGACCTTGATTTGCAAGGGATAATCGTCGCCGGCCACCGACACATTGATACCCGACAAACGCACCACCTCATGCAGGCGATGCCGGCGCTCGTTGATAACGCCGAAACGGGGCATGATGCACCGCACTTCAAATCCGTTGTCGTTTGATTTAATGGCGAGCCGGTTAACCATCTCCGCAAACTCCGTCACTTCTAAATAGGGGGACATTTCGTTGGCAATGAATAAAATCCTTTTCTTTGTTACCATTTTTGATGAGTAATTAGTGCAGAAGCCAGTCGAAATCAGTTCGCAAAGTTAAGGTATTTAGTTAGCATTGGGCCGTTCGTGGGCCATTGTGTGCATTTAGCCGACTCATGATCCTCTGTAAAAAGTCAACAGATCTCCGGAAATTTTTGCAGCGACAGCGTTCGGCCGGCCGGCGCGTTGGATTTGTTCCAACCATGGGGGCCCTCCATGCGGGACATATTTCTCTGTTAGCGGAAGCTCAGCGCGAACAGGCGTTTGCGGTCTGCAGCATTTTTGTCAACCCCACACAGTTCAATGATCCCGCAGATTTTGCGCGCTATCCCCAGACCATCGAGCAGGATATCCGCCGGCTGACCATGGCCCAGGCCGATTTGCTCTTCTGGCCTGCAGTCGATGAAATCTATCCTCAGGGCATGAAGGGTCTGGAGACCTATGACCTCGGATCCCTGGACAGCGTGGCCGAAGGGCGTTACCGGCCAGGCCATTTCCAGGGCGTGTGCCAGGTGATGAGCCGGCTATTGGCACTGGTGGACCCGGACCGGTTATTTATGGGACAAAAAGATTTCCAGCAGGGGCTGGTCGTCGGGCAATTGCTTTCCCTGATGAATTCCCGGACCCAGCTCATCACCTGCCCGACCGTGCGCGAGCCCGACGGATTGGCCATGAGCAGCCGCAATGCGCGCTTAAGCGCCGCAGACCGAAGCCGCGCCCCTGCCATATATCAAGCCCTCCGCTTGATCAGCCGGGAGCTGGCACCCGGGGCCGTTTCCGATTTGCTCGATCGGGCCCGGGCCGATTTGGCTTACGCCGGTTTCCGTGTAGACTATATCGTTATAGCCGACCGGAAAACCCTTGAGCCGGTTACCAATTGGGACGGCGCAAAACCCATTATCGCTCTGGCTGCCGCATTTCTTGGAGAACTCCGCTTGATCGACAACCTCCTTCTCCCCGAAGTAGATGTTCGGGCCTATCCGTAATTTTGTGGCGATCAATTTGGCTGTTCATGGACATTGAAGTGCTTAAATCCAAGATTCACCGGGCGGTGATCACGGAATCCAATCTGAACTACGTAGGGAGCCTTACCTTGGATGAGGACCTGATGGAAGCTTCGGGCTTGATTGAATACGAAAAGGTCCAGGTAGTCAACGTCAACAACGGTTCGCGGATAGAAACTTACCTAATCACCGGTAAGCGAGGGTCAGGCATCTGTTGCCTGAATGGCCCGGCAGCCAGGCACGGGGCAACCGGAGACATCGTTATCGTCATCTCTTTTGCCCGAATGGATATCGAAAAAGCCAGGCAATTTAAACCTCGTATCGTCTTCCCCAGGGAAGGAAATAAACTGTGATGCGGACAGGCATCGGCCATTTTGCCGCATGCCGCAATAAAGCTAAATTGTTTCGAGCAGGCGATCAGAAGCGCCGGATAGGCGCTTCCTGGCATCGACAGGGCCGGATGAAAGCCGCCACAAACTAGGTGGAATGAACAAGCGATTGTTGGGCATTTTACAATACGTTTTCTTTATTGGCCTCGCGGTCTTTTTCGTCTGGCTCAGCCTGCGCGGGCTCAATGAAGAAAAATGGCAAGAGCTCAAGAGGGCGCTGCACCGCGCCCATTACTGGCTGCTGGCTCCCGTGCTCACCCTGCTCGGCCTGAGCCACTGGTTCCGCGCCATGCGCTGGCGCCAGTTAATCGAACCGATGGGGTATAAGCCCTCCAAGGCCAATACCTTCCTCGGTGTCATGATCGGCTATTTTGTCAATCTGGGAGCCCCCCGTTTCGGAGAAGTGGTCAAATGCACCATCCTCGCACGTTATGAAAAAGTGCCGGCGGAGAAATTGGTCGGCACCATCGTAGCCGAACGCGCCGTCGACGTGATCTGTCTGGTGCTCGTTTTCGCATTAGCCCTGAGCCTGCAATTCGACGTGATCAATTCCCTGATGGTGAACATCCTTTACCCGCTGTTTCACAACGCCAACGGGAAGATGTCCTGGAGAAAGATCTTCATCGTGGTCGGCATTTGCCTGATCATTTTTTTCACCGTCCGCTACCTGCTCGTCCGGCTGGCCCACATCAATTTTGTTCAGCGCGTCAGCGGTATTCTGGCCGGGGTCTGGCACGGCCTCACCACGATCCGGTATTTGAAAAACAAGCCCTTGTTTTTCCTGAACACGGTTGCGATATGGTCGCTCTACCTGTTCACTACCTGGGTGGGCTTTTTTGCCCTGCGGGAAACTAGCCACCTCACCCTGACGGACGCCCTAACGGTACTGGCCATGGGCAGTATCGGGATGATTGTATCTCCGGGTGGAATCGGCGCCTACGCGCTCTTCGTCCAGGAGACCGTCGCCTTTTACGATATCATCAAGGAGCCTTATGGTCAGGCCCTGGGCTGGCTGCTTTGGTTCGGCCAATTCATCAGCTTTATCCTTTTCGGCGTCATCAGTTTCATATTATTGCCCAGAATCAATCGAACTCCGCATGCGAAACCCGCAGGTATTGAACCGTAAGATCTATTCACTGGCCGAGCTCCGGCAGGAAATCGTCCGCTGGCGACTATTCAGCCACACGATCTCCTTTACCAACGGCTGCTTCGATATCCTACATCCCGGACACCTGGCTACGCTTTCTGCGGCCGCGGAAGAAGCCGATTTCCTCATCGTCGGATTAAACAGTGATGCGTCCACTCGGCGGCTCAAGGGGGTGGGCCGTCCCGTGCTGGATCAGGATTCCCGCTCCAAAATGCTTGCCGCGCTGCTGATGGTGGACTCCGTGATCATTTTCGACGAAGACACCCCGCTGGAACTGATACGGGAAATATTGCCGGATGTGCTGGTGAAAGGTGGCGATTACCGCATCGAAGAAATCGTGGGGGCCGCGGAGACCCTCGCTGCCGGAGGCCGCGTGGTCATCAATCCGCTGGTACCCGGATTTTCCAGCTCCGCCTTGCTGGAAAAAATTCAGCGACTCTAACGACCAATAAAATAGTTGAGGTTGGGGACCCTACCCGGGGTACATGCGCGCCACTTCGCGTACGATGGATTCCATCTGGCTGTCCCCCCCCTGGGGATCGTATTCCTGCTTGAGGCTGCTGCCGAAGAAAAAAGCGACGGTTTGCCAGAACCGGGCGGTAAAGCCTCCTTTATATTCTTTAATGATATTGTAGCAATTGTTGCCGGTCTGCCGGTTGATGAGTTTCATGAGGATCGTGCCCTGGTAAACGGACAACTGGGTAAGGGGATCGGCGAATTCCCGCCGGAGATCCTTTTCCTTGCTTTTGATGTAGGATTTGCGCTGGCCTTCCGAATTCATGTGGGCCAGGGTCGCATTCATTTCATTCATGATAACCCCCGCCTTGCGGGCATAGGGATAGGTTACGTAGACGGCGTTGCGTAAGCGGGTCCATTCCTGCAACTTGCGGGCCATGGCCCGGCTGATGCGGGCGGTGACCCAGACTACATCCAGGTTCCGGGCGGGAATCGTATCTCCCTGGTATATCGCATAGGGGACCAGCAGGGTATCGTTGGGCCCGTAGCGGGAGGAATTGGGAGTTTGTTGGGCAAAAACAGGCGCGGCCGTCATCATCAGGAGTACGAAGGCAACAAAACCAAGCGTATATGTTCTTCCGGCCGGTGCCATAGACCTAAAAAAGGCTTCCTAAAATTAATCAAAATTGTCCAGTATTCATACCGCCGGACCAGGGAGGTAACCCACTGATAATGTCATGACTTTGTTAATGATCCGGACCGCGCCCGGGTTTCTCCTGCCCGGCGAAGAATGCTCATGACAAATCCCAGAATCATGATCAGGGCGCCTCCCCACAGCAGGTTGATCTGGGGAAATGCCAACACCTTAAGCGCCACGAATGGAACCAGCGAACCGGATTCTTTGATCAGCAATTCTATGCGGCCATGATCGAGGATTTTTCCCAGGGAAACCGCCAGATCCTGGGCAAATACCGTATCCGCTACGTAATACGTACGGTTGTCGCGGATATACAGGAGGGGGTGGGCGGAGTACCGCAGGCTATCCTTCCCGTATACGGTGATTGCCGCAAGCAGCGCGGTGTCTCCGGGCCCGAATCGGAATTTGCCTTCCCTTGGATTCACGACTACGGAATCCAGGATCATGTATCCCCGGGAATAAAAGACCGTATCCCGGACCGCCACCGGATAGCTCTTGTAGGATGAAGTATCCTCCCCCAGCGCATCATCCACCGCGCTGACATAACTGAATATATCCCGGCTCCAGAAATGATGCTTGTCCGGATTGAAGGCAAACCCTTCCTGTCCCTTGGTCGCCTTCATCAGATAGGGATAAAGGTCAAACCCTTTCCGGCCGTCTTTCGGGTCCAGCCGGATATGGAAAAATCGCGTCTGTGCGGCCGGGTCAAGGGAATCATTGCTCAGGTAGGTAGCCCAGTAGGTTCCCATATCGGTCCGGACGCTCTTGAGCAGGGTGATGTTCTCCATGGGATCCTGCTTGCTTGCCGGATCGAAAGGAACGGTAATTCCCGTGGTGTTGTAGGAAAGTACCTGTTTCTTGGCAGAAGAAAGCAAAACGCCCAGCAGCAGGATCCCGAATCCCAAATGCGCGACGGATGCGCCGGCGGCGCGCAATTTTCCGCGGAGGCCGACCCAGATATAACCGGCGTTTGCGACTGCGCCATATACAGCGCCGAAAAGCGCCAGGTGTATCGCCGCCAGATAACCTGGGCCATACCGGGTATAATGGATCCCGCCCAGCCAGCTGATCGTCACGGCAATGATCAGGGCAATGGCCGTCGGCGTGGCGATCTTGCGCAGGAACATCGCTTTCGACGTGTGCCGGTACTTGAGGTATTGCGTGGCCCCCGTCAGGAGGCCCAAAAGCAGGGCCAGGAAAATGACGATCCGGTTATATTCAAACGCTGCGTCTTCCCCGAGACTTCGCTTGCCGTGAAAAATAAGGTTGAAGAGGGGAATCGAGGTCAGCAGAATGACAAAGGTCGCCGTCAGGAAAAGCACCACCGAACCGATGAACATCCAGAATTCCCGGGAAGAAACGCTTTCCTCCTTTTTGATGTGCGGGATTTCCCGGTACCTTTTGATGAGCAGCCCCAGCGCAGGCAAAAAGAAAACCAGCAAGAAGGCCAGGAGCTGCACGTTCATTCCGGAATCTACAAAGGCATGAACGGAACTGTCGCCGAGCACGCCGCTCCGGGTGAGAAAAGTGGAATAGAGCACCAGTCCATAGGCCAGGAAAAAGAAAAAATACGTAGCCCGCAGCGAGTGACCCGATGAACGGTAGGCCACGAGCGTATGCAAGCCGGCGACCATCACAAGCCAGGGAACCAGGGAGGCATTTTCAACCGGATCCCAGGCCCAGTAGCCGCCGAAAGAAAGGGACTCGTAGGCCCAGGCCGCCCCCATGAGGATGCCGGTGCCCAGCACGCAGGCAGAAAATAAGGTCCAGGGCTGGGCCGCCTGGGTCCATTCCCCGTATTGCTTTCGCCATAGTCCGGCAACGGCGAAGGAAAAAGGCACAATGGTCGAAGCAAAGCCCAAAAAAAGCACGGGAGGATGGATCACCATCCAGTAATTGTGCAGGAGAGCATTTAATCCTTGTCCATCTTGCATCTGCGGAATGCTTAGGTAGTCCGCCCGTTGAAAGATCGGAGCGTGCCGGAAGGCTTCCAGCTGTCGCACGAGAATAAAGGGGTTCAGCCCGACCTTTAAACCCAGCACATATATGCCGAGAATCATTGTCGCCAAGCAGACCTGGGCAAAGCTCAGCACGGTCATTACGGGCGCTTCCCATCTTCCGCCCCGGATCATCAATACCGCCCCGAGCACGCAGTGCCAGAGCGTCCAAAGCAAAAAGCTTCCTTCCTGGGCCTCCCAGATGCAGCTCAGGAGGTATTTTCCGGACAAGGCCCGGCTCGAATGCTCCCAGGCGAAATTGTATTCGAAATACCGGGAGGAAAGGATGTAATAGATGAGGACGAAAACGGTGAACGCAGCCCCGATGTCCAGGGCGAAAGCGCAGCGGGCCAGGCGCTTCCAGCTGGCGGATTCCGAAGCCCCCGTTGACTTCGACGCGCGCCAGAACGCGATCGTGGCCACTAGCGAAGAAGCAAAAGATAGAACGACAAAAAAATGGCCCAGTCTGCCCGGCCAGAGATGTTCACCCAAGTACTCCATCTTCAGTATTGATTTTGGCCGAGGCTTTTCCTAGCCATCGCGGGATCATCCTTGTATTTGGAAGGACATTTGATGAGGATGCCGTCCTTCTGCGTGATTTCAAATACGTCTCCCTTCATTTTGCCTTTGAGCACGATCCGCTCCGCCTTGTCCATGTCGTAGGGCTTCTCGAAATAGTACTCCACTTTGGTCCGGTTGCCCAGGGTATCGAGTACCTGGAAGCTGCAATAATTTGGATTTACGGTAGGCTGATAATCAATCGGTCGAGTGTTGTCCAACTTGGCAATAATCGTTACCGTCTTTCCTTGTTTCTGCCGGGCCGAAGCGATGGTCTCATAGGTGGATAAGTCACCCATAAAACTAACCAGCACGGCGATGGAAATGGCCACCACCAGGAGCAGGAGAATATGAAATTTTTTCATGCGTTGAATTGCCGGCCCGAAGGTAAATCAAAAAATGCTGCCCGGCCGGGACTATCCCGATTAAACATTTAGATAGCATTCCGGGCCAAGCGCCCGATTTAGATTACGATCAAGGGGGATACTGACATTACGAATAAAATGCATCGTTCTTGGGAGCTACCCGCTCATTTCATTAAATTGCCAGCCTGATACCCGAATTTCATGACCGACCTTGCGCATTTTGATCCGAACGCGAGCAGCAATCCCAAAAACAACATTTTCGGCCTTCCCTTTACCGAGGAAAGCGCGCGTCTAGTCATCCTTCCCGTTCCCTGGGAAGTGACCGTCAGCTACGGAGCCGGGACTGCGCGTGCGGCCGACCGGGTCTTCAGCGCCAGCATGCAGGTGGATGTCTTCGATCCGGACAACCGAAACGGTTGGAAGCAGGGATTTTACATGCGACCGCCGGACCGCAAGATCCTGATGAAGAGCGACTACCTGCGCAAGGAAGCCGAACTCTACATCGACTACATTTCCAAAGGCGAGGTGGTGGAGAATAACAGCTTCATGCGCAAGTCGCTGCAGGAGATCAACGAGGGCAGCTCCTTCCTGAACAATTGGGTGTACGAAGAGACCGCCACCCTGCTGCGTCGCGGAAAACTGGTGGGCCTGCTCGGCGGCGACCGCAGCGTTCCGTTCGGATTTATCCGCGCAATTGCCGAGAAGCAAGGAGATTTTTCCATCCTGCAAATCGACGCGCATTGCGACCTGCGTAAATCCTACGAATATTTTACATTCAGCCACGGCAGCATGATGTATAACGCGCTGGAACAATTCCCCCAGATCCGGAGGCTGGTGCAGGTCGGCATCCGCGACTACAGCGCGGAGGAATGGGATTATATCTGCAACAGCCAGTCGCGGGTAGTCACGTATTTCGACCGGGAAATCAAGGAACGGCAGTTCGAAGGCCAGAGCTGGAAGCAGATCGCCGACGAAATCGTCGAGCACCTCCACGACAAAGTCTACATCAGTTTCGACATCGACGGGCTGGACCCCAAGCTCTGTCCCCATACCGGGACGCCGGTTGCGGGAGGCTTTGAAGCCGAGCAGGTCTTCTATCTCCTGCGCCGGATCGCCGGATCCGGACGCTGCATCGTGGGATTCGACCTGGACGAAATCGGAGTCGGCGAAGGCGAATTCGATGCGAATGTGGGCGCCAGGATCCTCTGGCGACTGTGTAACCTGTTGTTGGTTTCGCAGCGCTAGCCCCAATATGCGCAGCATGGTTTATCCATATGTGGTAACGCTGAGAAAAGAGAGCGAGCGGCCGGTTGATCTGGTCAGTTTCATCTGCTGCCTGATCACTCTTCTGGCCTGCGTCTGGGCCCAGGTTCGGTCAGGACAAATCATCGCTTTTTGCCTGGTCGCCGCCCTAGTCCAGCTTTCCGGGCTCTTGCTCCAATTCGCCTCCCTGCTCCGGGGCGCCCAGCACCTGCGCTTCCGCTTTTGGCTTTTCCTGGCTGGTATTACGTGGATCGGCCTGCCCTTTCTTCCCTGGCTGTCCCTGCTTTTCTTTGTGCTGGCCTTGATGGAATACCAGGCCAAACGGCCGCTCGAACTGGGGTTCTCGGCCGAAGGCATCGTCATCAATCGCCTGTTCCGCAAAAAATTTCGCTGGTCGGAGCTTAGCCGGGTCATGTTGCGTGACGGAATGCTCACCCTGGACTTCAAGAATAACCGGATATTCCAGCGGGAATCCCTGGAAGAGGATGACCCGGAAGCGGAAGAAGAGGAGTTCAACGATTTTTGCCGGCAGCAGCTGGAAAAACCGGGCCTTTCCCCCGGATAATCGAACCCGGAGAATCCTTACCTTTCTATGCGGTTCGTCCCGGGCCGGAAATGCTTGTGCGCCGGACCGGAAATTCCCGGAGTTTTATGGAAAGCCGGGCCACCTGAATCTAAGAACAAATGGCTGCCATGGAGGACCTCATGGAAGGCCTGGCCCTTCCGATCGTTCATCCCGCCTTTGAACGGATAAAGCAAACGGGGCGATGGCTGCACCTGATTGCGGGCCTGCTCATTCTTGGCCACGCGCTCAGCCACCTGCGCCAGCCCGAATTGGGTCCAATCTATTTCTGGTGCCAGCTCATCATTGCCGTGGATATTTTTATTCTGGTGGCCAGCGGCCGGAACATGCTCGTCCAGCTTCCTGCCGTTAACCTCATTTTCCGGATCATCGAAATCCTGTTTTTCCTGGGGATCTCCCTGGTAATGGCCTCGACGCAGCAATGGATGACCAGCGGGGTCCACGGCCTCCTCTTCCTCGCCTATGCCTTCCTGCTCTTCTGCGAACGCCAGCTCCGCGCAGAATCCCGGCTCACGATCCTGCACTCGGGGGTAGCAATCCCCGGCATCCCGGCCAATACCTTTTTGCTGTGGTCCGAAATCAATCACATCGAATCCCGCTACGATTCCATCCGCATCGAGACCTCCCTGAGCAAGGAATTCGGCTTTGCGTTCCGCCACAACCTGAGTTTCGGACAACTGGAGCAAATACACGAATTTTGCAGGCACTATTTAGGAGAGGTTCCGGCCTAAAGCCGGATTCATCTACTGGGGCCGTTTTAGCGGTCCCGCGGCCTGCAAATGATCCAGCAATCACCATACCTTTTATATTCTGACGGCAGGGGCCGGATCTTTGAGGATCGGACCCTGTATGCCAGTGGCCGCAGCGGATGGGATGCTCTGCCCGTGCCCCTGGCCGACTGGATCCCGTTGCCAGCGGGGGGCTCGCTGTATGAGCTACCGGGACGCCGGGGAATCGGCATCGACGCCCGAACTGGCAATATGAGACTCTGCGAAAAGGGATGGGCCGTTGCCGCCTTCCTTCCGCCGGCACATACCGGGCTCTGGCTCGCAGCTTATGAAACGGAGCCGGGCGCCCCCACCCTGCCGTTGTTTTGCTATTCGGCGGCCGGCTGGTCGGAGGGTCGTTTCTTCGCTCCCGCCATACGCGTCGAGCCCGATATCCGACAGGAGTCCCTGGGTTATAATGAAAAAGAGATCCGCGCAGGCGTTGAATCTGCCCTTCAGGCCTATCCCGGCAACCGCCTGGTGCGCCATCTGGCGGAAAACTGCGCCTTGCGCTACCATTGCCCGGCCGCGCGGAACTATTTTTTGGGACGCTGGGAATGCCCCGTACCCTCCTCTCCGGCCTGCAATGCCAATTGCCTCGGCTGCATTTCCTTTCAGCCGCCGGAGGAAAGCATACCCTCCACCCAGGACCGGCTGGACTTCCGCCCTACTGCCGCAGAGATCGTGGAATTTACCCTGCCCCATCTTCAGTCCGCCCCCTTTCCCATCATCAGCTTCGGCCAGGGTTGCGAAGGCGAGCCCTTGCTCATGTGGGAGACCCTGCAGCAGGCCATCAGCGAGATCCGCCGCAACACCATGCGGGGAAGCATCAATATCAACACGAACGGTTCCCGCCCGGATGCGGTGAAGGCCCTCTGCGACGCCGGGCTCAATTCCATCCGGGTGAGTACGAATTCGGCCAGAAAATCCATATATGAAGCGTATTACCGGCCGAATAACTATGTTTTTGAAGACCTGATCCGCAGCCTGCAGCTGGTCCGCGAGGCCGGCGGTTGGACCTCGATTAACTATTTTGTCTTTCCGGGCATGACCGACAGCGTCGAGGAATTCGAGGCCTTGTGCCGAATGATCCGGGAGACCGGCCTGAATATGATTCAATGGCGGAATTTTAATATTGATCCGGACTGGTACCTCGGCCGGATCGGCGTCTCGGAGACGGGAGAATGCCTGGGCATGCGGCAACTGATGGAAGGGATCCAGAGCGAATTCCCCAAACTTCGGCACGGTTATTTCAATCCACCCATGGAGCGCATCCAGGGGAATTTTGCCCTGGATTTTGCGCATTGAATTCACGGCCTCCGCCAAGAGACTTTCTATGAAAAAAGTGATCATCATCGGGGCGACATCGGGGATCGGACGGGAACTGGCCCTGCTCTATGCCGGTCTGGGTTGTCTGGTGGGCGTCACCGGCCGCCGGCAGGAACTCCTCTACTCCCTGCAATTGGAATATCCCAATACGGTCCTCACCCGCTGCTTCGACGTGCGAGCGGCCGACGCGCTGTCACAGTTGCGGGCCTTGGTCGGCCTCATGGAGGGCATGGACTTATTCATCTACAATGCAGGCTATGGGGAAATCAGCCGCAAGCTGGACGGGGATATAGATCTTCGAACCGTGGAAACCAACGTCAGCGGATTCATCCGCCTGGTGGATTTTGCCTATAATTTCTTCGAGCGCCAGGGATCGGGCCAACTGGCGGCCATCTCATCGGTTGCTGCGCTGCGCGGCAGCGACCAGGCTCCTGCCTACAGCGCCAGCAAGGCTTTTATATCCAATTATCTGGAAGGGCTTTCCCTCAAGGCGCGAAAGGCCAAACTTCAGTTAAGGGTCACCGATATACGGCCCGGTTTTGTGGACACCAAGATGGCCGAGGTCCCCGAGCGCTTCTGGGTGGCTCCCGTGCAAAAAGCGGCGCGCCAAATCCATCGGGCCCTGGAAAAGAAAAAAGCAGTCGCCTATGTCACTCGGCGCTGGGCGCTGATCGGGTGGATGTTAAAATGGATCCCCGGCTCGCTGTACCGCCGGATCGCCTGATTTGGTCCCCTGACGGGCGTCGGCCGCTTTTGTCCCATCACATTTTAGTTCCGGCAAAACCGGATAAAGAGTATATTTACTGGGCATGCAAAAAGGCTCCGCATCGCTGTTGCTTATTCCTGTCCTTTGCTTATTTATCGAGGCGGTAAATATTCCTCCTCGCTTCGGGGAAAGGATCGCTGCGCAGTGCTGCCAGAAAACCGCAGTACAGGATCTTTGTGCGCATGCGCAGCCAAAGAAACCCAAATCCGCTAAAAATACTTGCGATTCGCCCAACTGTTTGGACTGTCCGCTGTGCAATTCGGTTTCGTTGAAGCCAATCATCGGGATTGACCCGATCCGGCTCCTGGGTAAAGCGGCGTATTCGCCGATGCCCGAGCCGCGCCTTTCGGATTATTTTTCTCAGCCCTGGAAGCCCCCGAATTTTTCTTTTCTTTCCTAATAATTAGACAACATTTTTCACTAAAATATTTTCACCATGAAAAACTGGCTGAAATTATCTTTTATTGCCCTGCTCGCGCTGAGCACATTTGCTTACGCGGGTGGTCATAAAAAGAATCATTGCGGGAGCTGCCAAAAGCAGCATTGCCCCAAGGATTGCCCAGGCCCCTGTCCCCGTACGGGCTGCTAGGGAATGCCTGACCGCATGACGAATGAACAAACCCCCATCCATTTGGGGGTTTGTTTTTCTCCCCCCCGGTCATTCCGAAAGGATTCATTTTAACATTTTCTGCGCTCAACGGGGGCAATGGCCGCCTTCCGATTGCCGTTATCTCGGTAGGAATAGTTAAATTTGCCCCGGTACATGGCGCTCATGGTTGATCACTTTGAATCACAAAAGAACTGGAAAGCAACAGGGTACACCGCACTGATCTGCACCTTGTTGCTCCTGCTGCTACTATACGTCAGCTGGACGCAACCCTATGTCCCGCTTCCGCCAGCAGACGAGGGCATGGAGGTGAATCTGGGCAATAATGACCAGGGCCTGGGTGAAAAGCAGCCCTTCCTTCCCGGCAAGCCGTCCGCCCGCGACCAGGAAAAATATACGCCGCCCAAACAAAGCGTTGTTGTAAAAACTGCCTACAAGGACGTCGAGACCAACGACAAAGAGACCGATGTTCCGGCCGTTCAAAAGCCACCCGTAACCAAGCCCGACGCACAAAAAATTCCGGATAAGGATTTGGCCAAAGTCAAACCCCGGCAGGTTACCCAGCCATTGACCGAACCGACTCCTGCGCCTCCCCGTCCCAAAGCCGTATTTCATGGAGTTAAAGGCGAGGGCAACGGCGGCAATGACGCCGACAGCTATAAGCCCGGCTCCAATCAGGGCATCGCCGGCGGCCATGGCGATCAGGGGGCCCCGGGCGGCAATCCGAATTCCAACAACTACTCCGGCGGAGGCACAGGGAACTCCGGCGTCAGCATCAGTAAGGGCCTTTCGGGCCGGTATTTTACCCGCACCTACAATTATCAGGGAGATTTCAACGAGAATGCCACGGTCTATATCGATGTCACGGTGGATCGCACCGGCAACGTGCTGAGCGCCACCTACCAGCCCCGGGGATCCACCACTTCCGAAGGATATTACAAAGACAAAGCGATCGAAATCGTACGCAAATCCAAACTCAATGTGGATCCGAAGGGAGCCGACGAACAGACCGGCACCGTCTACGTGAAGTTCAAAGTGAGGGGCTGAACAATTGGCGATCCGGGTCAATTCCCCCGGGTTTGATTTCCCATCCAATAGATTTTGCCGGCGAACTCGATCCCAACCACTTCGTGGGGAAAAGCTTTCACGCCTGCCCCCGTTGGGTAAGGCTTTAACCAATTTCGTGGCCGAACCGCAGCCAAATCCGGCTTTGGGGTTCTGGCATAGTTTTCCTTTTCCATGGGATGGCCGGGGTTCTGGGAAAATTCCCGAATCGCTTCCTGCCGACCTGATCCGATCCTGGAGCAGCCATGACCTTAAAGAAACCTAAGACGAAACACCTAGTCCGACATAAGTGGAAAAAGGTCTTGTGGATTGTGCTAGGTTCAATCCTCCTGATCCTGATCGCGGCAAGGATTGCCTTGCCCTATTTCCTGCTGCGCCTGGTAAACCGGGAGCTAACACAGATTCATGGATATTCCGGGCATGTCGACGATCTCGACGTGGCCCTGATCCGGGGCGCCTATACCTTGAAACGCGTTCACCTGGACAAAACGGGCGGCAAAGTACCGGTCCCTTTTTTTTCCGCAGATATTTTTGACCTCTCCCTGGAATGGAATTCACTTTTCCACGGGGCATTCGTGGGAAAAATCACCGTTCGGCATCCGGTGCTCAACTTTGCCAAGGGACCTTCCGAAGAAACCTCCCAAACGCATATCGACAAAAGCTGGACCACCGTGCTCGGCGACCTGATGCCCCTCAAGTTGAATCGTTTTGAAATCTTCGACGGAGAAATCCACTACCTGGACTTCTACAGTCACCCTAAAGTCAACATTTTTGCCAACCACATTCACATCCTGGCGGAAAACCTCTCCAATGCCCGGCATCAGAAAGAGCTGTTGCCTTCGACCGTGGAGGGCACGGCGGACCTATACGGAGGACATGCCCTGTTGCACATGAAAATGGATGCGCTCAACCAGGAGCCAACCTTTGACGCTAAAGCGGAACTCCTCTCCATGGATATCGCCCGACTCAATGAATTCCTCCAGGCTTATGGAAAGTTCGATGTCAGGCAGGGCAATCTGAGCATCTACACCGAAGCAGCCGCCAAGGACGGACTGATCAGCGGATACAGCAAGCCCATCATCAAGGACCTCAAAGTCGTCAATTGGAAGGAGGACAAGGACCATCCCTTGAAACTGGTCTGGGAAGGGGTCATCAGTGCGGCAGCCTGGGTTTTCAAGAATCATCCGAAGGACCAGTTGGCCACGAGGGCTTCCTTTGAAGGCAATATCAAGAATCCGGATGTCAACGCCTGGTATGTCGTGGGCCAGGTGTTGCACAATGCATTTATTCAGGCGCTATACCCCGCTTTAGAAAATTCAATCAATATCAATTCGGTGGAGAAGAACCAGCAAGCCCCCACCCCGCTTAGCAAAACGTTTCAGCAATCCGCGAAGAACAAAAAAGCAGCCAAAGACCAAGCCAAAAAATAACGGAATTCCGCCGGCATCTCTTCCCAGGCCTGGGCCCTCCCCAGTCCCTGCGCTCTCCCACGCAAATGCTAACTTGCAAAAAAACCCAGGATGACAATAGCCGTTTCCTGCCCGCAATGTGGACATCAATTTCCGTTGGGAGAGGCGGTGTCGGAAGAATATAAGAAGGATCTGCGAGACCAGATGATCGCCTTCACGCGGAAAAAGGAGGAAGAATTTCAAAAAAGACAGGAAGAGCTGGGAAGGCAGCAGCAGCTGCAACAGGATCAATTGACCAGGAAGTGGGCAGAAGAAAAAAAAATGATCCAGCAGACGGCCGAGGAAACCCTGCGCAAGACGATCGTGGCCGATTATGAGAACAAGATGCTGCTCTTGCAGCAGGCGCAGCAGGAAAATGAGGAGAAGCTCCGGGAAGCCAGGCGCAAAGAATTGGAATACCTTCAGAAGGAACAAGGCCTCGCCGCCCGGGAAAATGAACTGGAGCTGACCCTGCAACGCAAGCTGATGGAAAGCCGCAAGTCCATTGCCGAAGAGATCCGCCAATGGGAAGAACAAAAGGCCGCCGCCCGAGAGACCGAGCACCAGCTGAGGATAAAAGAACTCGAAAAGCAAATCGACGTCCAGAGAAAGCTCGCGGAAACCATGCAGCGTAAGGCAGAACAGGGATCGATGCAGCTTCAAGGCGAGGTGCAGGAACTGGCTCTGGAGGAAATGCTGCGCGAAGCCTTCCCTTTCGACCTGATCGCCGAAGTGGGCAAGGGAGTCCGGGGGGCGGACTGCATTCAGACCGTCCGAAATCAGTTCGGTCAGTCTTGCGGCAGCATCCTTTATGAAAGCAAGCGCACCAATAATTTCGGAGCCGACTGGATCGAAAAGCTAAAAGCGGATCTGCGCAGCCAGGGCGCCGATCTAGCGGTGCTTGTCACGCGCGTGATGCCCCGCGACATGAACGCCTTTGGAGCCCGGGAGGGCGTGTGGATCTGCAATTTTGCCGAGGCCCGCGCGCTGGCGGCGGTCCTGCGAGACGGGTTGATCCGGATCTGGCAGGCCGGCATCCGCCGGGAAAACCAGGGTGACAAGATGCAATTGCTTTATGATTACCTGACCAGCAATGAATTCTCCGAGCAATGGAAGGCGGTGCGTGAGGGGTTCGTGGCGATGAAGGCTTCGATCCAGCGGGAGCGGGACGCCATGGAACGCCTCTGGAAGGCCCGGGAGAAGCAATTGGAAAAAGTCCTGCTCAGCGTGTCGCATATCAAGGGATCGGTCGACGGGATCGCCGGACAGTATGGAGACGACCTGCGACTATCCTGGGAGGAAGATCAGGGCCTGCTGGATTGATCCGGCAGAACTTCAGCCGGGATTGGAATCCGCAGAGGATTCAGGAATAGATAAACAGGAATTTCCCACTATTTATTTTCAACGGACCCGCAAGTTCCCCTCAACCCCGGGCTTCCACTTTTAGGGTATTGGACTAGGTCTGGTCCACTGGTACCTTTATGCACTCGTCCAGACTTCGGAGCGAAATTCAGGTAAGTCATTGCTTTCCCAGTGGATCGCCCGGCCGGATCAAAAATCCCGTAACATGAAAAAAAATCCGATTGGCCCATTAGCCGCTGGCTGCCTTCTCCTGATCTTCGGCGGCTGCAAAAAAAATGGAGGGGCGGATTGTTCGAGCTGCTCGACCAAGTCGTTCACGATGTTTAATTCGATTCACTTCAACAACACCCCAGACCTGACCAGCCAGGGAGTGCATGATTTCGACCTGGTTTATTCGGGACATATCCTGACGCAGAATCCCAATAACCCCAAAGACCAGATCCTGAATTTGGACAGCCTGCAGGTCGTGGCCAATGTGAGCCTGACCCAACCCACCGTACCCGTTTCTATCGATATTGAAGTCTGGTCCTACAGCGCGAGCCAGCTCGATACGACGATTAACCGGTACCTGGCCCTGGTCCAGGCCTTCAGGCAGATGAGCGGATCCAAACTGGGATTTTATGGCGTGGTACCGCACGATGCCTTTACCTGGCAAAACATCTCGCCGGTCGGCGGTACCTCCTATCTGAAGTGGCAGGCGCTGAATGATTCGCTGGCTCCCATTGCCCGGGTGGTGGATATGTTTTTCCCTTCCTTTTACACTTTTGACAACGATACTTCATCCTGGGACAGCTATGTCACCTCGACGCTGAGTGAAACCCATAGATACAGTCGAAATATTCCGATCTACGCCTATGTCTGGCCACAGTACCATGACGGATCGGCGAATCAGTATGCATTCGTGGACACCGCGGTCTGGCGCTATGAACTGGAAACCTTATACCAGCAAACCGATGGGATCGTCATCTGGACGGGTGATAAGGACTCGAACCTTAACCCCATCACCTGGGACGACAATATGGCCTGGTGGCAAACCACCCTCTCCTTCATTCAAGAGCATCATATTCACTAGGCAGGTCCCATTCGCTTTTCAGCCCATCGCCTGCACTTCATCAACGGATAGCGGTTCGCGCTGCGATTAATTCACGCCATTAACTCTGTTTATTGGAACCAGCCGGGGCCTGCCCAATGGCTATACCGTTCATTCGCTGTATCAATACCGGGCAATCGAATCCCCGATTAAATCGGTTCAAAATATTGATTGATGCATCTTTACAGAGTAGGCATTGAATTTGCAAGATTTTTTTCAGGCCTGGTCGCTCATTTTCCGGATTCCGGAGCTGGTATTCGGACGCTTGGTTTGCCTATAAGATAATACCGCTTCTACATGCTTCGGAATTTCATCAAAATTGCCTGGCGCACCCTGTGGAAAAACCGCCGTTTTTCGGCCATCAATATCCTGGGCCTGGGATTGGGGATGGCCTGCAGCCTGCTTATATTCCTCTGGGTCCAGGACGAGCGAAACGTGGATAGTTACCCGGCAAACCGGGCCCGCATCTTTGATGTATACGAGCGGGTATATTCCGAAGGGAGCGTGGACGTGTCTTATCAGGGGCCCGGCCTGCTGGCCCGGGAATTAAAGAGAACGCAACAGGAAGTTGAATATTCCAGCGGGTTCGTCGGCAACGAGTCCGGCACCTTTCAAGTCGGCGAAAAGATCATGACCTTGACAGGGGCCGCCGCGGACTCGGATTTTTTCCGGATTTTCAACTACCGGATATTGGAAGGAACTCCCGGTTCCGCCCTGAATGGACCGAAAAAAATTGCCATCTCCCGCAAGATGGCGAAGAATTTCTTCGGAAGTCCCGCTGGCGCCATTCACCAAGCCATTCGCTTCGATAATGACCGGGCATTTGATGTCTCGGCCGTTTTCGACGATCTGCCCTCGAGCAGCTCGGACCAGTTTGATTATCTCCTGAACTGGGATTTTCAGCTGGATACCGTCGGTTGGCTGAGGAACTGGATATTCAGGGGTGCCAGGACCTTTGTCCTGCTGCGCCCCGGCGTCAACACTCCGGCATTCGAACATCGAATCAGCCATTTTCTGGAGGGATACCTCACGCCCGGAGACGGACAAGGCTTTCGCCTGGAGCTCGGGCTGCAACGATTTGATCAAAAGTACCTGCACGGCAGGTTCCGGAACGGCCGTTCGGAAGGAGGCCGGATTGAATATGTGCGCCTGTTCAGCCTGGTCTCGATGTTTGTGCTCCTGATCGCTTGCATCAACTTCATGAACCTGGCGACCGCAAGGTCCGCGCATCGGGCCAAAGAAGTGGGGATCCGGAAGACCGTGGGAGCGGACCGCCTTTCTCTGATCGGACAATTCATGGGCGAGGCCCTGTGGCTGACCCTGCTGGCGGGGATATTAGCCTGGGGCCTGGTACAGGCCGTCCTTCCGGCCTTCAATGCGCTCACCGGAAAGCAATTGAACCTGGTCCTTCCCTGGCAATCTCTCGCGGAATTATTGGCTTTGCTGGTTCTGTTGACCGGGCTGCTGTCCGGCAGTTACCCGGCCATTTTCCTGTCTTCATTAAAGCCAGTCAGCGTATTAAAAGGAACCTTGAAAATCAGCCCCGGTTCTTTCTGGTTCCGCAAAGGGCTGGTTATTTTTCAGCTGGGTCTTTCGATCCTGCTGATCATTGGAACCCTGGTCATCGGCCGGCAGGTGAGCTATGTGCAAGGCATGAACCTTGGCTTTAACCGAGAAAACCTGATCTACCTGCCCCTGCAGGGAGATCTCTGGAGGCATTATTCCGCGTTCAAGCAGGAACTGGCTGGGATGCCCGGCATCCAGGAATTGACCCGCACCGACCAGCCACCTTCTGAGACAGGGGCCCATGCCTACGATATGCAGTGGGAAGGGAAGAATCCCGCAGTCCGGACCGTCGTGATCCATGTAACGGTGGGCTATGAATTCCTGCACCTCATGAACATCAAACTCCTTCAGGGACGCGATTTCTCCCGGGACTTTCCATCGGACAGCAGCGCCTACATAGTAAATGAAACCGCGCTTCGCCTGATCGGATACAAAGATCCGATCGGCAAGCCCTTGGAGCTTTTCCAGAATCACGGCAAAATCATCGGAGTAGTTAAGGATTTCCATTTCAAATCCCTTCACGATCCCATCGAACCCCTCGTGATCAATTTGTCTGAATGGATCCGCTGGGGCTTTGTACTAGTCAAGACCCAGCCCGGCAAGACCCGGGAAGCGGTGGCCAGCCTTCAAGCGGTCCATCAGCGCATGAATCCCCGTTTCCCCCTCGTCTATCATTTCGCCGATGAAGAATACCAGAGCCTATACAACAACGAGCAGATGGTCAGCAAACTCTCGGGCATTTTTGCCTTCCTGGCCATTTTCATTTCCGCGCTGGGTCTGCTGGGACTTGCCATATTGATGTCCGAACAGCGCAGCAAGGAGATCGGCATCCGGAAAATCCTGGGAGCTACGGCCGCATCCATATTCGCGCTGCTGTCCCGGGAATTCCTGCTACTGGCTGCAGTAGCCTTTCTCATCGCCTCCCCCCTTTCCTGGATGGTCATGCGCCAGTGGCTTCAGGACTATGCCTATCGTACACCGATCAATTGGTGGATCTTTCCGTTGGCTGGATTTTCGGCCGCGCTGATCGCTCTAGTGACCGTCAGTTTCCAAGCTCTCAAAGCCTCCCGGGTCAACCCGGTCACGAGCCTGCGCAGCCAGTGATCCTCCAAGCCTCTCACGGGTGATTTAGCAGAACCCCTAATTTTAGGTCTGGCTTCCGGTTTTCTCCTTATCAGGGCCAGGAGCCGAATTCAGCATCCCTCATGGAAGTGCATCACCCTCCCGACCTGCATTACGACAAAAGGAGATTCCGGGAATACCTGCTCGAATTCGAGATGATATTCCTAGCCGTGACGCTCGGATTTTTCGCCTAAAGCATCCGGGAAAACATTTCAGACAAGGACAAGGAAAAACAATACATCTCCAGCTTTATACAAAATACCTCGGACGATACCGCCCAGCTCCGGGATGTCATCGAATTCAACGAGCGTAAAATTGTATTCCTGGATCGTTTAATGGGTCTATCCGGAAAAGATTTCTTGCAGCCGGCCAATCGGATTTCCCTTTGGTTCTCCCGCAACAGCAGTAGCTATTTGCGAGGTCACCTGGCTTATGCCAGAGGATGGAACGGCTTTCTCAAAAAAAGAATATGACATTGACTGAGTAACTTGCGGCTGGTTATGGATACGTCCCAGAAGGTTATTGAATATGACAAAATATCCATTGAAAACCGAATTTCTTCAGATTATCCTATAAATTCATAACAAAGGCGGTATGGACATCGTTCGATCCATCCAACAGTTCGCATCTCAACCCATCCCACATCATTTGATGACATCGCTCCTCAAGGAGTGCAGGCAACCAAATGATAGAATTCATAACTTAATTAAGAAAGGAATATTACAACAGGTAAGGAGAGGATCATATGTTGCCGGCCCCAGGATTACATCCCCAAAGCCGGAACCGTTCTTGCTTGCCAATCATATATTGGGTCCGAGTTACGTTTCTTTAGAAAGCGCCTTATCCTATTATGGCCTTATCCCCGAGAGGGTATATGAAATAACCTCCATGACAATTAAATCTAAGTGTAAGTTTAGCACCTCGCTTGGCTTATTTAGCTATACACGAATCGCCTTGCCATATTACAGCTATGGCATACGAAGTATGGAAGTCGACAAGCAACATAGGTTCTTAATCGCCTCCCCTGAAAAGGCGCTTTTTGATAAAATTATCACTACTCCTGGGGTTGAGTTCAGAAGCAAGACTAGTGTGCTTAGCTATATAGAAAATGACTTAAGAATTGATACCGATGAACTCAAAAATTTGGATTTGTCTATTATGAAAAGCTGGGCACCAACTTTACCCAAAAAAAAGGGCTCATTTTTCAAGTTGATCGAAACAATTCAAGAGTATTGATTAATGATTGTGCCGAATTCATTATTTAAGGGATAGTAAATCTGATCTGAGAAATGTGAAGCTCGCTTTTCTTCGCGTTGAATCCATAGATGTTTAATGGCCCAATTATCCCCTGCTGCGGATTAAACGTATCACCCTTATATTTGGGAACTATGTAAAAAAAATCATTTTTGTAAACACCAAAACGCACGTCAGACTTTTCGTGACGTTTAACTACGATGTAGCTACTATCCTGTCCCAATGAGTCAATGCAACAATCCACCAAAATTAGATAGTCACCGTCATCATTTACTGTATAATTCAACTGATATCCCTGCCCTCCATCGGAATCAAGAAAATATTTGCCAACAATTTGTTTCTTTCCTAAATTTTCACAACTGCTTAAAGACAAAATGCTGAAAAAAAGGATAATGGCGGCTTTCATTAAGCAAAGCTATGAGGAAACCAATCCAGGGCTCTGAACTTTATTCCGTTCGAAGGCTACGGACGGGATTGGTCATCGCCGCGCGTAGGGTCTGAAAGCTTACCGTCGCCAGGGTGATCAGGAGTGCCCCGCCTCCGGCCGCGGCGAAGATCCACCAGGACAGGCTTGCTCGCAAGGAATATTGCAATAACCAGCGGTGCATGAAATAATATGCCGCCGGGCTGGCCACGGCAAAGGAGATGGCCACCAGGATAAGGAAATGAATGGACAGCAACCTCCAGACCTGGGGCACGGACGCACCCAGGACCTTGCGCACGCCGATTTCCTTGGTCCTCCGTTCGGCGACATAGGCAGCCATCCCAAAAAGCCCCAGGCAGCTGATGAAAATGGCCAGGGCCGCAAAAAATGCGGCAAGCTTTTCGATATGATCCTCCAGCGCAAATTTATCGGCATAGGCTTGGTCCACGAACTGGTAGTCAAATGGTTCCTCGGGCGAATACCTCGCGCAAACCGCGCCTATTTTCGCCAGCGCATCCCGCACGCCCAGCGTGGGGCTTAGGCGGATATTGAGAATACCCCCGACATCGTGATTAAGGTAATAAATGGCTTGCTCCACAGGCGCATAAGGCGATCCCATGATCATATCCCGCGCCACGCCAACCACATGAAAGGGACGGCCATACCAAATAAGGGTCGAACTGATGGGATGCTGAAGCCCCATATACTTAACGGCTGCCTCGTTCAGAATCAGCGCGCTGGAATCCGTAGCGAATTGGCGAGAGAAGTCGCGCCCGGACAAGAGTTGAATGCCGACAGCCTTTCCGTATTCTGGCGTGACGCCGATCAGGTTGAATTGTTCGGGTTCATTTGGATCCCGGCCAGGCCAACTAAATCCATTGTCGTAGTGATCGTTTTCCGTTACCGGTGAATTTGATTCGGCGACCTCGGCTACGGCACCGGAATGCAACAGGTCCTGGCGCAGGGCTTCAAAATGATTGTGAAAATTCAAGGTCTGCATCACCAGGGTAATCAAGCCTCCCCGATCATAGCCGACCGGCCGGTTTCTGGACACCTGCAATTGCCGGTATACCACCAGGGTTCCGATAACCAGCAGGATCGACACCGAAAATTGGATCACGACCAGGACCTGCCTGGCCTTTCCGGCCAGAGGGCCCGTGCGAAAGGTTCCCTTCAATACGCTGGCGGGACGAAAGGAAGAAAGATAAATGGCAGGATAACTTCCCGCCAGCATTCCGATAAAAAGAGTCGATCCCAGGGCTATCAGCCAGAAATACCCATTGGACCAGGGAAGGGATAATTCTTTCCCCGAAACGATATTGAAAAAGGGAAGCAGCAGGTAAGCGATCAGCAGGGCGAAGAGGAGCGAGACGCCCGCAACCAGTACCGATTCACTGAAAAACTGGCCCACTATCTGTCCACGAAGGGACCCCGCTACTTTACGGATGCCGACTTCACGGGCTCTTTTTTCCGCGCGGGCCGTGCTCAGGTTCATGAAATTGATGCAGGCCAGCAGGAGGACGAATAGTCCAGTCCAGGCAAACATCCAAACATATTGAATGGCCCCTCCTGTATTGACTCCATTGCTGAACTCGCTGTATAAATGCCATTGGGCCATGGGCTGCAGAAACAACCTACCCTGGTAACGCCTATCTTCCTTGCTCACCCGGGCCAGCCGGGCGTCCTGGATCTTGGCGGAGATGGCGGCCATCTCGGCGTGGTCTTCCAGTTCGACGAAGAGCTGAAAAGATTGGTCATTCCAGTCGTTTTCATGGCCGTCGACCCAAGAGTGCAGATCCTTCAGGGACACCATATACTGCAAGTCGTGGAAGGAGCTGTTCGCCGGGAAGTCTTCATAAACACCAGCCACCAATTTGTTCATCTCGGCGTTCATCCGCACCGGCTTGCCCAGGGGATCCGCCCCGCCAAAGAGATTTCGGGCCAGGCTGCTGGACAGCAGGATGGTGCCCGTTTCCCGGAACGCGCTGCGGCTTCCGCGCAGCATGTGCAGGGAAAGCAGTTCCGGGGCCTGCTGTTCCATATAATAGCCTTTGGCTACGATTTTTTGCTCTCCCTGGGCGATCAGGGAACTAAAATTCCAGGATGAAGTCACCACATAGCGAAAATCGCTGCCGTAGCGCAGCCGAAGCTCCGGGCCCAGCGGCAACGGGATGCCCTTTCCCGTATTGATCTTTCCGCTGTAGTTCTGATTTTCCATGACCTGTGCGATGCGGTCATAGTGCGGCGTGCCCGTATCGAAGGACAGCTCATCCCAGATCCAGCGACCGATGAGGAGCACGACGGCCATGCCGATAGAGAGGCCGGCAATATGAATAAACGAAAGGGCTTTGTTCTTGAACAAATGCCGCCAGGAAGTCTTGAAGTAGTTGCTGAGCATGCGCGGGTGTTTTGGCGGGCGGCTTGGCCGCCCGCCCGCGCAAGATCATATTCAATGCCAAAATACAAGGGACTAAAAGCCAAATCATAAGACGGATGCCCCGAAGCCGGCTGTACGGTTTCGATACGCGCCTGTCCGTTTGGTAAACAGAAAATGGGTTAATGAATTACGAGCCCGTCCTTTGGAACCCATTTCGTGTACTCTATATAAGCTGCCGTCTGTTGGGCGACCGCTTCTCCCTTTAGGCGCGACAACAGGTGGAGGGCTCCGTCGATCCCCGCGGAAACGCCCGCCGTAGTAATGATCCGCCCGTTATCCACAAATCGGATGTCTTTCAGAATGGTCGCTTTCGGCGTCATTTGCTGCAGCCGGTCGATGTACCCGTGATAGGTGGTAGCCGTCAAGCCATCCAGCAGGCCGGCCCGGGACAGAATGCCTGCGCCGGTGCAGATCGAGAGAACGGTTTTGCTTGCGCCCGCCTCCCGTTGCAACCAGCTGATCAGCTCCTGGTCCGCCATCGCTGCACTAACTGCCCCTCCCGGAATGATGATGATCGAAGGCTCGGGGCAATCGGACAGGGAAAAGTCCGGCATGACCTTGACAAATCCCTGGCTGGTGATGGGTTGCTTGCTGCTCGCCACCGTATATATCCGGAAGCCGCTGGTGCTCGCAAAGACCTCGCCGGGTCCGGCAAAGTCCAGCAATTCGACTCCATCGAAGAGAAAGAGCGCGACGTTGATGACCGGCGGAGTGCTAGGTGCCGGCAGGCGGGGGATCAGCGTCATGCCGCACTGGGGACAGGTTCCCGGCGCATGAAAGACCACGGTGTCGCAGTCATTGCCGCATTCGGGGCAAACATATTCAGTATCTGCCGATACCGGCTTAGGCGGCGCAGCGGTCCGGGCAGCCTGGGCAATCCCGGAGAAAAAGAGGGAAGCGATGGACATAAATAAGAATTTCATGAATGTTCGAGTTGATGAGAAACCAAACATACGCCGGCGCGGGAAAGAAAAAAGGACAGGCTGGCCAAGAATCAGGCCATGCGGAGGAATTCGGAAGGAAGTTTTCCCAGGTGCTTTTTGAAGAGGGTCCTGAGCTGATTGGCGCTGCCCAGGCCGCAGGCGCTTGCCGTCTTGTCAACTTTATGGTTTTCTCGCAGCATTTGCTGGGCCTGTTCCAGCTGGAGCATGACGCGGTAGGACCCGATCGTGAGGCCCGTCGTCTTTTTGAAGAGCCGGGTCAGGTTGCGCGAACTCATGCCCATTTCTGCTGCCAGATCTTCCAGGCTGAACTTTTCTCCCAGGTGCTGGCTGATATAGTCCTGCGCCTCATGCACGGGATCTTCGAGGTGGTTGCGGAATTTGAGAAAGCCGCTGATCTGCGGATCTTCGGCTCCCCGCCGCAGGTATACCACGGTCTCGCGGGCAACCGAGGCGGAAAAAGTAGCGCCATATTTTTTGTATAGTAGGTGCAGGGCCAGGTCGATGCCCGAAGCCACGCCGGCGCTGGAATAGATGTCCCCGTCCTCAACAAACAGCCGATTCCGGAGGACCTGAAGGTCGGGGTATTGTTCCTGCAGCATCGTTTGGAATTTCCAGTGCGTGGTGCAGGACCGGCCGTCCAGCAGTCCGCTCGCAGCCAGGACGAATACCCCGGTGCAAACCGAGCAGATGGTCGCGCCGGCCGCGTGTTGCTCCCGGAGCCATTGGGAGAAGTCCTGGATGCCGGATCGAAATCCTTCCGCCCGGAACAGGCTCGAATCCATTCCCGGAAGGATTACATAGTCACCGGACCGAAGCCGCAGCTCCCGAAAGTCGGCCAGCGGGCCAAAAGGAAGGCCACTGCTGCTCTTCAGGGTTCCGCTCCGGAGGTGCACAAAGGTCAATTCCAAGGCTGCCCCGTACTCTATGGCTTCTTGGAAGATTTGCACCGGTCCCCCCAGGTCCAGCAAGTGCACCGCGGGCGATACCAGGAAAACCACCAAAGATTTATTTTTCTTCCCCATTTTTTTCAATTTAGGCTATTTCGCCATCCGAACCTCGCCGTCCAAGTATAAATAGGAAGTATTCCGCAGATGAATATTCTGAAATGAAATAGAATAGTGCCCGAAAAAGAAAGAATTTCGGAAAGGGATGAGAATTGTCAGAGAATCATTTCCTCCAGCAGAAGATGTTAAAACGCAAGTCCAGGGAAAGAATATGCCGGTAATTTTGTATACCCCAGGAATAGACCGCCGGCCGGTAAATCAGCGCCGTCGAGAACCAAGGAGAAAACTTCCATTCGGCGCCGAGCGTGAGTCCGAAGGTCGGATCAGTCTTATTTATATTCGGGAAATCCAGACTATTGGTATACTGGTATTGGTACAAGGTATAGTTGATGCCGCCGATTGCCCAAAGCTTCTGGCGCCAAATCGCATGCTCGACCAGGCCCTCGATAAATTGTCCTCGCATTGTGGTCGCAGCGTCTGATTTTGGAAAGGAAGGGATAAAGAGGGCCGGCTGCCCGTAATTGATCGAAAAGATATTGCGGCCTTGCTGATAGAACAGGCCCACCCCAAATCCCAAAAGTCCTGTCTGGCTGCGATTCATTTTTTCGCTATAGTCGTAATAGGAATAATTGTTGATCAGCGGTAAAGAAAGGGTGATCCCGGCTGATTGACTAAGGTTCTCGGTTTGCCCGAAAGTTCGAAAGTAAATGGAAAGAAAAATTAGGAAAATAAGCAGCGGGCCGATGATAAGCAGCTTGAAGTGTCACTCAAGGTAAGAAAACCAGGGGCAGCTTTTTTGGGTGGACCGGTTATTTAACGTTTCCATTGGTATGGATATTTGCCAATTTTCCTTGAATGAATTGCCCGTGTTGCTCGTTGGCCAGCAGCGATCTTACTAGCCGCAAGCTTATCCCAGGGTATTCTCTGCGCCAGAACCACCCACCGGTTCCTAGCTGATAATTGCTGCAAAAACGGCGTCCTAAACCCTTCAAGACCTAACTGAGATAAGGGATTTCATGTCAGCTCTCCCAACGCATGCAACCGACGCAATTCCTTCTTATTGAATTTGCCTACGCTTGTTTTCGGAATTTCCGGAACCAGGACAAAATGATCGGGGATCTGATAATGCGCGAAGTCCTTCAACAAAAAGGTCCGCAACTCTTCTGCGCCAACCTCCGCACCGGCTATGGGCACAATGCAGGCCATCGGCCGCTCCACCCATTTTTCGTGAGGGACGGCGATGACACAGGCTTCTTTTACTTTCGGATGACCCATCAGGGCCACTTCCAAGGCTACGCTGGAAATCCACTCCCCGCCGCTCTTGATCAGGTCCTTGGTCCGGTCGGTTATCTGCATGTAGCCTTGCTCGTCGATGGTGGCAACGTCTCCCGTTTTGAACCAGCCGTCGGCGGTAAAAAACGGGCTGTTATCCTGCAGCTTGTAATAACCGGCGGCGATCCAGGGCCCCCGGACATACAATTCTCCCATGGTCTTCCCATCCCGGGGCGCAACGGCTCCCTCTTCCGTAACTAGTTGTATTTCGACCCCAGGTACTTCAATGCCTTGTTTGGCCCGGATCGCATACTGTTCTGCTTCGGAAAGATCCTGATGGATCGATTGCAACCGGGAAGTAGTACCGAGGGGGGAAGTTTCGGTCATCCCCCAAAGGTGAACGGAATGTATGCCGAAGTTCTTTTCAAACCCTTGAATCAGGGCTTTCGGAAGCGTGGAACCACCGCAAATAATTTCCTTCAGGCGAAGCTTTTCCTTTCTTGGATCCTTCATCAGTAATTCATATACGTTAATCCAGATCGTGGGAACGCCATTGGCTACGGTTATTTTTTCCGTTGCGAGCAGCTCCACTAGGGCGTCGCAATGTAAATGGCAACTGGGCAGGACAATGTCCGCGCCAGCCAAAATGGCGACAAAGGGCGTTCCCCAGGCCATGGCATGAAACATGGGTACGATCACCAGCAATCTGTCCTGCGAACTAATCCCCATGGCATTTACCGATAAGGCAGCCAAAGCGTGCAAATAAGTAGAGCGGTGAGAATACAACACCCCTTTGGGGTTGCCCGTGGTCCCGCTGGTATAACACATGGCGCAGGCCTGATTTTCATCTACGGTGACCCATTCAAAATCTTCGGATGCTGCTTCCATCAAAGCATCGTAGTCCAAAATGTTGGGGAGGGAGGTCTTGAAATTTGGCGGCGCGTTCAGCAGGATATAATGCTGCACGGAGGGAACAAAAGGAGCGATTTGCTCAAAAAAGGGAACCAGGCTGGCGTCAATAAAGACCAGCTTGTCCTCCGCATGGCCTGCGATGAATTGAACCTGCTCGGAAGACAGGCGCAAATTGAGTGTATGACAGATGGCTCCTACTCCCGGGATTGCGTAATAAAGTTCCAGATGCTGGTAATGATTCCAGGCAAAAGTGGCCACCCGGTCGCCGGGCTGGATTCCCAATTGATGAACCAGCACGTTGGCCAGTTTTTTTACTCTTCGATACAGGTCCAGGTAAGTGTACCGGTGCCTGCTTCCATCCGGCATTTTTGAAACCACTTCCCGGTGAGGGAAAACCCTCCGGCCATATTCCAGGATAGATTGAATGGAAAGCGGGCAATCCATCATAAGCCCTTTCATGGAAGGAGATTTAGGGTTATTGGTTGCGGTGAAGGATAGGGTGCCAGATGGGAAATGAGAACCCTGTTTGCCATGGAATACGTCGACTAGCTCTGGTGAATGTAGGCAAATTCAAACGAGTGACACGTTAACGCAAAAGATCTATTGACGCCGGACAGCTCCCCCCAGCTGGCCCGAAAGGGCATGGGTAAGTCTTGAGCTGCTGTCAATTATCCAGTGGCTAGTCAGATTCAGCTAGGTGAAAACTCGAAGGATATTTTTTTAATTTTGGCCTGGGAGAAGGAACTGGTCCAATTCGGCGCAGGCCTTGATGCCTAATACGCGATCAGGACAGCACGAATGCCAGCGCAAGGTTGCCGAAAAGCCGGGCCTGAACCGAAAGGCGGATCCGGTTGTTCTTTGAAAAAAGGAAGGGCAATTCCATCCACTCGTCTTCCCCGAACAGGATGGCTCCGCTGAGCCGCATGTGTTTTCGGAAATCGAGCCCTCCTTGGCCGTACCATTTAAACAAGGACTCTTTGGCGCTCCAAATCAGGGTCAGCAGTTCCAGGTCCATTTTTTGATGGAGGCCCCATTGTTCCAAAAAGCGCCGGTGGTCCTCGCTGAGGAACTTCCGCTCGGAGGGGTTCAGGAATTTGCCCGCTATGGGTCGGATCCGCTCGGTGATCCGTTCCAGGTCGATGCCGACCCGCTGCGTCCGGCTTACGATCGCGGCCGCAAATAGTCCGCAGTGCGAAATGGAAAAATGGTATTTTTCACTTTCCAGAAAAGGCTTCCGGGTGCTGGCGATGAGGATATCATCCAGCGGAAAGTCCGGATATAGCGTGGGCAGCAGCCAGCGGCCCGCCAGGTGCTGGAGCCGCTTGACGGGATGCGAAACGGCGGGATCCAGGGATACTTTGTCCAGAAAGAAGGATTCCGGTTCTTCGATGCGCCAAATGCCCAGCCGGGAATCCTCGTTGATATTATGTTGATAAAATAATGCCATGCAAAAAATTCGATATCCGAAATTCGCCCACCCCGACCAGAAGCTTAGACACCCGGGCTTCTGGCTGGCTAAAAATCAATGTTTTTTTTGAATCATCCATGATTTTATCAGACCATCGGATATTGGAAGAAATTGCCCGGGGATCGATCCGGATCGATCCTTTCGAACGGGATTGCTTGGGCAGTAATTCCTACGACGTGCACCTGGGCAAGTGGTTCGCAACCTACCGGGAGCATATTTTGGACGCGCGGCGTCACAACGAGATCGAATATTTTGAGATCCCGGAAGAAGGCTTTGTGCTCTATCCCCATATTTTTTACTTGGCGGTGACGCAGGAATACACGGAGACCCATGAACACGTCCCCTTTCTCGAAGGCAAATCCTCTACGGGGCGGCTCGGCATCGATATTCACGCAACGGCAGGCAAGGGCGATGTCGGATTTTGTGGTCACTGGACCCTGGAGATCTCTGTGAAACAACCCGTTCGCATATACCGCAACATGCCAGTGGGCCAGCTCATTTATTTCCCGGTGGAGGGCGAGATCGATGTGCCCTACAATAAGAAAAAGGACGCTAAGTATGCGCAGTCACCCGACAAGCCCATTGAAAGCATGATGTGGAAAAACCGATTTTGAAATTACAAGGCACCGGCGCCGTTCTTCCGATAATAGGCCATCAGCCAAAGCACCACTTCATTGTAGCTATTTATGCCCGCAGGCTGTTGGTTCGCCCGAAGAAACCGGCCATATAAGCGACGGAGATAGGGCTCGAATGGGTTTTGGTATTTTTGGTAATAGGCTTTCAGCGCCAGGATATCTTCTCGCACACCAGGACTGAGGCTCTGCCGGATCGGCTGGAGCAGGCTGGAGTCGCGGAAATACAGCTCGTTGCCGGCATAGAGGTAAAGGTCAAAATACGCGGAATACTTAAAGTTCAGGTGCGGCGAAGATTTGGCCGCGAGGTAGCCCAGGAAATTGGCTTCGTTCTCCCGGGCATAGCCCAATTGGTGTCCAACCTCGTGACAGCTGGTGAAGGGCAATTCGAAGCGGGGAATCCCCGTGTTGACCTGGGCCTCGCCGGTGAACGGGTTGTAGTACCCGGAAAAACCCAGCCAGTTGCCGATGAACCCGTAGAGGGAAGGCTTGATGGAGGCCGGCGCATAGGCAAACTGGTGGTCCGCTTCCGCCAGGTTGAAATAGGATTCTTCCACCCGGGGAAACAACCGCCCCGCGTCATTCCCGTGGCGCGTGTTCAGGCGCATATTCGAATCCAGCTGGTTCAGGCGCGAAACGATCAATACAACCAGGCTATCCAGCTGCTGAGGGGAATAGGGTTGCAGGTCAAGTTCCAGTTGACGCGCTATGCCGATGCGGTTATAGTTCAGTCCCCAAAAAAAATTGAATACCAGGTACCCGGCCAAGAGGATCCAGGCGGTCCGCCTCAGGCAGCCGAGTAGATAACTCCGGTCCGCCTCCCGGCGGAATATTTTTCTGATGAGGCGGACCAGATGATAAAGGATATAGACGATCCCGGCGGCGTAGAGCAAATCGCCGATGCTGAAGGGAATCCATCCAAACAGCAGGCGCATCAATTTGCCCAGATATGGGTACAGTCCGCGCGAATATATTTTTTCGACCGCCATTGGAAATGCCGAAAATATGCGGATCAATAGGCAGAGCGCCAGCAAGATCACCCAGCTCCATATTCTTTTCCTCATCATGAAACAATATTACGTCTTCAATCTTAAATTGCACCGCAATGAAACTCGCTCATGGACCTGGAATTCAATAAGAACGAGGATGCGATGCGGATATCGCTCAGCCAGCTGCGCACGCGGCTGGACAAGATCATGCTGGGCGGCGGAAAAAAGTCTCTCGAAAGGCAGCGGGAACGAAAAAAACTGACGGCGCGGGAGCGCATACACTACCTAGTGGACGACCCGGACCGGTTCATAGAGATCGGGGCCTTCGCCGGCTACGAAATGTACCCGGACGAAGGCGGATGCCCCGCCGGCGGCGCGGTGGCGGGCATTGGATTTGTCAGCGGGCGGCAGTGCGTGATCGTCGCCAACGATCAAACGGTCAAGGCCGGAGCCTGGTTCCCGATCACCGGCAAGAAAAACCTGCGGATGCAGGAAATCGCCATGGAAAACCACCTGCCCATCATCTACCTGGTCGACAGCGCCGGCGTTTTCCTTCCCCTGCAGGACGAGATCTTCCCCGATAAGGAACATTTTGGCCGCATCTTTCGCAATAATGCCAAAATGAGCGCCATGGGCATCCCGCAGATTGCCGCCGTCATGGGCGCCTGCGTGGCCGGCGGAGCCTACCTGCCGATCATGAGCGATGAGACCCTGATGGTGGAAGGCAACGGCTCCATCTACCTGGCCGGCCCTTACCTGGTCCGGGCGGCCATCGGGGAAAGCACCGATACCGAGACGCTTGGAGGAGCCGATACGCATACGGCCATCTCCGGCATCGCGGATTACAAATTTCCGACCGAAGAGTCTTGCCTGGATCATATCAAGAGCCTCATGAGCAAGTTCGGCCACGCGCAGGAAACCGGAACCTTTGACCGGACGGATTCCTTGGCACCATACAAAAAGGAGGCCGAGATATATGGAATTTTTCCCACCGACCCGGCCAAACCCTACGATATGATGGAAATCATCGACCGCCTGGTCGATGCCGCACCCCAGGACGGCCGGAGTTCATTTGAACCATTCAAGGAAGCCTATGGCAAAACGATCCTCTGCGGTTATGCCCGCCTCGCGGGCTGGGCCATCGGAATCGTCGCCAATCAGCGCAAAGTGGTTCGGAGCCGGAAAGGCGAGATGCAGATGGGCGGCGTGATCTATAACGACAGCGCCGACAAGGCCGCCCGCTTCATCATGAACTGCAACCAGAAAAAAATTCCCCTGCTATTCCTGCAGGACGTAACGGGGTTCATGGTGGGCTCCCGCAGCGAACAGGCGGGCATCATTAAGGATGGCGCGAAGCTCGTCAATGCGGTGGCCAACTCCGTGGTGCCGAAGATCACCATCATCGTCGGCAACTCGTATGGCGCGGGCAATTACGCCATGTGCGGCAAAGCCTATGATCCGCGGTTCATCTATGCCTGGCCCACGGCGCGCATCGCCGTGATGGGGGGAGAGCAGGCCGCCAAGACCCTGCTGCAAATCCAGGTGAGCGCGCTCAAAAGCAAAGGCAAGGAAATTGATCCCGAAGAGGAAAAGCGCCTGCTCGAAGAAATCAGTGGACGATACGAAAGGCAAACGACGCCTTATTATGCCGCTGCGCGCCTGTGGGTCGACGCGATCATCGATCCCCTGGATACGCGCAAACTGGTCGCCTCCGCCCTTCGGGCCGCCGACCACAATCCCCTGATCCCCGAATTCAAGACTGGCGTGATTCAGGTCTAACCCAAGCGATACTGATGACCCAGCATTCCCGCAAGAACCCCTCCGCCGATCAGGTGCTCATGCATACCGACGGAGCTTCCCGCGGCAACCCCGGTCCCGGCGGATACGGGACCATCCTCTCCTGGCTAGGGCATGAGAAAGAACTTTCTGCCGGGTACCGCTTGACGACCAACAACCGCATGGAGCTGATGGCGGTGATCGCCGGGCTGGAAGCCCTTCGGCGGGACGGCCTGCAGGTAATCATTTATTCCGACAGCCAATACGTGGTCCGGGCCATCCGGGAAGGATGGTTGAAGAACTGGATCGCTACCGGATTCAAGGGAGGGAAAAAGAACCAGGACCTCTGGCTTCGTTACGAAGACCTTGCCCGGCGGCACCAACTGACCCTGCATTGGGTCAAGGGTCACGCCGATAATCCGCAAAATAACCGCTGCGACGAATTAGCCACGGCGGCAGCCGACGGACCGGATCTGCTTATGGACGCCGAATTCGAAAAAATCTACCGCACAAATCCCTGAGCAATACCGGGCGACGCCCAGCTCCGGGCATAAAAATAGGGCCTGCACGATCGCGCAGGCCCACGTGGAATCCGGCTATGGCCGGATACTCATCGTGTCTTTCCGGCGACGTGCCGCATCCTTGGGAATGGTGTCACTAGTGAGATTATACGCTGCCACTAGGGTCGGCTGTGCCTGAATAGGTTTCGGAACGCTATGCCGGATATTGGCCTTGGTTCCCAGCACCACTGCCACATACATCACGATCGCGCCTGCCTATAACAACTTTTTCATAAATGGATTTTAATAGAGAAATGAAATGGTTCTGATGATCCGGGTTGCTGAAATTCTTTTTCCAACAATTGTGCCGGTAAAAAAGATAAAAATAAATCGGGCGGAGTTCGCGCGGCGATGTAGAAATCCCGCCCCAGAATCCGCGAGCGGGGAATAAAAATGGCGAGAACTTAACAGAATGGTCCGTATTGGAGCAACTGGACCAGGTGCCAGGCTGCAGCGGCCGGCAAGAGCAGGTAGAGCAGGCGCCGCTGGTTCATTTTTTTCCC